>Ga0247841_10000986_pt1 | contig 68963 bp, 72 predicted proteins | sample LaCruzMarch2015__2_FD_192410 | JGI IMG/M metagenome (GOLD analysis project Ga0247841, IMG submission 192410) | Freshwater microbial communities from meromictic Lake La Cruz, Castile-La Mancha, Spain - LaCruzMarch2015_18m | ecosystem: Environmental > Aquatic > Freshwater > Lake | place: Spain... | reverse complement strand
TTTTTAATAAAATGCCAAATAGCATAGTTGTTTTCGTCAGACATTGTAAAGTATGAATTATCCCAATCCATCCACTGACCAAGTCTTATAGACTGATCTCTTTGAATAGAAGAATACTTTAAAACTCTTTCTTTACATTTCTCGACGAACTTATCTACGCCGTATACTTCAATATCTTTTTTATTTTTAAAACCTAATTCTTTTTCAACTTCAACTTCAACCCAAAGACCCTGACAATCAAAACCATTTTGATATCTCTGTTCAAATCCTTTCATCGCTTTGTATCTTTGGAATAAATCCTTGTATGTTCTTCCCCATGCATGGTGGACACCCATTGGATTGTTTGCTGTAATCGGACCATCCAAAAATGACCAACGCTTTTTGCCTTGATTCTTTTCTCTTAGTTTATTAAAAATATCTTTGTCCTTCCAAAACTTCAGTATTTTATTTTCAACTTCTGGAAAATTATACGACATATTTTTTAGTTTAATTCTCTTACTTGTCCTTTATGGATTCTTTCCTCTGAAGGAGACTGTTTAATTGTTTCTTTTAACGAAAGACCTCTTACCTTTCCTTGTAAAAGAAAGAGGGGGCCTTCGTGACTTACGATTAAAATGTTTTTACCTTTATATCTCTTATCTGTGTCTCTTAAGAAACTCATCATTCTTTCTAAAATCTGCACGTACGTTTCTCCCTTAGGCGGAGCTTTCTTAATTCTATCTTCTTCTTTTTTAAAATAGTTCCACATGTCTTTTATGGGACCTGGACTAAAAATACCAAAATCAATTTCTTTTAATCTTTTATCTATTTTTGGATTTACCTTTAATGCCTTACCAACTATTTCAGCTGTTTGTTTGGTTCTTAACAAAGGAGAAGCGAAAATTAAATTAATGTTTTTATCTTTTAAAGAATTCGCAGATTCTTTTATCATCGCTCTACCGACCCTTGTTAAAGGATTGTGTATTTTCTCTGGCCAACATGAAACAATTTCTTTAACGTTAGAAATAGCCTGACCATGACGCAGGATATAGTATTTGTTATTTAACTTCATCTCTTTGCATTTTTAAAGGAGCTGACACTCCCATTAAATCTAATGTATTTTTCAAAACAATCTTTGTAGCTCTAACTAGCGCAACTCTTGCTAGGGTCACCTGCTTGTCCTCTGTAACGACTCTGCATTTTTCATAAAACTTATGAAATGCTTCGGCTAACTCAAGAGCGTATTGTGGTATTCTTTGTAGTTGATAATCTCTGGCTGTATCCTCTATTATCTCCGGTAATTTTACAAGCTTGGTTAATAGATCAATTTCTGCTGGATCTTGTAGCAAAGATAGATATTTTGTATTAACTGTTTTATCCGCCTTCTTTAATAGAGAGCATATTCTAGCATGTGCGTATTGTACTTTAAAAACTGGGTTCTTTTCTGATTTTTCCTTAGCTACGTCTAGGTCAAAACTGAATTGAGTATCTGACCCTCTCGTTAAAAAGAAGAACCTAGCGACATCTAAGCCAACTTCGTCGATTAATTCGTCGATGGTTACATATATACCAGTTCTTTTAGACATTCTTACTTCTTTTCCGTTTTCGAATAGACGGACTAACTGCATAACAACAGCATTGATGCTATCTTTACCGAAACCTAAAGCGTGAGAAGCTGCTTTAAGTCTAGCTACATATCCATAATGGTCTGCCCCTAAGAATATGACTAAGTGTTTGAATCCTCTTTTAAACTTATTCTTTAGATATGCTATATCTGAAGCAAAATATGTTTTAATACCATCGGTTCTTATTAAAACCCTATCCTTATCATCACCTAAATCTTTTGATTTAAACCATAAGGCTCCTTCGCTCTTATATGTAAACCCTCTTTTTGTAAGTTCTTCTATGGCCTTATCTACCTCCTTATTAGCATAGAGGTCTTTTTCTGAAAACCATTTATCAAACTTAATACCCATCTTTTTAACAGATGGTTTTATCATCTTATCTAAAATCATCTTTGCAGACTTTTTGCCAACCCCCTCTGGATCATCTCCTTTTATCTTATTCCTTAAATCAACAATGTATTCCCCTTTGTATACAGCTTCGCTATCACCAATCACAGAGTGCCCGAGTTTTTTAATTTGTTCACCTGTGTCATTTACATAATACTCGCGAGAAACCTTATATCCAGATTTTAATAAAACGTTAGCTAGCACGTCTCCACAAAATCCTCCTCTGCCGTTTCCTAAAGTTAATGGCCCTGTTGGATTTGCCGAGATAAACTCAACGTTTACTTTTTGTACTTTCTTTAATTTCAAATTACCGAACTTTTCTTTTTGTTTTAATATTTCTAAAACTTTCTTTTGTAAATATTTTTCTGAAACAAAAAAGTTAACGAAGCCATTAACAACTTCTACTTTTTTAATAACAGAGTTTTTTTGTTTTTCTATTTCAGTTTTTAAAAGGGTAGCAATCTCGAAAGGATTTTTTGATAAATCTTTTGCAATAGAAAAAGAAATATTTGTTGAATAGTCTCCTCGTATTCTTTCATTCGGATATTCAACTAAAACATCTCTTGTAGAAATTCTTTCGAAACCCGTCTGCTTTTTTAATCGCGTGATTGCTTTCTCAACTATTTTTTTAATTTCTTGTTTTACCATATATATTATTTAATCAAAATATTCCACCTCAAACCACCACCAGGAACATCTGAATTAATGTTGATAACAAAAGACTGTCCTGTTTTTAATTCAAATATTTGATTTGATATGCTCAGACCTTCTGTATTTTTATTACCCAACTCGTCGGCGATTTGTTTTAAAAATACTGAATCTGTTTGTATATCAACAACCTCAAAACTATATCTTGTTTTATTATCATTATCCTGACTTTTTAGATTTACTACATCTCCTTTTTTGATTTCGTATTCTTTCAAAGAATCATCGGAATAAACATTTGGAGCTGAAGTAAAATGTCTTAACTGCGCTGTTAATTTTTTAACTATGGTTGTGTTATCTTTTATCCCCCCCCACCATTCTTTCTGCCATACATAAAAACACCCGCCACTCTTATTCCCCTGACTATCATAAGACGTGATACATTTTTTAGAAAAAACTAAAAGGGAAGAAATAATTATAATAACAATAATTAAAATAGTTATTAAAATTGTTTGCATATTTTTTTTCATGTTTATTTTATTACTGTTCCTATAAACGGTTTATCATTTAAAAAATCTTCTAACCTTTCTAAAAACTTTCCGTTTATCATAATAACTTTAAGTTTCAAACTACTAGCTATCTTAGAAGCACGTGGATCAAAAGGCATAGATAATCCCGGCGTCCATTTATCTCCCACTATACCCTTAAAGCTATTCCAATCAATTTCTTTTAAAGGTTTTGCATCAGGAAACTGGCTAGGATTTTTATCATAAACATAGTCAACGTTTGTAAGATTGATTATTGTATTTATTCCGTAAGCCTTAGCTGCTAAGACTGAAACGTAATCAGTAGACCAGCCCGGCTTGTATCCTCCTCCAATAACAACACTCTTGTTCGTGTTTATCTTTTTAGTTGGATCTGTAACAACTGTAGGATAAGCTAAGTTAGAAAAAAGTTGTTTTACAACTTCTGCATTCATTCGAGAAACATTAATACCCATCCAATCTCGTTGAACATTTTTAGAACCAAATTCTAATAGAGCCTTTTGATAAACTCTAGCTACTTTTCCTCCACCAACGAATATTAAAAAACGTTTATTCCCTAAATACTTTTGCAAAGAGTGCTTGAAGTTCTTTAAAAACCCCATATCAATCTCATTCGGAACTACTAAAGAACCCCCAAGGGAGATAATAATTGTTTCTTTTTTGTTATTCATATTATTTATCTACTTTATCCTATTTCCCCTAAAAATTAAAGGGAGTTGACCCTAAAATTGTTTCTTTTAATTTATTAGCGTTTCCGTGACCTAAAAGCCCTAAATATGAACTTAAATTAGTAGAATTAACCTTTTTAAACATTCTTGTTCTAGAAGCCCTCCTTAAAACCCTATGATCATAAAAACATACCCAACCTAAAAAATCTAATCCAGAATATATGGTTTTAATATATACTTTATCTGGATGCAAAATTAGTTTTAATTCTTTTTCTAAAAATAATTTGATTATTGTTATTAATTTTTCTAAATACTTTCTATCTTGTGAAAATATTACAAAATCATCAGCGTATCGGATATAATATTTTATTCTTAATTTATGTTTTACAAATTGATCAAACTCGTTTAAATAAATGTTAGCTAAAAGCTGTGATGTTAAATTTCCAAGAGGTAAGCCATTTGGTTTAAAGCTCAAGATTATTTCCTTTAATAGATTTATTGTTTCCCTATCCAATATACGTCTTTCTAAAATGTTAATTAAAATATTTTGATCGATTGAAGCAAAGAACTTTTTAATATCACATTTTAAAATCCAACAAGGAGTAGTGTTGTTTTTTGAAACAATATAAACAAATTCTTTAAACTTTTTTATTGCTTTGTGTGTTCCTTTATTATTCCTACAAGAAAATGAATCCGATATAAATGTTTTATCAAACAAAGGATACAGTATACGATATACAGCGTGATGCAACAGTCTATCGCGAACACTTGCTTTATGTATTATTCTTGATTTTGGATCATTTATTTTAAAACACTCATACCCTCCGTGCTTGTATGTGTAGTCAACAAGATCTCTATGTAATTGTAAAATATTATCCATTAAGTTAAACTGGAATTCCTGTACATCTTTTTTATTGCGCTTTCCTTTTAAAAACTCTTTCCACGCGTCTAATAAATTGTCAATACTAATAATATTTTCAAATTTATGAATCAATTTAATTTTCATGATCAAAATATAAATAATTCTTCTAATACCCCCCCCCAGAATTCTCCCTATTTTAGAAAAAGCAAAAAGCGCTTATCTTTTCTGGTATCAGGATTATACAACATTACCAAAAACACACAAATATTCTCTTGGTGAAAAAATAGACAAATTATTCGTCGATACGATAGAAGCTATCGTCACAGCCAATTTCCTTGCCAGAATAGAAAAATTACCGTACATAAGATTATCTATTAGAAAACTAGACACTCTCAAAATATTTCTTATGATTCTATGGGAGATAAAGTGCTTAGATAATAAAAAATATATTACTCTCTCGCTAAAGTTAGACGAAGTCGGCAAGATGCTCGGTGGCTGGCAAGGGCAGACATTAAAACAAAACTCCCTCAAAAAATGAGGGAGGAATAAAGAAAGTTGCGAGCACGCAGCAGGATTGTTGTCGTTAAAATCATTGTCGAGCCAGTTGTAGTTCCAGTTCCAGCGATCATCGTTCCAGTACAGATAGCGAACGTACAAGTTGTTGTCCGAGTTGCGGTTGTGTATAAAATGTCGTCCATAACACCATCCTTTGAAGTTTAAAAACGATCTCGGGATTGAATCTAATTCGGTATCTAAAATACCCTAACATTTTACACCAAGTGTCTTCTTTTTTTGAAAGTGCTTTGTATATCCTCCGTTTGAAATCGTAATCTCAAACGTTCTCAATATACAAATACTGGATTCGGTCGCCTGCAACCTTAATCACAAGCAAAATTAACCTAATACCAAGTATATACTACCAAACAAAAAGCCCCTTGCAAATACAGAGTATATGCAAAGGGCTAAAATCCTAAGGACAAGAGCAAAGAGCTCAAAGAGCTCAAAGAGCTCAAAGAGCTCAAAGAGCTCAAAGAGCTAAGGACTTAAGAAGACACTTGCGAGCACGCAGCAGGATTGCTGTCGTCAAAAACATCATCGCCGAGCCAGCCGCAGCGCCAGTACCAGCGATCACCGTCCCAGAACAGATAGCGAACGCACAAGTAGCTGCCCGAGCGGCGGTAGATCGTGTCCCAGAAGAACACGTACTTGCCCTTCCAGCTCTCGGGGATGAGATCTTGATGGGCAAGAAGGTAGTCTAAGACGTTGGCGTTGAGCACGGGCTCGTTGGTCAATTCCTTGCGGAGCTCGTGGCCGACGATGGACTTGCCGTCCTTCTGGTTGGGCGAGAGGTGGAGGTAGACCTTTGTGGGGTCCCACTCCAACTGACCTCCCTTCTTGTGTTCCTCGACCCCCTTCCAACCCGAAGGTAAGAAGGGGGTGGAATCGCAGTCGATGACGTGCTTGATCTGAACGATCTGAGCGTGGCCCTTGAGGACGTTCTTGAACGTCGACAAGTCAGGGAAAGACCTCAATTTGGTCACATCATCAACACTGAATCCAGCTGCCTCCAAGGCGTCTCCGAGCTGATTCATCTGACCGATGGAATACAGTGTGGACATCGTCCACTCCTTTCTAGGACATGTTTTTCAACTCGTCCTAAACGGGGTTTGTGTTAACTGCTGAAATAGCAGTTATAGCCAGGAAATATCGATTTGCTATCAATATCTTTTGGCTACAACTGCTTTACAAGTATCTATTTAACTATAAATGTACTACTTTATATATTGCAATATTATCACATTTATGGTATATTGTCAATAGTGCAGGGTTAATACAATAATGATAAACTAAATCAATGCAAATCTATTCTGAAAACAAAAAAGCCCTATTTGACTATGAAATCCTTGATAAGTTTGAAGCAGGGATAGTTTTGTTCGGCCAGGAAGTTAAGTCTATTCGAACGGGACATATAAACATAGCGGGCACGTATGTAGTTTTAAGACAAGAAGAACCATATTTGATAGGAGTAAAGGTGCCTCCATACCAGCCAAGAAACATAGGAGCTGACTACAACCCAGAAAGACCGAGAAAGCTTCTTTTAAACAAAAAAGAGATCAATTATCTAATCGGTAAATCAAATGAAAGGGGTTTCAGCTTAATACCCTTGAAAATATATGCAAAAGATGGTAGGATTAAGCTTGAATTCGGGTTAGCTAAAGGAAAGAAGAAATTCGACAAAAAAGAGAAGATAAAAAAGAGAGATGTAGATAGAGATACAAATAGAGAGTTGAGTTCACGGGAGTGAATGTTTCGACAAGTACTCTTTACTAAAATACGCAAATTCAGTTTTCTAGAACCTGGCTAAACTTCTAGAACAAACATAATTGCCAATTTATTTAATAGGCAACCAGCTCTAGCTTTAGCTTAAGCTGCATCTTTACTGTTGACTCCTAATAAACAGATCAAAGGTGTTATATTATTAGGATAGGTAATTTTATTCCTTGGAAAATTATCGAGATACACAAGGATCAGGATATTGAATCTTTTTCCTATTTCATATCCAATATCCAAAATTCAAAATAGGATAAATTTGTAGAAATATTTTAGCAAGGTATTTGGACAGGAGTTCAAACTCCTCACTTCCACATATAAAATTAAGAAAAATAACATCGATAAAGTATTAATAAACAACTTCATACGGGCAAAAGAGGTGAGAGTGATTGATGAGACAGGTAAGCAATTAGGAATTATGAATATATTCAACGCCATTGATTTAGCCAAATCAAAAGGTTTAGATTTAATTCAAGTTACCGAGAAGGTAGATCCTCCTATTTGTAAAATAGCTAACCATGGTAAATATCTTTATTCTCTCCAAAAGAAAGAAAAGAAGATAAAACCAAGGGGTGGAGAATTAAAAGAGATAAGACTTGGTTTTAATATCTCACCACATGATATAGAAGTAAAAGCAAAACAAGGAGAAAAGTTTTTGAAGGAAGGAGATAAGGTAAAGATAAACCTAGTCTTGAGAGGAAGAGAGAAGGCAATGGGAAACTTTGCTCAACAAAAAGTAAAACTATACCTAGATACAATAAATTCAATAATACCAATTAAAGTAGAAAGAGATATAAAGCGTGAGCCGAAAGGATTCACAATGATTATCTCAAAACAATAATATGTCAAAAACAAGAAAAGCATTAATAAAAAGGTTTAAGATTACAAAGACCGGAAAAATCCTAAGAAGGATGTCCGGACAAAACCATTACAGATCAAAAAAAACAGGTGAAAGAAAGAGAAAAGGTCGCAAATGGATTGCACTCTCAAAGACAGAGGCACAAAAATTAAAAAAGTTTTTAAAGAAATAAAATGAGCCGAGTAAAAAGAGCCGTACAAGCCCGCAAACACAGAAAGAATATATTAAAACACGCAAAGGGTTTTCAATACGGTAGAAAATCAAAATTCAAATTAGCCAAAGATGCATTAAGACATGCGTGGACTTATGCATACAGAGATAGAAAAAACAAAAAGAGAACTTTCAGAAATCTCTGGAACATACAGATAAACGCATTAGCAAGACAAAACGGAATAACCTACAGCAGATTAATCAACGGATTAAAAAAGAAAAAGATAGAAATAGATAGAAAGGTATTATCAGAATTAGCAAACGACTATCCGGAAGTGTTTGTAAAGATAGTTGAAGAAGTAAAAGCTTAAGATATAAATAAAAAACCATCTCCAAAAGAGGTGGTTTTGTTTTCTACTCGCGAGGAGGTTCTACTGGGTATTCCCCAGTAAAGCATCCTAAGCAAAGCTTATCTCTCGGCAAACCAGTTGCCTTAATCATCCCATCAAGACTCAAATATTCTAAAGAATCTGCTCCGGCCAAATCCCGTATCTCTGACATAGTGAGATTAGCAGCAGCCAATTCTTTTTTAGTTGCCATATCGATACCGTAATAGCAAGGAAAGCGGATAGGCGAAGAAAAGATTCGAACATGAACTTCTGTGGCCCCAGCTTCTCTAACCATTGCTACGGTTTCAGGACACACAGATCCACGAACGAACGAATCTTCAACCAAACAAACTTTCTTGCCAAAGATCACGACCTTCAAAGGATGCATCTTTCTGCGTTGCAGTTCTCTACGATTAGTTTCTCTTGTAGTTAAGAAGGTCTTATCTACCACGTGTCGGTTTCGAAAGAGACCCTCTTTTACTGCCAAGCCCTGAGCCGAGGCAAAAGCATCGTCGTAGATTCTGCCAGATTCTGGCACAGGAACCACTATATCGACATCAACAGGCGCCTCTTCTGCTAAGATCATGCCTGCGTTGTCTCTGTATGAATACACCGGATTCGTGAACCTGCTGTCTGGCCTAGCAAAGTATATCAACTCGAAGATGCAAAACTTACAGCAAGTATCACAGGTCCACTTGAATGATCTCTCAATGCCTCTTTCACTTAAGACTATAACCTCTCCAGGCTGAATCTGCCTGATAGGCTTAGCTCCTAAGGTATAGAAAGCACAAGTTTCAGAAGCAAGGATAAAACTGTCTTCGTTATGCCCGACACATAATGGCCTAATGCCACATCTGTCTCGCACACCGATAACTTTATCTTTATATAGTATCACTAAGGCGAAAGCTCCCTTAAGCTGAGGAAGGACTTCCTTCAAGGCTTCCATAAAATCTGTCTGTTTCGAAGTCGCCAACAAGGCGACGATAACCTCGGTATCTGAAACATTAGACTTAAACCTATACCCGGCTCTCCTAGCTTTTTGTCGAAGCCTAGAAAGATCATAAATATTTCCATTGTGAGCCAAAGCGAACGGCTCACCGTGAAATTCAGCCACTAATGGCTGAAAGGTCTTAGCCTGCTTTCTCTGCCCCCGTCTTCCGACAGTAGAGTAGAGAGTGTGTCCGATACCGGAGCCACCTTTCATCTGTCTCGAAAGAGATCTTCTCATCTTTTCAGAAAATACTTGAGCTACAAAACCTTCATCGCGGTAATAGTTAATATCTTTGCCGTCGAAAACGGCGATACCACATCCTTGTGGCCCACGATGATTCATATCATATATACCTAAGATAATCTGTGAGAGTACATCTTTTCTCTTCTTTCCATTCTTATTCGCTATTCCAAAAATACCGCACATATATCGATTCCTTTCTTTATGGGACTGAATGTCAAAGAACGAACTTCCGCCTTATTGTTAACATAAGTTTTTCAATAAGTAAACGAAAAGGCGTATAAGCGCCAATTGGTTTCTATATATATTTATACCTCAGATTTTACAATAAAATCGTTTGCCTCAGTTAATAGTTTTTTTGAATTTTTAAAAGTTGTTCTTTTGACGGCTGCATCGAATGGCAACCATAAAAATCCTTTATGTTCTGGCGATATATTAATTTCTTTCTGTTGAGTTTCTCCTATAAAGAATACTACGAGCTTAAACACCCAAGGAGTTTTACCAGCTCTTCTATCTTTTTCAGAAACGTTTTCTTTGTATTGTCTAAAAAAGTATTTTATATATTTCTTAAATCCAGGAATAATCTTCAAATCTTTTATTCCTGTCTCTTCTTCAGTTTCTCTTAAAACGGTTTGCTCTTCGGTTTCACCTTGTTCAATGTGTCCTTTTGGAAATTCCCAATGACCTGTTGGATAATGCAAAAGCAAATAGTGATTTACACCGTCTTCTTTTCTATATATTATTGCTCCTGCTGATTTTTCTCTTGGCATTTATTCAAAGTATTTTAATATCCCTTCGGCTGGCTCTGTGTTTATAACATCTCCTTTTTCCGCCCATCCACGACGAGCCATACCCACTCCGTAATTCATTAAATGTAATTGTTCTTTTTGATGTGAATCTGTATTTATTATCATCTTCACTCCTTCACTCTTGGCTCGTCTAATGTATATATCTCTTAAATCTAATCTCATCGGAGAAGAATTGATTTCTAATATCGTTCCTGTTTCTTTCGCTACCTTTAACACTTTGTCGAAATCTAATTGGTATTCATCTCTTTGGCCGATAAGCCTACCTGTAGGGTGAGAGATAATATCGATGTTAGGATTTTGCATTGCTTTAATCAATCTTTCGGTTGTTTTAGCTTTATCTTGCTTTAAAGCAGAGTGAACTCCAGCTATTACGTAATCTAACTTTTCTAATACTTCGTCTTTAATATCAACTGATCCATCTAACATTACATTAGTTTCACATCCGTGTAAAATCCTAAAGTTAATTCCCTTATCTTTAAATTTCTCGTTTATCTTTTTAATCTCTTCGTTTTGCTTTAGAAGCTGTTTTTCATCTAAACCGTTCTCAATCTTTAAAAACTTTGTGTGATCTGATATCCCCATATACTCATATCCTAAGTCCAGAGCCATTTTAGCCATGTCCTCAATTGAATCTTCTCCACCGTCCCAGTTTGAATGACAATGCAGATCTCCTTTAATATCTTTTTGTTCAATAAGCTTAGGTAGCTTTTTATTTAAGGCAGCATCTATTTCTCCTTCGTTCTCACGAAGTTCTGGTTCTATAAAAGAAAGACCAAGTGCTTTATATACATCCTCCTCTGTTTTGCCTGCAATCATTTTACTTCCTTTAAACAATCCATATTCAGAAAGTTTTAATCCCTTTTCTATAGCAATCTTTCTGGTCATAATGTTATGTTCTTTTGATCCTGTAAAATATTGTAGAGCCGATCCATAGCTTTCTTGGGGCACCACCCTCAAATCTATATCAAATCCTTCTTTCATTCGTATCGAGGCTTTAGTTCCTCCTTTGCCCCAAACCTTTTCAACGCCGTCTAAAGAAACAAAGAAATCCATTACCTTTTTAGGGTTTTTAGAGACAACTAGTATATCTGCGTCTCCAATTGTTTCTTTCCTTCTTCTTAAAGATCCTGCAATACTGATTTGATCTACTTCTTTTAAATCTTTTATCTTCTCATAAATATTATTTACACTTGGCATTATCTGTCCTAGAAGAAATCTTCCTTTATCTCGTTTTAAAAATTCTATTCCTTGTATAATATTCTTTTCTGTTTTTTCACCAAATCCAAACAGGGGAGCCACTTTATGGGCTTTTACGGCTTTTTCTAAATCTTTTACATTTTTAACTCCTAGTTTTTGATAAAGTAGTTTTGCTTTTTTAGGGCCCATACCCTCTACTCTAATTAATTCATCAATATTTAAAGGAAGTTTCTTTTTGTAATCTTGATAGTGTTTTATCTTTCCTGTCTTTAAATATTCTTCGATATGGTCAGCTATAGCTTTCCCAACACCAGGAATCTCGAGCAAAGCCTTTATCCCTCCCGCTCTATATATATCTCCTACATCTTTATCTAAAGCCTCTAAAGACAAAGCAGCCCTCTGATACGCGTAAGGTTTAAAAGCCACCCCATCCATTTCGAGGAATCTTGCCATATCGTTAAATATTTTTGCTAATTCCTGATTTTTCATATTACGGTTCTACGACTGGTCTTTCGGCTGAAAATTTAATACCGTCTCTTCTACTAGAAACGTCGTTTTTAATAACTAAAAGAAGGATCGCTGCAAAAAATGTAAGACCGCTGACTAAAAGAAATAAAACTTTAAATCCGAAATATCCAGCTAATATACCGCCTAAACCTCCTGCTATACCAGCTCCTAATCCAATTGATGTTGTTTCCATGCTCCATTCAAAAGCTTCTTTCCCTTTATCTATGTGACGGGTGAATATAGCTAACCATGAAGGTAAAGCCATTGCCATACCAACAGCGTGGACTATTTGAAAGGCATATATATGCCAAGGTTCAGTAGATATTAAATATCCTAAAGGAACTGAGGCGACTATAATCTCTCCTATAAACATAAACCAAAAATCATCCTTCTCTCCTGCTATCTTATCTAAAAACCTTCCAATCGGTATTTCCACGCACGACTTTGCTATCCAGTAGGCTAAAGCGGCAAATCCTGCGACCTTAGCAGCCTCTGCGGGATTTCCCTTAACGAGGTTTTCTAGGATGAATATGGCAAAAACTGGGGACAAAAGACCCCAACCAAGATTTAGAAAGAAATCACCGGCTATTAATATTTTGACTATTTTATTTATTATCGCTGGCATAAAATTTTGCTGTATTAATTATTCATATATTATACTATAAATATTATTTAAAGGAACCAAAAAGGCCCCACAGGGGCCTTGAATATTAAATAATTAACTATTCTCGTATTTTATACCTTTAATCTTATATACCATCTTAGCTGGAGAAGTAATAGCTATCTCGTCTCCCACCTTTTTACCGAGTAAAGCTTTACCAACAGGGGATTCATTACTTATCTTTCCAGCCACTGGATTAGCTTCTAATGTTCCTACTACAACGAACTCATCTTTTTGGCCTCCAATATCAACTAAAACTTTGGCTCCTATGTCTACGACTCCTTGTTTGTCTTTAGGTGGAGCCTTGATAAGCTCGTGATTGTCTATGATATCTCTTAATTCGTCTATTCTTGATCTTAAAAAACTCATGTCCTCCTGAAAACTAACGAATTCGGGATTCAAATCTTCAGATTCAAAAAGTTTTGGAGCTTCCTCACCAATGTTCTTTTTGTGTTCAAACTCAACAAGCTCTTTATATTCCTTCTTGATCTCTTTTAGCTTCTCACTAGTTACGTAATGTTTTTTAATATCCATAACCGTTTGTTTACTAGTATGTATTACTAACTGAAGGTATTATTATTTTATTCTCATTCTTTTTAGATGTCAAATCTTAAAGAAAAGCCACTGTACCCAGTGGCTACGTGCGCTGACTCAAAAGAGGATTTCCTCTTACTTTTTGCCATGCGATAACGGCATGGTTGGTGTACTCTCCGGCTTTATGGATCAATTCTTCGTTGTGGGGAAGATGCAAAGACCTTCTCATAAATTCTCTCTCGAGATTACTAAGACCTTTGCCTCGAGTCATCATTTCAAACTGTTGTTCTGTAAGCACTCCATTAACCTCTAGCACACCATTCATGGCGCACCTCCTTATTAGAAAAGAACATCGAAAAGATTATAACTTAAATAATTCTATAACGCTGGGAAAATAAAAACAACCATCAAGGTTGGGGATAAGTTAGAATAGCGATTTTTGGTTTACGGATTTTATCCTTTTACCAGATACTTTTTGATTTTCAGAGAATATCTTTATCTTTCCATATACACCATCGTATCCTGGTTCGATATCAACTCTTCCTTCTCTTACTTTAATAATACCTTCTGCTATCTCCGGTAAAGTAATCTTCGCGATATCTTCTTTGTTTGCGTCTAACAATATTTTAAATTCGTTTCCTAAGTTATTTATTAAATCGTTATAGTTCTTAACAACTTCTTTTGTTTTTACAGACGTACCTAAAACGTCTGCAATAACTTCTTCTAAAGGAATTAATCTCTTAAAAGGAATTGCATTTGGAGGTATAAAACCCTCTGGTCTATCTGCTAACTCCTCAACCCTATTTAAAACGCCGATAACCAATGGTTTTTTACACTTAGGGCAAATATTGTCATATTTTTTAGATTCACTAGGAGCTAAACTAATATTACAAAGCCTATGACCGTCGTAATGATATTTTCCTTCTTCCGGAAAGAACTCTACTGTATACAAAAACTTTTCTTTATCTTTTGTCTTAAGAGCTTCTGTTATAGCGTAATAGCTTAATTCTGTGTCAAAAACATTCGCCTCCCTTCCTATCTTTTGAGGAGAGTGCGCATCTGAATTTGAAATCAAAGTAATATTGTCTAATTGAGATAATCTCCAGTTCATTCCAGGATCAGAAGATAAGCCCGTTTCTACTGCATAAATATGTTTTGCATAATCTTCAAAACACTCTTCTAAAGAATCAAAACCAGACTTTGACCCAAACACTGAAAACCATGGAGTCCAAATGTGAGCCGGAACAACCACGCAGTCTTTATCTGCATCCAAAGTTATTTTAGCCAATTCCTTTACGTCTAGTCCTATAATCGGTCTACCATCTGCTTTTAAATTACCTATCTTAGACAACGCAGAGTTTATCTTATGCACTGCTAAGAAAGAAGGGGCAAAAAGTACAGTATGAACTTTCCTCACCTTTTTATTCTTTGAATATATACAACTAATTTCAGCAGTTAAGATAAATCTAACAGATGAATCTAAATCTTTAAGTTTAAAAAGGCCGGGTTCTGCCGGCTCTAATTTATCTTCTAGCTCTTTTATCCATTCAGGATGAGTAAAGTCTCCTGTTCCAATCACTGTTATTCCTTTGACCTTAGCCCACATATCTAAACTATGCAGGTCCATTGAAGGAGAAGTAGCTCGAGAGTATTTTGAATGTATATGAAAATCTGCAACGAACTTCATGATTTATATAAGACCACCTCTGTAATCTAATTTATGTACTTTTTTGCTATCAATCGATATTCGTTCTTGACCATAAAAACTATTTAAATCACCTTGACCCCTATCTTCGTATCTTGATTCTCTTTTAATATATTCGCAAGTCTGTCCAAAACGACATTTGCTTGATAGTTTTTGTAGTGATTCTTTCAAAAACATTGCTGTTGATTTATCAATAGCGTTTCCGGTATAACACATCCCCCAAACAGGCCTTGAGTTGTAATATATAATCTCTTGCCCTATTAACCCCTTTAGACCATCAAAATATATATCTTGATAGAAATAGTCTCCTTTTTGAAATTCTAATTGCTTAGAACCCAAAAGTCTTGGGTTATCCTCTGGTACAGCATTTCCAGCGTAAGTGTTTAGTCTTGCTTCGGATATAAATTCTTTGAGACTTTCTAGGTTAATCTCTGTTTTTTCTGTAGTCGACAAACCTTTTAGTTTGATATGACCATTTTTTTCAAAGGCATCTATTAGAATACTAGGTAAGTCTTTTTTGTTCACTAAATAGCCAGAATATTTGTTTTTTTCTTTTATGTCTAACGAAGCTGAGAACCTTAAAACCTTTTCTGATTTGCCGGGAATAGATTCTTCGGCCATATCTTTAAATTGCAAGGATGGTATTATCCAAATATTTTCATTGACCTTCTGCTTTACTTCATCAAAATATGCGAATATTAAATAAAGATCTGTCTCGGCTTTAAAGTCTTTTTTAGAAAAATCTTTTACAAGAACATTAGTTTCTGCTGACAGAACAAAACTATGAACTTCAAAAAGAATTTGCTTGCCTTTATAGTCGGCTCTCTTCTTAACAGCTAATACCGTAGACGATTTTTCTGGTTTAAAAGCTACTAGCCTACTCTGAGCTCCTAGGGCTATCCAATCAATAATTTTATCCTCTACGTCTTCTTGTATATTGTTTGACATTGTTTGTTAAATTAAAATTACCAAAATATATTGGTTAATAAAAAATAATTTGAAAAGTGTATTTAAATTTTGTAAACTTTGTACCCTTCTCTCACTTTTTCTTTTACCTTCAATCCGATAGAAGAACCCTTTTTAGCAGATTTAACTTTTTCATGTTCTATCTGCATAGATTTTACGGGTTGTTTAAAATCTGTCTCTTCTCCACCTTTAATCCTGATTGTGTCTCCTTCTTTTATGGGAGCTGAAAGCTTTACCACAGCAACTTCTATCTCAGAGAAGAAATGAGTTACCGTGCCGACTAATTTTCCTTCTTCTTTTACTTTTACCATATTTATATTATTTTTTATTAGACCTTTCTAGCTTTATACTATCAGATTACAAGTTTTTTGGGAACTAAAAACTGCCAAATATCTATTGGGCAGTTTTTAATGAGGGGGAATATAATCCCCAACGGCGTAAATTGTTTCTCGAGCCTAAATTCGGACAAATGAATCCAGGTATATATTTAAACCTACTTTGCTAGGAACTACGGTGTCCTTGAGAATAAATCTCTCACCCCCTCGTATTACATTCTATCTCTTAAACCCTTAACGTCAACCCCCTTATCCACTTGAAATACACATCATTATACACACCTTATCCCACTAATTTGTCCTTATACTATTTTTAAATCTTGATATCTGCTCAACTAAAAGAGTGTTAGCAGCTAGTATGATAATGAAAATCATAATTAAAGAATTACCTCCCAAAAAGATACCACCCATTATAGCAACAATGGATGCTCCTAAAACGGTAACTATATTATCCATAGCTACACCAACAATAGCATCACCGATTCTTCCTTTGGGATGTATAGAAAAGTTATGTACCACAAGCATCTCTCCGAAGCAACCAATTAAACCCGCCAATATACCAGTTACAACAAATGGAATGTGTGTTAATTCAGAAAATGTTTCCATTGTTTTTACCATACTTTCTGCGGTGAATAAAATTGCTACGCCAGCTAAAATCAAATCTAACCAAATCCTCCACGTTTTATGCTGGTCATAATGTCTTTCTTCGGCTGCGATTTCCTTAACGGGGGAGTCAGGATGATGACTTCCACGAAAAATGTATAAGACTCCTACGCATAAGAGAAAGAGAACGACACCTACGGGCGCGATTAATTGATAAAGATCTCCTTCTACTCCGGTATTAGCCCCACTGACTTGTCCAAAGACAACCATACTCAAAGCCGTAAAAGCTGTGAGCACAGTAAGAGCAGCTAAAATACGTATTGCACTATCCATTTCTTTAGTAGATGGCATTGTGCTATGTTCACGAACTGGAATTAAGCTTCCACCGGCTTTAAAGAATGGGAACATCAAAACTGCTCTATGTTTTGCATTAGCTAGGTTCTGTCTCCAAACACACCATACAGCGTGTATAATGTTGTATATATTAGATCCAAAGGTAGTTGAGGCTGCGATAATAGCTAGGTTGATAGCTCTAGTATAATCTGTGTCTCGAGCTTGCAAAGAAAGGAAAGCAGCCATTACACCGATTACCATATCAGGAAAAGCCGTACCGAATGATTGCAAAAGACCACCTGCTAATTTTGTTCTATCTTTTAGAACATCTGTGGTTTCTTCAATAACATTTGCCGTTCCTCTGAATATGTATCCAATACCAATCCAGAAGGTTACTAGTATAGCTATAGCCTGTAACCACCAGATATCGCTACCCTCTAGGATTTTACCGATGATGACAAATCGTAAAAACAAAGCTGTCACGATAAAGATGACTATCTTTAAGAACTGATTTTTTATTTTCATAGAATATTTTAATTATATTCATTAATATTATTCTAATAACAGAAGACGGTCAATGCACAAAAAAACCAAGTAGTTATCTTGGCTTTTTATATTAAACTTATCTATATCCGAAGAACGCTCCGGTTAGTGCAAAAGTAAGAGGACCTATTATCTGAAATACTAAATAAATTATCAAAATCCAAACCCAAATACTAGTCCTTCTTTTCGCTGCTGGAACTTCATTCACTATTTCTGGATGTTTATGCATGTATAGCTTAAAAAAGATGACTGTCAAAATACTTAAGGTGCCGTCAATGATACCAGCTGCTGCTAGAAATCTAAAATACATTTGTCCTAAAACCACTGTTGCGTTGTTAATGAAAATTATCGGTAAAAACATTAAAACTACGAGAACTATAAACATATAGTTAGCACAAATAACCATATCCATATATTTTTCCTTGTAAAAAGCTTTAGATAAGATGTCTCCATGAAGCGAAGCAAATCCTATCAAAAAGTAAGTCTGGTAAAGATGCCATATAGTTTCTGCCGGGGCTATCTTCCAAATACCGAATAAAGAGGTGACAAAACTCATCACTATTAAAAGAAATACCGTATTAACAAAGAATGCTAATTTATTAAACGTATTTCGTCTCGAATCATCCCAAATAAATGCCAAGCTTATCAACGAATGGAACACAGCCATAAAGAGAGTTGTAAAAACTCTTCCAGTAACTTCATTAAATTCACCAATCAAAACAGTCACCACGGCCACTAAAGCTGCTGCGATTAAACTGCCTATGAGGGTGAATATGAAAAACTTTTTAAACTCTGCAAAACTAATCATAGTATTAATATGTTAATGATAATTTATATTAATTCATTGTATTACTACAAACCCTATCAATCAATGGATAAGATAAATTAAAACATTAGTGTAACAAAATACCCGATTATACTCACTAGTGCAATTGGTGGTAGGGCGGGCATTGGCTCTTTGTCTTTTTGATTAACAAATATCCAATAACTTAAAAATGATCCTAAAAGAGAAAACACGACTACGATAAATGCCTTTACAAATCCTTGAGAAATTACTGATACGGCCAACAAGCTAGGAAAAACAATATCACCACCACCAAGTACAAAAAAGTTTCCTCCGGGTTTTACTAAAGAAAGATTATCTTTAAAATATTTAAATTGTTTTGGTATGATAAACCCCAGTATCACTTTTTTTTCAATCATATCTTTGGCCATGTTTACCATGTGCTTTGTTTTATACACGGCTATAAAATCATAAAAAGAGAATATTAACAGAAGAGCCACTACAATAGAAGGACTAAATCCCAATCCAAAAAAGCTAGCTGCTCCAGATAATCCTAAAACCATTAGAATATCATGCACCCATACAGATGGTCTTTCTAACCAAAGAACAATAAGTATACCCATTATCAACACCGCACCAAATACATAAATCCATAAGTTTAGGATAGTCATTCCACCCCAGAATACTGTGAAAATAAATAATCCTTTGTATATCAACTCTTTGAATTTGCTTGCTTTCTTAACAGAAACGAAAAAAAGGACCAAAAGCGTCATTAATATAAAGGAAAAGAAAAAATCATGTAAGGATATCGTTGGTAAATATATCTTTTTATCTTTAACCAGATTATTTAACTGAAAGGCACCGATGATTGCTAAAAATGAAGTTATAAAAAACAAACCTCCTTCAATTGAGAATATTGTCCAAAACTGTTTTCTATATTGCTTCTTAGCAGCTTTTTCTCTAATAACTTTTGGCGCTTTGTATTTCATATAAATTATTTTAAACAAAAAACTGGCCTTTTACCAGTTTTCCATTTATCTCGTTATTTACTAACTCTCGAAACTCTTGTAAATCCTGAGCAGGGGACTATCTCGATTCCTTGTTTTTCCAATTCGTCTAAGAATATATTCATACCCAATGAATCTGAAGAAATGTGACCAGCTATTACAATATTAATGTTAGCTGACTCTGCTTCTTTTTTATGTTCTTCAGATATATGCATACCAACTACGGTTCCCACACCTGCTTGAGCCAACTTCTCATAAAGCTTTGGAGAACCCTCGGTTCCTCCTGTAATTTCGGCCATTGCTATCTTTCCACAACGATTATCTGCTGATCCTACGAATATTTTAGGACCAACCCCAATCTTCATAGCTGATTTGTATTCTGGAATTTCTTTTAGAATAGAAATCAAATCTCCGACTGTATCAATTTTCTTTTCTGAAATTAGATCTCTTAAAAACTTAGCCGCTAGATTGTCTGCTGGAGTATGAGTGTTCATTAAGTTAACTTTCATCAACTTTGCAGCGTCTACTGTCCTTTGATGATTTGAAGCATTTACTCCACGAGCTACTTCTGAGATTCTTTCCTTCATTAATCCCTCTGCTACATTAATGGGTACACCGTAATAATTGCAGACGTCGGCTTGTAAGCTCATGACATCGGCTAATTGAGCTAGACCCTTTCCCACTGGATGATGAGCAATAACTAGGTCTATATCCTGTAATTCTTTAGCCATCAATATCTCTGCCGCACCAATATCAATCCCCACTAAAACCTTTTTAATGTCTTTATCTTCTGAAACATTATACACTCCAGAATCTAAATATGGATTTGAAAGGGCATCTAAATCAAAATCTTTTTGTTCGTCTTGAGATAGTTTATCAAATCTTTTCTTTTTACCGTCTAAAAGTTTTTGAACTCCTTCTCTGCCACGAAAATCAGAGTCTGTGCCCATTTTAATTGCTAAATTTTGGATATCTTGTATCTTCATATTATTTCTTGTTGTCTTTGGTTTTTACCTTTTTAGTGAGCTTTTTCTCTGCTTTTTGTTTTTTAGCTATAACTTTTACCTCTCCCTTTTTACCAGCAGATAGATTTTTATACAAATCTAAAATAGCCTCGTTCTGCTTGGCTGATCCTATAATCTGTTTTCTAATACGAGCTTTTTCTGTACGAAGAAACTTTTTTGTTGACTTTGACATAAGTGTGATATTTTTTAATATTTAAATAAGAAAGATACCTTTAGTATCTTTCTCACCTTACCATAAAATTTGATTAAGAGCAAGTTAGGGGTTTGCCCTTAAAGCATCGAATTCTTCTATTGTTTCTTGAGTAACTTTTTTAACCAAAGCATCTAGTCCTTTTATTTTTGAACTTAAATACCTTAAAACAGAATCGTTATCTTCTGATTCTAAGATGTCTATAAGCTCTTCTTTTTCTTCTCCTGTTAAACAATCTAATATCGCAATACTTACTTCTGAATAAATATTTTCTTCTAACTCAGAAGCTATCTCTTCTTCTTGAGCTTCGGTTAGATCTAAAATACTTAAATGAGAAGCGAGTTGTTCTTTAAGTTCTTCTGTATTATTTTCCATATTTTTTTGAAGCATCTTTTGTCGCCCTCGCTCTTCGTTCAGCTGAAGTTACGCCAGGACCTTTTGAAGCTTTTACTGTTTTTGCTTTTTCGATCTTCTTTTCTCTTTTTTCTTGTTCCTTTTTAATTTGTTCTGGAACTTGATCTTTTTCTAATGTTACGCATTCCCTTATCTTTTCTTCCATTTTTTGTTTGGTTACTCTAAGAGCGGCTTTTTCTCTGCTTTGAACGTCACGTATAGCAAGAAGTTTTGCGCTACCCTTCTTTTTACCTATATGACTTTTAATCTCTTTTATTTCTTCCATCTTTGCCATATATTCTTGCTGTATAGGCCTTAATTCCCCGCGTATCTCACTAGCACCTAGTTTATAGCATTCCTCATCTCCGATATCTACTAAGAAAGACCCTTCTTTATCAATCACAACAATAGACTCTGGTATAAAATATTCGAATGCCTTTTTTGTTGACTCCTCGTCTTTTTTGCTCATTTCATGCTTTTCTTCTTCTTTAACTACCTTTTTTGTTTCTGGTTTTACTTCTTTGACAAATGTTTTTCTAATCTCTGGTTTAGGTTCTGACTTGTGTTCAGACTTGTGTTCTGGCTCTACGGGCTTGTGTTTTGGCTCTGAATGAATTTTACTCAACTCTTCCATCTTCTTTTTACCAGCTTTCATCAAAGAATCTAAATCAATACCTGTTTCCGTTTTTATTTCCTCTTCTACTAACTTTTCAATTTGTTTAATTTTTTTCTCTGCCTTGGGCTCTGATGATACACCTTCGGCGGGTTTATCTTCGGCGACCACTGGAGGTGCTTCGTGTGGTTTTTCAGATTGTGTTGCAGAATAAAGGCCTCCTAATCCTACAAAAGATGCGACACCTATAACAACTTTTCTAAAGGTTTTGTTTTGGTATATCTTTTTAAATGGTATATCTCCGCTTTCCATTTTATCTGCTACTTTTTCGGCTTGTCTGCGGACAGCCGATAGAGCGGACATAAAACGTGATCCTATTCCTTCTTTTTCTTCATCTTTATCTTTTTCAGTTTCTTTTACCTTTCCTCTATCTGAAATTTCTAAAAAAGCTTTAACAACTTCATCAAACTTTTCTGCATCCGGCTCATCTTTACCTGTATATTTTTTAGCTAATTCTTTATATGCCTTAGCTACCTCCTCTTTACTAGGATTGGAATCTTTTGCAAAACCTAAAATTTCTTCAGATGATTTAGGCTCTGGTGCTTCTTCGTTTTTTGGAGCTTCTGGTTTTGGCATATATTTATTATTTAATTTTTATTTAATAACTCTTTGGCTATTTTACGGTCATCCCATGGTACCTTTTTACCGTCTTTTATGCACATCCATGGCTCTGACCCCTTTCCTGTTATTATAACAATGTCTCCTGGTTTTGCCAATTTGATAGCTTCTTTAATAGCTTCTTTCCTATCTAGCACCTTTTTAGCGTTTGAACCAGCTGTTTTAGCCACTTGATCTATAATCTCTAAAGGATCTTCATCGTACGGATCTTCGTTAGTTATGAATATATCTCTACAATATTGTTTTGCAATAGACCCTAAAACTGGCCTCTTCCATTTATCTCTTCCTCCACCACAAGATCCTAAAACACAAACCATTGGATTTTTATTCAAAGATTTATATACCGCTTCAAGTTGTTCTGGAGTATGAGCATAGTCTACGATTATCTTAACGGGGGATTCAGAGACAACTTCCATTCTTCCCGATATTCCTTTTATTCTTTCTAAAGCCTTTTTACAAGTTTCAAAATTAATACCATAGGCTTTTGCAACCGAAATAGCAGCTAAGGCATTTAAAACATTGAAATCTCCCATTATGTTTAAATTGAGTTCAATATTTTTTGCATCGTTTATCGAGAACCCGATTTTTTGTTTAGCTGGAATATCCCAGAAATATTTTGAATTTTCGTCATCCCTATTCACAACGTGTATATTCTTTACTGCTTTAAATAACTTTAACTTCTCATTTCTGTAATTTTCAAAACTACCATGAGATTCAATATGTTCTGGCGATAAATTAGTAAATACAACTGTATCAAAGTTTATGAATTTATGGCGGAATTGTCTTATCCCTTCTGAAGTAACTTCTAAAACAACGTATTTACATCCAGCATCTTTTGCTTGCTTTAAAAACTTTTGGATTACAAAACGACCGGGCATAGTCATTTTATATTTATTTTCCCACTCCTTATCGTTGACTCTAAAGAGTATGGTTGAAGCAGAAGCAACCTTATTCCCAGCTTCTTGTAATATTTTTGATATAAAATCTACTGTTGTTGATTTTCCGCTTGTCCCCGTAACCCCAATAACAATCAAATCTTTTGAAGGAAAACCAAAAACCACAGCTCCCATAAGGGCGAGCATGTAGTGGTATAATTTTAGTATAAAAACCGGGGTTATCTTTTTGATTATTCCTTTAATTGTCATTGGTTTAATTTAGCACAAAACACGAACAAAAAAAAGTCGCGTGAGCGACATAGGACGGCATCAACACCACAGTGTGGTTTTTCTATCCCAAGTAAATTTTAACAGCTGGCCAGCATAAGAAACTATAAGCCTTCCGCTCATATCCCGAGACATGATGCATTTTTGGCCTCCTATTTCTCTTTTTGCTCCGACCATTCCGTTAAGATACTTCCTTGGATTCTGATTTATAAAATCTAACACAACATTTCTCTCCATGATTTCCTCCGTGTTCAATTGTAAAGGACCTAGCTAAAAAAACAAAAACCTCTTTTGGAGAAGAGGCGCTTTCTTTTTTCCTTGTAAAAAACGCTCCTTCTCTAAGAGAGGTTAATAATAATGTTAATTATATTTCCGATTCTGTAATTCATGATTATTTATAATATATAACTTAGGAGTATCTATGTCAATAATTAACTTTTCAATTTATTCATATAAAGACTTAAAGCGTTAGGTATCTGCGAATGGATTGGAGAGGGGAGGCTATCTAATCTAAACCATCCTATCTCGTCAAACTTATGTGGTTCTCCGTTTTTAACTTTATCGCGATCAACTTTTACTTTGAAGTCTAAAGCAACCCAGTGATTCTTTATCCCAGTCCTTTCTCTATGAACATCTCTGTATCCTAAAAATTCACACTCAAGAACATCTGTACAATATTCTTCTTTAATTTCCTTCCTTAAAGTATTTTCTATTGTATCACCAAATTCTAAACCACCTCCACCACAATCCCAATTTCCATGTTCGTCCCTGCAATTATTGTTTCTTTTATTAAACAAAAAGTTTCCATCTCCGTCGTGACAGAAGTATATAATAGAGACTCCTGTAAAATCTTCTCCTTTTTTCATTTCCCTAAACCTTTTAAAGCTAATTTTATTCTCTCTTCTGTATTTTTAACACTACTTGGCACATGACTCAAAGCTTCTTTGGCTTGTTGTCTTGAGAAACCAAGCTGAGATAATGCGTTTTCTGCTTCATCTAAAGATCCTTTTTTAGAGCCTAGCATTTTGATCTTTCCCGTCAATTCTAAGATTATAGTCATAGCTCTCTTAGATCCTATTCCCGGTATACCAGCAAACACAGATTCATCTTGATCTAATATCTTCTGCCTTATCTTCTCTAAAGATCCTAATGAAGATATTTCTAGAGCGGCTTTAGGCCCTACTCCACGTATATCATTTAATATCTCAAAGAAATCAAGCTCGTCGTACGTAAAAAAGCCATAAAGGTCTAAAGCTTCTTCTTTTACGTTTTGGAAGGTATAGAGCTTGAGATTTGATCCGATTTCTGGTAATTTGAATAAGCTCTGTGAAGATAAGAATACTTTATAGCCAATATTGTTTACTTCTAATATAATAAACTTATCTCGCTTCAATATAAGTTTTCCGTCTAAATAGGATATCATACTTTTATTCTACCTCATTATATATGCAATTTAAATTAGTTTCAAAGTTCAAACCCACTGGTGATCAGCCACAGGCGATTAAACAGCTGACAAAGAATCTAGAATCTGGTGTAAAAGACCAAGTGCTTTTGGGTGTAACTGGTTCGGGAAAAACCTTTAGCTTAGCCAATGTGATAAAAAACGTTCAACAACCAACACTAATTATCTCTCCGAATAAAACATTGGCTGCTCAACTATACCAAGAATTTAAAGAATTCTTTCCAAACAATGCAGTTCATTACTTTGTCTCATACTATGACTACTATCAACCTGAAGCATATATTCCACAATCAGATACGTATATAGAGAAGGATGCAAAGATAAATGAAGAGATAGATAGATTAAGACATGCGGCCGTACAGGATATAACAACTAGAAGAGATGTAATCATCGTAGCTTCTGTTTCTTGCATATACAACATAGGAGATCCAGAAAATTACGAAAACATATCTTTAGAAATAAAATTAAAGCAGGGAATTAAAAGAAAAGATTTCCTTTTACTATTATCCAATCTTCAATATCAAAGAAACGATATTGAATTTAAACCTGGCACATTTAGAGTTAGGGGAGATATTGTGGAAATATATATAGTCACAGGAGAAAAGATAATAAGAATAGAGTTTAAAGGAGATATGATAGAAAAAATATCTGAAGCTAAACCTGGTTTAAGCCAAAAATACAAATCCATGGGTTCTAAAATAAAATTATTCCCAGCGCATTTTTGGGTAACCCCGCAAGACAAGATAAATATTGCTATGGGAAATATCCAACTAGAGTTAGAAGAAAGATTAAAAGAATTAAAAAAACAGGGTAAGCTTTTGGAAGCACAAAGATTGGAACAAAAAACAAACTACGACCTAGAGATGTTAAGAGAAACCGGTTGGTGTCACGGTATAGAAAACTATTCAAGTCATATGGAATTTAGAAAACCAGGCCAAGCGCCCTTCTCTCTAGTAGATTATTTCAAACATTTTAATCCTAAGGGGTTTCTAATGTTTATAGATGAATCTCATATTTCAATTTCTCAAATAAGAGCTATGTCTATACAAGACAAAATAAGAAAACAAACATTAATTGATTTTGGTTTTCGTTTACCTTCGGCCGTAGATAATAGACCATTAACCTTTTCTGAATTTACAGAAAGGCAAAATCAAACAATTTACGTTTCAGCCACTCCAGCCGATTACGAAAAACAAAGATCTGGAAAAAATATCGTAGAGCAATTAATAAGACCCACAGGATTATTAGAACCGATTATAAAAATCAAAAAAACAGAAAATCAGATTCAAGACTTAATGAAAGAAATCAGAAAAGAGATCGATAAGAATCAACGCGTTTTAGTTGTAACTTTAACAAAAAGATTAGCCGAAGAGATATCTGACTATTTAATAGAAAAAGGAATTAAAACTCAATATCTGCATTCTGAAGTAAAGACGATGGAAAGACCAGAGATATTAAAAAATCTAAGACAAGGCAAATACGACGTACTAGTTGGAATAAACCTTTTAAGAGAAGGAATTGATTTACCAGAAGTTGCACTCGTAGCCATATTAGATGCAGATAAAGAAGGTTTTTTAAGAAACAAAACTACTTTAATCCAAACTATGGGTAGAGCCGCCAGACATCCAAATGGTCGTATTATTCTATACGCCGACAAAGAGACCATGTCCATGAAAGCTGCTATATATGAAATAGACAGAAGAAGAAAAATACAGGAGGATTACAACAAAAAACATAAAATAACTCCAACCGCTATCATAAAAGACATCCGTGATTGGGGATTTTCTAAAAAAGAAGATATCGTCTCCGAATTCTGGCAAGTTAACGATAAAAAATTATTAGAAAAAGAAATGAAGATAGCTGCTAAAAATTTGGACTTTGAAAGAGCAGCTGAGATAAGGGATTTAATAGACAAAATAGAAAAAAACAAAACAACCAAAAACCCGGTCTAACCGGGTTTTTAACTATTGTTTTTGTTTTATCGCTTCCTCTTGTAAATCACGTTCTAACTTTTCAGATTCTTCTTGAAATATCTTTTTAATATCTTTAGAATATTTTTTAAAGAATTCATCTTTTTCTTCGTCGGTACCAGATGAAAATACTTTTTCTATTCTCGCCTTTTCTGTTTCGTCTAAGGTAGAATAAAGATTTTTTAAAATTCTGTTTAGCAATACATTAAAAGCTCTCGCCGAAAAACTGTTTTGATCTGATAGAATATCTTCTGGTTGCATGTGTTATTTATCCTTTTTATCTTTTTTAAAGGTAAGCCAATTTTGTGGCTTTTCTGGATTCTTAAATATATTATCAATCAACGCAAACATTTTTAAGGGTAACGAAAAAGCAAAAGCCGCTATGGGTAATAAACCAAACTTCGCAAACCCTTTTGCGGATCCTATAGAATATTTTTTAATAGAATTAAAAACTGGAGAAGAGTCATTAGATTCTCTTTCTTCTATAGATCTTAAAGCATCATCTGCTAATTCTTCTGGACTTCTTTCTACTTTTTCTCTTGCTTCTGCCATAATATACTTTTAATAATTCTACCATCGAGGTATATACGAGTCAAACTAGAAAATAAAAAAGGCAAATTTCTTTGCCTTGCACTAACTAGGAGATCTTCCTGTCCCTACAATATTCTTCGATCTTTTTAAGACCGCCACTCTTTTGGAATCTTTTCTGCCATCTCACTAAGATCGTGTGTCCGACACACTTAATCAAATCTTTTTGCCACCCTTTGTGCCATCTTCTGAACCACCCTTTGTGCCATTCTCTCCAGTTGTAGAACCATCCCATTCTGAGGCCAGAAGTCCAACCTCTAACGAAATAGTCCAGCGGGAATAGAATAGTCCTCAAAAGGAACCATATAGATCTAACCGGGCTGTAGAATCCATTCATAAGCTTCATGGGGAAGTTTTGCAAGTCGGCTACGCTCATATTGTCTGGGATAAAGCAAACGGAATTACCGTCGTACTTTCTCCAAGGAGCTAAGTCAAAAGGCAAAACTCTCCCTTCTGATTCTAATCTTTCTCTAAACTTAGTTCCGACTAACGGTATAGGCTTTAATATCTGTATACTGTCGAAACCAGCCTTAAAAATGAACCTCTTGAATCGCAGGAACATTTCTTTGGCTGACAAGCCGGGCTTTTTTTGCTTGGGTGGATATCCGAAGATAAACATACCATGCACCCAGAAATGTCGACGCAGGATTTTAACCCACTCTAACATCTTCTTTGAGTTGTATCCCTTCTGCATATCTTTCAAATCTTCATCGATGGGGGATTCACATCCGATAAAGAGAGTCCTTACTCCTGCTGCTCGCATTATGTTTAGGAACTCTTTATCTTCGGCAACACCGAGTCTCGTCTGAACGAAAAAGTGAAGTCTGTTACCAAACTCCTTAGTAACCATTCTAAAAAATTCTATCGTGCCGGGTAGGTCTTGTTCCAACCTGTCGTCGACAATAAAGAATTTCTTTGCCTTCCTTGTTTCCACTAACCACTTTACTGTTTCGAATAGACGTTGCGGGCTTGCACAGATGGGAACCCTATTAACACTGCAGAACTCGCAATGCATCCCGCATCCTCTGCCTCGGTTTATGGGATAAACCTTTACTTTAGCGAATCTTAAAAGTCCGAAATCAGGTATCGGTGAAGCTTCTAGATCCTCTAAAGAAAAAATGCCTTGCGGATTTGTAATCATTCTATCGTTTTCTAAAAAGGAAACTCCAGAAATCTTTTCGATTTGTGACATTCCATATAGAGAAGGTAGAACCCATTGAATAGTTCTCTCTCCATCTCCATGGACGACAACATCAATACTATGTCTAAGAGTCTCTTCTGGACAGTAAGAAGCATGCCATCCACCAGCAATTGTTTTTACTCCAGCTGCTTTATAGAATTCGGCTAACTTCCAAACTCTTTCCATTGTACTAGTAAGTCCGCAATAAAAGCCAACCACATCAGCTGGATCTTTTTCTTGCAGAACTTTGTGATCTGGAAAACCATCTTTATCTCTTGGACCGCTATAGTTATTTTCGTCGATTATCTCAGCTTTCCATCCTAACATCTTACTTACTACAGTTGCTATAATCACCGCCCCTAAAGAGACGACTGATCCAGCATTCTTGCTGTAGCTATAAATATTCAACTCTGGAAATGACGGAACTATCATTCTGAATCTCTTCTGTCGGTACATCAAACACCTCCTGTTTTTTGTCTGATAAATATCAGACTATGTCAAAGACCAAAACACTGTTTTTGTACTATAACATGCGACATACAAAAAACAAACAAAAGAGCCCCATTTTGGGGCTCTTTCAATATCTATTTACGCAGCACTTTCTTGCTCAGCATAAGCTCTTAAATACGCCACCTCTTTCGCCGTAAGCAACTCCTTTCTTTTTTGTTTAGCCATTATCCCTTGCAATTTTTTCTTTGTTTCTGTTTTTTTCTTAATATCTGATTCTACTTCTTTTCTTATTCTTTCTAATTCTTTCATCAACTCTGGAGTTCTTTCTTTACCGATTCTAGATATAATTTCGAGAGATGGTTTTTTAGTTTCTTTCTTTGCCGGCTTTTGCTCTTTTACCACTTCCGATGCCTTTCTCTTTTCTTCAATTTCTCGTGATGTTTGTTGTAACAAGTCTACAGCACAAGTTTTCTTTCTCTCTGTATATCTTCTTTGACCATCTGTAAATCTCTTTTCTAAATCTGCTTGAGCTGAATCTCTCACAAACGTACCAAATCTTTTTTCAGAATCTTGGATATTTTGAGTTAATTCTTTTTTGGATAATTGAGATGATTTTTCTTTAGAAGAGGGTATTACTATTTCTGAACCCATGAATAGTTTTCCAAAAAATCCTCTTACTTTTATCTGATCTGGTCTTAGGCCTTCCTTCATCATTTGATAATATGAGTCTCTAGACATTTCTATTCCTTTTGTAGCAAGATCTTGTCTTTTAGCTTCTAAATCCACTGCGAGTTGTTGTAGATTAGGATTACCGTCTTGGCCAACGTATTTTGCTTTTTCTTTATCATTAAGTTCTTCCCATCTAGATTTTATAGCTAATGTCCATTCTCTTTGTCTTGCTTTTTCCGTAGCAGAATTTAATCTTTCTGGACTGAAGAATTCATTTTTTGTAATTAACTTATACTTTTCAGCTTTTAATTGAGATACGGCTAACTCTTTAGCTTTTTCTACTAACTTTTCACCTTTAACTTGTTCATATGCTTCCATCGCTTGACCCAAAAGAGTCTTTTCTGTTTCTCTATTATTTGTAGCCCTCGCTTCACTTAGATTTTTTGTGACTTCAATTAAATTATTCTCTGTATCCATTTGCATTTGTTCTGGGGTTCTCACCACTATCTCCTCTCTGTGTTCTTTTTCGCCTCTTTCGCTTTCAGTTAATCTAGATAATTCTACAGACGAAGGAAGATCTCCTTCTCCTATCTTTTCTCTAACATCAGCTTTTTCTCCCATCTGTCTTGTTGCGTTTTGAAAGAATTGAGATTCGTCTTCTGTTCTTTTTCCAAAACCAGAAACGACCTCCACTCCTGGAGTAGCATCTTGTTTTACATCCTCTTTAGGCGTTTCTAAAACTGTTTCTTTTTTAGGTTCTTCTTTTCCTTTTAAGATAACCGGCTCTTCAAAACTCTTTGGAGCTTCCTCTCCTTTTATTATTCTATCAGCACGCAATGTTCCTGCCTCTAAAGAAGATAAATCTTCTCCTTTTGCTTTTTTAGCTTTAATATCTAATACTTTTTCATCCTCTCTTTGTCTCCCTATTTCACCTCGTCTTGTTTGATTCAATTCTTCACGGCCTTCTTCATTTCCGTAAGAAACTGGAAGTTCTATACCCGGTTTTTGATCAGGAAGCTCATTGTTTCTTAATTTTGATCGGTAGTCATCTGTACTTAAATCTGTTAGGTTTTCACCCATTTTTTTATCAAGCTCTTGTCTAGCCTTCTTTAACTCATCTTCGTAATTACTTTTATTAACTTCTGCTTCATTATTAGCAATTTGTTCTGGCGTCATTATAACTCGGTCTTTAATACCTGGCTCTGGCTCTAAGCTTGGTTGTTGTTCTGGTCCTCTTGTTGCCATGTTTTTGTATATATTAGTTAATTATTTAGTATGTGCTAAATCATTATTAGCACTTGTTTTATTTATTATACTATGGTAAATTAATAAATACAAAATACATACAAGTATGGCAATAACAAAATCAGCTAAAAAAGCAGTCCGCCAGTCTGCAAGAAGAAAAGAGCAGAATTTGGTGTACAAAAACAAGATCAAAGCTTTAGTAAAAGAAGTTAATACTTTAATTTCCACTAAAAAGGCAAAAGAAGCACAAAACCTATTACCAAAGCTCTATACAGCTTTAGACAAAGCAGCAAAAAGAGGTGTGATCAAGAGTAATAATGCTTCAAGAAGAAAGTCTAGATTTGCTAAAGCTATAGCTAAAATATCGAAATAAATAAAAACCGCAGAAATGCGGTTTTTTGTTATATCTCAGATACTAACATTTCTAAAGCCATCTCTGGGGCCATTTTCCCCGTTTTAATATTTGAGTCCGTTATATATATCTTTTTATATATATCCTTTAACTGTGGTAAAGAAAATTGATTACAAAGGTAGTACGCTTTTTTTACAACAAAGGGATGTAGACCACTTTTTTTAGATATAGCAGGGTAGGGATTTCTTTTATCTATTAATTCCTTAACGGATAAAAGATTCCTGAACTGAAATCCTATCATAGATAATAGATATAAAGGATTATCTCCATTGTCTAAATGTTTTTGTAAAAGATTCAAAGCTAATTTTTTGTTTTTAGAAGCTAAAGCGTCTATTGTTTTAAATATATCTATTTCTATCCTGGGCCTTATCATCGTTTCTATATCTGTCTTTTTAATAACACTTTCTAGTTTAAAATTAGATAGCTTCTTTATCTCGCTTTCCAATTTCCACAAATCGTTACCCGCATACACTAAAAGAAGATCCTCTGCATCTTGTTCTATTTTTGAACCATATCTTTCAAACTCTTTCTTTATCCAAGATCTTAAAAAACGATCTTCTAATAAAGAAAACTCTTGATATTTTGATTCCTTGATTAACGATTTAAAAAGTTTATTTCTTTGATCTATTTTATCAATTTCGTAAACTACAATAATATCTTCTGTGGATTTTAAATCTTTTATGTTTTTTAAAAACTCTTCTTGAAATTTTAAATCAGAAAAGATGTTCTTTAAAATCACTAGTTTTTTTTCTTTGAACATCGATGTGATTTTAAAATTGTTTGAAAAATCTTTGTAGTCTTTTTCTTCAACATCAAAATAAACCAGATTGAGCCCGGATTTGTGAACCTTTTTGTATCCTAAAATTATCTCCTCTAGTTTTTTCTTAGCCCTGTAACTATCTTGTCCGTAAAGAAATATTATCATAACTTTTGGCAGGTAGGGCAGTAGAATGCACTACGCCCAGCGAACTTAATTCGTTTAATTAAATCTCCGCATCTTCTACATTTTTGTCTTTCTCTTTTGTATGCATTTCTTTCTGTATCAAAATCTCCTTTTGATCCATCTGGTTTTCTGTAGTCAGAAAAGCTTTCTCCGCCCAACTCAACTGCTAGTCCTAAAACCTTTTTGATAGCTTGGTAAAGTGATTTTAACTCTTTTTCATTTAATTGCAAAACGTTTTTTTCAGGATGTATTTTAGCTTGCCACAAGGCTTCTGAAGCATATATATTTCCAATACCTGCGATAATCTCTGGGTTCATTATAACCTGTTTTATCCTGCCTTTTTTGTTTTTTAATATTTCTTTAAATCTTTCGAATGTAAAAGATTCTTCTAGTGGCTCTGGCCCTATCTTTTTAAATTCGTTTGAACTTAACAATTCATCAGTTTTCCATAATTCCACTTTCGCAAACTTTCTAGCGTCAGACAAAGCAATCATCAACCCGTCATTTAAGAAAAATATTACATGCAGAAAACGGTTATACGGATCGTTAAGTGGCCCCGTATCTGTCGGCTTCCAAATATTATCTTTATTCTCCCATTTTCCGACTAGCAAATGTCCTGTCATTTTTTGATGTATCAGAATAGAATAATTATCTGACAAATCTATTATCACGTTTTTGGCCCTTCGCCATATTTTGTTTATCTTCTTTCCTTTTATTTCTTTTTTAAATTGATTAAAATCCTTTGGTTTTTTAACTATCTTTTCCCAATCTGACCAAACATCAATAAAGGTCCTTTTAAGGACCTTTAATTTTAAACCGTTTACAGTTGTTTCTACTTCTGGAAGTTCTGGCATATTACACTTCTTTTTGTGCTTTTACTTTTCCTACTTTTGATTTTATCTCACCAAGTTCTGTTCTTAAACCCACAATTTCATTTTCTTTTTCTTTTGCTGTTCCCCTAAATGTTTCTAACTCTTTCATTAATCTATCTAATTCTATTGTTCTGTTTTTAACCTTTTGTTCGAGTGCGTTTATGGTTTCTTCTAATGATTGTGTTTTAGCTCTCACTTTTATATCAACTGATTGTTGCGTCGTTTCTGTTTCAGCTCGGCTTCGTTGTAACTCTTCGGCGATCCTATTAAATATCTTTGCGAGATCTCCTAATTCATCTTTATTCTCTAAATACACTCTGCTTTCAAGATCTCCTTCGCTTAGGTTCGTTGCTCTATCTAATATCTTTCTAACAGGTGTAGATACTTTTTGTCCAGTAGCAAATCCAAAGAAGAAAAGGTATATGGCAACGAAAATTAAAACTATGTAGAAACTCAATCCTAATCTAGTCGGCTCTAAGGCTAAAAAGGCAGTGATGATAAAAACACCGGCAAGTATTACTGGAAGCGCTATTTTAAAAGTTAGTTTATTCTGCATTTTGTTTTCCCGATTAAGGGTTGTTAATTATTAATCAACGTTTCTACGCGACTAATTAAAGTATTAAATTCTAATTCTCTGAATAAATTTTCTACTTCTTTTATATCAAAGGTTTTAAATTCACAATCTTCAATCTTAAAATCAATATCTACGTCTTTTATTGTTTCTACTAATTCTTTTGATAAGAGAGCTTTCTCTTTATTAAGTTTTAAAGCTTCTTTTACTTTTGGTTTTAACACGGCCGTATCTGTAGCTAGCTCTGAATAAAGATTTTCTATACTCCCATATTTCTGTATTATCTCGGTTGCGGTTTTACCGCCTATACCCGGAACTCCTGGCACGTTATCTGAAGCATCTCCCGTTAAAGCTTTAAAATCATTCATTTGTTTTGGTTCTACTCCAAATCTTTGCAAAACTCTTTCTCTATCATACAACACTGAATCTTTTATTCCCTTGCCCATTGTGTACACTTTTGTTCTATCATTCACTAGTTGTAAATTATCTAAATCGCCACTTAATATATATACTTCTGTGTCTTCATTAGATATGACTTTAGTGCAAATTGTAGCTATCAAATCATCTGCTTCAAATCCTTCTTTTGCAAACACTGGGATTTTAAACTTTTCTAATACTTTCTTTGCTAAAGGAATTTGAGAGATAATACCATCTGGTGTAGCCGGCCTATGAGCTTTGTATTCTTCAAATCTTTCGTGTCTGAATGTTGGAGCTTTAGTATCAAAGCAGGCGACGATATAGTTGGCGTTTAAGTCTTTTATAGCTTTAAACAATATCAACAAATATCCATAAACAGCTCCTGTAGGTTGACCAGTTTTAGTTGTTAGTGGCGGAAGTGCATGGAATGCTCTGTGCAATAACGCATTTGAATCAATTATTATCAATCTTTTTTTATCTTCCATTATATATTATATCATTTAAATATATTAAACGGTAATCTTTCTTTTTTGCTCATCTATAAACTCAAATTCTAGGTTTACACAATCTTTTGGTAAAACATTTTTTATCTTTTCTGGCCACTCAACGGCTACAATATTCTCGGGATTATTGAATATATTTTTTAATTCTAGCTCCTCAATATCTTTTACGTCTTTGATCCTGTAACAATCGATGTGATAAAAGTTTTTAAACTGATTATCCAACCTAAATCTTTTCATTATTACATACGTTGGGCTAAGTATTTTTTCTTTGATACCGAGTCCTTTTGCAAAACCTTGTAAAAATGTTGTCTTACCTCCTCCGAGATTTCCATACAATGCAAAAACCAAAGCACCTTCATGTGTTCTGTTTTTTAAAGCAGCTTTTGATATGTCTTCGCCTAGCTTTTGAGTATCTTCTGCGTTGTTGGTAATAATTTCTTTTTTCATGTTAATAAAATATTTGACTTAAAAATTAAAATCGAATAGTCTATAGTATATCTTAAAAATATATGCAATTGGAAGAAATAAAACAATTAGTAATTCAAACTAAAAACATATACATTATACCCGAGAACAAGGGGCCTGAGAATATCTCATGCGCTTTGGCTCTTTTTTATACTTTAAAAGAATTAGGCAAAAATGTAAATCTCGTTATAGACACCCTACCAGATAATCTAAAGTTTTTAATACCATCTTTGGATTTTGTTTCGTATCCAAAAAACTTCGTAGTATCTATCCCGAATAAAATAGCCGAAGTGTCTCAAATATATTATGAAAAGGGCGACGAACAGTTAAAAATACATTTAACTATAAACAAGGGAAATATAAAAAAAGAAGACATTTCCTTCTATTACGCCGAATCAAAACCAGATCTAGTAATCACTGTTGGTATTCAAAACTTCAAAGATTACCTATCAGATAAGCTCAATTCTTTCGGTTTTCTATTAGATTCTAATATTTTAAACATAGATAATAGGCAAGATAACCAAAAATTTGGTAATATTAACTTAGTAACGGAGACAGCTCTAGCTAAAACGACTCTGCAGGTGATAAAATCAATAAGCAGTCAAACTTTTAAAAAGGAGACTGCGACCTGCTTGCTCGCATCTCTAATCTTTCACACTGACAATTTCAAAAATCAAAAAGTGACTGCTGAGATATTTGAACTAGCAGCAATGTTAATGAAGGAAGGAGCTGATCTAAAAGATATAACAAGTAATATTACTTAAATAAATAAAAAAATGGAAGAATCATCAAAAAAGTTATTAGGATCAGTAACAATATCCTCAAAAGTAATTGAAGAAATTGAAAAGGATGTAAATAACATTGAGGATTTTAAAAAAAAAGTTCAAGATTATTCTTCACAAAGTATTACCGAGCTTCTTGATGTAATTCTATACAGCGCCATTAAATTAGATACTTCCGACGTACACCTAGAGCCACAAGAGAACGAAGCTAGATTAAGAGTAAGACTCGACGGCATCTTGCAGGATGTTGTTTTTTTTGGCCCAGATGCATACAAACATTTATTATCTCGATTAAAACTTCTTTCAAAATTAAAACTTAACATCACAGATAAACCACAAGATGGTAGGTTTACCATAGAAGTTCAAGATTCTCTTATCGAAGTTAGGACTTCCAGCTTACCAGCCGAATACGGCGAATCTGTTGTTATGAGAATATTAAATCCAAAGAGTTTAATTGCTTTAGATGATTTAGGATTAAGAGAAGATTTATTCAAAATATTCAAAAAGGAAATTGAAAAACCGAACGGAATGATAATTGTTAAAGGCCCTACGGGATACGGTAAAACAACAACCCTATACGCCTTTTTAAAAAATATACAAAATCCAGAGATTAAAATTATCACTATCGAAGATCCTATCGAATATCACTTAAAAGGAGTTTCTCAAACACAAGTTGCTCCAGAGAAAGGATACACCTTTGCTGATGGATTAAAATCTATTGTCAGACAAGACCCAGATGTGATTCTAGTCGGTGAAATTAGAGATTTAGAAACAGCGAAAATCGGTCTACAAGCAGCTTTGACTGGACACTTGGTTTTGTCCACACTACACACTAACGACGCAGCAGGAACAATTCCAAGGTTAATTGATTTGGGAACTGAGCCTTCTTCTATAGCTCCAGCTTTGAAAATGGCTGTAGCTCAGAGGCTTGTAAGAAAGATTTGTAAAAAATGTTCTACATTAGAATCTCCAAGCGCGAAAGAACTAGCAGAAATTAAAAGAGGATTAAAGAATTTACCGTCAGGGGTCAAAATACCAGATCTAGAAAAAATGAAAATTGCTAGAGCAAATGAAAAAGGTTGCATAGCTTGTAATTTTACAGGATACAGAGGAAGAAAAGGATTGTTCGAAGCCTTTTTAGTAGATACTGAAATGGAAAAATACATTTTAACCAATCCTCCAGTTTCTTCTATTAGAGAACTAGCTATTAAAAAAGGAATGGTGACAATGTATCAGTCTGGGTTGATAGATATAGCTTTAGGAGAAACAACTTTTGACGAAGTTGAAAGAGTTGTAGAAATGGATGAAGAGGCAGTAGAAACAAAAACAGTATAGCAAACAAAAACAGCTCTAGAGTTGGAGGTATTTTATGTCTGGGACATAAAGAAAGATTTATCTGAGGAATAATCGAGCCGGAGCAAGATTACCCGGATACTGAGATAAGTCCAAATAGTACCTCCAACTCTAGAGCTGTTTTAAAAACCTAGAATTGATATAATAATGTTACGAATTCGAAGCCAAAGTAATTTAGCTTCCAATAAATAGTATTATATCACCATATAATATATATGTCAAGAGTATTAGAAGAAAAGGGTAACAAAGAAGACGATGTACTAGATTCAGCTTTAAGGCCTACAAAATGGTCTGATTATGTTGGCCAAGAGAAAATAAAGGAAAATATACGTATAATTTTAACAGCGGCAAAACAAAGAAATCAATCTCCCGACCATCTTTTACTTTACGGCAACCCGGGATTAGGAAAAACAACCCTAGCCCATTTAATAGCCAATGAAATGGGTAAAGAAATACGGATTACATCGGGACCAGCTATAGAACGAGCAGGGGATTTAGCTGCTATTTTAACAAATTTAAACGAAGGTGATGTTCTATTTCTCGACGAAATACATAGGATAAGCAGGACTATAGAAGAATACATATATCCTGCGATGGAAGATTACAAATTGAATCTTGTTTTAGGAAAAGGACCAATGGCTAGAACAATGGAATTAAAACTTCCCAAGTTTACACTAATAGGAGCAACAACAAGACCCGCTTTATTATCAGCTCCTTTAAGAGATAGATTTGGAGCCACATTTCAATTAAACTTTTACAAACAAGAAGACGTAGAAAGAATCATTGAAAGATCGGCTAAAATATTAAATACACAAATTGAACCAGAAGCTGTTAAAATAATAGCGTCACGCTCAAGATTCACTCCGAGAGTAGCTAATAGGTTATTAAGAAGAACTAGAGATTTTGCAGAAGTAAAAGGAAATGGAATTATCACAAAAGATATTACCGAACACGCGTTAAACTTTTTAGAAGTTGACCATATGGGACTAGAAACAGGAGATAGAAAGATATTATTAGCTTTGATAGAAAAGTTTAATGGGGGACCAGTGGGTATACAATCTTTATCGGCCGCCGCAATGGAAGAAGAGGATACGATATTAGATATATATGAACCATATTTAATGCAGTGCGGATTTATTGAACGAACTCCAAGAGGAAGAGTTGCTTCAAGGCTAGCATACAAACATTTGGGAGTCGAAAATAGAAATAGCCAAAATCAATTAATATAATGAAAGTCGGTATTCACCGACTTTTTTAATATAACCAGCAAATGAAAATTTATTTACCACTAATCTTTTTACTTCTCTTTCTCCCTCTTTTTGTTTTTGCAGCAGATAAAATAGAAATTAACACCGCCTCACTACAACAATTAGATGAGATAACAGGAGTAGGGCTGACAATGGCGCAAAGAATAATTGATGCGAGGCCTTTTTCCTCAATCGATGATTTATTAAAAGTAAGAGGTATCGGTGAAATAACTTTACAAAAAATAAAAGATCAGGGACTAGCATATGTTAACGGACAAACCCAACAACCAATCGTTGAATCTGAATCTAATCCCGAACCAGAGCCAGAAATAACAACAAAATCAGAAACAACCCCCGAGCCAACAAAAGAAATCATTAAACTGACTTACCAAAACGGAATAGTTATAAACGAAATACTACCCAACCCAGATGGAACTGACGAAACAAACGAATGGATAGAATTATATAATACAAATAATTTTGACGTTGATATATCTGAATGGATTTTAGAAGACACCGACGGGACTAAAACAACTTACACCCTTCCAAAAGATACCAAAATATTATCTAATAGTTATCTTTTATTAAAACGACCCGACACAAAAATCACATTAAACAACACCACAGATGGCTTAAACCTTATGTGGCCGGATAAAACGGTCGTAGATTCTGTAAAATATACAAATTCTCCTAAAAATCAGTCATATAACAAAACTAAATCTGGATGGTCTTGGAGCTCGGGCTTAACCCCAAATCAGCTAAATAATATAGCTTTAGCTGTTGTAAAAAACGTTAAAAAAGCCTTGCCTAATTCAAAAATATCTGGTAATAATAACATTGAAGAAGGTGTAGCGGCCATAAACCAAATACCAAACCAAGATATTAAAACGTTAAACCCTTGGTTTTTGTTTTTTACGGTTTTATCGCTTACTATAATCTCCGCTAGCCTCGTTCTATTTATTAAACTTAAACTAAACAAACATGTCAGGACATAGTCATGCGAAAACAATTATGGCCACAAAAATGGCCAACGATGCTAAAAAAGGAAAGATATATTCCAAATATGGCAGATTGATTACCATAGCCGTTAAAGACGGTGGGGGTTCTGGAGATCCAGCAACAAACGCCAAACTTAAGACTGTAATAGAGCAAGCAAAGAATGCTAATATGCCTAAAGAGAATATCGAGAGGGCTATAAAAAAAGGTACAGGAGAGCTAGCCAGCGAAGCATTAGAAGGGGTTTCTATTGAAGGATTTGGACCGGGTGGAATCGCCTTGATTATCGAAGGTATTACAGATAACAAAAACCGAACAGTAAATGAGATAAAATCTATCTTAAACCAAAACAATGGAAAAATGGCTGGAGAAGGAGCTGTAAGGTGGATGTTCGAGAGAAAAGGATCTATCACAGTATCAACAGAAGGTAAAACCAAAGAAGATTTAGAACTTTTAGCGATAGAAGCCGGAGCCGATGACGTTTCTTGGCGTGATAGCACAATGGATATATATACAAAACCAGAAGATCTAGAAATTGTTAAAAAGAATCTCGAAGAAAAACAGTTGAAAATAGAATCTTCCTCTTTAGAATGGGTAGCTAAAGAAGAAGTAAGTATCTCAGAAAAAGAAAAAGCACAAGCTCAAACTCTTTTTGAAGCTTTAGACGAAAACGATTCTATAAACGACATCTTTTCTAATTTAAAAGGTTAATTTATCTTAATGATAATACTCGGCATCGATCCAGGATCAGTAATTGTGGGGTATGCTATTATCAAAAAATCAAAAGACTGCGGTCAAAAGCCACAGGTGATTGATTTCGGTTGTATAATAACAGAACAAGGATTTACAACTGGTGAACGATTAAAAAAGATTCATAAAGAAGTTACAAAACTAATAGAAAAACATAAACCAGATATTGTTTCTGTTGAAAGTTTGTTTTTCTTTAAAAACTTAAAAACTGTAATGCCTGTTAGTCAGAGTAGAGGAGTTATTCTTTTAGCTGCCGCTCAAAAAAACAAACTAGTTTATGAGTTTACCCCCTTGCAAGTAAAAATGGCTGTGGTAGGATACGGCAGAGCAGAAAAAAAACAAGTCCAAGAAATGACAAAAAAACTACTAGATCTTGGACATTTCGATCTTAAAAAGAATAACCGAAAAAAGGACGACGCATCAGATGCTTTAGCCGTAGCCTTATGTGCCGCTTACAAACAATATTAAAAAACGTGTTGTGGAAAAGTAGAGGGTTGACAATAATTAATGAAAAAATATAATAAGGACAATAGATAAAAAAATATTAATAAAACCTTATCTTTTTTGGAAAGCGCAGACAAATAAAGTTCTGAGTTTACTAAAAAAATAAGCTTTTAAAAAATGGAAGAGGAATTTTTAACCAGGTTAATAAACGAAGATGACGATTTCGAAGATGATAATAATCTTCTAGATGATGACGACGCTGCTGATGATAAAGATGATAAAGAAGAAGATGATGACGAAGCAGCTGACGACGAAGAAGACGGCATAGAAGAAGAATAAACAATATATTAAAACCCCTTAGCGGGGTTTTTGTTTGCTCTTGTATTTGCTGGATATTTATGTAAAATACTGTTTTAGGATATAATAAAGGAATTATTTACAAAACAACATGTTTAAAAAACTTTTTAAGAATTTTAAGTTTACAAAAAACAAAGTATTAACAAATATATTAAAAATATTTGGATTTTTTGTTTTAGGCCTATTCGTATTAGTTCTGCTTACAGTACTGTATTTTACATATAACCTACCAAGGCCAGAGAACTTCGCAGAAACCCCATTTATACAATCAACCAAAATCTTTGACCGAACAGGAAAGGTTGTTCTATACGACATTTATGGCGAAGAAAAAAGACAAATAGTATCATTTGATAAAATATCAGATAATCTAAAGCACGCTGTTTTAGCTTCTGAAGACGCCAAATTCTACGAACACGGAGGAATCGACTTGATGGGAATAATGAGATCTGTCTGGGTAGATATTAGAGGTGGAGCTTTAAACCAAGGGGGTTCAACAATAACCCAACAATTAGTAAGATCTGTATATTTAACGAATCAAAAGAAAATATCGAGAAAAATAAGAGAAGTCATATTAAGTATCGAGCTAGATAGAAGATATTCTAAAGATCAGATATTTAGTTGGTATTTAAACCAAGTACCATTTGGACAAAATGCGTATGGAGCTGAATCAGCTAGCCAAACATATTTTAATAAACCAGCTTCCGATTTAACAATCGCTGAATCAGCTACCCTAACGGCATTGCTACCAGCACCAAGTCATTATTCTCCTTATGGACCATACAAATCAGAATTATTACAAAGAAAAGATTACGTATTAGAAAGGATGTTAAAATTAGGATTTATAACCAAAGAAGAATTAGAGTCTGCAAAATCAGAAAAGATAGTATTTTCAGAATCTAAAGATTCTATAAAAGCTCCTCACTTTGTAATGTATGTTAAAAAATACCTAGAAGATAAATACGGTGAAGATTATTTAAAAGAAAAAGGATTAAGAGTTTATACAACCATAGACTGGGATTTACAAGAATATTCAGAAAAAGCTGTTAAGGATTTTGATAAAACAAATATATCAAAAGGAGCGAATAACACAGCTTTGACAGTGATAGATCCTAAAACGGGGGAGATTTTAACATTAATAGGTTCTAAGGACTACTTCGCTAAACCATACCCTGCAGGTTGCGACGAGAAGGCCCCAGGAAGCTGTTTATTCGAACCAAAGTATGATGTGGTCACAATGGGACAGAGACAGCCAGGGTCATCGTTTAAACCAGTTGTATACGCTACTGCTTTTAAAAAAGGTTTTACACCAGATACGATACTATGGGACGTTAAAACGGAGTTTAATCCTTCTTGTGATCCAAGTGGGGATTCAACTACGGGAAATTATGGACAAGCTTGTTACAACCCACAAGATTACGATGGAAAAAATAGAGGACCTGTTACCGTGAGACAGGCGCTAGCGGGATCTTTGAACATACCTGCTGTGAAGATTCTGTATTTAGCTGGTCTTAATGATTCTTTACAAACAGCAAAGGATTTTGGAATGACAACACTGAATGATCCAAACAGATATGGTCTTTCCCTTGTATTAGGTGGTGGGGAAGTAAAGCTATTAGAATTAGCTTCTGCTTACGGAGTTTTTGCGACAGAGGGGAATCACATATCGCCAGTTAGTATTTTAAAAATAGAAGATAGTGAGGGAAATATTATTGAAGAAAATAATAAACAACCAACTAAGGTATTAGATACACAAGTGGCTAGACAAATAACTAGTATTTTATCTGACAACAACGCAAGAACATATATGTTTGGTAGTAATTCCGCTCTCTACTTCCCGGGATATCAAGTTGCTGCAAAAACAGGTACTACACAAAAAATGAATGATGGTTGGACAATGGGATACACGCCTTTTGCAGTAGTTGGTGTTTGGACAGGAAACAATGATAATTCTCCTATGCAAAACACTGGTATTGGTTTAGCAGCTCCTATATGGAATAAAATTATGCAAAAGGTTTTAGCATCTCACGATAAAGAGGGTTTTACACCCCCTAACCCAATAACGGATGGTAGAAACCCTGCTTTGTTAGGGCAAATACCAGTGGGGGACGCACACACAATTCTTTACTATGTGAATATAAATAATCCGACAGGGTCTTCACCAACAAATCCTGAATCTGATCCTCAATATCCTTTATGGCAGATTGGAATTAATAATTGGTTAATAAAAACCCTCTCCACTACAATTTTACAAACCGCTACTACACAAAACACTACTCCTTAAATAAATAAAAACCGGGTTGCCCCCGGTTTTTTGATTACTTATTATTTAAGCTTTTATAGGCATTACTACATAGATATAACTAGTATCTCCTACTGGCTTTAAAACACAAGGGCCATCTTCTTTGCTTAATTCAAAGATAATTTCGGAGCTTCTTATGTTTAAAATACCGTCTATTAAGAATTTGTGATTAAATGAAACTTGTAAAGAATCTCCTTCCGTTTTTGCTGATATTGTAGATTGGCTTTGTCCTATATCTGGATCCTGAGCCGATATTTCAACTTCTTTTTTTTCTGCGTTTATTGATATTTTTACTTCGTTTATCTTTCCAGAGAATAGGGAAGCTGTTTTAATTTGGTTTAAAAACTCATCCCTATTTACGATTATCTTCGTTTTGAATTTTTTAGGTATAATCTCTTCATAGTTTGGATATTCACCTTCGATAAGTCTAGATATTATCTGTACTTGTGGATGGTCTGTTTCTTTCATTGGGAGTTCAAACATTGTTTGATTTGGTAAAAAGTATATTTTTACGTTTCCCTCTTTATCTCCCAGTATGTTTATAATCTCTTTCGCTGGTTTTTGGGGAAGAATAAAAGAAGTGTCTTTCTGAATCGGCTTCTCTAGTGTAATATTTTTTTCAGCTAATCTGAAGCTGTCTGTCGCAGCTATCTTTAGTGTGTTTTTAGAAAAGACAAAGTACACACCAGATATTTCAGGCCTACTCTGTGAAGGAGAGGCGACGTCAGCTATTTGAGATAATCCTTGGCATATTTTTTTACTTTCTACTTCGATAAATTCTGCATTAGTAAACTCTGGCATTAGAGGAAAATCCTCTGGATTAAAACCCTGTATTTTGTTTTTAAAAGATTTGCACTCGATATTCAGGGTCTGCTCATTAGTTTCAAGTGTAATCTTTTCATTGGGCAAAGAAGAGACAAGGCTTGATAAAAATTTAGCTGGAACAACTGTTTTACCTTTTTTAACTATCTTGGTTAGAATCCATAATTTTATAGCTGTTTCTAAGTCTGTGGAACTTAGACTTAAAAAACTTTCTTCCGTTTCCATTAAAACATTATCTAAAATTGGTAACGATAAATTCTTACCAATTATCTTTTCAACAATATTTAAACCACCTTTTAAATTTTCTTTTAATACTTCTACTTTCATGTTTTTAATAAGATATTATTATATTTATATATTATACTTATTGTTATTATTATGTGGTGTTAAATCTGTGGAAAACTTTTTTTACTTATTACTATCGTCCTCACAAAAAATATTCTTTAGATATGTGTTTTGACTGTGGAAAAAGTGACGTAATTAACTGTGTAATTTGTAGTGGAAACTTTTCCCTATTTTTTTCTACTCAGTTATCAACACTACTTATCACTATACTTATCCACTATATATTCGCTGTTTTATTAAGTTTAATTCTTCGGTTAATTTATTATTTTCTTCGTTCTCTTGTAGTATTTTTTTGTATGCATAAATTGCTGTTGTATGATCTTTGCCACCGAATTTTCTAGCTATGGCTGGAAAGGAATACTTCAATTCTTTTCTTAAAAGAAACATAGCTATTTGTCTTGGTTTAACTATTTCTTTTTTCCTTGTTGGATCAAAAAGGTTTTTCTCTTCTAGATTATAAAACTTAGCCACGGTTTCTATTATCTTTTTATAGTTTGCCACGTCAAACGGTGAGAAAACAAAGCCTTTAAGTAGTTTTTTAGTTGTTTCTATATCCAGAGTGGTATTTATCTTACTATAGATTAATAACTTGTTTAAAGCCCCTTCTAGCTCACGTACGTTCTTTTTAACATTGTTGGCGATGTACTCTAGCACTTCTTCTGGTAAAACCATACTTTTCTCTTGAAGTTTGGTTTTTAATATAGCCAATCTTGTCTCATAATCTGGTAAACTTACGTCTGCTATCATTCCACCTTCGAACCTTGATCTTAACCTGTCTTCTAATTCGGCTATAGCATTCGGTGGCCTATCGGATGATAACACTATTTGTTTGTTTTTTTCATATAACGAATTGAAAACATGAAAAAACTCTTCTTGAGTTTTGTTCTTTCCTGCGATAAATTGTATATCGTCTAATATTAAAACATCTATAGGGGCTAAACTAGCTTTAAAAGCCTCCATATTATTTGATCTAATAGCAGTGATAATACTAGAAACGAACTTTTCAGAAGATATATATTTTATCTTCTTCTTTTTTTGTTCACTTACCTTATTTCCAATAGCTTGTATTAAATGTGTCTTTCCTAATCCAGTGCCTCCGTAGATAAATAAGGGGTTGTATGTAAAGCCAGGGTTGTCTGAGACTGCTAGGGCAGCTGCATGAGCTAATTCATTAAAAGATCCGACGACGAAGTTATCAAAAGTGTATCTTGGGTTTAAGTTAGTTTCTTTGTTTGTTTTAAACTCGTCAAACTTTAATTGTTCTGTTTCTAGTTTATCGCTTTCTTGTAGATTTTTTGATGCAAAATTAACCTTTGAGGATTGTGGTCTTATCACAAACTCTAAATCTTTTATTGTTTCGTCTATATCGTGGAGAGTTTTTAATATTAATTTATTATATTTATTACTCAGCCACTCTTTAGAAAAGGCGTTTGGGACAGAGATTATGATCTTTTCATTGTCTCTAGAGTTTATCTCAGTGTTTTGAAACCAAGTCGAAAAGTTTGCCTTAGAGATATGGAATTGCATCTGTGCTAGAACTGATTGCCAAAGCTCATTATTGTTCATAGTCTATAAAATTGTTTTAATACTCTATTTTTTACTTTTTTAACGACTCTGTCAAATGAAAGCAAAATATACACAACTGTTATTAACCTGTGGATAACTTGTGTTAGCTGTTTATATGTAGACGCACAATGAAAAACTGTTTTTTTGGGAAAAATGAAGTTTTGAAAAAATATTGTTAGATAATTTTTCTAAAAAATATTTATCGAAAACGTCTTGTAAAAAGGCACTTTTTAGATTATACTGATTATATTATACTAATTAAAAATATTTGTACAACAACATGAGCTTTACATATAATCCAAAGAAAAAGAAAAGAGCAAGAACACACGGTTTTATGAAGAGAAAAATGACAAAGACCGGTAGAACCGTAATAAAGAAAAGAAGAAGGAAAGGGAGAGCAAAATTAACAGTTTAATTAAAACTGTGCTTTGTAAGATTAATAGAATAAAAAAGAAAAAGGATTTCGAGGTGATTTTTAAAAAGGGAAAAAGCTTTAAGAACAGCTTTTTACTTTTTAAAACACTACCTAATAACCTCAAAGATACTCGATTTGGGTTTGTAATAAGTAATAAGGTCTCTAAAAAGGCAGTTGTGAGGAATAAGATCAGAAGAAGGATGGGCGAGGTTATACGGCTAAACTTGAATGATATAAAGAAAGGGATAGATGTAGTTATAGTCGTTTTACCAGGGTTTGAGAAGAAAGATTTTACAGAAACAAAAGAGGTTTTAAATAAAATATTAAGAGAATTAAATCTTATCTAAATGTTTGCTTTTATAGGTAATTTTTTCAACGTCGTTCTTTATAAACCACTCTTTAATGCTTTAGTTTTGTTGTATAATTTTATCCCGGGGCACGACTTTGGTATAGCTATTATTCTTCTAACCATTATCATTAGATTTATCCTTTACCCACTGTCAGTAAAAGCCGTAGAGTCTCAAAGAACACTTCAAAAACTACAACCTAAAGTTAAAGAGATACAAGAGAAGTATAAGAATGATAAAGAAAAACAATCTAAAGAAATGCTAGATTTGTATAAGCAAGAGAAGATAAACCCATTTAGTGGACTTTTATTAGCCTTTATACAATTGCCGATTCTAATAGCTCTTTATAATGTATTTTGGCAGGGATTAAAGCCAGAAGGATTAGTTAATCTATATAGTTTTGTATCTAATCCTACGCAAATGAATCCTGGATTTTTAGGATTAGCGGACTTATCAAAGCCAAATATAGGATTGGCTATCTTAGCAGGAGTGATGCAGTTTTATCAGACAAAGATGTTGACTCCTCCAAAAGAAAAGAAAAAAGATGGTAAAGAGCCCGAGTTAGCGGATATAATGCAAAAGCAAATGTTGTATTTTTTCCCAGTTATCACAGTAATAATACTTTTGAAATTACCTTCTGCGTTGGGTCTGTACTGGGTAATCAGCGGTATTTTTTCCATAGCCCAACAATACATTATTTTAAATAAAAGTAATAAAAAATAATAGGATAAAAGATAAAAAAATGATAGATAAAGCTGATATAAATAAAATAAAATCTACTATAGAAGAGTTTTTTCAAAAAACCACAATACCTGTTTTAAACACGGAGATTAAATTATCTGATGTTGAAAAAAAAGAAGGTCAATTAGAAAACCAACAAGCAGAAGGATCCGTTGCTATAGATATTAAAATTGAAGAACCACAAATTTTAATAGGAGAAAAAGGCCAAACACTTTTTGAAATACAACGACTTTTGAGAACTATTTTGAATAGGAGACTTCAAAAAATATTCTATTTAGATTTAGATATAAACGACTATAAAAAAAAGAAAGTGGAGTATTTAAAAGAAATTGCAAAAGACCTAGCAGATGAAGTGGCCATGACCAAAGAAGAAAAAGTTTTATCTCCGATGTCAGCTTATGAAAGAAGGGTTATCCATGCAGAACTATCAAATAGATCAGATATCACAACAGAAAGCCAGGGGGATAGCAGAGAGAGACATATAGTAATAAAACCAAAATAAAATAAAACCGCCGTAGTGGCGGTTTTTTAATATATTATTTTTTCAAAACTGGAAATATTAATATGTAATTAGGTGTTTTTCCGTTGTTTCTTACGCTGTCCCATTTTACTTGTTTTGGTCCTAATCCGTTAAAATCACTAGGTTTAGGATAACCCTGACAGAAATCCATAGGTTCGCTATTAATATCGCTTACGCTTGGTCCTATGTATGCGAGTATGACGAAATAATCTCCGTCAATTTTAATTGAAGATATATTCTCCCCAGATAAGTTTGGGCATTCTCTTTTAACGCAAACACCATTTTTATCACGACCCGTGCAATCTTGTTCGTCTTTTGGAACATTACAATCACTTCCTCCAAGAGAGCCCGTAAATCTTAAATTTTCTAAACGCTCCATATATATACCACTAATATTACTATTAGGAATGTTAACATATCCGCCTTCTTGGTCAAAAGAAGCTCTGCGGTAGATAGATACACCGTTTCCAGAAGGACTAGTTGTATATCTATGAACAGTAATAGAATCTGCAAAAGATTGAACTGTTTGACAATTTACTCTTGGATTTAAATATTGGCATTTACCCCAGAAATTAATCGAGTCGAATAATACGCCGATGTATAGCATTCCTTGATTTTGGTTTTGAACAATCTTAGCAGAAATCACCTTGTTTTTTAGAAATTGTAAGTCAGGTTTATTGCCGGTAATAGGGTCAGGTGAATCTGCACAACCTGAGGTGGTATTTAAATAGACACCGGGTCTGGTTTGATCTGGCGGGTCTGGTATCATATTTGTTGGTAAACCTTGAAAGGTAAAAAACTTTAAATTCGGGTTTATGGTAACTACTATTAAATACACAGTTGCTAAAAGAATGAGCGCTGTTGTAGCTCCAGAGATTCTATCTTTTGCCATAGACAGAGTATCTGGCTTAGCTGGAGATATTAAATACAAAACACCAGCGATAACATAAGACATAAAAATAGCAAAAAATCCCACAAACATTCCAAAATCAAAAAAATATCTAAAGAATTCTGGAACTCCGGTGCTTGTGGTTATAGTGCTACCAGTTTGTAATTGTGGATAATTAACTTCTAAATTAACAGAGGCGTAACAAAAACTCGCGCAAGTTAATAAAATAACACCACAAGATAGAATTATTAATATTTTGTAATTATTTTTAACCACCTCTTTTGTTTTTTAACGTGTCTTTGCAATAATATATACTGTATTTAAGCCACCGCTACCAGCAGCCAAGAATTCCTCCGCATTTAAGTTATTAACATCTTTTTCAAAAACTTGGCAGTATGAATTATCTCCACTACTACTGCCACTGCCACCACTACCACCAGTTGAAGAACACGGATGCCATGTTCCGCCCTGACAATAAGACGCCTGACCACTAGAACAACTATTATTTGTTGGGTCCTCTACACAACTTCCGCCAGCGGTTCCACCGGAACCAGTGGTGCTTGGGCATGGTTGGCCGGGATTCGGGTTTGAACACTGTCCTGTCGCTGGAGGGGTACATGGGCAAGAAATGGGAGCTGCACTACCAGCGGCTCCAGAATACAAAGCTACAATATATGTTCCTTTAACTTGTATTGATCCAGGCCTCTTTTTGAAATCTGTATATAGCCTCTTGTATTCATCGGTTCGATCAATACCAGTATAGCTAAAGTTAATACTAGAGGCTGAGATGTTATATATTGGATTTATTTTGTCGGATGTCACAAGATTAAATCCAGCATTTTGTCCTGAATCCCATCCATATGTTTCGCTAAAAAAATTAACTCCATCTCCAGATGTTTTGTAATTTGCTTTGTTTATAGCAAATACGTGGGCAGAAAAAACTGGAATACTAATTTCAACACATGTTTTACCTTCTAACGGTAATGTGCATAATCCACCGTTGTTATAATTTGTAGATTTATGTAATATAGCTCCATAGTAAACGCTATTTTCTGGACGTTGTCTATCTACGTAATCAACTATTCTTATAGATTTTATATTACCCAAAAATGCAGTTCCAACTTCATTTTCACTCGCAGTGATAGTGTCCGACATTGCTCCCTTGCATCCTGGTTGTGTATGAAAATATACGCCAGGTCTTTTAAATAAGGTTGTGAAAGATCCTATACCTCCTAAAGAAGCAGCGCCTCCACAAGATATCTCTTCAACAACCGTTCCTGGAAAACCACTAGAATCAGTATATCCTTTTCCAGGAAACTTTATCACAAAAAGATTATCGCCAACATTATTAGGGCAGATATATTTTAAAGAATCATAGCCAGCAGGCCTTTGAGATGCATCGGCGCTAGCTGTAGGCGCTGTTTTAGTATCTGAGCCGTTGTAATATACTATTCCAAAGCCATTAGGCAGGCCGGCCACTATAGGAGACACTAATACAGGGTTTATAGTATTTAATATGATATAACCAGAGACAGTTAAAATTAATCCTAAAATTGACCCTTTTATTCTATCTATGGCGTTAGATCTTGCTTCTGGGTTATCAAGTGAAGTTATTAAACCAACTCCACCGATAGCTAAAGAGATAACAGCAATAGCAACACAAAATAGTATAGCTTTGCCAAAAAAGAAGCTTATAAAATCTTCTATTTTGTCCATTTGAGGTAATCCGGGAGTTTCGAACGCCGCAGAAACAAAACTAATATTTCCTAATAATATTAAAACTAGAATAATAAAGGTTAAAAGTTTCTTATTTTTCAACATCTTATTTTTGTTAATTATATTTATATATTATTTACTAGTACCGCTACTCTGTCTTTGGGTTTGAAATTTTTCACAACAGAACCAGTTGTCAGTCATGTCAGCTCCTAAAAGTTTTCCTACCTCTTTACCATAACAATAAGAATTAAACGTCTTGTCACCTATTTTAAATTTAGAATTATTTATAGCTGGCATTATTTCATTTTCAACTCTTTGACAACTAAACAATGAACCATCTCTATCAAAATTATTATTTACTAAACTACATTCCCCTATTTTCCCTCTAGAATAAGTTAATTCTTTTAATACATCTGTTCTCGGTTCAAAAACATTGGAAATAAAGAAATTAACGTAAGACATTTTTAACTGTTTGTAGTAGTTTATAACGCTGTTTAAATAATTTATCATTTGTTGACATGGGTTGCCCTCGCACGGTCTAATTTCACACGAGCATTGCCAAGCATTGAGTGGATTACCATCTGGGTCTAATACAGGATTTCCATCGGGACCTATTACTGGAACTAATTGTTGGCCGAACTTACAGTCAGTTTTACAAATAGGCTTTCCACTGTCAAAAACGCTACTACATGTGCAATAGTTTTTTGCATTTCCTATTTTTGTTATATATCTTATTAAGCTATTCAAATTATTTCTAATAACATTAGTTGAAGATACAAAGCTAGTCGCCCAGGCTTGTGCGCCATCAACCGCCTGACCAACTGGAACCTCTTTATCTGGAGAGCACATCCTTTCTTTACCAATAGGATTTTTGGTAAAGTTTTTGTTTGCATCATTCATCCACCAATTTTGTTCACAGTAAAAAGTTAAAGGATCGTCGTCATATCCATATTCACCGCATTCCGGGCCAACAACTCTAAACGCTTTTACGTCAACTGAATATTCTAGATTATTCTGAGCTATATTCATTTCTCCTATACCATTAGTGACAATACTTTTCATCTCAATCATATCGGTAGGCAAAGCACTAGTATTGCTTGGTATTTCAAAAGTAAAAGTGTTGTTTATAGAATTACATTGACAAGTTGGACAATCAGAAGATGCGGGACACTTTTTTGTTTCTGGATAGATATCTAAACACGTGGCGTTATTAGCATCTAATTGATATGGATTTTTACATTTTTGACAAGCAGGATTATCTCCTAAAAATGAAGAGGCATAATATTGTGTATTACAAGTTGGAGTTAAGCAATCTTGATACCCCGCATATTGTTGAGAGCCGGATTTGCAGAGGTATGCACGATTAATGCAATATTTTTTATTTCCCGTATCGTCTTGGAGTTCTCCGCATTCTTGAAAACTAGCAGAGTTTAATAAGCAAGAATCTTTATTTCCCATAACACAGGTAGATTCATTACTACAAATTGAATTACAAACTATGAGTTGGTCTGAACAAGCCAGATATTTTTTAGAACACTGTGTAGAACAATCGCCCTGGCAAGAAGATAAGCATTCGCCAAAGTTCTTATATTTATTACTAAAAACACACGGCCTTGTGTCTCCAAAACATTTACTAACGCATTCTTTTTGTTTTGCTAGACAGGTAGCATAATCGGAAGCTTTAGCTTTTGGATCACATTTATCACAACTCTTGTAGCAACTTAATGCTGCCTGACTACTATCTGGGCAAGCATCCTGACATTTTTTAAAACAACTAGAATTTGAATAATTAAATCCTTTACAATATTTAGATGGAGAAGTCGGCTCTCCAGTATTTGGATCAGAAAAAGTGTTTGGTGTTAAAATAACGGTTTCTTGCTGGTTAACTTTTTCTGTAGTTTTCATTAAATCCACATAAGAAGTTGAAAGATAGCATCTGCTTGAATTAATAATCCCCTTTGCTTTGTTCAAGTTCATAATATCGTTATTAACTTGCGATACTGAACTAGTCATTTTCTCTTTAAAGTACATTAATTGTTCGACAAGCTTTAATTTATTCCACTTGTTCAAATCTACTACAATAACTTCTTTTTTCTCTAGTCTAACTTTTTTTTCCACTAAATCAGCGATAATGCCAGTTTGGCTAGTTCTAAATTCATCTAGTCCTGCATATTCTTTTTTATCGTCTGAACAATTCCCGCCAATCTTTATTGGTCCATGTTCTATTTTTTCTTTTACATCCGGTGGACAACAACTTTCATCAATAGCTCCATCTTGTTTTTTGCAAGCAGCTCCAACACAATCTCCATTGCATAGTCCAGCTTGGTTAGGATTTTTTACTGGACATGCACCAGCATAAGGATTACAACCCTGACAAGTATGATCGCATTTATCTTTACAGGTGCACTGTTTCATTAACTCAATTATCTCTTTTGATAATTCATTAAATGTTTTAGCTTTTTTTTGAGCTCCGTCAGATAGTTTTGTAAAACAATCTACTCTATCGTGATCTAAATATGTTGGACCAAATATTTTTCCAGCATCATCTGTGTTTATCTCGTCTCCGACCAAGTGATTACCGTTAGGATCAAAATCATAACAACTTGTTGTTTTAGTTAAAGTGTTTTCGATGATTGTTCCGATAGGAATAGTGTTGTAGATAAGAACCTTTTGGCCGATTTTTGGAATAAAACTACTAGGAACATTGGCCGACATTTGTGGTAGGCCGGGTAAGCGAAAAATAACTAAGTCTGGATTTATTGTATAAGCGATAAGATAGGAGCACATCACTATTAAAAGGCCCATTAACCCTGATTTTATCCATTCTTTTGCCTCGCTTGTAAAACTACCCCGGTTATATGAAACTAAAAAATATACTCCGCCAAAGGCCATAGCTAACAAGGCCGCTAGAGCTCCTAAGGATATTGCTGCGGTAAATAAGAACTTTGCGAATTCTGGTAGGGAAGTTGTATTAGTTAGAGAATAACCTCCGATATTGTAATCTAGCTCTAAAGCAAAAACGGGAGATGAAAACAAAAACATCGCCGTGATTAATGCAAAGAGTAAAAAAAGTTTTTTATTTCTCTCTCTCATTTATTTCATTTTTTCTTTTTCTTCCGCTATCTTCTGATTTTCAATTCTGTTTTCTTCTTGTCTTTCTTCAATCTCTATTAATCTTCTCTTAGCTTCTTTAGCTCTTAATACTTCTTCTGGAGCTGTGGTAATAATCCTGTCTTCTGTTTGGCTAGCAACTACGGAAATAGCTACGTGCTTCTTACCAGCGAAAAATAATCCCTCTCCGACAGCAGCTTCTAATAAAAGATATTTTTCTTGTTCGGTTAAATTAAATGTTTTTTGTACAATCTCAATTGTAGCAGGAGATTGTTTCATTAATAACTGCAAGGAAGAGTTAGTTATAATCGCCTTTCCATATTCTGACTTCATAAAGTCGGCTACGTCTTGTGTAATTGTGGTTACTCCTAACCAATATTTTCTTCCTCTTTTAACTAATCCAAATAAGAAAGAAGCACCATCTTCGGTTTGCATTAACCACCACGCCTCATCGATAACGAGCAGTCTTTTCTTTAATTTTGTTCTAACGATGTTCCATACGTGTCGCATAATAATATACAAAGCAATCGGTCTCAAAGATTCTTCCATATCTCTTATTCCAAAAACAACTAAGCTCTTATCTATAGAGATATTAGATTGTTGGTTAAAGAAATCTGCGAACGTTCCTTTAATATATTTTTTGATTCTTTTAACTAGAGATTCAGTTCCTTGCATGCTCTCTAATATTTCTGCGAAGTCAGACATTAAAGGAATATTATTCTGCCATGTTTTAGGATCTGACTGTGGAGTAATATCTCTTACGGCATACGTTTCTGTTAAAGCTTCGTCTAAAATACTGTCTTCTTCAGAACTTAAACCACCAAGCATAATTCTCAAAAGCCCCACCAGGTTTATAATATTAGATCTTAAAATATCTTCAGGGTTATCATCCGGTCCAGGTATTGGCAAATCAAAAGGATTTACATGATGTGGAGATGACAAAGCTATCTTAAAGAAAGCCCCACCTACACCATCGGCCAATAGTTCGTATTCATTTTCAGGGTCGATAATTATCACATCGACTCCTTGCATTAAATATCTTAATATCTCTAATTTAATTGCGTAAGATTTTCCAGAACCTGATTTTGCGAACACTACAGAATTAGCGTTTTCTAAACTAAATCTATCAAATAATACAAGCGAATTGTTATGTCTATTAATTCCATAAAGAATTCCTTCGTTAGAACTTAAATCAAAAGAGATAAAAGGAAAAGCAGTGGAAAGAGGTTCTGTATCCATCGGTGTGTGAACTTCTAATAAATCCATTCCGTATGGGTTGCAAGATACAAACCCTTCTTTTTGTTTGAATAAAGCAGGTTTGATGTATATAAGCCTTGATTCAAATATTGATCTTAATGTAAGCTCTGTATCTCTTAATTCCTTTTCTGAGTTTTCGTAGATCGTAATATACAATCCAAATCGGAACATCTTTTCTTGAGCAGTCATTAATTTATCTCTAAGATTTTCAATATCTTTGTAGGCCGTCTCTAAGGCAGGATCCCTCACTAATCCTTTTTCTTCTCTTTCTAATATCTCAGAAGAAACTTCTGTTAATTTCTTTCTTAATTTCTTTAATATTAATTCCCCGCCAATTGGATGGATAAAAAAAGATATATCCATTGGTTGGCTTAAATCAATAATTGGAGAAAACCATCCAGTGTTTAAATATCTTGGATAAGAAAAAACAAAGAAGGACTTAGCTAGTCTTTCACCAAGCTTTATGTGGTCTTGAGAAACTCCAATATATGGAGGAGCGATAATATCTCTTACATCAAATCGCTCTTCTTCGAAGATTTTATCTTCTATCTCACTTCTTTTATTGTTTTTTAAAAAAGGAATATTAAATTCCATAATTTTCTATTTTAATAATTCGGGCAGAATTTCAGGATAATATCCTATTTCTGCCTGCTCTGGGTGATGTATCGCCCAGAATAATTCAATCAATTCAGGTGTTGTTAAAGGAATTGCTTCTAGTCCGCATCTTCTCAATCCCATGGATAAAAACTCCATTCTTTGCCATAATTGTGTTTTGCATCTTTCAAAATCACTATCATTAATTGGTTGAGCTTGATTTTGACCTCCAACGTTTCCTAAAAAGTTAAATTGTTTTGCAGTGGCTCCTATTCCTAGCGCTTCAGTTAAAGTGTAAGGGATAACAACATAAAAGTTTTTTGTCATAACCGTATCTCCTCTAACCATGTTTTTAATAAAATCTCTGTACGAAGCAGTTTGTTCCTTTAGAAGTCCGTTAGTTTGTTTATCTTCCAAATCTTTTAGGCTATCTAAATACGGAGTGATGTTGATATTTCTTGATTGAATAACTATCTGACATGAAAAATCTAAAGAGTTTAAAAAACTTTGAAAAGCATAAATTGTGGCAGTTTGTTCTTCTTCAGATTTTAAAGCAAAATTAATAGACGAAACCATTAAGATTCCTCTTATCGTATTGTTTTTTAAAATCAAAATCCCCTCTCTAATATCTGAAACTTCTAAAAATGCTTGTGTTGCTGACTCTGCCATAAATTAAAATATATAAATGTTATTTCGTACGTAGTTCAACACTAGTACGTGTTTTTCTTAATTGACTTGTTTGAGCCTTTAATACTGGTCCTTCGTCTAGTTTTCTGATTTCAGCTCTTTTTATTGTTTTAAAAGGATAAGGAGATTCTCTTTTTTTCCAAACATAATTTTTACCACCGGTAGCAAATCCTATAGAAGCTAAAATCATGTTTATCACAGGAACCCCGTTAACAGTAACGAAAGCTAAAATCAAAGCAACCGACATGATTAAAAAAGCTGCGATATAAAAAAGAAAACTAGGTAAGAGAAAATACAAAAGAAAACAAGCAGCCCCAGCTCCCACGATATAAAAGAATTGACGGAATGATATAAAGAAAGCTATCTTGCCTTCTTGTTCTATAAATTGTGGTATAGGATATTGTTCCATAAAATAGATTCTATTATTACTATTATACCACAATAGAAAATGTCTACACTGTGTAAAAACTCAGGTTAAAGGAAGACAATATTACTATTGACACAATATATTATTCTGTGGTATAATATATACGTAAGTTTGAATGTATCAAACTGCAAATAACTGTTCTTCACAATCGAATAAGGAGTGTTACCATGGGTTGGATGTTTGAACTTTCTGGCTGGCTCGGATTCTTGGTGTTCTGTCTCAAGATCATCGGAGTCGTCGGCCTCGTCGCCCTCCCCGCTTTGTACTGGTGTTACAAGTCCATCCAGTTCATCGGGCCGGACGAGATGGGAGTCAAAGTGATGTTCGGAAAGGCCGTCGGGGTATTCGGAGTGGACGACAACTATTGTTTCGTTCCATGGCTTCCAAGCGCGCTCAAGTGTTACTTCATTCGAAAGTCTACAGAGATGTACGACCTAGATTACAAGATAACAGTTGTCACATGCGCTGGAGAGTACAGAGATAAGAATGGCATCACGTCAAAGTACGGCTCGATCGAAATGACGGCGTCTCCTGTGGCGTATATAAACATGCCACGAGAGCGCGAACTCATCGTTTCGAAGGATTCGGAGAAGTTTGAATGCTACGTTGGTCAACTAACGAGCGCAGAGAGAGCCGAACTCAAGAACAAGGGAGAGATCACGCGTGGTGGAAAAGTAGTCATTCTTGAAAAGACGCATCCTTTGATCAAGATCGTGAGAGCACGTGTGCCGAACACAAAGCTTGCTCTTAAGGATTGGGCACAGGAGGGCGTTACTGCCGCAGTTCGTTCTGCGGCGGCTACGATGACGTGGAGAGAGATTAACGATAACCCCGAGACTCTTAAGGCGCAGGTCGAGGAAAACTTCACCAAGGCTGATGGTGCCTTGATTCAGGCGGGCTTTCGTCCGTCGGGTATCAAGATCGGCATTCAGTCTATTGAACTTCCCGACACCGTTAAACAGGCGCTTTCGGGCAAGGAGGCTGCGGCCAGTGTCGCAGAAAAGGATTCCGAAGAAACCGCAGGAAGGATCCTACGCTCGGTCGCCCGAACTTCCGGCTTGTCGGTTGAAGAGCTTCAAGCAAAGCTTAAGACTGATAATAAACTGCGCGGTAAGAGCTCAGTTGAAGGAGGTTTTCGCGAAGCGTTTGCCTATGCAGAAGACCAACTTAAGCGCGATCGCGCTGCAGGAGGTCTTACCGACATCCGAGTTGCAAACGCCGATGGGACCTCTTTTGGAGAAGCATCCGTCGGTTCTATCGTCGGTATGATTGCAGCAGGATTTGCTGCAGCTGATGCTGGGAGTGGCAAAGGAGGCCGTGGGAAGAAGCGTGGTGGTAAACCAGGCAAAACCACCCCCGAAGATGAACAAAAGGTTTTAGACGATCTTGAAAACGAAGACGAGTAGAGATCGATCAAAAACAAAGGGCATTGAGTGAAGACTCAATGCCCTATTTCTTTGCACAATATTTGTATGTTTATATCGGCTCTCTATACGAATCGTCTTTTTTATATTCAGTTTTTGTTGCAGTGTTTACCTTGGGGACAGTTAGCTTTGCCCTATCTTTTCTAATCGGTAAACTATCATTTATTGTAGATGAAGACTTTTTTTCTACTGGAGGAACATTCGTTAGCTTTAATTTAACGTCTTTAACTACGCTATTTGCAGTTTCGGTAGAAATGTTTAAATATTCTTGGAGTTTAGAAACAGCGACTTCATCAGAAATTTCTTTTTTAGTTAATTTCATCGCTATGTCGGAGATGACGGCCCCAGGAATAACAACAGATTCTCCTTTTTCTATTTTTTCGAGATCTTTTTCGTCAAATTCTTTTATTCTATTCTTTTGTATAATCTCAGAAACAATACCCTGATCGACATCATCATTAATTGGAGGTGTATTATCCATTTTATTTTTTATATGTTAATTTTTATTAATTAAACGCGACTATTTTTTAACTTAGACATTAGAGATGAAAGCTGTCTTCCAGCAGCAGCTTTTTCTGGGCTTCCTGCAGGTAAAGATTTGTACTCACTGTATAGTTGTTTAAATCCATCATTTTGTTGAGCCATTGGTAGAGTCTTTCCAGAAGAATCAGTTTTTGGTGTGTAATTATCTATTGCGTCAACAATATCTGCGCTTCCTTTTCTTCTAATTCCAGAGAATTGTTTTTCGCTGAAATGTTGTATAGTATCTTTTGTTATTGCGATAGTTGGTAATTCAGCACCCTTATCCGGAGAGAGTTTTCTGATAGATTTTTGTACTCTTTCAGCAGTTATCTCACTATTGGCTCTTACTATTTCACTATGAGTAGGTACGTGTGTTGTAGCCAGCATTTTAGCCTTAGCTTCTGTGTAGTTCGCGCCGGTAGAAGGATCTGTTGTGCCCTGTATTCTTTTAGTCTCGTATTCTTTTGCCTTCTGAGCTATATCATCACGAGATACTGGCACATATCCTAAGGCTCTTTGTCTTACAATTTCTTGAGACATGTTTTTCTTCTCGCCCGCGATGTCTGCTGCTGAAGGTTTATATTTTTCCGTTAACTTCTTCGCCTCTTCTGGGCTTCTCGCTATACCCGCATCTTCTAATCTAGCAGCTTCTCTTGTTCTCAACATTTCAGTTGCGGCCTTATCATCAGCGCCCGACATTAATTGAGGATTAATCTTAGTAAATTCTTCCTTAGGTGCACCCATAGCAACGGCGTGAGCAGCGACAGATTCTTGTTTGTCGCTTGAAACATAACCGAGAGCTTTTCTTTTCGCGAGTATGAGACCCGCAGATGCTTTGTCTTCAGCGGCCTTAGTTCCAAATCTAGCTTTCTGTGTAGCGATTTTAGCTAACTCTGTATTTCCTTCTGCACTGTCGTCGTAAGCTTTTTCAAGTCTCTTTGTTGGTTCTTCTAATCTTGCTTTTCTAGCGTTTGCTGTAGTTCCTTGAGAAACTAATCCCATTCTTTCACCGGTAGCTGTAGCCTTATCTTTAACTGCATTTCCAACTTTAGTTAAACCAGATTTGTTTGCTGCAAGTTTTGCAGCAACTCCAACTCCACCAGTAACAGCGCCAAGGGCTGCGGTAGCAATTACTGCTCCCATTCCCCCAATTTTCATAGTGAATACGAACCCTGCAACCAAAAATACGCCAGGAATCATATATGGTAATATGCCACCTATAATTCCAGGGGATCCACCTGCAAAGAATTTATCAGAGTTTGAAGCAATAATATCTGCCATGTATATAAAGAATGCACCAGGAATTCCTACGACACACCATTTAAAGAAATTACTCCACCACATCTTAAAGAACTGGTTTGTAAACGGAAATACATAAAAAACGAAAGCAAGGGGCGATAATATAACAAGTATCCAAAGAGCCATATACCGGACCAAAAACATAAAGAAAAATAGGGCAAAAACAACAATCATCATTATATTGGTAAACATAAATCCGACACAGGTACCCACTAAATCGGGGAGCCTTTCTATATTAGAAAAACTAGTTTTATCCCATATTATCGATACTTGATCTATGACGGCTTGTTTTGCCGATTTTGCTAAGAAGCCACCACCTTTTAAAAATTGGGTTGTTACAATATTAGATCCATCAATAAAAACCCCACAAATTAAAAGCGAAAAATTAACTAAAAGAGCGGCTATTATCAATTTAGGTAATAGTTTTTTTGCTTCATACTCTCTAAATCTTAAAGCCGTAGATACTCCAATAATTACAAATCCTAAAACAATAAATATGTTTGCTAAATCTCTAGCAATTGGCCATCCATAAAGTATTGCTGGGTTTAAATCTGCTCCAGTCATGTGGGTAAAGCTCACTCCAACGCCTCCACTCATTATCCATAAAAGCATCCCGCCAATAATATTAGCCAATGCTCCGCTAATGACAATACCCAACATCGATACTGCTAAAATAATTGCAACTAAAAAACCATTTACAGCCCCTTCTACTAGATCTTTTGCCCATCCGGCGCTTGCAGTAGAAGGTAAGACAATTCCTAAAACAGCTAAAAGTAAAACACAAGATATGACCTTTCTGTATTTGTCGATAAAAGAGATTAATTTAGACATAAATTTATTGTTAGAAATTCATTTATTATACCACAACGATAATCTATACAAGAAGTGAATAACTAATATTTATAGCTATTTGTCAAACTAATCCAATCTTTTACATCTAAAGTTTCAGCTCTTTGAGAAGGCTTTATGTTATTCTCCGAAAGCCACTTTTCTACAACTTCCCTACTGATTTTTAATCCGCTCGTTAAGTTATTAACTAATTGTTTTCTTGGATGCGAGAATCCTGCTTTTACAATTTTGAAAAACAAATTAAAATCAGTTTTGATATTTTTAGCACTAGGCTTTATTTCAATAACGGCTGAATCAATTTTTGGAGACGGCCAAAAAGAATTCTTTGAAATGTGCTCTCTAATTTTTACGTCTGCGTAAAATTGAACCGAGATAGCTAAAAGATTCATGTCTGGAACCTTTGCGCATATTCTTTGGGCAACCTCTTTTTGTATTGTTAAGATAATATTCGAGGGAGGATTATCGTTTTCTAACAACTGACGTATTAATATCGAAGTTAGATAATACGGAATATTGGCCACCACTTTGTAATTGTCTAAATCGACTTTGTATTTTAAAATATCTTCGTTAACAATCTCTACGTTGTCAAAATTAGCTAAGGTCTCTTTTAATATATCAACCATCTTAGTGTCTTTTTCTACAGCAACTACTCTTTTGGCTTTTTTAGCCAACTCTTGTGTTAACGTTCCTATACCCGGTCCGATTTCTAAAACAACATCAGCTTTGTTTAAATCGGCCACTGAAACAATATTTTCTAAAACCCTCTTATCTATTAAAAAATTCTGACCTAGGCGCTTAGAGGCCGAAGTTTCGTATTTTAAAAAGATTTCTTTTATTACTTTTGTAGAAGTTAAATCCATGGGTCTATTATACCAGAAAAGGAGCTGTGTATAACATCTTGACCTTAGGTGTTTAAAGTGGTATATTTAAACCAATTAAAGTTTAATCTTAAGCTTATTTTTACTCTATTCAGAAAAATTAAGGTTAATTGGAAGAGCTTTAGAAAGCACATAGATGTCAGGGGTTTAACTAAAAACCCTTTGTTTTATTTTGGTTTGATATCCTGCTTTTTACTCGTAAACATATATTTTACTTGTGGGACATCAGCAGACTTGAATGGATCAAGCGATGTTACTTCCTTGTTCTTGAACGATTTTGCAAATGCAGAAGGTCAGGATTCAAATAGCTTGTACTTCGGTAGACAAGAGAGTTTAGTATTAGAAACGCCAGATTTAAAGATAATACAAGAAAACAGTATAGGAGGAGTTGCTACACCACGTGTTCTAAATCCTAAAGTGTTAGGAGACACCTTTGGTGGCCCTACCCAAGAAAGAAGAGATATTACAGAATATACGGTTCAACCCGGAGATACTATAAAATCAGTGGCTGAAACATTTGAGATATCAACAAACACATTAATTTGGGCAAACGATTTAACAGCATCTTCTAAATTAAAAGTTGGAGATACGATTATAATCCTACCAGTCGATGGTGTATTGCATGCTATCAAATCAGGAGATACTATTTCTGCAATAGCTAAAAAATATAAAGCAGATTCAAATCAGATAGTATTTTTTAACGATCTTTCTAGCGAAAACGATATATATATAGGAGATATAGTTTTAGTTCCAGATGGAAAAATGCCAACAAAGACTTCTTCTTCATCTCTAGCAAACATTCAAACAACTCCTTTAGCTGACAACTTCTTTATCTTCCCAGCTACAGGAAGAATCACACAAAGATTACATTTTTACAACGCTGTAGACTTAGCAAACAAGTGCGGAACGCCGATTTATGCTACAGCTTCAGGTGTTGTTCAAAGAGTAAAATATGGATACAATTTTGGTGGTGGAAACAATATTACAATATTACATACAGGAGGTATAGTTACATATTACGGTCACTTAATGACCATATTCGTAAAACCAGGAGACAAGGTTAATGTTGGAGATAGGGTCGCTTTAATGGGTGGAGGAACAGGAACAATTGGAGACGGTCGCTCGACCGGATGTCATATACACTTTCAAGTTATCGGAGCAAAAAATCCTTTAGCAAAGTATTCTGTTGGGTCTCAGATAACTTTAAAATAAAAGATAAAGATATAAACAAAAAGCTGGGAGTTGCCCAGCTTTTTTATTTTCTATTTATTGTTATTGCACACCATACATAACCTTGCTTCCGGGGCTACTTCTAATCTTTCCTTTTCTATCTCTTTTCCGCACTTTTCACATTTTCCGTATTCTCCTTTAGACATTTTTTCTAAAGCAACGTTTACGTCTCTTAGTTTTAATTCTAGGCTATGCTCTAAAGATAAAAGATTGTCGTATTCTTGGGCCTCATCTGCTTCTTCTTCCATATTACCCTTATCCTTGTTTACATATTTGGTTTCCCAATTATGTTTTGTATCGTCATCCTTTTTGGCAAAGCTTTCTAATTCCTTTTGCAAAGAATTTCTTTGGCTTTCTAGCTTATCTTTTAAACTTTCGATTAAGTTTTTATCCATTTCTTTTTTATTACTTATATTTTATCTGCTTGGTTTTGCTGTTTTTGATCTTCTTTAGCGGCCCAGTTTTCTACGTTTTGTATAAACTTTTTTCTGTTCTCTTCTTCAGCTTGCAATGATTTATTCAATCTTTGTCGTGATGGTACGGGAACAACTACTGTTTGATCTGTAGAAGAGCCTATCCATTGCTTTCTCTGAACTCTTTCTTTTTCATCCAATCTTGATTTAGCGACACTTTCTCTGGCCATCCTTTGTTCTTCTAGTTTTCCGTGTCTCTTATCTTCTTCGGTTGATATTACACCAGAATATATGTCTCTTAAAGATTTGTCAATTCCTAATATTTGTTGTTGTAAAGTATTTCTTTCAGTCACAAGGTTTTCAGCCGACCTATCTGTTAAAGCAATTTTATCTTCGATTGCTTTAACTTGTTTTTCAACTTCCCATCTCTTTTTCTCTATCTCTTGTATCTGATCGTCTAACTCCCACTTCCTTTGTTCTAGGGCCTTTCTTTCAGATGGTATGGTAGTGGTTTGGTCTTTATCTACAATCACCTTCTGTTCGTCTTGTAACTTCTTTTCTTGATCTACGATTTCTTTTAATTTCTTTTCTATCTTATCCCTCTCGATTAATAGAGTGTTTTTTTGAAGTTTGAAACTTGGATCTTTCTTCTCATCTATCTCTTTTACTTTATTATCTAATTCTAATCTTTTAGATTCTAAAAGAAACATTTGTTGCCTTTGTTCTTCAGAGGCATATTCTTTAACATTCTTTTCAGCTTCTCTTTCTTGAACGGCGTTCCTCTGGAGGACTTGCTCGCGAGCAGCCTTCTCTACAACGTTTTTATTATCCTCTACCTGTTGTTTTTTCTGTTTGGCCTCAAGTTGTTCGTCGAGCGTCTTAATCTGAACTATCTTGTCTCTTTCGCCAAGAGCATCAACCTCCCTTAATTTTTGGAGGTCTTTTTTCATTGTTCTGATTTCAGCCCTTTTTAGGAACTCTTTTGTTTGTTGTTCTTCGACTTGAGTTACCATTGTGTTTGAATATTATTTCTTAAAGAATCCTTTCTTTTGTGGTTTAAATCCTCCTTCTATAGCAGAAAGATTAATTCTACCGAGTTCGTCTATTCCGGTTACTTTAACTGGAATCTTTTCACCCTCTTTAACTACTTCTTGAACGTTTTTAATTTGATATGGGACAAACTTTGAAATGTGAACTAATCCTGACTGGCCTGGTAAGATATCAACGAATGCGCCAAAGTCTGTAATTTTCCTTACGACTCCTTGATATGTTTCCCCAACAGTTACTTCTTTTACAATTCCTTTTATCCAGTTAGCTGCCTTATCTACATTCTCTTGATCTTGGCCGGTAACCGTTACCAATCCAGAATCTTCAATATCAATTGCCACCCCTCCACATTCTTCAATGATTTTGTTAATTACACTTCCTTTAGGTCCTACTACTTCACCAATCTTTGCAGGATTAATCATCATTGAGAATATCTTTGGAGCATACGGTGATAATTCTTTTCTTGGTTCTGGTAGTTCTTTCTTTATTATATCAAGTATTTTTAATCTTGCATCTTTTGCTCTCGTTAAAGCCTCTTCCATTATCTTTTTATCAATACCATCAATTTTAATATCCATTTGAATTGCCGTAATTCCATTTTTGGTTCCAGCAACTTTAAAGTCCATATCTCCATAATGGTCTTCTGGACCCTGGATGTCTGTAAGCACTTTGTATTTTCCAGTTTCTTCATCTTTTGCTAATCCAACAGAGATTCCAGCAACGGGTTCTTTAATCGGTACTCCTGCATCCATTAAAGCAATACAAGCTGCACAAACCGAAGCTTGTGAAGTAGATCCATTTGAAGAAACAACTTCAGAAACAATTCTGATAGTATATGGAAATTTCTCAACATCTGGCAGCATTGGTAATAATGCTTTTTCAACTAAAGCTCCGTGTCCGATCTCTCTTCTTTTTGGTCCTCTCATAGGAGCTGTTTCCCCAGATGAAAATGGAGGGAAGTTGTAGTGGTGCATAAATCTTTTCTTACCCACGAATTCCATTCCTTCGATTACTTGCGAATCGCCAGGTCCACCCAATGTTAAAATTGAGAGCACTCTGGTTAGCCCTCTAAAGAATACTCCAGATCCATGGGCTCTTGGTAAAACAGCAACTTCGCAAGACAAAGGTCTAATTTCTGTTGATTTTCTACCGTCTGGTCTGTAGTCTCTTTCGATTATGTTTTTGATAATTATCCTTTCAATTTCTTTTTCAAAAAAGGCTAACACCTGTTTTTCTTTTCCTTCTCCTGGATGTTTTTCTGATAAATATTTTATCAATTCTTGTTTTAGAGTTTCTGCAGCTCCAAGATTCTTTTCTGATTTTGGTGCATCATTAATTGCTTTTTCTAGTTTATCTCCCAACCATTCTTTTATCTCGTTAGCAATATCTAATTCTACAGCTGGTTCAAAAACATCCTTTTCCTTTCCAATCTTTTTAACAGCTACTATTTGCGCTTCAATCATCTTTTTCAATTCTTTTTTAGCAACTTCATAGGCTTCCATTACGTCTTTTTCTAAAACCTCTTTTCCTCCCATTTCAATCATATTAACTAATATGTCCCCATCTTTTTCAATAGCAGACAAAGTTAAATCCATATCACTTTCTTTTCTTTGGCCGTAATTTGAATTGAATTTCCATTCACCATTTTTTGTAACTCTAATTGCTCCCATGGGACCAGACCATGGAATATTTGAAGTAGCTAAAGCAAACGAAGCTCCAATCATTCCTAAGATGTCTGGATCGTTTTCTCCGTCCCATGAAAGACAAGTAACGATTACCTGAACCTCTTTTTTAAAGTCTTTTGGAAACAAGGGTCTAATTGCCCTATCAATCATTCTTGCAGTTAAAATTGCTTCTTCAGTCGGTCTCGATTCTCTTTTCATAAACCTTGAGCCGAATATTTTTCCTGCAGCATAGAATCTTTCCTCGTATTCAACTGTTAAAGGAAAGTAGTCTATGTCTGGTCTGGAATATGGGGATAAGACAGCTGTTACTAAAACCTCTGTTTCTCCGCACGAAACCAAACAAGAACCTGAGGCCTGCTCGGTCCAGTTGGTAGTTTTAATTACGATTGGTTTTTCACCAACCTTTATCTCAAACGTATCTTTTACTGCCATATATTTTTGGCGGTACCGATATACGAATGCATGTTACTGGTACAAATTTTTATTTGTACAACTAATATGAATTAGTACACCGAGTCCCGCAATTAATTATTTTGTTGTTAATTTATAAGTTAACTTTATTCCCAAAATCTTCTAGAATCTTCGCTAATTTGAGTGCCTCGTCTCCAGTAATTTCTACAGGGTCTCCCTCTTTAGTTATAACTTTAAGGCAAATAGAATGATTTTGTTCAATCCAAATACGGATTTCTCCGTCTTTAGACTCCCAATAAGATTCTTCCTTCATATTATTTCTTTAACAAAAATTTGTTTACATTTTTATCTAAGTCTATAAACTCATCAGCAACTTCTTTCAGTTTTGAAGATGTAGATCTGCCGAAAGCCATTACTTCCATTCTCTTTCCTTGGTTTTTTAAATATTCAACGAGGGAAATAAAATCGCCATCTCCCGACACAAGGACAATTACATCAAGTCCCGGTGACGTTCGAATGGCGTCAATTACAATTCCAACATCCCAGTCTGCTTTCTTAGCTCCCCCGTAAAATTCTTGTAAATCTCTTACTCTTGTTTCTATTCCTAATTTTGATAAAGCATCAAAAAAAGGCTTTTCTTCGCCTGTTTTTGTTTTCACAACATAGCCAAAAGCTCGAATGAACTTTCTTCCTGATACTGCTTGTTTTAAAACCTCTTCGAAATTAACCCTAGAGTGATAAAGATTCTTTGCTGAATGGTATAGATTTTGTACGTCTATTAATACTTCTACTCTTTGTTCTTTTGGCTTTTGCATTGTTTTTACTTTTTGAGACCTATTTTTTTAACAACCTCGCTATATCTCTTTTCGTCATCTTTCTTTAGATAAGCAAGAAGTTTTTTTCTCTTGATAATCATCTTGATAAGGCCTCTTTTTGAGTGAACATCTTTTGGATGTTTTTTTAAATGTGATGCTAATTTGTTTATTTCTTCAGAAACCAAAGCAATCTGCACATCTGCAGACCCAGTATCCTTGTCATGAACTGCTACTTCCTTTATTACTTTTGCTTTTACTTTTGTACTTAAAACCATATTGTATGTCTTTTTTAATTCTTAATAGAAAAGAAAGCCTTTGCTTTCTATTCTATTTATATTATATTTTCCCGTTTTTGTAAATAGCTAGGTTATTAATCTGGCCTCAACATCTCTGCGGCATCTTTTAAGGCTTTATCTACCCTTTCGTGCCTTAAATTTGAAGAAGCAGCGTGTTTAAAGAGATTGTCTGAAAATTCCGAAAATGTAGCCAAGAGTTTCTCGGCCTTTTCTGGATCTTCTTTTGCTACTTCTATTAATCTTTGCTTTATTGCCGTTCCTATCTCCGCTACCCTAGCGTTTACTTTTTCGGGCATGTCTTCTCCTAACGTCTCGACTAATTCTCTATCCATTCTTTCTTCGTTTTCTCTCGAAGCTTTTTCGGAAGCTTCCACAAAAGCTTTGTCATCGAGTTCTTCTTGGCCTAATCCTGGTTCTTTGTTTTCCATATTTTAGAATATGTTAATTATCTTTGTGCCCCCACTCAGAATCGGACTGAGATAGGCTGCTTAAGAGGCAGCTACTTTACCATTAAGTTATGGGGGCTTTAGTTATTGTGTTTTTAAGGAAGATTTACCGGACGAGAGGTTTCTTTCAAAGATGCCCATCGGTTTTCAGTGTTGTCTATTTTTTTATTGAATTCTTTTAAAACAGCTTTTATCCAACCATAAACTCTATGTCTCATATCTGTTCCTTTCTGAACCCTAATTTTTATTGTTCCGTAGTAAAGATTGTTCTTTTTGTAATTTTTGCTCAAGGGCTTGATATAGCTTTTTCCAAAGTTTTTTAACGGGATTTCAGTTAAATCAGACCAGAATTTTTTAATATTATTCTCATTTTGTTGAGGATAAATATTAAGTGTTGCAGTTAATCTATCTGGTAGAACCCCGAATACATTATCAAACCATTTTACTATAAAGACAATCAAATTAGGATCAGAATTAGTTATTTCAAAGTCTCTAGATTTTCTTCCTTCTGCCCAATAT
>Ga0247841_10000985_pt1 | contig 68979 bp, 51 predicted proteins | sample LaCruzMarch2015__2_FD_192410 | JGI IMG/M metagenome (GOLD analysis project Ga0247841, IMG submission 192410) | Freshwater microbial communities from meromictic Lake La Cruz, Castile-La Mancha, Spain - LaCruzMarch2015_18m | ecosystem: Environmental > Aquatic > Freshwater > Lake | place: Spain... | reverse complement strand
CCGTTTTATTATTCGGCGGGAAGCAATCTTTTAGTTGAAGTATGTTATAATAACTCTGCCTACACTGATTATTCAACTGTAAATTCGACACCGGCTACGGGAATGTTCTATGGAAAATACAATGATTTAACAGAGCCCGGTGACGGCTGTGCTACTACGACATGGACATCAACGGCAAATCCTCCAGGCAGGGCAAATACGAGATTTGTCTTTAATCCTGGACCGACAACGGCAGGTAATAACAATCCTGAAATACCGTCGGTATATTCACTGTCCCAGAACTATCCGAATCCGTTTAATCCCGTGACAAAGATTAACTTCGCAATTCCGAAGCAGGGTCTTGTAACATTAAAGATTTACGATGTACTCGGACGTGAAGTGAGAACACTCGTGAATGAAGTTAAATCAGTTGGCACTTACGCGGTTGACTTCAACGGCGCAGAACTCTCAAGCGGTGTTTATTTCTATCGTCTGCAGTCAGCGGACTTCACGGATATTAAGAGAATGATGCTTATTAAGTAATCTGTAAGATTCAGTAAATATGTTTTAATAAAGCCCCTGTTATTGGTTAAAAGGGGCTTTTATTTTCTTAGACTTTATAAAATTCGGAACTAAAATAAAATTATTATAGTTGAGTTGTTTAGGTCTGTTGGACAGATTTGTTTGTTTTTAGAAAAGTATTCCATTTATTATTGAAACTATTAAATTAATAGATTAAATTATACATTATTTATAAAATTGCAAGAAACTTTAAACTTTATTTTAACAAACTTATTCTAAAAGAATGAAAAAAACAATCTTCACTTTAGCTGCTTTCATGGTGGGTGTTATTTTATTTATGGGACAGAAATTCCAGGACGATAGTCCGAGATGGAATCCTAATCCTGCTTCTACAAGGATTACTCCTCTAACCCAGTATGACAATTTACCAAGTTATCCGAACACGAATAACTATGTAAATCCGAACACAGTAACACAATATTACAATACACCTCAGGGTGTTATGGCAGTAAGTCCGAACTTCCGAATTTTTCCAAACAATGCACCAAACACTCAGAGTGAAGTTATTATCACATCGAGTTTAAACAATCCGAATTATATGTTAGCCTCGGCGAATTATTTTAACGGAGCATCTTCTTTCAGCACAGGCGGTTATATATCTACAAACGGCGGTTTGAATTGGGGTGGAGCTGATGTAACAGTCAGCAATTACGGTGATCCGGGTCCGATGGTTGATAAAGATAATAATTACATTATTTCCTTTATCACATTAGCCGGTAGCATGGGCTCAACACGCTCTACAAATTTCGGTGCGACGTGGTCAGCGGCTTATACATTCCCCGGTGCAACCACAAGCGCTGATAAAAACCTTTCAGGTACGAACTACGCCGCATCAAGTCCTTATTATGGACACTCATATACGGTCTATACTGAATTCGGCGGCTCTTACGTCAACAGGATTGTATTTACAAAAACAACTACGGGCGGAGTAAGCTGGACAACAGTATCTGTATTAAGTCCTCCTGTTGCAAGCGGACATCACCATCAGGGATGCGATATAACTGCAGGACCTGAAGGTAATGTTTATTCCGTATGGGCAAACTGTTTGACAAGCGGACAGAACTCAACTGAAGATTCACTCGGTTTCGCAAAGTCAACCGACGGCGGAACCACTTGGGCTATTACAAAAAACAACGCTTTCGATATGAACGGAATCAGAGCAGGGTCATTCGGTCCATGGGGTATCAGGGTTGCCGGTTTCCCGAGAGTTGACGTTGACAGAAGCGGCGGCGCAAGGAACGGCTGGATTTATACTGTTGCGGCGCAAAAGAACTTCGCCGGTGGTGATGCCGCTGATATTTTTATGTGGAGATCATCTAATTTAGGCGTTACCTGGAGCGCTCCTATAAGAGTTAATCAGGATGCCGCAAACGGTAAATTACAGTATCATGCCGCAATCAATGTTGATGCGGGCGGTGGTGTAAATGTAGTGTATCACGATTGCAGAAATTCGAACAATAACGATTCAGTCCAGACTTTTGTCAACCGTTCAGTTGACGGTGGAAATACATGGACAGAAATATTAGTTTCAGATGCGAAATTCAGACCCGCTCCTATTTCCGGTACAGCTACCGGTTATCAGGGTGATTACATCGGTATCACTTCAGGTAATAACAGAATCATCCCTAACTGGGCTGATAACAGAATCGGTAGATACCAGTCATGGGCAGCCATCATTGATATCGGTCCTTCAATTTTACATACTCCGCTCTCGAATACTGAACAAATCTCAGGTAACAGAGTAGTTAACGCGTCAATAGTTCCCGCGGGTTCCGGAATAAATCCCGGATTAACCAAACTGTATTATGCTAAGAATAATACTACCTTTGCAAGTGTTCCTCTGACAAACACAAGCGGTACAAACTGGACAGCCAATCTTCCGCTTACAGGTGCCGGGACTTATAACTATTATTTAACGACAACTGACTCACTGATCAGAACGGCAACTTCACCTGCCGGCGCGCCTGCAAATTATCATTCGTTTTCGGCGACTTCTGATACGACAAAACCGGTTATCGTAACAACTCCTCTTGGAGATGTTCCGAAATCTTTATGGCCGGCGACGGTTACGGCAACCGTTACTGACAACATAGGACTTGACTCTGTATGGGTGAAATGGTACAAGAACAACACAGGCACAGGAATAAAACAATTCAGGCTGTTAAATACAAGCGGAAGCGTTTATGCTGCGGCGTTCAACTCAACTCAGCCTGAAGTAGCTTTTAATGACTCAATTTTCTACCGTGTTTTCGCAAGGGATATATCTTCCGGACATAACACAGATTCAACAGCTCTGTACAAATTCAAGATTATAAATTTAACCAATATTTGTATCGGAACCGGAACAACATCTTCAAATTATCCGTTTACAACATACTGGATGGACGGAAGAACACAAATGTTATTTACTGCCGCTGAAATCATTGCCGCCGGCGGAACTGCAAACGCAGTCATTACAAAATTAGGATTCAATGTTATTACGGCAGATCCGGGATTAATGAACGGATTCAATGTGAAATACCAGCTTACTGCTCAACCATCGCTTACAGGTTTTGTTACATCAGGGACCTGGTTTACAGGATACACAGGCGCATATACCGTACCGGGATCGGGCTGGCAGTATATTAATATGACATCTCCTTATTTCCAGTGGAATGGTACAAGCAATATATTAGTTGAAATATGTTATGATAATACCGCATATACACAGTATTCAACCGTTAATGCCACTTCGGCAGCCGGTATGACCTGGGGATACAATACAGACGGCTCATCCGGATGCACAATGTCAGGCGGCTCGGCTCAGGCAAACAGACCTAATGTATGTTTTACAATGACAACTCCTATGGGCGTCAATCCGGTCGGCAACACTATACCGACAGTTTATTCATTAAGTCAGAACTATCCGAATCCGTTTAATCCCGTAACGAAGATAAACTTTGCAATTCCGAAACAGGGACTCGTAACATTAAAGATTTACGATGTACTCGGACGCGAAGTTCGCACACTCGTGAGTGAAGTGAAGACACCGGGTAATTACGCGGTTGACTTCAACGGTGCTGAACTCTCAAGCGGTGTTTATTTCTATCGTTTGCAGTCAGCGGACTTCACGGATATTAAGAGAATGATGCTTATTAAGTAATCTGTAAGATTCAGTAAATATGTTTTAATAAAGCCCCTGTTATTGAATTAACAGGGGCTTTTTTTATAAATTCTCACCCGTGTACGAAAAATTACTGACTTATAAAAATGCCAATTTTTATGTAAATTTCGTAAATTCATTTAAAATCAATTAGTTCTTTGAAAATATTTGACGAAATATCAGAAGTTAAACTTAAAGATACAAAACACCGAATGGTCTTAAAGGGCTGGGGTGAAGCAGTTGCCGATGGTATTGAACTAAACCGGATTGTGTATAATTCAGAGGGTATTCCGGTAAAGGGTTACATTGCCAAACCGGTAAATATAACGGGTAAACTTCCTCTGATAATCTGGAACCGCGGAGGGGATGAAAAAAACGGATTACTTGATGATTTTCTGGCTTTCGGAATTCTCGGTGAAATAGCATCATGGGGATATATTGTCGCGGCATCAATGTACCGTGATGCGGATGAATTCGGCGGTGCGGATGTGAATGATGTTATAAACCTCATGAATCTTGCTTCGGGAATTAAAGATTCCGACGGAATAAACATCGGAATGGAAGGATGGAGCAGGGGAGGAATGATGACTTATCTTGCGCTCACAAAAACTGATAAGGTTAAGTGCGCGATAACCGTTGCAGGGCTTGCGAATCTTAAACGTAATTTTTTAATAAATAATTATTTAGATAAAAAATTCGAAGAACTATTTCCCGAAAAGAGTGGTTTTGACCGTGAAAAAGAAATTCGAAAACGCTCTGCCGTTGATATTTTCAGGGATATTAATACTTCAACTTCATTACTGATGATGCACGGAACTGCTGATGATAAAGTTTCTTTTGAAGATTCGCTGGAGCTGTATGAACAGCTTAATTCAGTGTCTGCTTCGGCAAAATACGAGATTGAAATAATTGAAGACGGAGACCATTATTTAAGCAGACATAAACAATTTGTATCGGAGAAACGCAGAAAATGGTACGGCAAATATTTAAAAATTTAAAGACTAAAAAAGAGTTTACATCAAAAATTTTGGAAAATATATTGCGTAAAGAATTAACTTAAAACAATATGGACAGTAATTTTTCTCAGAGAGTACAGGAAGTTATAAGGTTAAGCAGAGAAGAGGCAATAAGGCTCGGGCATGATTATATCGGAACAGAACATCTTCTCCTCGGAATAGTCCGGGAGGGTGAAGGGCTTGCCGTCAATATATTCAGGAATCTCGGAGTTGAACCGGCACTTCTGAAAAAGGCGGTTGAGGATACCATCAGGCACTCGGGCGGAACGCTTACGGTTGGTAATATCCCGCTTACGAAACAGGCGGAAAAAGTATTGAAAATTACATACCTCGAAGCGAAACTTTTTAAATCTGATATTATCGGTACGGAACATCTTTTACTTTCAATACTTCGCGAAGACGACAATCTTGCCGCGCAGATTCTTCATCAGCAGAATTTGACTTATGACGCTGTCAAGACAGAGCTTGTGAATATACTCACAGGCAAACCGGGAGCAGGAGGCGGAATTGGCTCGCCGGAGAAGTCGAAACAGCAGGATAAGAAAGGGGATAAATCGAAGACTCCCGTTCTTGATAATTTCGGACGAGATCTTACGAAACTTGCTATGGAAGACAAGCTTGATCCCGTTATAGGGCGCGAAAAAGAAATCGAGCGGGTAGCGCAGGTGCTGAGCCGCCGTAAAAAGAACAACCCCGTTCTTATCGGCGAGCCGGGTGTGGGAAAAACAGCTATCGCAGAAGGGCTTGCCATACGTATTATAAAGAAAAACGTTTCGCGTGTCCTTCACAATAAACGTGTTGTAACGCTTGATCTCGCGGCACTTGTTGCCGGTACTAAATACCGAGGACAGTTCGAAGAACGTATGAAAGCTGTTATGAACGAACTGGAAAAGACAAAGGATGTAATATTATTCGTTGACGAGCTGCACACGATAGTCGGAGCGGGAGGAGCGAGCGGATCGCTTGACGCTTCGAATATTTTTAAACCGGCTCTTTCACGCGGCGAGCTTCAGTGTATAGGCGCTACGACTCTTAATGAATACAGGCAGTTTATAGAAAAAGACGGCGCACTGGACAGGCGCTTCCAGAAAATTATGGTTGAGCCGACTACGGTTGATGAAACGATACAAATATTGCATAACATCAAAAGCAAATATGAAGAGCATCATTCGGTACGATACGTTGATAAAGCCATCGAAGAAGCGGTGCGTCTGAGCGACAGGTATATAACCGACCGTTTCCTGCCCGATAAAGCGATTGACGTCCTTGATGAAGCCGGATCACGCGTTCACCTTGCGCATATCGTAGTGCCCGAGGATATCGCGAAGCTTGAAACTGATGTGGAAAATGTCAGACTTGAAAAAATCAGCGTTGTCAAAGCCCAGAATTACGAAGAGGCTGCAAAACTGCGTGATAAAGAAAAGAAACTTCTTAGTGAGCTTGAACAGGCGAAGTTTGACTGGGAACTGGAAGCGCAGAATAAATTTTTTGAAGTATCAGAACAGAGCGTTGCCGATGTTGTGGCAATGATGACGGGAATTCCCGTTAACAAGATTGCCGAAGCCGAGACTTCAAGGCTTATTAGGATGGAAGAAGAGCTTAAGAAGCAGATAATAGGACAGGATGAAGCAATCGAAAAGATATCTAAATCAATTCGCCGCGCGCGCGCTGGTTTAAAAGACCCGAACCGTCCCATCGGCTCATTTATATTTCTCGGTCCGACCGGAGTGGGGAAAACGGAACTTGCAAAACAACTCGCTAAATTTCTTTTCGATTCCGAGGATGCTTTAATACGCGTTGATATGTCCGAGTATCAGGAGAAGTTTAACGTATCAAGACTTGTGGGAGCGCCTCCGGGATATGTGGGATATGAAGAAGGCGGACAGCTTACGGAAAAAGTGAGACGTAAACCATACAGCGTTGTTTTGCTGGATGAAGTGGAAAAAGCGCATCCTGATACTTTTAACGTGCTTCTTCAGGTGCTCGATGACGGGCGTCTGACGGACGGGATGGGCAGAAAAGTTGACTTTAAGAATACAATACTGATAATGACGTCTAATATCGGATCACGCGATATTAAAATGGATAAAGTTCTCGGTTTTGGTGAATCGAAAGACTCGACTAAATATGATAAAATGAAATCCCAGATAGATGAAGCCATGAAAAAAGTTTTTTCGCCGGAGTTTTTAAACAGGATTGATGACTTTATCGTATTTCATCAGCTTGACAGGGACAGCATACTCAAAATTGTTGATATTACGGTTGAAAAACTTTTAATAAGACTGAAAAATCAGAATATAACAATTGAAATATCAAAACCTGTAAAGGAATTCCTTGCTGATAAAGGATTTGACATAAATTACGGCGCGCGTCCTTTAAGAAGGACTATACAGAGATACGTGGAAGACCCTTTAAGTGAAGAAATATTAAAAGGAAATGTTAAAGAAAATATGAAAGTCCGTATAAAGATGAAGAAAGGATCCGACGAATTTATTTTTGAGTCGGCAGTCAGAGCTTCGGATACGGGTCAATCAGACGAAATTTCAGAGGAATCAGGAAAAAAGGAATAGGAAAAAATGAGTCACAAAGGTCACTTTAATGCATTTATTAGTGCAGTCGGGCATTATTTCCCGGAAAAAGTAATAACAAATAAATATTACACGGATTATCTCGAGACAACCGATGAATGGATAAAAACAAGGACGGGAATTTCGGAAAGGCGGTTCGCCGAGCCTGACCAGCCGACTTCGTTTATGGCGGCAAAAGCGGCAGAGAAAGTAATTAATCAGCGCGGAATAAGCGCTGATGATATTGAGCTTATAATCGTTTGTACGGTTACTCCGGATATGTTTTATCCGTCAACTGCCTGCCGCGTGCAGAATATAATCGGCGCGAAGAATTGCTGGGGTTTCGATTTATCCGCCGCATGCTCCGGTTTTATATTCGGGCTTATGACGGGCGCGCAGTTTATTGAAAACGGTGTTCATAAAAAAGTTCTTGTGATAGGCGCCGATAAAATGTCTTCGATTGTTAATATGCAGGACAGGAATACCTGCGTTCTGTTTGGTGACGGTGCGGCGGCAGTTCTGCTTGAACCTACCGAAGACAGGTCAACCGGAGTGCTTGATTACATCATGCGTATTGACGGAAGCGGAGAGAAATTTCTGTATCAGCCTGGCGGCGGAAGCCTGCATCCTGCCACGTATGAAACCGTTGAAAAGGGCATGCACTTTGTACATCAGGCCGGTCAGTCTGTTTTTAAAGAAGCCGTTAAAGGTATGGCTGACGTATCGCTCGAAATTATGGAGCGCAATAATATTTCAGCTCAGCAGGTGGCTTATCTCGTTCCGCATCAGGCTAATCTGCGCATTCTGTCGGCAACTGCTGACAGAATAGGTGTTAAGATGGATAAAGTGATGGTTAATATACACAAATACGGCAATACGACATCTGGCACGATTCCGTCATGCATATCCGAATATGCTCAGGAAGGGAAAATAAAAAAAGGAGACTATCTCGTACTATCGAGTTTCGGTGCGGGTTTCACCTGGGGGTCACTCCTTGTGCGCTGGGCATTATAACTTTTTTTCCAACTTTATTTCCAAAGGTTTTGTTAAATATTTTAGTTGTATATAAGCAAGACCTTTTTAATTAAGGAATTTTATTATAACACGAGATGATTTTAAAAACGCCCGCGAAAATAAACATAGGATTAAAGATAATCGGCAGAAGAGATGACGGGTTTCACAACATAGAAACAATATTCTGTCCGGTTAAACTTTATGATGAAATTGACATCAGGCTCACTCCTTCTCAAAAAGATTTTAATTCGATAATAATAAAATCTTTAAAAAGAACTGTGCCCGTTAACAGGAACAACACATGTGTTAAAGCCATAGAACTATTCTTCAGAAGTTTTTCTATACGGGAGTTTTTCAAAATAGAAATACATATTACAAAAAATATTCCGATAGGCGGGGGGCTCGGCGGCGGGAGCTCGGATGCGGGTGCAGTGCTGAAACATCTCATTAATTATTTTAAGATTGACATTAAATCCGACCGGAAAAAAATTCTTGATACTGCGCTTGCAGTTGGCAGTGATGTGCCGTTTTTCCTGATTCAGAAACCCTGCTTTGCCTCAGGCAGGGGTGAGAATATGAGAATTCTTAAAGATTTCCTGCCGGATTTTAATATTCTTCTTGTGAATCCTAACCAGCATGTTTCAACAAAGTGGGCTTACGAAAGTCTGGGACTGAAACCGGGTGAAGATTATAATGGTCCTGTATCCGTTCTTGGAGCGACGGAGAATTTTGACATAACAAAACCTGAAAATTTTTACAATGATTTCGAGAAAACCGTTTTCATAAGGTATCCTGAATTAGCCCGGGCAAAGGAGGAACTGTATGAACAAGGTGCCGTATTTGCCTCAATGAGCGGCAGCGGAGCAGTGTTATACGGTTTCTTTAATAAGAAAGATTTATCTGAAATTAAATCAGCGTCCTCTCAGTTCAGATCGTGGAACTGGTTTACGCATGAATGCTGATTCAAAAATTTACTGATAAGTGAGCGAACGGAGTAACTATAGTCCTGTCCTGCCTGAATGAATAAATTGGTTCAAAACTTACGCTTCCTTTCAAACGCAGCTTTTCATTCTTTGAATTTACAGTAATCACGGCGTCAATCGCGCTTACTATATGGTTCGCCATAACTGCTATCAGAGAGTATGTGCCGACGTTATAGTACGTATTTGCCTGCTGTCTTTCATTCATATAATAATCAACCTGATTGAGTCTCCAGGTACCGTAATTATTTTTCGTAATAGGCTGTCCGATAGCTTCCTGCCATCCTGTAACATAATTCTGGTATTTCCCGATGACTTCATAGTACTGCTGATCTCCGTAGGGCGGCAGTGTATGCGAAAAATTCTGTGATTCACAGTTATTTATTGAAAGTCTCAATGCATTGAGGTCGGGATTATTCGGATTAATACCGCTGGAACCCGAAAAATTCTGGTCAACAAGCCACTGCGCGTATCTGCGCACGTCCCAGTTTGTATTAGCGTAATTCTGATATAAAGTAGTCTGGTCGTTCCCTTTACCCTGGAATACAGCATAAACAACCCACAAACCTGCTTCGATTCCGAAGAAAACCGCACTTTTCACAAAACTCTTAGCGTAAAACTGTCCTGCGCCGGGTACTACTGCCGACAATACACCTGCAAGCGCAGAACTTTTCTTCTCATCTGTAAACGCCATTTTTCCTAAAGTTGTTTCTCCTGACACCAGCTTATTGCTAAGCTCAAGTTTAGCGTTCTCTTTCTGCTGTGATACCGGAGAAAGAGAAAAATCGTACTGCGCTTTCGCTGTCGAAAATGCGAAGACGAGAAGTAAAAATGCGTTGGATATTTTTAATAAACTCATCTGTAATAAATTTTATTTAAGAATAAGGCATTAGCCGGTAAAAAAGTTGTCTTAATTTTTTCTCCTTTTAAAAATTGTTGTTTGGTTTCTTCAAATCCGAGTCTGCCTCTGCCGACGTCAAGCAGGCATCCGAGTACTGCGCGCACCATTGAATGCAGAAATCTGTTTGCCTCTATTCTGAATATTAATTCATTCCTGCTTATGCGTTTCTTATACTCCAGCACAATCAGGTCGCATTTAAATTCGTGCTTATCGCTTGCATTCTTGCATAGGGATTTAAAACTATTATAACCCCGCAAAACTTCAATAAATTCATTTATTAAAGTAAAGTCAAGTTCGTAATTCAACTTATAAAAATACTGCCTTTCGACAGAGCGTCTGTCGAATGACATCTTATATATATATTCGCGTCTTACTGCCGAATAGCGGGCGTGAAATTCTTCTTTAGCTTTATCAATGCGTTTTATCGTAACAGAGCGCGGCAGTATCGCATTCAGAGAGTACAGAAGGTTCTTTGCGGTAAATATCTGCGAAGTCTTAAAATGCGCAACCTGACCGTAAGCATGAACGCCGGCATCTGTTCGTCCTGCGCCTGTTACGGGAATATCAACACGCAAAATCTGTTTCAGCGCTTTTTCAATAGTTTCCTGTATTGACTGTCTGTTGCCCTTCTGGCTTTGCCATCCGCAAAAGTCAGTGCCGTCATATTCAATCAATAATCTGTATTTCTGCATTCCCGGGATACGGACTTAAAACGACTTCGAGAAATTAAGCTGAATACCGTCTATATGGTTATCGGGCGTACCGGTGAATGATGTATTAATTCTGAGTCCCGAAGTTATCTTGCTGTTTCCGCGGTTTGTCAGCACGAGGGCGCTGATTCCGCTCACTATTCTGTTAACAATCAGTCCTGTTACGAATATTACTCTGTTATTGTAAGTTCTTTCACTTTTTCTTCTTTGCGATTCAAATTCTCCCTGATTCGCTTGAGAGTCCCAGTTCCAGTAATAACTCCCGACATCATAAAGCAAGTCGTATTCACCGCGCGAGAGTTTCTCGTTATTATAATCATAGACAGACATATAATTCCCGACATTTGAAAAATAATCATCCGGCTTGCCGTTTTTATCCAAACCTGAGTGTACGGAAGCAAAGCTCCTTGAATCACTCTGTAAACTATTCGCGTAATACGTAAAGCCGCCGTAACCGAGCCATAAAGCGGCTTCCGCTCCGAGGAAGTATCCGCCGACGTCCATCCTGTCAGCGTAAAAGTGTCCCGCGCCCGGAAGAACGAATGATAACAGAAGTGAAACAGCGGAATTTTTCTTTGTTGCCGCGGGTGCAAAGTGAGTCTTAAGAACAGGTACACTCCTTTGCAGAAGGTCTTCATTCAGTTTTTTCGATTTAAAACTGCCTAAAGAAAATTTTTCGTTTAAACCCTGCGCCTGAACCTGCACCGCCGAAGCGATGAATAATATTGCGAGTACTATTGGAAATATTTTTTTTAACATTAATTTATTTTGATTCAAGTAATATTTTCATTCTTTTTTCGAATTCCGCGGGCTGGAGGAATCCGGTAACCCTGAGTTCTTTGATTTCTTCTCCGTTCGGTTTCATAAAGATAACCACTGGCAGCCCTTTTATTCCGAACTTTTCTTCCATACCCGGAATACTGTTTGTCAGGTCAACCTTAATATTGTTAAATGATTTCGAAAGTTCAACTACATTCTTATCGGTATAAGTAAATTTATCAAGTTCCTTGCACTGTGCGCACCAGTCTGCATAAAAATCTATCATAATCGGTTTGCCGCCTGTTTTAACCGAATTGTCAATTGCCTGAACTGACGGAGCATTATTGAAATGCACTTCCTCACCCTTATTTTCCGGTTTTAAAATCCATGTGCCGAATATTATTCCGATAATTGCGAGTCCGAATTTTATTTTTGTGTAAACGGGAGCATTAAGCCCTTTTTTATCAACTATCAGCAAATATATTCCCGCGAAAAGCATCGAAGCCGGATAGAGAATCGAAAATACCGGAGCCGGAATCACGGGTTCAAGTGTGTTAATTGCCATTATCACAAGCACGAATCCGAATATTATCTTCACGCCTATCATCCACTCTCCTGAGCGCGGAAGTTTATTGATGGAGCTTGAGAAAGCCGCGAGGAAAATATACGGAACGCCGAGCCCCATAGAGAGAATAAAGAATAAAACAAAACCCATGAACGGGTTACCGAGCTTGCCGACGTAAACCAGCAGGCTGAGGACAATAGGACCTATGCACGGCGCGGCTATAAAGCCCACGAGCAAACCCATAAGGAAAGAGCCTACGAAACCTGAGCGATTCTGATTCCCCGCAAGGGCGAGTTTCTGAGGTACCCTTATTTCCCACAGACCGAACATCGAAGCCGCAAGCGCGATAAAAATCAGGGCTATACCTATAATTACTATCGGATTCTGAAGCGCAGTACCGAGAATACTTCCCGTTAAAGCCGCGAATAATCCGAGTAAAGAATATGTAACTGCCATTCCGAATGCATAAAAAAGTCCCATCACAACTCCCTTAAGCTTTGAGCCGCTTGCCTGCGCGCCGAAATAACTTATTGTAATCGGAATCAGAGGATAAATGCAGGGAGTAAGGTTAAGCGCCAGCCCCCATAGGAATATCATAATTATTCCGAGGACTATCCCTTTCGATTCAATAAAGTTTGATACTTTTTCCTCGTCGGGACTGGCTCCCTCTGTTCTGGTATTCTCAGAAAGTTTATTATTTGTTTCTGCTGTTTCGGTTTGAATTGGTTTGCTGAAATCAATTTTCGCGAAAATATCTTTATTGGTTACTGTTGATTTTCCTACTGAATTTATTTTAACTTTTACGTCAATACTTACATTTTTAGGAGCGTAGCATGCCTTGGAGTCGCATGCCTGATAATTTAATTTTACTGGTATTGAGATTTCACCGTCCTTTAAATCTTTCGCGGGAATGAATGTTATACCGATAATTTTTTCGCCTTCATAAACCGGAATCTGCGTATCGCTGAATTCAAATTTATACAATTTATGCTCGGGGAAAAAAATGCCCAGTGTCTTATAATCTTCTCCTGAGGCAGTTATCGTGGTCTTAATGAAAGAAGGATCGGAAGTATTATAAGAATTAATGTGATACTTCTCTTTAATCAAAAGCCGGACGGCAATCTTCACCGTGTCTTTAGGCAGATAAGACTCTTTATCGGAGAAAGCCTTTACGCTCAGGTGATCGGTTTCCTGAGCTGATAAATCGGCAAAAAATGCCAGCAGTAAAGCGATAAGAAAAAACTTTTTCATCTCAAATATAATGATTATAGAATATCTGAATAACTTAATCGTAATAACATACATTTTCAATTCAAATTGGGGAATATGCAGCGATAAATTGTTATGTTGATTTTATATTGATTTTTAGCTATTTTTGTTTAGTTAAACAGGTTCAAAGTAATAAATTAGAACATTTTAATACAACCATTTTATAAGAATTTTATTAATCATTGAAGGAGTAAAACTTTGAAACCAGCCGTGAAACCCAAGACCAAAAATGACAATCCGTTGAGTGAATTAATAGATGATGATGTATTTGACACACTAAAAAAGTATAAACTACTTGACGAAAAAGCTATAAGGGATTATAAAATCAGGCAGATGTATAAAGATATGCGACGCGAAATGAGTGCCGGTGAAGCTATCGACAAAATACAGGAATTATTTCCGTACCTGCAATTTGATACGATCAGAAAGATTGTTTATCAGGTATCAAAATAAAGTTTTCGAATTTTTTAGAATTTAAAGCCGGCTTTTTTTAAAGCCGGCTTTTTTTATTAAAAAAATATGACTTACGAATATCAGAGAATAGAGAACCAGCTTGTAGAATTCCTTAAGACGGAATTTGCAAAAACCGGGTTAAAAAAAGCAGTTATTGGTCTGTCAGGAGGAATTGATTCTGCGGTATCTGCTTATCTTACGGTAAAAGCACTCGGAGAGGCTAATGTACTTTGTGTTCTTATGCCGTATAAATCATCAGGCAAAGACAGCATTTCGGATGCGAAGCGCGTAATAAAAAAGCTCGGCGTTAGATGGAAAAAAGTGAAAATTACACCGATGGTTGATGCGTATTTTAAAACACTTAAAAGTGAAAAAATATCGAACGTGAGAAAAGGTAATGTGATGGCAAGGATGAGGATGATGGTGCTTTACGATGAGTCGGCCGGAGAAAGAGCCCTTGTTGTCGGGACAGGGAATAAAACCGAATCACTGCTCGGATATACAACCCTGTACGGCGATTCTGCCTGTGCAATTAACCCTTTGAGCGATTTGTATAAGACTCAGGTATTCGCGCTTGCCCGTCATCTCGGGGTTCCGAAACAAATCATAAGTAAAAAACCGTCGGCTGACCTGTGGAAAGGACAGTCCGACGAAGAAGAAATGGGGATAACTTACTCCGAGGTTGATAAATATCTGTATGATAAAACGGATTTACGCCGCTCTAAGGAAGAACTGTTAAGAGCGGGGTATAATGAAGAATTCATGGAGAAAATTGATTCGATGATGATACGGAATGAATTTAAGCGCAAACTGCCTGTGACAACTAAAATTACATTTTAGGTAAGTTATAATTCCTTTTTAAATGACTTATATGCGTAAATATTTATATTTCACAATAGAAGTTGTACTGATAATTATTCTTATCCAGTTCAACCTCCGGGCGCAAATAAACGAATACCGTAACGGAGTTGTCAGTTCGGCAGATGAACTGGCTTCGGAAGTCGGGATTAAAATTATGCAAAACGGCGGCAATGCAGTTGATGCCGCAGTCGGTGTCGGATTTGCGCTTGCAGTAGTTTATCCTCAGGCGGGAAATATCGGCGGCGGCGGATTTATGGTTATTCGCCTCGCGGACGGACGGGAAGTTACAATTGATTACCGTGAAACAGCTCCTATGCTTTCTACACGTGATATGTATCTTGATGCGGGCGGGAATCCTGTTGAAGGGCTGAGTACGGTCGGACATCTTGCCTGCGGAGTTCCGGGTTCGGTTGCGGGATTGCTGTACGCACTTGATAAATACGGTACTATGAGCCGCTCTGATGTGATGAAATACGCGATTGAAATCGCAGAAAACGGATTTGGCATTCATAAACGTCTTGCGGCGGGACTTAACGATGCGCAGGCGGATTTCAAAAAGTTTGAAAGCACAATGAAAGTATTCGGCGGGAAATGGAGGTCCGGCGATAAACTTGTGCAGAAAGACCTTGCGGCTGTCTTGCAATCAGTTTCTGATTTCGGACGTGACGGATTTTACAAAGGATGGGTTGCCGATATGATTGTTAGAGAAATGAAACGGGGCAACGGAATTATTTCTTATGGCGACCTTGAATCATACAAACCCATAGAGCGAAAACCTGTAAACGGAAAATACAAAGGATACGATGTCGTAACAATGGGACCTCCGTCGAGCGGCGGGATATGCCTGCTTTATCTTCTTAACATCGTTGAAAATTTTAACGGCTCTTTTGAGCGTGGAACCGCATTATATTTCCAGTTGCTTGCCGAATCTATGAGGCGTGTATATGCCGACCGTTCTGAATTTATGGGCGATATGGATTTTGTTAAAGTACCCTTCGAGCAGTTAATTTCAAAGCAGTATGCGCTCGGCAGGTATAAAGAAATTGTTCCCGGTACTGCGACTCCATCATCTGATGTTAAGCCCGGCGACCCTTGGGGCAGGGAGCATAAAGAAACAACTCATTATTCTGTTGCAGACGGAAGCGGAAATATTGTATCGGTAACAACCACACTGAACGATACTTTCGGGAATTCCTTAGTGGTTGACGGAGCCGGATTCCTGCTCAATAACGAAATGGATGATTTTTCTATAAAACCGGGAGTTCCGAATATATACGGACTTGTGGGGAATGAAGTCAATGCGATTCAGCCGGGTAAGAGAATGCTGAGTTCAATGACACCGGCTATACTAATGAAAAATGGAAAGCCGTTCTTAGTTATCGGTTCTCCGGGCGGAGGAAGGATAATTACTGCAGTGTTACAAACAATCCTGAATGTTATTGATTACGGGATGCCGCTTGATAAAGCCGTGAAAACAGGGCGGATACATCATCAGTGGCTGCCTGATGTTGTTTATTTTGAGCGCGGGGCGATTGAAACCGCTGTGCAAAAGGAACTGAAGGCAATGGGGTATGAACTCAGGCAGAACGAAAGTTTCGGGCGTATAGACGCAATAATTTTCAATAACAACGAAACGATGTCAGGTTTCTCCGACATGCGCGGATACGGAAAAGCTCTCGGGTATTGATATAAAAACGAAAATTGAAAATGAAAAAAAATAATCTTCCGGTATTTAAAAAAGGCGTTTTAACGTTAATATTTTCGTTATTAATATTCCAGCCTGCATTTACTCAGACAATCGTAAAACAGGATTCATTAAAGAAATCCACAACCGGATTTACGAAATCGAATCCGGTAAAACTGACATCTTTCATATTACCTGCCGCGATAACGCTTTACGGGTTAACGACGATTGACGATAACGGATGGCCGCTCAGCAGTAAGGAAGTTTATGACTGGAGGCAGAAGCATTATGCTGATTTTCATACAGGTGTTGATGATTACCTGCCCTTCGTTCCCCTTGCCGCAGCCTATGGAATGCAGTTTGCGGGCTTAAAGGCACGGGATAACCTGAAAGACATGACTCTGATTTACGGAGCGGCTTACTTATTATCCATGGGCTCAGCTCAGGGACTGAAAATGTTAATAAAAAAAATGCGCCCCGACGGAAGCGAGAATAATTCATTCCCGTCAGCGCATACTGAATTTGCTTTCACTTCGGCGGATTTGCTGTATCTCGAATACGGCGAAAAATATCCGCTCGTAGCGGCGGCAGGATACGCAACGGCGGCGGCAACCGGAATACTGAGAATCATGAATAATAAGCACTGGTTCGCGGATGTTGTGGTCGGCGCCGGACTTGGAATGATTTCATCACGTCTCGCATATTACGGTTATTACGCACTATTCAAAAAAAAAGACAGCAGTAAACAGGTTTCGTTTATAATATCTCCCTGGTATGATTCCAACGGCCTGAAAATTAATATCAGCGGCGTTCTGTTCTGAACCGTAACATGACTTATTTATATGTAAAAAAATAACTTTTATTTACAATATTACTTAAGTAGATTTATGTAAATGTAAGAAGAAATGACGCTGTTGTTACTACATAAATATTTTACTAATACTGCTAATCTGAAAAACCGGGCATCCGGGTTTTATTTGCCTTATCGTAAATCTGAACAAATCTTTTTTATAAAATTCTTTAATTAAAAAAAATGAACAAGAAAATTTTTACAACTTTAGCAATAATCTGTCTGATTGCTGTTTCATTTACTTTCCCCGGTGATAGGACGGAGACACAATTGCTGAATAACGTAGTTGTTCAGTTCGTAACAACTAACGGTTACGGTAATAATCTTTTTATAGATAATTTCAATATCGGCAGTCAGTATTTAAACGACCTTGCGCTGAACAGTTTAAATATTACCGATAAGAATTATCTTCTGCCAGGTCAGACTTCAACGAAAGTCCAGCCCGCCGCTTTTATTACAAACACCGGCAGAAACGCCTCTTCCGGCGCTACTATAACACTTATAGTCCCCGGAACATCTTATAACAATACGCAGAGTATTCCTGCGTTGAATATGGGATACACGGCAAATGTTACCTTCGATTCGCTGGAATTCAGTCTGAACACACCGAAAAATGTTAAAGTGTATTTAAACTGGGCGGCTGATCAGAATAAATCAAACGATTCACTATTCAGGGAATGCGTATTTCTGCCGGGCGTGAAAAGGAAAGTTCTCTTCGAAGCTTATACAAGCACAACCTGCGCTCCGTGCGCATCGCAGAACCCCTCCCTCGATGCTTTCATACAGGCGAGGTTTGATACTGTGGTTGCAATTAAATACCATGTATGGTGGCCGTCTCCGGGCGACCCGATGCACATGGCAAACGTTAATCAAACCAGCGTCAGGACTTATTATTACAGCATAACGTCCGTTCCTTGTCTTCAGGTTGACGGTGTTATTCAGCAAATCAGCGGATATTCAACGCTTTCCAATCTGCTTAATCCTTATAATGCAAGACTTTCAAAAGGCTCACCTTTATCTGTTTCCGTTACGGATACGAGGATTGCGGGGGATACAATTAAATCAAATGTGACTTTGACGGTAGTTTCTCCTCTTTCGAATCTGGCCGATTACAGATTGCGTGTAATGGCGATTGAGAGAAAAATAACATATCCTACTGCTCCGGGCTCGAACGGTGAAACCATATTTTATGACGTATTCAGGAAATCATATCCGTCAACTTACGGAACGTCCATACCGCTGACACCCGGTACATATAATTATGAATTTAAGTATAAACGCGAATCGAACTGGGTTGATTCCATGATTTATACTGCCGTATTCATTCAGGACGAAGTATCGAAAGACGTTGTAAATTGCGCGAAGGCAAGGAATTATTACATTGACAATGTTCAGGCTCCTGCAGTACAATACACCTCTGACATTAAAAATGAAGTTTGTCTGAATCCTGAATCGCCCGTAATGCAGACAGATGCAGGATTCTTTTATGAAGGATTCGAAAACATGTTCCCGGCACCCGGATGGAGTATCATAAACCCGGATGACGGAATAACGTACATGAAAGTAACCACCGCGAACGGACCGTCTTATGTAGGAAGCAGTTCACTAAGGATGAGATTCTTCAATTACACTGATATCGGACAGGTGGACTATCTCAATACTAAAGCATATAATGACATTGACCTTAACGACTCGTTAAAATTCGACTGGGCTTACGCCGTAAGACCCGGATTCACTGACAGGATGCAAGTAAAAGTATCAACAAACGGCGGAACCACTTACCCGTTTATTGTATTCGATAAATCCGGAGCGGCGCTGGGAACAGCTCCCTCAACTGCATCGGCATTCACTCCGACGGCAGGGCAGTGGCTGACGTTTAAAGGAAGATTAGGCGATATACTCGTCGGAATTAATAATATTGGTGAAACGCCTTTAACATACAGTCTTGGACAGAACTACCCGAATCCGTTTAACCCTGTTACAAATATTTCTTATACATTGAAGGATAGAACGAATGTAACTATTCGTGTTTATGATTTAACGGGTAAGGAAGTAGCAGTATTAATGAATGAAGTTAAGAGCGCCGGTAATTACACCGTTAAGTTTGACGGAATAAATCTTGCTTCCGGTGTTTATATATATACACTCAAAGCAGGAGATTTCTCCGCCTCAAAGAAAATGATAATGCTAAGGTAAATATTTTCTTTTAGTGAAAAAAGGGCTGTCAGTTTGTACAGCCCTTTTAAAAAGGCATTGCAGAGAATAATATTTCACGTTGATATGGACGCATTCTTCGCCTCGTGCGAAGAGGCGGTTAATCCTTTGCTGAAGGGTAAACCGCTTATTGTAGGCGGCACGAAACTGGACTTGCGCGGTATAGTAAGCTGTCCGAATTACATCGCCCGCAAGCGGGGTATAAAGACTGCAATGCCTATACTGAAAGCCATTCAGCTTGCGCCAGACGGTAATTTTATACGCGGAACACGCGGACTGTACGGTAATTATTCAAAGAAAGTCCGTGAAATATTTTGTAAATACACTCCGCTCGTGGAGCCTGTCAGCATTGACGAAGCGTATCTCGATGTCACTCAGGTGCTTCTGCCTTTTAAAGGCGACTACCGGCGTCTTGCATCGGAACTGAAAAATGAAATCAAAGATACGCTCGGTATAACGTGTTCCGTAGGAATATCTTCCAACAAAGTTTGCTCAAAGATTGCATCAAAACAAAATAAACCCGACGGAATCACTCTCGTGCCTTTCGGCAGGGAAAGCGAATTCCTCGCTCCTCTGCCTGTGGAGAGTATTCCGGGTGTCGGTAAAGCAACTTTCAAAAAACTCAGCAAATACGGTATCGTTACAATCGGCGATTTACTTAAATACAGCGAAGAATTTTACGAAAACGAAATAGGAAGTTACACTTCCCATCTGCTGAAAGTTGCAAAGGGAATTGATAACCGAGAAGTATCATCGCATGAAGATTATGAGCAGAAATCTCTTTCGAAAGAAAATACTTTCAACCGCGACATTGACGACAGGGAATTCCTGAAAAAGGAATTGTACTTCCTGCTCGAAAAAGCCTGCGCCCGGCTCAGGAAAAAGAAAGTCAAGGCAAGGGGATTAACCGTGAAGGTTAAATATCCCGATTTCACCGTCAATCAAAAGGCATTCACTGGTACACGGTATTCAAACCTCGAAATTGATTTCTATGAAGATGCTGTTGTGCTTCTCGGCAGGCTGATTCCGAAAAAGCGGAGTATAAGACTGCTCGGTGTGAAATTTTCAGATCTGATAAACGACGATTATTTAATACAGGAAAATCTTTTTACCGATGAGGATAAATATAAGAACCTGATTGAAAAAATGGATAAAATAAGGAAGAAATATAACTACGATGCCATAAAGTTCGGCAAGACATTCGGTGAAGATCTTTAATTTTTCCGCGTGTATTTAAGAACAATGTTATTCAGACCGTCGAGATAAAACCCGTGCACGTCATTCTGAAGAAGATAAATCCTTTGATTGTAAAAAAGGTAAACCCATGCCGCATCGTCAATCACAATTCTCTCCATTTCATTGTAAATCTTTTTCCGTTCTTCGAAGTCTGTAATTCTGATTGACTTTTCATACAGCGTGTCAACTGTTTTATTTGAGTAACCTGTTTTATTCGGTCCGTGCGGGATAATATTTTTTGAATAAAAGAGCGCCATAAAATTCTCCGGGTCGTAATAATCCGCTCCCCAGTTCCCGCGCGTGAAGGCATATTCGCCGTCCTGCTGTTTTGTGTTTAGCGTTGCCTGAAGAACCTGCTCAATCTTAAGTTCAATGCCTGTTTCTTTAAGCTGTTCCTGTACCGCAATCGCAATTGATTTTTGCATTTCGTCGTTTGAAATTACAAGTTTAAGGTCGAGCCCTTTACCGTCCTCATATCCCGCCTCGCCGAGCAGTTCCTTTGCTTTTTTAAGGTCGTATTTATAACCTTTCGTTGATGAATCGTAGCCCGGTATGCCGACCGGCAGGGGACCGTTATGAGCAGGGATACCGCGGTTTTTTAGAACGTATTTAACGATTCTTTCTCTGTCAACTGCGTAGTTTAAAGCCTGCCTGAGTTTTTTATTGTTCAGAAACGGACTTTGTTTTGCCGCCGGAAGGGATTCATTCTGTATCATAATAAAATAAACGGTATTCAGCCACGGCTGGCGTACGAGCCTGTAATCCTTTTCATCGGGCTTTATAAGATTTCCGTTATCATCCGAAAGTGCGTCTATGGTCTCAGCCGAAGGCTCATGATAATCATACTTCCCGCCTATAAAATCGAAGAACTCTGTTTCAACCGACTGTGTGAAAGTATAATGAATTTCATCAAGGTAAGGCAATCTTGTGCCGGCAGAATCAAATTCATAATAGTTCTTATTTCTTTCGAGGACGAGCAGGCGGTCAAGATTCCACTTATTGAATTTAAACGGTCCCGTACCGACCGGGTGCTGTCCGAAATTATTTCCGTAATATTCAACCGCTTCACTCGGATACACATATCCGTAAGTCATAGTAAGCAGGCTCAGGAAAGGGGCGAACGGCTCGTATAATTCAATAACGAGAGTGGAATCATCCGGTGTTGACAGTCCGCTGATTCCATTTTTATCATTACCGTTTTTCATTTTGAAACTTTCTATGAATTCCCGGGCGCCTTTGATTTTATCCCTGAAGACCCACATACCGCGTGTCTTTGTGGAAGGGTTGTTAACGCGTTCAAGGCAGTATTTGAAATCCTTTGATGTTAATTTACGCCCATTACCGTCTTTGAAACAAGGGTCGTCATGGAACCGTACGTCAGTTCTGATATTGAAAGTATAACGCAATCCGTCGCCGGAAATCTGCCAGTTTCGCGCGAGCTGAGGGGCGATATTGCTGGTTTTATCGTACGCAACAAGACCTTCCATCAGCAATGTTATAACCCATATTGTCTGCGGTGAATTGGACATCACCGGTTCAAGCGTCTCAATTCCGAGCGGGAAATTCATACTAAAGATGTTTCCATGACTTTTTTTCTTATCGGAACATCCCATTCCCGCCGAAAGCAAAAAAGATAATAATATGTAAAATAAATATTTTTTCGTATTAAGGATTTATTTTTACTGTTATATTGTTAAAATATTATTAATCTCTGACTTATTCTATACATTAACATTGATGTTTATTGAATAAGCTGAATAACTATAAAATCACATGGAAGATACAACACAGAAAAAAGAAAATAAAAAGAAACCCGCAGTAAAAAGTTATATGAAGGATAAAGACATATTCTTCGGATTGTCGGAAGTCCAGCTTCTCGATGCATATAAATTTATGTTAACGACACGATTAATGGACGACAGAACTGAAAATCTTATAAAACAGGGCAAGGCAACATTTCTCATATCAGGCTCGGGGCATGAAGCCATACAGATTGCCGCGGCAATGGCGATGAAACCCGGCAAAGACTGGTTCTTCACATATTACCGCGATGACGCTCTGGCGATTACTATCGGATTATCACCAGAAGAGATATTTCGTCAAAGGTTTGGAAAAGCTACTGACAGTTGTACGGGCGGAAGGCAGATGCCTTCGCATCTCGGAAGCAAAACGCTTCGTATGCCGACGTCTTCTTCCCCGACGGGCACGCAATACCTGCAGGCAGTCGGAGCCGCGATGAGCTGTGTAATGAGAAAAACCGATGAAATTGTTTATGTGTCCGGCGGCGAGGGTTCCACTTCCGAAGGTGAATACTTTGAAGCCATTAACTGGGCTACACGCGAACAACTGCCGGTTATTTTTGTAATACAGAATAACCGTTTTGCTATATCGGTTCCCGTAGAAGATCAGGCGGCAGGCGGGTCTATATACACAGCATGCTCAGGTTTTGCGGGGTTAAATAAATTTCATATTGACGGTACTGATTTTCTCGAGAGTTACGGCACTGCGCGGGAAGCTGTGCGGCTGGCGCGTGAAGGCAAAGGTCCCGCACTGATTTATGCGGATGTTGTGCGTCTTCGTTCACACTCTGCTTCCGATGCGCAGGAGAAATACCGCAGTAAAGAATCAATTGATGAAGATGTTAAACAGGATCCGCTCATTAAACTCGAAAAACTTTTAATCGAAAATAAAATACTTAATACGGAAAAAGCCGATTCCATGCGGAAGGAAATTGCGGCAGAACTGATGGCAACGGCTGACCGTGTTTATACAGAGCCGAATCCGGACCCGAGCACTGTAAGTTTATACATGTATGCTCCTGAAGAAGAGCAGGCAGTAATTGAATATGAAAAAACCGTTCCCGCAGGAGACCCCATAGTTATGGTTGATGCGGTGAACCATGCCCTCCATGAAGAGATGGAAAAAAATCCGCTGATGATTATTTACGGTCAGGATATAGCCGACGGAAAAGGGGGAGTATTTACGGCGACTAAAGGGCTTTCAACAAAGTTCGGCAATGACAGAGTTTTCAATTCACCGCTCGCAGAAGCGTCAATAATTGGTACTGCAGTAGGGGCGGCACTTACGGGACTCAAGCCCGTTGTCGAAATACAATTCGCTGATTATATTTTTCCTGCCATGATGCAGATACGCGAAGAAGTTGTTATGTACCGTTACCGCTCTAATAACGCATGGACTTGTCCGATGGTAATACGCACCGCATGCGGCGGATATATAGGCGGCGGACATTACCATTCACAGAATATTGAAGCTCTGTTCGCCAAATGTCCTGGTATGTACATCGCCTATCCTTCGAATTCAGCGGATGCAAAAGGATTGCTTAAAACGGCATGCCGGCTGAATGATCCCGTGCTTTTTCTAGAGCATAAATTTCTTTACCGTCAGGGATACGCGCGCTCGGCTGAGCCGGATGCGGATTATTATATACCGTTCGGTAAAGCGAAGGTCGTGAAAGCGGGTGATGATATGACCATCATTACTTACGGCGCTATGGTCGAGAAAGCGCTCCGCGCAGGAAAGGAAATGGAAAAAAGAAGTGTATCGGTTGAAGTTGTTGATTTAAGGACTATCGTTCCGCTTGATATGGAAACAGTTTTTAATTCCGTCAGGAAAACGGGAAAAGTTATTGTGCTCTATGAGGATTCCAGGTTCATGGGTTTTGGAGCCGAGATAGCGGCTCAGATTTCGGAAGAAGTGTTTCAGTATCTTGATGCGCCCGTAAGGCGCGTTGCAGGGCTGAATGTGCATGTGCCGTTTCATCCTAATCTTGAGAAAGCCGCTCTGCCGCAGGATAGCTGGATTTTAACAGCCTGCGAAGAACTTGCTGCGTATTGATTTTACATTTCGGAAATCAGTTTACGCATATCCGCAATTTGTTTCCGGTCGCCGAGCACAATCAGTTTAGCGTTCGTATTAATTCGTGAATCCGGCAGAGGGTTGATAATGAATTCTCCATCGGGCATTTTCAAGCCGATTATATTAGCGCCTGTCTTATTCCTTATATCAAGGTCGCGAATGGATGTATTGCCTATATCAGCGGAGATATTCGAAAGGGAAAGCTCTTCAAATGTTAAGCTGATGTCAGTATCCTGTCCTGTTAGCTGAGCGATAAATTCCATTATATCGGGTTTCATTACGAGTGCAGCCATGTGCGCACCGCCGATTTTTTCTGGCATTATGACGTTATTCGCTCCCGCGCGTTTTAGTTTACTAACCGATGCCTCATTGGAAGCGCGGCTTATAATCGTAATTCCTGGATTCATTTCACGCGCCGTCAGTACTACATAAACGTTGTCAGGGTCGGCGGGCAGAGTTGTTATAAGCGCCCGCGCTCTTTCAAGTCCTCCTTCGTTCAGAACTTCTTCTTCCGTTGCATCGCCTTCGATAAATAAAATATTTTCTTCGTCTTTTATTTCTTCAATCACATTTTCCCTGCTTTCTATAACAAGGAAAGGCTGTTTGTCGTCAGCCAGTTCACGGCAGACCTGCTTGCCGTTACGCCCATATCCGCAGACAATAACGTGCCCCGATAATCCTTCAATTTTCTTTTTCACGTTGTAATTTTTATAAAAATTTCTGAATTCACCTTCAACGATGAGTCCCGCAAGAGTAGTAATTCCATAGAAAAAAATTCCTATATCCGTAACAAGTAAAAACACTGTAAACGCCCTGCCCGCATCGGAAAGAGGTTTCACTTCCATAAATCCTACAGTCGTAATCGTAATCATAGTCATGTAAAAAGCTTCGAAAAGGCTAAAACCTTCTATTATTACATATCCCGCTGTTCCGACAGCAACCGAGATAATCAGAAGATACAGTATTAAAATTGCTTTCCTGAAATGACTGTATCCGTATTTAAGGGCTTTAATAGACTGCAAAATTAATAAATATTTTATATTGTCTTAATACGGTAATATAGTTAATTTACAATAAATTATTACTTTAATCAACAAATATATCAACTAAAAAAATATATGCAGGAATTTGATGTCACAGTAATAGGAAGCGGACCGGGCGGTTACACCGCGGCAATCCGGGCGGCACAGCTCGGATTTAAAACGGCGATTATTGAACGCGATAAACTAGGCGGAGTATGCCTTAACTGGGGATGCATCCCTACTAAAGCTCTGCTTAAAAGCGCTGAAATGATGAATAAAGTAAATCACATCGGCGACTACGGAATAAAAGTTGAGGGAGTCGGATTTGATTTCCCGAAGATTATTCAACGCTCGCGTAAGGTAGCCGAGGCGTCTGAAAAGGGCGTTGCTTTTCTGATGAAGAAGAATAAAATCACGATTATTCAGGGCACGGCAGAGTTCAGAGATGATAAGACAATATCGGTGAAAGATAAGGACGGTAAAGAAATAGACACAGTGAAATCAGCGCATACTATTGTCGCAACCGGCGCGCGGGCGAAATCAATCCCGGGAATAACATTTGACGAGAAGAAAATACTCTCTGCCACAGGCGCTATGCTCCGGCAGGAAGTCCCGGCGAAGATGACGATTGTCGGCAGCGGAGCGATTGGAATGGAGTTCGCTTATTTTTACAGGGCATTCGGAACGGACGTAACGGTCATTGAAATGCTTCCGAAGATTCTTCCCGTTGAAGACAGGGAAATATCGGATGTAGTGGCAAGGGAATTCAAAAAAAGCGGTATAAAGATTCACGTTGAAACGAAAACGGAAAGCGTTGAAGTGAAAGACGGAAAAGTATTCACAAAAGTAAGCGGTAAACTGAACGAAACACTTGAATCGGATGTAGTACTGCTGGCTATAGGTGTTACGGGTAACATAGAGAACCTCGGACTTGAAGGAATCGGAGTTGAGCTTTACCGCAACGGAATTAAAGTTGACAAAGATTATAAAACAAACGTCGAAGGTGTTTACGCGATAGGGGACTGCGCTTTGATTGATGAGCGCGGTAAGCCATGGCTTGCACACGTGGCATCGGGTGAAGCCGTTAACTGTATAGAAAAAATCAAAGGTATTCATGCGGGGGATATAGATTACAATATGATTCCCGGATGCACATACTGCCAGCCGCAGGTTGCGTCGGTCGGATTAACCGAAGAAAAAGCAATTGCGGCGGGATACAAAGTGAAAATCGGAAAGTTCCCGTTCTCCGCTAACGGCAAATCGCGCGCGGCGGGAGAAACTGCGGGATTGGTTAAACTGATATTCAACGAAGAGTACGGTGAACTTTTGGGCGCGCATATAGCAGGCGCCGAAGCAACGGAACTTATTGGCGAACTTGTTATGACTAAATCGCTCGAAGGGACTGCGGAATCATTGATAAAAACGATACACGCACATCCGACTTTGTCGGAATCCATAATGGAAGCCGCCGGTACTGCATACGGCGAAGGAATTAATATTTAGGATTTCAAATTACCCCAGTTGTTTAGTTAGATCGGCGGTAAATTGCGCCAGAACTTCATCGAGTTTGGTAATATCTTTGCCCCCTGCCGTTGCTAGGTTCGGGCGTCCTCCGCCTCCGCCTCCGAGAAGTTTAGCGTAAACCGATATAAGTTTACCCGCGCTGATACCTTTTTCCTTTACGAGATTATCACTCACTGCGCAAATCAGATTTATTTTATCTTCCGTTACAGCCGCCAACAGCGCGATGCCGTTTTTCATAATCCCGCGCATTTTCTCTCCGAGTTCCCTGAATTCATCCGGTGATACAGAACTATTTACCGTGTCAATTCGTAATGATAAAACAGAAATACCGTTAATTTTCGGCGACTTTTCAATAAGCGTTGTCACTTCCGAAATGAGCTTTTCAAGATTGTGTTTCGATAGTTTCTTCTCCGCAAGTTTTTTGTCCTGAATATATTTTTCTCTTAATTCGAGGAGAGATTTCGTCGTATTATCCTGATGTTCAAGCATAAGTTTCATCATAGTGACGTCCCTGAAGTCAGCCGCATGGAATCCTTTTCTGAATTCTTCAAGTCCGGCGCGGAAATTATTCGAATATTTATCGGGCAATCCGGAAATAATATTTTCTATATTATTAATTTTATCGTCAATCAAATTAATAATACCTTCGCCCGTTTTTGCGAATATACGCCTCACGCCCGATGAAATACTTTCTTCTTTCACGATTTTAAACAGCCCGATATCACTTGTCGTATCAACGTGAGTGCCTCCGCAGAATTCGATACTGAACTTCTCGTCAATAATTACAATACGCACCAGACTGCCGTATTTATCACCGAAAAATTTCTTTACGTGCGGAATATTGTTTGCCTCGTTTATATCCATATCGGAGAGTGTTTGAACAATGATATTATCAAGTATTTTCGAATTAATCATGTTCTCGATTTCAGCCACCTGTTCGGTGTCAACTTTTGTAAAATGAGGGAAATCGAAACGGAGATATTCATCCGATACGAGTGAGCCCATCTGCTTAACGTGATTTCCGAGCACCTGGCGGAGGGCTTCATGCAGGAGATGTGTAGCCGAGTGATTCCGCTGAATGGCGCGCCTGCGCTTATAATCAACAACTGCCTTGATATCTTTATGGAAAAGATTCTTATGATCGTTATTTTTTACATACACGAAATAATTGTTTTTACTGTCAATTACATCCAGCGAATATCCGTCGGCGAATACGATTTTCCCCGTGTCGCTGACCTGTCCGCCCGATTCGCAATAAAAAGGATTATCTTTAAGCACAAGAACTTCTATATCGGAACCGGCGATACGTTTCACCTGGAGAAGAGAAGTCTTTAATCCTTTTTCTGGAATCTGATACGGATTGTATTTCGGTTTTTCGCTCCTGAGATTTTCGTCAAGCTCGAACATTTTTGTATCGGCGAGAATAATATCCTCTTTCCTCGCGGCACGCGCCCGGTCCTTCTGTTTTTTCATTTCCTCTTCAAAGACTTTCATATCAACCGTAAAACCTAATTCGCCTGCAATCACCTGCGTAAGATCAACGGGGAACCCGTAAGTATCATACAGCTTGAACGCCGCTGTACCGGGAAAAATTTTATTGCCATTATCTTTGATGCCCTTGTAAACATAGTTGAAATGCTCGAGCCCGCGGTCGAGTGTGACATTAAAACTCACCTCTTCACCCATAATAAGTTCTTTAACGTATTCCTGCTTTTCCAATAATTCGGGAAATACATTCCCAAAGTTAGCGGCAACAACGTCAACGAGCTGATACATCAGCGGCAGAGTATAATCGAGCTTCCTTGCCAGCCTGAGCGCCCTGCGGAGAATCCTTCTGAGAACATAACCGCGTCCTTCGTTCGAAGGATTTGCGCCGTCTGAGATTGCAAAAGTCAGCGCGCGTATGTGGTCGGCAATGGCGTTCATAGGCGATATGTTGCTACCTTCATATTTCCTTTCCGTTATTTCTTCAATTTTTTTTATTATGGGTCTGAATAAATCAGTTTCGTAATTCGATTTCGAGTTATTTATTACACGCACGATGCGTTCAAACCCCATTCCGGTATCAACATGTTTTTTCGGCAGGGGGTGAAGTTTGCCCTGCTGGTCGCGATTGTATTGTATGAAAACGAGGTTCCAGATTTCAATCACGTCTTCGCGTCCGGCATTAATGTGCTCGGGCTTGCAACCGTTTTCCGAAGAATCAAAATGAATTTCAGAGCACGGACCGCATGGACCCGTATCGCCCATCTCCCAGAAGTTATCTTTCTCGTCAAATTTTAATATATGCAAGCGGTCAATATCAGTCTCGGATTTCCAGAAATTTAATGCTTCTTCGTCCGTACGGTAAACCGTTGCCCATAGTTTATCTTTCGGCAGTTTCCACACATCGGTCAGCAGTTCCCACGCCCATTTAATCGCTTCTTTTTTATAATAATCACCGAACGACCAGTTGCCGAGCATTTCAAAAAAAGTATGGTGGTATCCGTCTATGCCCACTTCTTCGAGGTCGTTATGCTTACCGCCTGCGCGTATGCATTTCTGAGTGTCTGCGGCGCGTGTATATTCACGGCTTCCGATACCGAGGAAAACATCCTTGAACTGGTTCATGCCGGCGTTAGAGAATAACAGTGTCTGGTCTTCATAAGGAACAACGGACGAAGAAGGTACTATTGTATGCCCTTTCTCTTCAAAGAATTTCAGGAAAGAATTTCTTATGTAATAAGAACTGTTTTTTGATGATAACACTTAATTATTTTTAATTTATATACACTAAAATAAAGTTTATTATCGTGAAATTAAATGAAATTAAGAGATGCCACTTTGCGGAAAAAAACGGAGTCCGTTGTGATTTATTTACTGCTGAAAAATTTTTCTGTAAGGTCTTTTAGTGTAAATACAAAAAATGTGTTTTACATTAAATCGCCTAACGGACCGAGATTGATATTAAGGTCATCATCGGTCAGATTAAAGTGTTTTTTCAGTTCTTCCATTTTCAACTCAAGCTTCATGAGCGTTTCGCCGAGTCTTTCGATTTCATCGTCGGTTAATGTTCCGCCGTCAACCCTTCGCATAGCCTGCTTTTCGACTAATTTCCTTATCACTTCAATTAATGTAAGAACCAATTTTGCCAACCCGGAATCAGCATTGTCGGGAGTTACATTAACTCTTGATTCCGGATTATTTTTAAGCTTTTCTATTTCCTCCGGCAGTAAATCCAGTATGCCCGAATTAAACAGTATTTTATCTTCGCCCATCGTTCATTTTACTTTAATGTAATATTAACAAAATTATAAGGAGGCCAGGGTCCTGTCAGCACGAAGTCAAGACCGCAGGGAGCGCTTATTGTAAACCGACTTTTTAAATCTTCAACTGTATGAATTAAATCAGATTTCTTTTTAAGATATTGCTCTTTATCAAGCAAAAAAACACCATCAATAATAGCAGAACTTTTTTTTATCCCGGATACTATTTTTTTAAATTTTAAATATTGCGTGTGCACGGGGTTCAGCGGTACTAAATGCCGCGTAATTTCTTCGATTATATTATCAATATACATTGTAAGTAATTCTTCGGATTTGTAAACCTTAAGTTTTTCCATTAAGTAATCCTTAAAGACAGAATTTGCGTTTACGTCAGCGGAAATGTTCTGCCCGGGTTTCTCGCCGGACTCAGGTTCTTCCTTTGCCCGCAGAGCTCTTGTGAGTTCGGCGTTTGAATATTCCGTATCGCAGTAAACCTTTAGCCCGAATTCATATTTATTTTCTACTATGCAAAGATTTTGTTTGATTTCATCGTAGTTTCTTTCAAGCAATTTTTTAACTGCGCCGGTTGATTCCATAACAGAACCGAATCGCACCGGCAGAAGTGTATAACGCTGAAACAGTTCATCTATAACATCGGCATAGCAGAGAGCGCTTGTATTATCTGTAACGATGCTCTTTCCTTCAATATCGCTGATGACCGCAGAAATATCTTTATAAGCAACTGCCTTTAAATCCGGAACGGATACACCGTGACTGCCTGCTGTAAAATTCATTAACCATTCCGGAAAAAGTTCCGCTGTTTTGTCTCCGTTGCACTTAATATTTTTTGTGTCTAATATGGCATACATCAATTTTGCCATCACACTAATGAGAACTATTTACGGCAGAGTTATCTGAATTAATATCTTTGATTTTTTGCAGTCTTAATTGCTCTATAGTTTCAACGGAACTTAGCATCAGGCGTATTCCCAGATATACAAGGTCAATATCTGCCACTGAAATTACGACATCACCGGAAATAACAACTCCTTTAGTCAGAACCCTGTCGAGTATTTCCACGATGGTGATGTTTCTTCTGTTATCAATTTTATCTTCCTGCATAATTAAGCTTTTATTGAAATAAAACTAAACGGAGGCCATGGACCGGTTGCAATAACATCAAAACCCAGTAATTTTTGTTCTTTGCGCAGTAACTCGGCTGTTTGTATAAAGTTGAATACACTATTTTTTTTAACCAGGAATGCGGCATTAAGAATGAAATCATCTTTTCTTCCTGTTTGATCTTTCGGAAGCAAATTGTTTATCTGTGTTAATTCGCTGTGTTTTAAGAATAAATTATAATAATTCTGACTGTATATATACGTAAATCTGTCAATTTCCGTTTCAATAAGCTCTGATTTTTTTCTTTCTAAGAGATATGCCTTACCCGGTGAGCTTCTCCTTATTTCAATTTCCAAAGCGGATACTTCCTTGCTAAGTCCTTCAATCTGATGCTTAAACACATTGCGGTCGCAATATATTTTTACCGACCATTCTTCATGTCCCCCGACTTTATTAATATTTTCGGCTAACGAAGATGAATATTTTTCTATAAAATTCGCGAGACCTTCCACGGATTTATAGATAGTACCGAATTGAAACGGAATCACTGTATTATGTTCCATAATCCTGCTGATAACACCTATATGTTCTCTTGCGTTTGATTCCAACCATGCGATATCGGAGATGTTTTTCTTCAGGTTTTCTTCCGAAAAATCTTTTTCGGAAACATTTTTATATATAACGAAAAAACCTCCGATACAGTCGCACTTTAATCCTTCAAACTCAGCATAGCGGGAGAGTTCGGGAGAACTGTCGGATAAACAATATACATATATCAACTTATTTTTCAAATCAAATTCTTTTTAATTAAAATAGATGACCCGCAAGCAGGTGCCCCCGGCTTAAAACATGCCGGAATGACTGAACCCTTAACCCTTAACCCTTAACCCTTAACCCTTAACCCTTAACCCTTAACCCTTAACACTGAACCCTTAACACTTAACACTGAACACTGAACCCTTAACCCTTAACACTTAACACTTAACCCTTAACACTTAACACTTAACCCTTAACCCTTAACCCTTAACACTTAACACTAATTCGCGCTGTCCATTCCTTCAAAAGACGAAACTCTTTCATAAGATATAACTTCAAGATTCCCGTCTAATTTCAGCGAATAAAAAAGCCTGACCTTTTTCGGAGGAAGGTTCATAGATTTCAGGAATGAATCATCTTCATATACTTCTGCCGCGACATTCCAGATCTCGTTTATCTTCTCAATTTTCAACACAGTTATATCGGTACATTTAATCATACTTGTAAGAAACTGCGCTACTGCTTTTTTTACATCAAATAAATTACCCATTTTATTTTCTCCTATATTAAAAGTTTAATTATTTTTTAGATTTTAAATTTCTTAATCTCTCCAAAAGTTCATCTTCCCTTTTGGTGTATTCCTCTTCATCAATTTCATCCATTTCAAACTTCAGCTGTAATTCCATCAGTTTTTCTTTAACAGCTCCGTCATCAGACATTTCCTGCTCGGCAACATCATTAATTTTATTTGCAAGAAAAATAAGACCCTTTAAAGGTGCCGTAAAAGGCGCAAGCAATAAATCGTCAATTAGAAACATATCAGTCTCCTTCTATATTAATTACAAGATTGACGAAGTTATACGGCGGTAAGGTGCCTACATATTTAAATCTCAAAAACCCGTTGTTCTTATTATCAAGTTCTTTTACAGCCGTATCGAAGGCGGGCTCCGTCTCGTTTTTTATAAGAAAAGCGGCATTAAGAATCATCATATCCCCGTAATTTGAGTTAATTTTCACATCTTCTGCAAGCGGATTCAGAGCATCCAGAATTGCATTTTTCATACGCTCCTTTTCATTCTTAAGCGCATCGCTCACCATTTCACCGATTTTCATAAGCTGATAATGGTTTTTTTCCGGCGGTAATTTCCGCAGCTTTTCTTTCATAGTCTTTATATCCTCATATTTATCGAGAATATGTTTATATACAGCCTCCTCCGAATTAGCAAGTACTTTCAGTCCCAGTTCTTTCTTCCCTTCAATTTTTTCCAATAAATCAGTAAATTTAACATAATCTCTTTTGAGAATATTTTCAATTTTTACGTCATCGTCAGATTCTGAGATGGTGGAAAATCTCACAGGCAGAACCGTGAACTGTTTCATTACTTCTTCAAGGACTTTTTCATGTGCAATCATATATGCTCTTCGTGTTTCATATATTATTACGGGGGAATTGCTGACAACAGCGCCTATATCTTTATAATTGATAGTATAAACTTTGTCTCCCCGCTCTCCGATACCGATGCGCCCGTATTCCATCGGTGTTGCAGAACTATTTCCGGACCGGATAATCCCGTAAATATATTTTCCTTCTTTTATATTTTCCAATGTATCAGAATTATTTTTTGTTATAATTTTTTCTTTTAACACTTAACACTTAACACTTAACACTTAACACTTAACACTTAACACTTAACACTTAACACTTAACACTTAACACTTAACACTTAACACTTAACACTTAACACTTAACACTTATGTTTCCCATGCTTCAGGGAAGATACTTAAATTTACGAAATTAAAAATTGGTAATGGAAATGTATAAACAAAATCACAGCGATTCTGGTATTGCTGACCGATATCAGACATGATATTGTCAATTTCCACCTCCCTGCCGGAATTTACCAGAAAAGCCGTATTCATAAACATCTCGTCTCCGTTTGTTTTTATTTGTTTATGTTCGAAAACCAGCTTTCTGAACATATCAATAATTATTTCAGATTCATATTCCTTTTTTTGCATCAATGCCTTTTCTACGAGTATTCCTGCTCCTACAATTTCATTTTTCTTTAATTCAGATTCTTCCAGTTTATTGACTCTTTTTCTTATGTTTCGCAGTTCAGGATTTCCCTTCTTAATTTCTTTGTATATTTCAGGCATGTTTTTCCATGTGGCTCTGATATTAAGTTCCACCTTGTTTTCAAAACATCTGAGTAAATCCGAAAATTCACTGTATCTGCGGGCAAGCAAATTTCTTATCTCATCTGGTGAAGCGGCAATTGCTCCGAACCTGACCGGTATTACGCTGTTGTATTCTTTCATTACTTCCTCAATCACCTTCTGGTGCGCAAGTATATTTTCGGATTTCAGCGCAAGTCCGCTCAGCGGATGGTTGCTGACAACCATGCACAATCCTTCATAACCGATAGTAGTCACAAGATTCCCCGGTTCTCCGATACCCGCAGAAGCGAAACTGCTGTCGCAGTCCGTCGCAATAATACAATAAACATATTTACCGTCTTTCTGCATATTATTTCCTTATTCTTAACAAAACCAAATTATTAATTACATCTTTCTTTTCCAGTGAAAATTGTTCGTCTTTTGATGATTTATTAACTGAAGCCGAGTAATCGAGCATCACCTTATAAGCATGACTTGCTATGTTATAGTTTTCCGAATTGTCCAAATCGGCATTTTTGTCCGGGTGAAATAATTTCAGTTTTTCGATATAGGCTTCTTTAATCTCTTTTTCTGATGTCATATTCTTCAGCCCAAGCTCATTTTTTGCGTTTTCAATCACCTGATAATCTAATTTATTGATTTCGAAAGTATAAAAACTATAACATGGCAGAGGACCGACAATCTTGAAGTTTAATGCGCCGCTAAATTCCTCATCCATTTTGGTTAATACGTTTTCAAATTGTACTTTCGAATTTCTATTAATCAGAAAAGCTGTGTTTATTACCATTTGATCGTTCATAACCTCGTGGCACTTTATTTCATGGCTGAGTGATGCAAGTGAATTCAGTATTTTCACTTTAAATGATTCTCTCATCTCATCGAGTTTATCTTTGACAAGCTTTCCCACTTCTATCTGATCGGATTGTGTAATATTATCACCTTTTAAACTGATGTTCTTTTTCAGCTCTGTGATATCAGGGTGATTAGAAACTATTTTCAGAATTTCAGAAAAATCACTCCATGTTGCAACAATGTCAATTTCCGTAAGTGTCTCAATTTTATTCATAACATCTAATATTAAGTCATACCCTTTTCCAATAACTGACAGTACATCCTCTTTACTGTCTAAAGTTGTTACGAGCCGCAAAGGAACAACTATTGAAAATCCTATGTTCACAAGTTCTTCGATAGTTTTCTGATGATGAATTAACAACTGCGCCAGGGATTCCATATTGAGATTTGCATAATTGCTTGTTTCCATATCAGAAACAACAGCAGATACTTCCCGGAATTGAATTGCGAATAAGCCTAAACCTTCCAATGCCATAAATTTATTAATATCGTCAAAACCCGGTACAAACCCATATATATAAATGCCCTTTGCTTCCATACTTATTTTTTAAGTGTTAAATTTTAAGTGTTAAGTTTTAAGTGTTAAGTTTTAAGTAAAGTTTTATTTAGTTATTTATTGTGTGTTGTTTTAATACTAATTGTATTGCCTCTTCGAAATGGTTTTCCGTAATCACCATATCTCCGGTAATATCAGTTGATTTTCTGCGTTTTTTATCAATCAATTCGCGTATAGCAAGCATTGCCGCTTTCCGGCATATAAACTCGATATCGGAACCTGTCAGGTTTTCTGTTTTAAGAGCCATTTTATTCATATTGACTTTCTTACCGACGGGTTTATTTCTCGTATGCACGCCGAAGATTTTTTCTCTGGTTTCTAAATTGGGCACCGGTACTTCGAATATAAGGTCAAATCTGCCGCTTCTCAACAAAGCCGGATCAATTAAATCTATTCTGTTTGTTGCCGCCAGCACAATAACTCCTTTAAGGTCTTCGATACCGTCCATTTCGGTAAGGAATTGCCCGATAACCCTTTCTATCACACCTGAGCCGGAGCCGTCGTGGTTCCGTCTCGGCGTTAAGCTGTCAATTTCATCAAGAAACAGTATGGACGGAGCCGCTTGTTTTGCCAGTCTGAATAGTTCCCTTACTCCTTTTTCCGATTCACCGATATACCTGCTTAAAATTTGCGGACCCTTAACGGAAATAAAATTGACTCCGCTTTCGCTTGCAAGTGCCTTGGCAAGATACGTTTTTCCGGTCCCCGGTTTCCCGTGAAGAATAATTCCTTTAGGAGGATTTGTACCGGCTTTCCTGAACAATTCTGAGTATTTCAAAGGCCATTCAACGGCTTCTTTAAGGGCGTCCTTAATATCTTCTAAACCTCCGACATCATCCCATTTCACATCGGGAATTTCAACAAAAACTTCCCTTATTGCCGAAGGTTCCACTTCTTTCATCGCCTCGTAGAAGTTATCCATATTAACTTCAAGTGACATCAGCAGGTTATATGGGATTTCCGCAATCTCGAAATCTATTTGCGGCAGAATTTTCCTCAAAGCAGTCATTGCGGCTTCCCGCGCTAATGCTTCCAAATCAGCGCCCACAAATCCATGTGTAATTTCTGAAAGTCTTTCCAGGTTCACGTCTGATGATAAAGGAATACCTCTGGTATGTATTTGCAGAATTTCCAATCTGCCTTTTTTATCCGGTATAGAGATAGAAATTTCCCTGTCGAATCGTCCCGGTCTTCTCAATGCCGGATCTATTGAATTAGGTATATTAGTAGCTCCGATAACGATAACTTTTCCTCTTGATTGTAATCCGTCCATCAGCGATAAAAGCTGAGCAACAACACGTTTCTCGACCTGCTTTTCACCGCCCATATCTTCTCTTTTCGGCGCAATAGCGTCAATTTCGTCTATAAATATTATGGATGGGGCATGCGCCTGAGCTTCTTCAAACAGCTTTCGTATCCGCCCTTCGCTTTCACCGTAAAATTTCCCCATTATCTCTGGACCGGATATATTTATAAAATAGGCATCTGTTTCATTGGCAACTGCTCTTACGATGAGTGTTTTCCCTGTACCGGGGGGACCGTAAAGAAAAACTCCTTTAGGCGGTTCAACTCCGAGCCGTTCAAAAATCTCCGGATATTTCAGGGGAAGTTCTATCATTTCCCTTATGCGCTGAACCTGATTGCCAAGCCCTCCGATATCTTCGTAGGAAATTTTACTTCTACGCTCTGCGTTCTGCTTCGATAGTTCAAGCTGGAGCGTCGTATTTGTGTGTATCAATACGACTCCTTCCGGAGTTGTTCCGGTTACCGTATAATCTATAGACCTGTTCCCAAACAAGACGGCTCTTACTTTATCACCTTTTGAAACCGGCAAACCGGTTATAAGTGAGCCGATGTATTTAGCATCATCGGCTTTGAACAGAGAGCCGGAATTTGTATCGGGTTTAAGTTTTATTTTCGAAGCCTGCCGGCATGCCGTTTTACTTATTTTAACCTTTTCGTCAATACCGGCTTGGGCATTATCTCTTGTAATTCCGTCAATCTGAATGATGCGTTTATCCCTGTCTTCGGGATAGCAGGGCATAACTTTTACGGGTGTAGCCCGCTTGCCTTCAATCAGCATGATATCACCAAGTTCCAGTCCGATAAGTTTCATATCTATCGGGTCAATCCTTGCAATTGCCCTTCCCACATCTTTCAGCAGGGCTTCTTTCACTCTTAACACTATTTCGTCTTTGACCTGGCTCATTTTCTTAAACTTTTATTTAACACTTAACACTTAACACTTAACACTTAACACTCCAAAAAGGAGCATTCCGAGTCTGCGCAGATTTTCAATTCCTTTTATTTCTTCGGGTTGTAAAGGAACAGGAATCATCGTAAGAGATTTAAATGTTTCACTTATTTGCCGGATATATTTTTTTTGCGCCGTTTTTCTTTTCTTACAAAAATTGCAATCCTCCGATTGCAAAAGGTTATTTACAATAATTTGCTTTATGTTTATTTTGTATCTCTTTAACTCCGCCAGCAGTCTTTCGGTTTCCATAATTGCCATTGCCTCGGGAATACACACCGGTATAAACTCACATTTACTGTTATCCTGCAGTATATTTTCAATTCTCTTTACTGTTTTTTTTAAACTCAAAAGCATTGCATCAACTTCATCCTTTTGATAGGTTCCGGAAAAACGTGTGATCATAAAGCGATATTTCCATCTGATTTTAGCGGCAACCTTAATCCATCCGTCCAGTAACTTCGGAGATGAAATCAGTCTCAAAGCATGTCCGGTCGGCGCCGTGTCAACAATATACTTATCATAGTTCCCTTCTTCGACCAGCTTAAGTATGGTATTAAAACTCATCACTTCGTCAATACCGGGAATAGATAAAGTCAGCATTTCATCAATATCATCTTTATCGAGATACGTGGAAGTTTCAAGGAGTTTTGTCAGTTCATTTTGATGTTCTTTCTTAAATTCTGCGAGCGCCTCATCGGCATCAACCTCAATTGCGGACAAATTCCTGACGCCGGCAATCTCTTTGATATTGAATCCGACTGGCTGTTCAAGACAATCGGACACCGAATGCGCCGGGTCGGTTGAAATAATCAGTGTTTTAAATTTCTTTGACAGCTCAAAAGCTGTTGCAATGGCACAGCTTGTTTTCCCAACTCCGCCTTTTCCACCGAACAGGATTAGTTTAAGGTCGTTGTTATTGATTCCCGTCAGTGTCATAGTCTGATTATTTTTTTATGCGGATTTCAAGTATTCCGTTATTGTATTTTGATTTAAGGTTATCAATATTGACTTTGGACGGAAGCAGAATTTCTTTTCGATAGCTCCGGTTTTTGTTTACTGCCGATATTTCGAGTATGTCTTCCTTAATATCTATTTTAATACTGCTTTCTTCGATACCCGGCATTTCAGCAATAATTACTATTTCATCCTTTTCATCAAAAATATCTGTAATCGGTTCTCTTTCTTCATCCACTTTAGGTCCTTCAGGAGTTTTTTTAATGTTCCCGAATGTTTCAACCCGCGGGCTTCCTCCGCCGGCTGTTTTAATGGTGAAGCCATAGACACCTTTCATACCTTTTTTCAGGTTATCAAAACTAATATCGCCTTCTTTCCTGATTTCACCCTTTTCCTCGAGTTTCCCGGCGAGGTCAACTAACTTTTCGATACCTTTGAACAATCCTCCGAGTCCGAACAGGTCAAAATCGGATTCTTGTTTTTTTTCTTTATCGTTTTCCATTTTTTTATTGATTCTCCTTATTTTTTAAAATCCTTGATTAAAAAAACAAGCCGTTATAATAGATTCCAGCTAAAAATCCCGATAATGAGCATCTGGAACAACTGCCCGAGCTGGAATGACTTAACACTTAACACTTTCATGTCGAATGCTTTAATCCTTTTTCCTTTTCCTTTGCTTTTTCTATAGCTTTTTCATTTGCTTTTGCAGACAAATAAGGATCATCCTGCCACCAGTTAATTCCCATTTCCATTGCTTTATCAACTGAAGCAACCAGTAACCTGATTTTTATAGTCAGGAGGTCAATATCAGCAATTTGAATCTTAATATCACCCGCAATTACAATGCCTTTATCGAGAACTCTTTCAAGTATATCCGCCAGGTTGGTAGCCTGAATCGAATGTGTTAAACTTTCAGCCATATCAGTTTTCCTTTTTTTTAAAATTTTTTCGGAATATCACAAGAACCCAAACATTTAACCCATAATCCTTAACCCTTAACACTTAACACTATTAATAATCTATTGACATAGTTTTCCACTTCGGTTTTACATTATCTTTTTTCTTCCTTTTATTTCCGTCCTGCTCCGGGTTTGAAGTGGAATTCCGGATTTGCTCTGTGTTGTCATAGAATTCTTTTATATCCTTCAGACGTGTTTCAACAGACTCAAGACGCGACAGCAGTCTTTTTCGTTCTTTTTCAAGTCTCGTTCTCTCCTTTTCGAGCATATAAAGTTTCAGGTAATCAGAGCTTTTATCGGGAATCGCACTGCTTTTGACCTTACCCATCGTTCTTACGCTTTGCATTCCTTTTATTATATTAACAGCAGGCATTTGATACTCCTTTATTTAAGTAATTAAATATTGTGTTTAAACAATTCACGAAAAATTTTCAATAAGTTCATCAAGAATTTTCTTCACCCTGTCCTGATTGGTTTTTGAGCCAACCCTGCTGGTTTCCGAAGTGAGAATATCCCTGCATATCGTTTTAAACATTCCGTTTGATTTTGAAGGTGTTGTTTTCAGAGCCGTCATTGTTTTTGCAATCATTATGGATCCGCGTATTGTTGGGGCGAACTCGGTTTTCCCGGATTCACGCAGGCCTCTTACGATATTGACAATTATTTCGGCTTCTTTAAGCGGAAGGTCTGATTTCGCCTTGGTAATCTGCAGTTCGGTTTCATAGTCAAAATGATCGAGGTCTAAAGTTACCATCCTGTCGCGAAGTGCGTCCTGTGTTCTGTTAACGCCTGCATACTCTTCAGGATTCGAAGTGAATATAGCGCAGAAATTAGGGTGAACTTTCATATAATAATCCTCTTCATGTCCTGCCGACGTGCTGAACATTCTCTCCTGCAGAATAGGAAGCAGTATGTTATTAGCTTCCGGTCGTGAGCGTGTAAACTCGTCATAAATAAGTGTAAACCCGTTTTTAACGGCAATCGTCAGACGATTATTCACCCATTTCTTTTCCATGTCTTCCTCAAGTTTATGAACAGAATGTATAAACCGGTCGTCAAGTTTTCTGAATCTGTAACCCTGTTCACTGCCGACGAGATCGGAAGTTTTATATTCTGCATCTCCGTGAATGATGACGACCTGCCTGCCGATTTTACTTGCCAGGTGCATGGCAACGGTTGTTTTTCCGGTCCCTGAGGGACCTCTGAAATGCACCGGAAATCCGGCATGTATATATGTAAGCGCTCTGCTTGTAATATCTTTAATGTACGGGGTTTCAACAAAATTGGACATTGCCCTGGGTGCGAGTACGATGTTCGTTTCGTTGTTAGATGTATTTTTCATTGTATTTCGTTAATGGATTTTAGATTTATTCAAATTCCGTTTCGTTTGTCAGTTTCTTTGTTTCTTTCCAGATATTTTTTGCTGATTCAATATCTTTTATTATCTGCTCCTTTGTTTTTAAAAAATCTTCTTTTCGAGCTTTATGTCTGGTAAGAGAACTCTTTATTGCTTCCTGCTTTTTCAGTATATTTTTTCCTATTTTATCCGATGCATTGCTCATTTTACTCCGCTGATTTTTTATTTCCAAAAGCCTATTCCTCCGCAAAGAGTACACGGCAAACCATCGCTTGATTTACCCGATCCCTTGCAGCGGAGGCATTTTGTATTACTCTCGCAGTAATTACTGCCATGCCCCATACAAACTATACAATGGATTCTGGCTCCAAGCGGGTTTTTTCCCGTACCCGAACAATAGACACATTTTATAGCCGGCTCTTTTACTTCATTCTCTCCCGTTCCTTCGCAGACCAGACAGCCGGATGTTGTCGAGAGTAATGAGTAGGGATCTTTTCCCGTTCCGTTGCAATACGCGCATCTGATATATTTTGCCATTATCTTCTATATTTTAATTCGGAATCCACCCTGCGCGTTATCCCGGTCCTGCCGGGATAACGGTGTCGTAATGATCTTCTGTGAAAAATTATGTTTCTTTTCGATTATTTATTGAATTTCTTATCGCGTTTAATTTTCGGGTAGTAAAGGTTATCCTGTTTCTGAACTTTTCCTTCATCGAGTAATTTTTTTGCGACATATCCGAGCTTCATACGTGTTTCTCCGAACGGTTCTTCCATATCAACAATCCTTACTCCGTCCGGATGGCTGTTAATGTAGTTTTCTACTTTTTCTTCAAGTGACAATTCGATTACCGGTTCCGGTATTATCTTTTTTTTTTCCGTTTGTTCTTCTACTGCCGGAATATCTTTCTTAACTTCTGCCTTTTTTATTTCACCCTCGGGATATTTCTTTGCGGGCGCGGAGGCTCCTTTTTTCCGTAACTGGGCAATGATATCCGACATCTTTTTCCATGATGCTGCTGCCTGACCTCTGTCCTGAGCGAAATCACCGAGCATTGCGGCAATGGCTTTCTTGAGATTTTTTACTTCGTTTTGTATTCCTTTCATCATCTCATTGTATTCTTTGAGTCTTTTTGCATCGCCGTTCGCAATATCTTTTCTGAGTTTTTGAGCCAGTTTTTGATTTTCCTTGCTAAGTTCCGAAAGCCATTTTTGAAATTCACTCAGCATTGATTTTGTATATGCAACTCTGTCCGCCATGTTAACTGCGAGGTCATTTCTGAGTTCGTCCGACATTTCCTTGTGTTCTTTATCGAACTTCGCAAGCAAATCATTTGTATATTTGAAAATTTCCGTTACTTCATCGGTTATGCTTTTCATAAGTACATTAAATTCCGTAAGTCTGTCTTTTTCATCCTGTGTCCTGTCAGCCCGGTTTTTCGCAAAGAATTTATTTAATTCATCAGCCATTTGTTTTCTGTTGCTTGTAAAATCACCGAGCATTTTGCTGATTTCATTCTGCATTGATGATATGGCATTCCGGACATTTGTTATTAACTTGTTATAGTTATTCATCCGGTTTTTTTCGTCACTGCTGAGTTTTCCCTTTAAAGCCGCGGCGTTTGATTTCAAAACGTTTGCCATTTCCTGGTGGTCTTTCCTGAATCCGTCAAGCGTTTTCTGAACTTCTATCACAAGTTCTTCGTTTTCTTTAATCCGCTGTTTGAACGAAGCAACTATATCTTCACTCAAATTCTTCATTTCTGATGCTAATTTCATTTTTTAATCTCCTTTTTTTTAATTAAGATTTGTTATTTTTTGAACTAATTTATTTCCTTAAGTAGTTGATTTTTAACATTCTTTATATCCTTTGCAAGAACGTGATCGCCTTTTTCAAGCAAATCTTTCAGGCACTCCATGATTCTGCTGTGAATATTCTGAAAATCAGTGAACGTTTTTATTACCATTTGTTTTCTCATTTCCTGCAGTTTGGAAATCTGAGTAAGTTGTTCTTTAAAAATCGTAATTTTTTGATCGGAATCCTGTGATGCTATATCTTTAATACCAAGCAGTCCGGTTTTTAACGATTGGGCAATTTCTTTCTGAGCCTCAATAAATGTTAAAAACTGGTCTTCCGCTTCCTTTTCTTTCTCGTTGAGCGATGTAAGAATGCTTGACATCATTGTATTATAGTCCTTTTTACGCAGTGAGCCATTCTTTGCAAGGCTTTCACAGAGCTTTAAATTCAGGATATCTCTTTCCTTCTTCAGATCAATCAATGTATTATGTACATTATCAAAAAGCGAATGGTACGATTCCGTAATATATTCTGATGATTGAAAAGCGGTTTGAATTTTTTGTATCCTTGTTTCGTAGGAAGTTATTATATCTTCGAAAAAACTATCTATATTTTCTGTGTCGGTATTGTTCATGTCCTGTTGTGTTTGTTATTTTAAGAAATAAAGTGATTCTTGGCAGATCATGCTTCAGTGGTTACTCGCCGGGATATTAATCCGGAAAAGTTCCTGAAGGATGATTTAGCAAGAATAACTTAAGATTCAAAAGTCTTAATTGCCAAAAAGCAATTAAGCGGCTTTTGCTGTCAATCCTATTGCTTCTGCATACTTCAGATATGTTTCTACAGATGCAACAACTACTCTTGCTTCAATCGCAAGTAATTCAATACCTACTAATGAAATACGTACCCAGGCATCAACTACGACACCTTTGTCAAGGATACGGTCAATCACTTCTACGAGGCTTGATGAACCAATGGTTTTTTCGACTGCCATTTTTTTTATCTCCTATATTTTTTAAAAATAAATCCCGTACTCTGAGGGACGGTTTCCTCTTCATCAATATAGTAGCAAATATTGTGCCAAAAAACCGGATATTTGTAAATAATTCAATCTGATTGGTTAAATATGTGTAAAAACGTAGTTTATTAATGATTACTGGAGATTTGGGAAGCGAGTGGACTTTAAATTATTTTGGTTTTTCAGATTATTTGTGCGATAAAACCGCACACGTGTGCGGTTTTATGTTTCTTATTCTTTTAGCAGAACTTTTACAGGATTACGTATTCCCCAAAAAGTTCTGCAGTTTTTTAATCAACAACTCTCTGTCGAAAGGTTTCGCAATATAATCATCACATCCTGCTGTTAGTGCTCTGTGCTCTGCTCCGGTTTCAGCATGAGCTGTTACGGCAATTATCGGAAGGTCTTTCCTGTAAGATTTTATCAGTTTTGCGGCTTCCAGTCCGTTCATAACAGGCATTCGTATATCCATTAACACTAATGATATTTCATCGTGTTCGCGGACGAGCTGTACTGCTGTTTTGCCGGTATAAGCATGTAAGAGTCTAACTGAAGTGTTCTTTAAAAGCGCTTCAATCAGCTGATAACTTGTTTCATCATCTTCTGCTACGAGAATTACAGGTTGCAGAAGAGCAGATTCGTGTGATTTTATATCAGCTCCGTGTGATTTTATATCAGATTCGTGTGACGAAGTCATAAGTACCGGGAGCGTAAAGAAAAATGTTGACCCTTGTCCTTTAACAGATTCAAAATCAATTTCACCGCCTAACAATTCAACAATTCCTTTGGCTATTGATAATCCCAAACCGCTTCCTTCGTGACCTCTTGTCATTAATATATTTTCCTGCATGAAATTCTCAAAAATACGGAGATGAGCTTCACTGCCGATACCAACTCCCGTATCCTTTACAAAAAATCTCAATAAATTGTCGTTAGCAGTATAGCCGAAAGTAATTGTACCCTCTTCGGTAAATTTCACTGCGTTATCCAACAAATGAAAAAGCGTTTTCGTAAACAGTTCGGTATCGGTATGGATTTGCAATTTAGCCGTATCCGAAGAACTTTTTTGAGCCGGGAAAAAGTTCTTTTCGGAAGGTATCTGCAAGTATAAAGATATGTTTTTATCCGCGCATTGATCCACCCAGCTCTGATAAATTTCCTCTAAAAGTTGATTAATATCAAATGTTTTTTTATTAACTTCCATTCCGCCGGAGACAATCAGTGAAATATCCATAATGTTTGTTATCGTACTAATCAAACGGAAACCGCTTTTATTCATTACTTCAAAGTATTTCTCTCTTTTTTCGTTTGAAGTATCAGGGTCAGATATAAGCTGAGCAAAACCGAGAATACCGTTGAGCGGAGTGCGGATTTCATGAGAGATGTTGTTCATAAAAGCAGTTTTAAGTTTATCGCTTTCCTGGGCTTGATTTTTTGCGGATAGTAATTCTTTGTTGATAGTTTGCAATTCTTCCTGTGACTGTTTTTGAGCAATCATTTTCTGTTGTAATTCCTTTGTCTGTTCATCTACAAGCGCTTTAAGCCTTCTGCGCTGATATCGCCCGATGATGTAATAAATAACAAAAAATAACAGAGTTAATAAAAAGGTAAATACGATCAGATAAAATGTTAAAGTCCGGTAAAACGGCGGTTCAAGGTTGAATTTCAATTTACTGTATGACTGTTTATCCCACTGACCGCTTTCATTTGTTGCCATAACCATGAAAACATAATCGCCGCTTGGAATATTTGTATAATATGCGTTTCTGCGTGTATCGTATTCGATCCAGTCTTTGTCATAACCTATAAGCATACAGCGATATTTGATTTTCCCGGGATTAGAATAATTCAGCGCCGCATACCTGAATTCAAGTCTGTTGGCATCGGACGGAATTGACAGATTTGAACTTGTTTTGACAATCTGACCGTCAACAAGAAATTCTTCCATCATAACCGGAGAGAAATACGAAGAAACCGTTTTTACTGTATTGGGATCGATGATGGACACACCTTTAACGGTAGGGAACATGAGTTTACCATCACGTGTACGACAGCCAGCCGGAAAAACACCTCCGTTGCATTCCGTAGTTTTCATGCCGTCCGATTTTCCGTAAGAAACAGTTGTTAACGAGTTTAGTTTTGAATCTGCAAAATCAAGCAAGTCCTGTTTTTTGATTTGATAAATTCCTTTATTACAGCTTATCCAGAAATTTCCGAAATCATCTTCAAGAATTTGCAGGACAACTTCATGCGGCAGTCCGTCTTTAACAGTGAATTGATTGATTTTTCCGTCTCTGATCAGGTTTAAACCATTCGACGCAGTTCCCGCCCACAAATTTCCCTGTTTATCTTCATACATAGACAAGATATAATCATCGGATAATCCGCTCTTACGATTTATTATTGTGATTTTGTTGTCCTTTATCACATTCAGTCCGCCTCCGTTTGTTCCCACCCATAAACTTCCTTTACTATCCTCAAGAATACATGTTATATTATCATGGGAGAGACCTTCTTTTGTTGTGAGCGCCGTAAATTTACCCTCTTTAAAACAATTGAGACCGCCTTCGTTAGTTCCTGCCCAGAGGTTTCCCGATTTATCGCAATATACAGCCGTTACGACTTCGCCTGATAATCCGTTTTTGTTTGTATATGTTTGAAATTTTCCGTTTCTAAAGCCTGTAAGACCGCCGCCTGCAGTACCTATCCAAATGTTATCTTCCAAATCTTCGCAAATTGTCAGTATGAGAGGGTCAGGAAGTCCGTCCTTTGACGAGTACGTCTGAACTCTTCCGTTTTCATATCTGTTGAGTCCTTTTCCTGCAGAACCCAGCCATAGAACACCCGAACGATCTTCAAATATCGGCAGTATGACATCTCCCGATAAACCATCTTTGACTGAAAGTGTTTGTATGGTTTTCTTTTTAATCATATCAATGCCGGATCCTGATGTGCCGGCCCAGATATTCCCCTCTTTATCCTCGAGCAGTGTAACGATAAGGTTACTGGAAAGACCGTCCTTGGTAGTAAATGGATAGAATTTTCCTCCGAGCATTAGCGAGATTCCTCCGCCGTTTGTACCAATCCACAATATCCCTTTTAAATCGAAATGGAGCGCCATGACAGCATTATTAGTGAGTCCGCCGCTCATATTATAAACTTCGAACCTGCCTTTTTTAAGCGCAGTAAGCCCGCCGCTCTTAGTGCCAATCCACAGTGTCTGGTCTTTATCGAGTGCAAGAGATTCTATAAAATCTCCTGAAAGTCCGTCTTTGACGGTATAGTTTTTCACATTGCCGTTTTCGATAACGGAAAGTCCGCTTTTTGTTCCTGCATATATACTGCCTTTGGCATCAATAACAATTGAGCGAATAAAATTATTTGCAAGTCCGTTTGAAGTATCAAATGCAGTTATCATTCCGTTTTTCAGATAGTTCATTCCGCCGCCCGTCGTACCAATCCAAAGCCCCCCTGCTGAATCCTCGCATAAAGCGCTTATATAGTTATTCGATAATCCGTTAGAATTATTGTACTTGATAAATGTATTGTTTTTATAACGGATTAAACCGTCTCCGTCCGTACCAATCCATAGGCTGGTATCGCGCGCTCCGGAAAGTGTATTTATAAAATTGACATTCAAATCCGGAATGACTGACTTATTCATCAGAAAAAAAACTTTCCCGTCAAATCTCACTAATCCTTCTTCTGTGCCGAAATACACCCACCCGTCTGCCGTTTGGGCTATAGACAAAATGGAGTTCACGGGTAATCCCTGTTCTATCTGCCAATTATTCACGCTGAACTGTGACACTTTTATTTCGGAAGTCTGCTGTGCATCTAAAAGGCAAACAGGCAGTATAGTCAGCACGTATAACAGCTTAAAAAAAAGAAAAGTTTTTTTTATCATTTTTGCTGCGGCCTTGTTTTTTTTACAATTATAAAAAAACTACTGATCTTAACACTTAACACTTAACACTTAACACTTATTCCTTATTTATTGATTGATATATTATGTTTTTTCATTTTTCGTATGAGAGCATCACGTGTGATTCCGAGAACTTCCGCCGCCGCTTTTTGATTGAAATCACATTCAATTAACGTTTTTCTGATCAAATCCATTTCAAGTATTCTCAGATCATTTAAATCAGTTTTTTGCTCCGGAGAAGATATTCTTTTCGGCTTCACAGGGAAGTTATTTATTCCGAGTGTATTGCCTTTGCAAAGTATTACAGCTCTTTCAACCATATTTTTCAGCTCTCTGACGTTACCCGGGAACTGATAGGTCTCTAAGCATTCAATAACTTCCTTATCAATCCGTATATTGGGTTTATTAAATTTCATCGCATAAACTTCGACATAATGATTCACAAGTGGTTTGATGTCTTCCGGTCTCTCCCTTAACGGAGGAATATGAATGTGCAGTGTGTTAAGCCTGTGAAGCAGGTCAAGTCTGAATATTCTCTTGTCAACCATCTTTTCGATATCGTAATTTGTCGCCGAAACTATCCTGAAGTCAGTGTGAATCTGGTTTGTTTCACCGACTCTTGTAACAACTTTTTCTTCAATAGCCCGCAGAATTTTCGCCTGCAGATTCAGAGGCATATCGGCGATTTCGTCAAGAAACAATGTGCCGTCGTTACAAACTTCAAAAAAACCCATTTTATTTTCGATTGCACCCGTAAACGACCCCTTTTTATGTCCGAAAAATTCACTTTCTAACAAAGAATCGGTTATAGAACTGCTATTCACGGCGCAAAATACGTGGTCTTTTCTTTTGCTGGAATAGTGTATAATTCTCGCTATGTTTTCTTTTCCGGTCCCGCTTTCTCCCGTAATCAGAACGTTGGCATCGGGATATTTCGAAGCGGTGACGGCAGATTCGAATACTTCGAGAATCAGAGGGCTGATACCGATAAAATGTCTTTTGATTTTTTCTTCAAGGTTTTTGGAAATCAATGAATTCTTTTCCTCCATTTGTTTCAGTCTGCGCTGCATCTGGAGATATTTCTGCGTTCGCTCGATTGCTATCTGAATGTCTATATGCCTGAAAGGTTTACGCAGATAATCGAATGCTCCAAGCCTCATAGCTTTTATCACCGTATCCATATCACCGTGCGCCGAAACGACGATAATCTCCATAGCAGGGTACCGGCTTTTCACTTCTTCTAAAATATCCAGACCGTTCACACCCGGCATCCGCACATCAAGAATCAGAAGGTCAATTTCATGCTCGTTCAGAATTTTCCTCGCATCCGGAGCATTGTTTGTCTCGAATGAATTATATCCTGAATTCTGAAAAAATTCATGCAACTCTTCCGTGAACTGCTTTTCATCATCGAGAATCAGGATTACTATCTTTTCTTTCTTTGTCATTGAAGTGAAATATTTAACTTCCAAAAAATTATTTTAATTAACGTTCCTTTCATTTCATCGCTTGATATTTCTATGGTTCCCTTCATATCATTGATTATCTGGTAAGAAATTGACAGACCCAGTCCGGTTCCCTTACCCGAGTCCTTGGTTGTATAAAAAGGAAGCATTATCTGATCTATGTCTTTTTCGCTAATACCAATTCCGTTATCCCTTACCTCGACTATAAGGGACTGGTTTTCCTGATATGACCTTATTTCAACCTGCATATTAAGAAAATCTTTCTGTGTTTCTTTCTTTTCAAGCAGGGCATCTTTAGCGTTCCTCAGCAGATTAATGATAACCTGCTCAAATTTGTATGTGTTGCCGACAATTTGCGGCATATTTTCTTCGAGGTACAAATCCAGTCCGATTTCAAGTTCTTTGAATTCTTCCGTCATCATGGAAACAGCGTTTGTAATACTTGAATTTATATTGAAATTAGTTAATATGTAATCGTCATGGCTTCGTGAAAAAGATCTGATGTGGTCAATTATGTTCTTAATACGAATAATGTTTTCAAAAATTTTATCCGTTTTTTTTAGAATGTAATCTTTGTTTAAATCTTTATTTTTCGAGACTTCGTATGAAACATTATCCATAATTAAAGAGATGGTATTTAACGGCTGGTTGATTTCATGCGCAATACCGGTTGACATTTCTCCCAGCATAGCCATGCTTTCCGTATGCAATTGTTGTTTCTCGAGCTTTTTTCTGTTAGTAATATCCCGAATTGTAATCATGAATGACACCGGCAGTCCTTTCTTATCCTGTATTAATGTCGTGCTGATTTCGCACTCAATTTTCGACAGTTTCTTTGTTGCAAGCAGAATCTCGATATTCTGAACAAGACCATCCGATATTGTCTTGTCAATAATATCTTTCATTTTATTTGCCGAATCGGGAGGTATTAAATTTAAAAAATGTTTTCCGATTAAATCCTTTTTATCGCCCGTAGAAAACAATTCGAGTGTAATATCCGAAATATCGGTAATAATTCCTCTCATATTCAGAACAATAATGCCGTCCGGTGAAGCTTTTAAAAGTGTTCTGTGAATCTCTTCGGATTGTATTAAAGCATCAACTATACGTTTATTTTCAGTGATGTTGCGTATCGTGCTCTGAATTCCCAGAATCCTGTCATTAATTGTTAACAAATTTGCCGAATGAGATATCCATTGCACGTCACCTTTATTATCAATAATTCTGTATTCAAATTCGCGCAGTTCTTTTCTTTGATACATTACCCGTTCCCATGCCTGCCGGCATGCGATTACGTCGTCCTGATGAATGATGTCAGGAAATAATTTACCGATAAATTTTTCCTCCGGATATCCGAGTACGCTTTCGCACTGAGGACTTATGTACGTAACCACGCCGTCTTCATCCGTCAAAATATTAAGATCCGTACTATTGTGTACCACAGATTTGAATAATTCCTGGCTGTTCCGCAGAGTGATTTCTGCAAGCTTACGCTCGGTGATGTCCTGCACCATTCCGATCAGACGTATAATTTTACCGGAAGTATCTCTCAAATATTCACATTTTTCGTGCAGATATCTGATTTCAGAGGAATGTCTGCGGAAAATCCTGTGTTCAATTTCATTACTGTCTTTATCATCCTTAATCGAAAATGTGTATGCATTATCCACAGCGGTGCGATCTTCCGGATGTACGAACTCAATAAAAGCCTCGTATGTAACGACGAATTCCTGCGCGGGCAATCCAAAAATGTGATAGACCTCGTCAGACCAGGTAAGGATTCCCGATGCAATGTCCAGTTCCCAACTGCCGATATGTGAAATTTCCTGAGTTTTGTTTAAGCGTGTTTCGCTCGCGAGTATTTGTCTGTGATTTTCAATAAGTTCCTCTTTCTGACTGAATAGTTTCAGAAACACTTTGATTTTACTCAGCAGCAAATTAGATTCAACAGGTTTAAATAAATAATCCACCGCTCCGCATTTATATCCTTCGATAATTCGTTCAGGAGTCGGGGGTAAAGCAGTAAGAAAAATTACAGGCACTTCTTCTTCGTCTTTGTTTTTGTTTTCATTAATCTTCTCGGCTAATTCGTAACCGTTCATATCGGGCATAAATACATCGAGTATTGCAAGCAGAATTTTACGCCCCTTAATTTTTTCGAGAGCATCCGCCCCCGACCGGGCTTTAATAATATTGACTTTAACATTCCTGAGAATCTCTTCAAGATAATTTAAATTTATATCGGTGTCGTCAACGATAAGTACATTAGGTAAGGTATTCATAGTTTGTAAATCCGCTTTTAATGCTTTTATTGGAATTGAAAATAACACTTAACACTTAACACTTAACACTTAACACTTAACACTTAACACTTAACACTTAACACTTAACACTTAACACTTAACACTTAACACTTAACACTTAACACTTAACTTGTATCACGTTTGTATCACGCCAACATTGAATTTAGGTATATAAGGATTGTGGTCGCAAAGTTCTATGCAATAAGAAATTGTTTCGCGTGTACAGGCAGGGTCAATAATGCCGTCAATCCATAGTCTTGCCGCGGCATACATCACATTTGTCTGCTCGTCGTACCGCGTATGTATTTCCTCAAGGAATTCCTTCTTATCGTCTTCGTGAATTTCTCTTCCGAGTTTTTTCATCTGTCCGATTTTTATATTCAGCAATACATTGCTTGCCTGAGCGCCGCCCATGACGGCTATTTTAGCATTAGGATAAGCGAAAATAAATCTCGGGTCATAAGCCTTGCCGCACATCGCATAATTTCCTGCTCCGTAGCTGTTGCCGGTAATAATCGTAATTTTCGGAACGGTTGAATTTGCAACTGCATTTACCATTTTAGCGCCGTCTTTAATAATTCCGCCGTGTTCTGAAGCAGAGCCGACCATAAAACCCGTTACATCCTGAAGGAATACAAGAGGGATTTTCCTTTGATTGCAGTTCATAATAAACCGTGCCGCCTTATCGGCTGAATCGGAATAGATTACTCCGCCGAACTGCATTTCAGAAGAACTTTTTGTTTTACCGTCCGGCATTTTCTTTTTAACAATTTCGCGTTGATTTGCAACGATACCGACTGCCCACCCGTCAATTCTCGCATAACCTGTTATCAGGGTTTGTCCGTAATCAGGTTTATATTCATCAAATTCACCGTCATCAATTATTCGCGCTATCAGCTCGTATGTATTGTAAGGTTTCGAGCTGTCATCCGGTATAACCCCGTAAATTTCTTCTTTCGGAAATACGGGCGGTTTGCTTACAGCGCGGTCGAATCCGGCAGAGCCTGTCTTTCCGAATTTACCGACGAGGCTTCTGATTTTTTCAATTGCCGTTTTATCGTCCGGTACATTCTCGTCGGTGATTCCCGAGACTGAAGAAGAAACTTCGCCTCCGCCGAGTGCTTCCGTATTCGTCACTTCGCCGATTGCGGCTTTTACGAGATGCGGACCGGCTAAAAAAATACTACCGCTGCCTTCTACAATAATTGTTTCATCGCTCATAATCGGCAGGTAAGCGCCGCCCGCAACGCAGGGTCCCATGATGGCGGCAATCTGCGGTATTCCCGCCGAACTCATAACGGCATTATTCCGGAATATTCTTCCGAAATGTTCTTTATCGGGGAATATTTCATCCTGCATGGGAAGGAATACTCCTGCGGAATCAACGAGGTATATAATCGGCAACAGGTTTTCCATAGAGATTTCCTGCGCTCTGAGAATTTTCTTACACGTCAGAGGGAACCATGAACCTGCTTTAACGGTAGCGTCATTCGCCACTATCACACAGTCGCGTCCGCAAACCTTTCCGATTCCGAAAATCGTCCCTGCGGACGGCGCCCCGCCGTATTCCTCATACATTTTGTATGCCGTAAAAAGTCCTATTTCCATGAAGTGAGCGCCTTCATCAATCAAAAGATCAACGCGTTCGCGGCAGTGGAGTTTATTCTGTAAATGCAGTTTCTCCGTGGCTTTCTTACCGCTTCCGTTCATGATAATCTCTGCTTTATCGCGCAAATCCTTCAGAAGAGATTTATGATAATTCTCACGTGCAGAAAAGATTTTGTCTTTCTTGATATTCGATGTTTGTTTCGGCATTATGCCATTGCTTTCTTGTTAGAGTTAAGATAAATCGGTTCTTTTTTATGTGTTATTACTTCTTTTGTAATAATGCAGTTTGTAACATTTTCTTTATTCGGTATTTTATACATAATATCAATCATTGAGTTCTCGAGAATAGACCTCAGTGCTCTTGCGCCCGTGCCGCGTTTGATTGCAATTTTTGCCACTTCTTCCAGCGCATCATTCTCAAACTCAAGTTCAACGCCTTCCATGCGGAAGAGTTTCTTATACTGTTTTATGAGGGCGTTCTTAGGTTCCGTGAGTATTTTCAGCAGTGCTTCCCGGTCAAGCAGGTCGAGCGTAGTTACAACCGGCAATCTCCCGACGAGTTCGGGAATAATACCGAATTTAACCAAATCATCAGGTTCCGCCTGAGCGAGAATTTCGTCTTTCTGTAAGTCATTTCGTGAGTAAACCTCCGCTCCGAACCCTATTGAACTCTTAGCTATGCGTTTTTCAATTTGTTTCTCCAGTCCGTCAAACGATCCGCCGCAGATAAAAAGAATATTCTTTGTATTTACTGAAAGCAAAGGCTGTTCGGGGTGTTTGCGGCCGCCTCTCGGTGGAACAGTTGCAACCGTTCCCTCTAATATTTTCAAAAGCGCCTGCTGTACGCCTTCGCCCGATACATCACGCGTTATGGATACATGCTCGCTTCTGCGGGATATCTTATCAATTTCGTCTATATAGATTATACCGCGCTCTGCCTTTGAAATATTGTAATCAGCCCCGGCAAGCAGACGAACCAGCATGGACTCAACGTCATCACCGACGTATCCCGCTTCAGTCAGCGTTGTAGCATCGGCAATTGCAAAAGGTACATTAAGAAATTTCGCAAGAGTCTGTGCGATGTAAGTTTTACCGGTCCCCGTTGTTCCTATCAGCAGAATATTGCTCTTCTCAATTTCCACATCATCAATCGCTAATGTTTTTGTGGAATCAATACGCTTATAGTGATTATAAACCGCGACTGAAAGAGTCCTTTTCGCCCTGTCCTGTCCGATAACATATTCATCGAGAAAACGTTTAATTATTTGCGGTGTCATAACAGTCCGGTGGCGTTTTACGTCCTTTTCCATGAATGACGGATCGGAGTTCGTTTTAATTATATGAACTGCACCGTCAACGCATATCTCGCATATATACGGAGCTTTGCCTGTTCTGTCGGGAGGACCTTTGATTAGGTTTGTTACCTTATCGGCGGGTCTTCCGCAGAATGAGCATCTTGGTGTAAGTACCTGTGTCTTTGCTGCCATTTAAATATTTATATTTTAAAAATATTTCAATAATAAGTCGTGCGCGATGGGGGAGTTGAACCCCCACGGGTTTCCCCGCCAGATCCTAAGTCTGGTGCGTCTGCCAGTTCCGCCAACCGCGCAAAAATCTTCTATAACCGTAAAATATAAGGAATTCACTTAGTTAATTCAATTAACTTATTTAAGTTACCGGATTCTCTGCACGTACAGTTGATTATGAATTTAAAAAAGCAGAATTAAGAATATAAGCTGACCTTTAACAGCTGATGCGATACACGTAACGCGTAAATAAAAAAGAATATATTGCTTATGTTAACCGTTTTAATTTGAAGTTAGCGGCGAACTTGAGTAAATTACATAATATGAATAATACAATATAGTGCGTATTTATACGAAATATTTTATTTTAATTTTATCCTTTCTGCTAATCCGGAACGTCTATTCACAACAGTATTTTACTAAATCTTACACTATTGAAAATGGCTTACCGACGAGGTATGTGCATGACGTAAATCAGGACAGCTCCGGACTTATGTGGTTTGCGACATATTCCGGAGTCTCCAGTTTTGACGGTTTTAGTTTTAAAAATTACGATTCCACAAGCGGACTTCCCGAACAGAATTACAGGAAACTGAAGTGTGATGAAAAAGGGGTTTTCTGGGTTATACCGTTTTATGCTTACGGAACCATTGTTTATTATGAAAATAACGTATGGAATAAACTTAAATCTTTGAGGCGGGAAGAAGCTGATTGTGATATTTCTTCTTTTGGTGTTACATATAAAGACGGCAAGCCTGTTATATGTATAGGCAGTTCTAGAGGGCTTTATATATATCAGAATGATAAATGGAAACACTATAATGTTTCGGATGATATAGCACTGAACCGTGTAAGCTGTGTGACAGAAAAAAACGGAAAATTCTATATTTCGACAGGCGTTGGTATTTGTATCTTTGATAACGGTAAATTAGACTGGAGTTTGAATGAAAAATTAAAATTATACGGGAAAAATATTCTGGCGATTCAGTTTGAGCAAACCGGTACTCCTGAAGAAAAATTATGGCTGCTGAGCAGCAAATGGCTTGGATATTTCCGGGATAACAGATTCGAAATATTCACAGATAAATTCCGTCTTCCGAATATACCCGAATACAACTATACTTATAACTTTACTTCCTTATGTCTTGATAAAAAAGGAAATATATTTTTCGGGAATGGCTGGGCGAAATATTTAGTGAAGAAATCTACACGCGAAGTTATGCCGTTGTTTGTAAATAACGGTTTTTCTTCAGACGGTGCAACGGCAATTTTTATAGACAGGGAGTCGAATGTTTGGTTTTCAGATACAAGAGGCGTAGATAAAATCAGCAATTTATCTTTCGTGAATTATTTCGAAATATCAGGATTACTTGAAAATGAAGTGACGGCGATTTGCGAATTAAAAGACGGCGGATATGCATTCGGGCATAATAACGGATTATCAATTTTAGAAAACAATAAGTTCAGACGAATTAACTTCTCCGGTATGAAGTATAATTCCGCGAGGGTATTGGATTTAATGAAAGATGATAAGGGGAATATCTGGATTGCCGCAAATGAACTCGGTTTAGGTAGATTACAGGCAGACGATAAAATTAAATGGTATGCAGGCGGAAAGGATTTCAACGTTTCGGCAATACATCAGGACAGATCCGGAAAAATATGGATAGGGACAAACAAAAAATTATATTATCTGAAAAATGATAAAATTATCGAATATGAGAACACTGCCGGGATTAGTATTTCACACAGAAAAATATATTCATCCGATAAGGGAGGAATATATATAGCGGGGAGAAGCGGATTATGGTATTTGACTGAAAAGGAATTTATAAAACTGCCTTCTGCCGACGGAACGAAATCCGATAACGTTTTCGCGTATTATAAAAGTAAAGACGGAACTGAATTTGCCGGCACGGGTAACGGGCTCTATGTTATAGAGAACGGACAGCTGGTCAAGTACAACAAAAACGGAATCTGTATAAATAATCCGGTGTATTTTATATTGCAGGATAAGGAAAATAATTTCTGGCTCGGCTCGAACGAAGGAGTCTTTATATGGGACGGGAAAAATAAAATTGAAAATTATAATATTAACAACGGACTTGCCGGAAGGGAAACAAACCGTTCGGCCGGAATTCTTGATTCTAAAGGTATGGTCTGGATTGGTACTGACCTCGGTCTCTCCTGTTATAAGCCCGAGTTCAATAATAAAGAAATTCCAAAACCTGAAGTTAAACTGCTGTACATAGAAGATGGTAAAGGTGTGCGTTATTCTTTAAATGAAAACAGCTCAGTGAATTATGACGCAAATTCGATGAGTTTTCATTTCCGCGGAATATCGTTTGTGAATGAGAACTTAATTACTTATAAATACAAGCTTGAAGGATATGACGATAGCTGGCAGGAAATAAATCAGTCAATGCTCGATAAGGTCAGGTACGTGAGTGTTAATCCGGGTAGTTATCAGTTACTCGTAATGGCGAAAAACTTTTCGGGCGAATGGAGTGAGGTTGTGAAATCCGGAACAATTTCCGTAAAATCACCTGTTTACAAAACGTGGTGGTTTTATGTGATTCTTATTGCAGTATCGGGAAGTTTGGTTTTCGCTTTTTTCAAGATTCGAATTCAGCGGGCGCAGAATATAAAATTGGAGAATGAAATTTCCGAAAGAAAACAAATAGAGCAGGAAAGGAAAAAGGCGGAAGAAGTATTGAAGAAATATGCCGAAGATCTGAAATTACTTAATGCGAGCAAGGATAAATTCTTTTCGATTGTAGCGCATGACTTAAAAAATCCTTTTCAGGGTTTACTCGGTTTTTCGGAAATTCTGCAAAACGATTATGATATATCTACGGATAAAGAAAAGAAGGAATATATCGGGCAAATCAGAACAGCATCAAAAAATGCATATACTTTGCTCGAGAATTTGCTTCAATGGTCAAGACTTCAGACAGGAAGATTAAAGATACATTCCAGGGAACTATACCTTAATTCAGAGATTAATGCGGCAATGCATTTATTAACCGCAAATTCGATGAGGAAAAAAATCAGCATTCAAAATGAAACGGATAAAAATGTTATCGTAGTATCTGATAAAAATATGCTTCATTCCATATTGCAGAATCTGATATCAAATGCGGTTAAATTTACTCATGAAAACGGCGAAATAAGCATAAGCAGTACTTCGGAGAACGGTTTTGCAATTGTCCGTGTAACGGATAACGGCATAGGAATAAATAAAGATGATTTGGAAAAATTGTTTCAGATTGATAATCATTATTCGAGACCCGGAACAATGAATGAAAAAGGAACGGGTTTAGGATTACCGCTTTGCAGGGAAATGACGGAATTGAACGGCGGGAAAATATGGGCTGAAAGTGAAGAGGATAAAGGAAGCAGTTTCTGCTTCAGCATTCCGTTAAAACAATAATCCGGCAATAGGTGCAATCAATTTGCCGGAACTTTTATTTTTTTTAACTCCGGATTTATTTCCTATATACCGTATTTATTAATTTTATTAACATAATAATATTATTAAATTAGCTTGATAAAAGTTTTTAGCTATTAAAATTTTGATAGTTTTGAGGAATAAAACTAACTTAAATACTCACGCAAGTTGCTGCTTACACCGTATAATCAATCCAATTCACTTTTTTAGTCCAAAATTAAATAACAAAAAAATGTTACGTTTTTTATCGTTTAAAATTGCCTTACTGTTTGTTTTATTTACTGCCGCTCTGAATGCGCAGGAAATAAAATACACGGGCAATTGGGGAACTGCCGGTATGACACTTACACGGCAAATCTCATCGGGCGTTGAGATTAATTTCTCCGTCCCTGCACTTAATCTTGAAGATGTTAATGTTGACGGCATTACACTGAAAGCCGCGAAAATCCCGGGTATATTCCTTCCGAATGACGCGGGCAAACCGGACCTTGCCGGCACTGGCCGCTATATTGCCATACCGCAGGGCGCGACGGTTACGTACAGAATCGTTTCTTCGAGGTCGGAAGTGATTAAAAATATCAATATAGCCCCGGCTCCTGTTATTCCTAAGGATTCAGACCCTTCTCCGCTGAAATATCCTAAGGATAACGTATTTTCCAAGAATGAAAATTATCCCGCAAGTCCGGTGATGGTATCAGCTCCTTCGAAAGTTCGCGGAGTTGACGTTGTAATGGTTGGTATTACACCGTTCCAGTACAATCCTGTTACAAAAGAACTGACAGTTTATAAAGACATAAAAGTCGAAGTTTCATTCATCGGCGGTAACGGTCATTTCGGCGATGATGCATACAGAAATATCTGGTGGGAGCCTACACTAAGCGATGCGATTCTTAATTACACATCACTTCCGGCAATTGATTTCGGAAAAAGATATAAGGACATAATGCTTGCGGACGGTTATGAATATGTTATTATCACCCCTAACGGTGCGGATTTCCTCGCCTGGGCTGACACTATAAAAGCTTTCCGCACAAAACAGGGAATTAAAACCGGTGTATTCAAACTCTCCGCCATCGGCGGCAACACAGTTGATATAATAAAAGCGTGGGTAACCAGCGTTTATAACAACTGGGCAGTGAAACCTGTGGCTATGTGTATATTAGCAGATTACGGCTTTGATGCTAATTCTACTATTCCCGCGAAACTTCAGCCGGACAGCGGATATCCCGATTTCGCATCTGATAATTATTATGCTGATGTTAACAACGACGAAATGCCGGAAATTGTTTTCTCGCGAATAATCGCAAATAACGCTGCGGAACTGCAGACGTTAATAACAAAGAATTTCCGGTATGAGACCAATCCTCCTACGAATCCGTATTTCTACTCGCATCCGATTACTGCTCTCGGATGGCAGACTGAAAGATGGTTCCAGATCTGCTCCGAAGTGCTGGGAGGATACTTCAAATATTCACAGGGCAAAACCCCGGTCAGAATAAATAAAGTATATTCAGGAACTCCTGGTACAGTATGGTCAACAGCTACAAACACAGCAACCGTCGTAAGTTATTTCGGACCGACGGGCAGAGGTTATATTCCGACGACTCCCGACGTGCTCGGCGGATGGGACGGCGGAACTGCGACTATGGTTAACAACGCAATGAATACAGGTTCATTCCTTCTACAGCACCGCGACCACGGTATGTACACGGGTTGGGGCGAGCCGGCTTACACGACTTCGAACATTCCCCAATTAACAAACACAGATTTAACTTTTATATATTCAATCAATTGTCAGACCGGCGCATACCATAATCCTTCGGGATGTCCGGCTAACGGAAGTTTTGCGGAAGTTTTCACGCGCTATAAATATAACGGACAAAACGCCGGCGCTTTGGGTATGGTCTGCCCTTCCGAAGTATCATATTCATTCGTTAACGACACATATTGCTGGGGGATGTATGATAATATGTGGCCTAACTTCCTGCCGGATTACGGAATAACGCAAATTCCTAACCGTGATGTGAAACCGGCATTCGGAATGGCATCAGGAAAATATTTCCTTCAGCAGTCGTCATGGCCATATAATACGGGTGATAAACTTGTTACTTACAGGCTGTTCCACATGTTCGGCGATGCCTTTTTGAATCTCTATTCGGAAGTCCCGCAAAATCTTACAGTATCACATGCGGCGGTTGTATTATCCGGCGTATCTGCTTTTGATATTACGGCAAACGCCGGAGCATTCATAGCCGTCACACAGGATACGAATATACTCGGAACGGCTACCGGAACAGGTTCATCGCAGTCAGTTTCTATTCCCGGTACACAGCTTCCCGGTCAGATTCTGAAAGTTGTTGTAACAAAACAAAATTTTTACAGATACGAAAGCAGTGTCTCCGTTATTCCTCCCTCAGGTCCTTACGTGATTAAGGATTCGGTTGCAATTAATGATGCGAGCCCGCTCGGAAACGGAAACGGTCTGATGGATTACGGTGAAACAAACAAACTTGCATTGCGCGTTAAGAACGTAGGTTCAGCCGTTGCGAATAACGTAAACGTAAAAGTTTCCACAACAGATCCGTATATCGTGATGACGGATTCTGTGGAAGTTTACGGAACAATCAGCGCGAACTCGACGATGCTGAAGATTGACGCATTTACATATACAGTTTCAAATAATATTCCCGATTTGAGGCCTGTTAATTTTACCGTTACAGCCACGAGCGGAACGGATACATGGATAAGTCCGCTTGCAATAGTTTCTCATACTGCGAAACTGAAAAACGGATTTTCCTCAGTTAATGATTCTGCCGGTAATAACAACGGCAGGTGGGATCCGGGTGAGACGGTTATGCTGAGGCTTACCGCAAAGAACATCGGTTCATCGCAGGTAAACTCGGTAACGGGCGTACTCTCGGAATCCGACCCGTATGTTTCAATTAATACAAATAATATCAGTTTCGGAAATATAGCCGCGGGCGATTCCACAAGGAAACAATACAGCGTAACTTCGCTTGGCAGTACCCCCGCCGGATACATTGCAACTTTCATGATTAATTACACCGGTGCCCTCGGAATTACGAACATTGATACAATCAGATGTGTTGTTGGACAAAACATTGCATCAATAGGTACGGGAACGACGGGATGCGATTATCCTTTCTATACTTACTATGATGATGCGCGCACACAAATGCTTTATACTCAATCCGAAATTCTTGCATCGGGCGTTGCACCCGGATATGTAACAAAAATCGGATTTGATGTAACAAACGCGTCAACCCAGTTGATGAACGGATTTATGGTGAAAATGAAGAATTTCGCAGGTTCGTCCCTTTCCGGTTATGAAACAACAGGTATGACAACTGTTTTTGCGCCTTCGACGGGTTATGCTATACCCGGAACAGGCTGGCAGGATATAGTTCTAACGTCGCCGATTCAATGGAACGGCACGGATAATCTTCTGATAGAAATCTGTTACGATAATAACAGCTATACGACGAGTACAACAATTAACGGTACTACTAACTCGCTGAATCAGCTTAAACATCAGCATCAGGATTTAACAACAACAAGCGGATGCGTGGCAATTACGGCGCCTTCGGCTTCTTATACTGCAAGACCGAATATCAGACTTACATTCTCGCCGATATTGGGCGTTGTTGGCAATAATAACGGAATTCCGACTGAATTCTCGCTCGCTCAGAACTATCCGAATCCGTTCAACCCGGTAACGAAGATTAATTACTCTGTACCAAGGCAGAGTATTGTAACGATGAAGGTCTTTGATATACTCGGCCGCGAAGTAGCCGTACTCGTAAATGATAATCTGAAACCCGGATATTATTCGGTTGATTTCGACGGCTCGAACTTTGCAAGCGGAGTTTATTTCTATAAACTTGAAGCGGGTGTATTCTCGGATGTAAAGAGATTCATACTCGTGAAATAGTGCATTAAATCAGTTCGCAGGTTATAATTAAAGGGCTTTCCGGATATCGGACAGCCCTTTTTTATTGTGCTTCAGCCAGGCAGTGTATATATACTCTTTGCTTATATTTTCAATTTGACGGAACTTTTAATTTTTGAAATCCAAATTTATTCCCGATATACCGAATTTATTTGTTTTATTAACATAATATTATTATTAAATTGGATTAACGAAAGTTTTTACGCTATTAAAATTTTGATAGTTTTGAGGAATAAAACAAACATCAATACATTCGCAAATCGCTGCATATATCATATTACTAATTCAATCCGTTTTACCAATTTTAAAATTTATCATGAAAAAAACATTTAGCTTTTTTCCCTTTAAAATTGCCTTACTGTTTGTTTTATTTACTGCCGCTCTGAATGCGCAGGAAATAAAATACACAGGCAATTGGGGAACTGCCGGTATGACTCTTACACGGCAAATCTCATCCGGCGTTGAGATTAATTTCTCTGTTGATAAACTTCAGCTTGAAGATGTTGATGTTGACGGCATTACGCTTAAAGCCGCGAAAATTCCGGGTATATTCCTGCCGAATGACGCGGGCAAACCTGACCTTGCAGGCACTGGCCGTTACATTGCCATACCGCAGGGCTCTGCTGTTACATATAAAATCGTTTCTTCAAGAACGGAGGTGATTAAAGATATCAATATAGCTCCCGCCCCGGTTCTTCCTAAGGATACCGACCCTACCCCCTTGAAATATCCTAAGGATAACGTATTTTCCAAAAATGAAAATTATCCAGCAAGTCCTGTGATGGTATCAGCTCCTTCGAAAATACGGGGTGTTGATGTAGTAATGGTTGGTATCACTCCGTTCCAGTATAATCCCGTAACAAAAGAACTGACAATTTATAAAGATATAAAAGTCGAAGTATCATTCATAGGCGGTAACGGTCATTTCGGCGATGATGCATACAGAAATATCTGGTGGGAGCCTACGCTGAGCGATGCGATTCTTAATTACACATCACTTCCGGCAATTGATTTCGGAAAAAGATATAAAGACATTATGCTCGCCGAAGGTTATGAATATGTTATCATCACTCCTAACGGTCCGGATTTTCTCGCCTGGGCAGATACGCTTAAAGCTTTCCGCACGAAACAGGGAATAAAAACAGGTATATTCAAACTCTCCGATATAGGGGGCAATACCGTTGATATCATAAAGACATGGGTAACAGGTGTTTATAATAACTGGACTGTGAAACCTGTGGCTATGTGTATATTGGCGGATTACGGCTTTGATGCTAATTCGACTATACCAGCGAAGCTTCAGCCGGACAGCGGATATCCCAATTTTGCGTCGGATAATTATTATTCTGACGTAAACAACGACGAAATGCCTGAAATTGTTTTCTCGAGAATAATCGCGAATAACGCAACTGAACTTCAGACATTAATCACAAAAAATTTACGCTACGAAACCAATCCTCCCACAAATCCGGAATTCTATTCACATCCGATTACTGCTCTTGGATGGCAGACTGAAAGATGGTTCCAGATTTGCTCCGAAGTTCTGGGCGGATACTTTAAAAAGTCACAAGGAAAATTACCTGTCAGAATAAATAAAGTATATTCGGGTACTCCCGGCACAGTCTGGTCAACTGCCACTAATACAGCGGCTGTTGTAAGTTATTTCGGACCTGCAGGCAGATATTACATACCGTTGACACCTGATACGCTCGGAGCGTTTAACGGCGGAACTGCGACTATGGTTAACAACGCAATGAATACAGGTTCATTCCTTCTTCAGCACCGCGACCATGGTATGTACACGGGATGGGGCGAGCCGGCTTACACGACTTCAAACATTTCGCAGTTGACAAATACCGATTTAACTTTCGTGTATTCAATTAATTGCCAGACCGGCGCTTACCATAATCCTTCGGGATGTCCCGCGAACGGAAGTTTCGTAGAGGTTTTCACACGTTATAAATATAACGGACAGAACGCGGGTGCATTAGGAATGGTTTGCCCTGCCGAAGTATCTTATTCATTCGTTAATGATGTATATTGCTGGGGTATGTATGATAATATGTGGCCTGATTTCCTTCCTGATTACGGTTTAGCGCAAATTCCTAACCGCGATGTGAAACCCGCATTCGGTATGGCGTCAGGAAAGTATTTCCTTCAGCAGTCTTCATGGCCCTATAATACGAGTAGTAAACTCGTTACTTACAGGTTGTTCCACATGTTCGGCGATGCCTTCCTTAATCTTTATTCGGAAGTTCCTCAAAACCTTACTGTAACTCACGCCTCAGTAATTCCTGCGGGTGCTGTTTCATTTAACATTACCGCTGATGCCGGAGCTTTCATAGCCGTATCACAGGATACAAATATACTCGGAACGGCTACAGGAACCGGTTCGGTGCAGGCAGTAACGATATCCGGAACACAACTTCCTGGGCAAACTGTTAAAGTAGTTATAACAAAACAGAATAATTACAGATACGAAAGCAGTGTCTCAGTAACAGGACCGACGGGTATCACAGGAAACAGCGGAATTCCGACTGAGTTCTCTCTATCACAGAATTATCCTAATCCGTTCAATCCCGTAACTAAAATTAATTACGCTGTACCGAGGGCGGGCAATGTAATGCTGAAAGTATTTGATATACTCGGAAGTGAAGTGGCAGTACTTGTAAATAATCATCAGAATCCGGGATATTATTCGGTTGATTTCGACGGCTCGAACTTTGCAAGCGGAGTTTATTTCTATAAATTCGAAGCGGGAACTTTCTCCGATATCAAGAGATTCATACTCTTGAAATAGTTTATAAATAGTTCACTGGTTATAATAAAAGGGCTGTCCGATATTCGGACAGCCCTTTTATTTTATATGAATATAGTTGCAGTGTAAATAACCGTATTGACGTAGTTACAAACTATCCCTGTCCTCCCAGATTTCGTCAAGCATAGAATCGCTTGCAATAAACATTTTCGAGCAGAATTCTCCCGAGAATTTCCCGGTCCTGACACACTTCTCGTGGTTTTTAAAGACAGCTTTCCTGTTGCCGGCTTTTACGGTGAAACAAAACAGATCCAAATCAGTTCCGCATTCAATGCAAAATGTTCCGTTGTTTTCCGGTATGTCAGCTTTCACGTTACTTTTTTTAGTATTCTTTACCATTAGCGGTACCAGTCAAATTACGAATAATGTTCGAAAAATTGAAAGCAAAAAAAAATACTGTTTTTTCTGCAATAGTTTTAACAATAATTAACCGTAAAAGTTCAAGTATTCGTGTCTTAAAAAAAATATTTATTTAAAGCCGTCCGGGCGATATTTCCTGTAAAAATCAATTTATTTTCGACGAAATTGACTTCACAAGTTCTTCGGCAAACGTATATGGGTCGGTTGTCTTCGCGTAGATTGATTCGATTGAATTATTCAGGAGCTGAATTTTCACGTCATCCCAGAAATTCTTCTGCAGGTTTCCGTTAACAGTTTCCGTTATTTCTCTCATCAGATGTTCTTTGCGTTTACGGTCGAACATTCCCGTTTTTTCCAGATGTGATTTATGTCCCAGTATTTCGGCAAACAGTTCTTTCACGCCCGTATCCCGTGAGGCAATTGTTTTGATGACGTCAATATTCCGGTGATGTTCTGCCGCCTTTTTGAGATGGAGCATATTCCTGATTCCCGATGCAATCTCGTCCGCGCCCGCGCGGTCTGATTTATTCAGAGCGAATACATCGGCAATTTCCATCAATCCCGCCTTCATTGCCTGTATTGAATCGCCCGATTCTGGCACGAGCACCACGACCGTCGTATCAGCGGTCTGCGCTATATCAAGTTCGGACTGTCCCACCCCCACAGTTTCAATAAGTATAAAATCCTTACCCGCTGCATCAAGCACGTTGCAGGCGTCAATCACGTTCTTACTCAGTCCGCCGAGGCTTCCGCGCGTCGCCATCGAACGTATAAAAACATCTTTCAGCAATCCGGACTCCGACATTCTCACGCGGTCACCCAGTAATGCTCCGCCGGTGAATGGGCTTGTTGGGTCAACGGCTATCACGCCGGTTTTGTAACCTGCTGTATTGAGATGTTTTATAAGACAGTCTGTAAGTGTTGATTTTCCCGCTCCGGGCGGACCTGTTATACCGATTCTGTACGCTTTACCCGTATGCGCGTACAGCAGTTTAAGAAGAACCGGCTTTGCGGGAGTGTTATTTTCGATAAGTGTAATTGCCCTTGATACGGCGCGCTTATCGCCCGATAATATTTTCTCTATTAATTCTTTTTGTAGTTCCATTTAAACCAGTCGCAGGTTTTTTTAATACCTCTTTCGAAATTATGCAGAGGGTTCCACCCGATTATTTCTAAAGCGAGACTGTTATCAATTATACTTCTTTTCTGTTCGCCTTTTATTCCTGCTCCGTGCTCTGCCTTCGCATCGGAACCGAAACAATTTCTGATTTCTTCATACACCGTATTAATATCGGTTTCCTCTGCGGTTGAAATATTGACCGTGCAGAATACATCGCTTTTCATGGCTTTCAGGTTTGCTACTGCAACATCTTCCGCATAAACAAGGTCGCGTGTATTTTTCCCGTCTCCGTTTATAACGGCTTTCTTTCCTTCAACAAGCTTCTTGCAGAAAACTGCTACTACTCCTGCTTCGCCTTTCAAACTCTGCCGCGGACCGTAAACATTAGCGTAGCGCAGTATGGAGTAAGGAAGTCCGTAATACATACTGAAAAATTTAATATATTTTTCGGCTGTTAATTTAGATATACCGTACGGCGAAAGCGGGTTTTTGGGGTGGTTCTCATCGGCGGGAAACAATTTCTGTTCACCGTAAACAGCTCCGCCTGAGGAGGCGAACATGAATTTCCTGACGTTATTATTCACGGCGTATTCAAGAAGTCTCACCGTACCTTCCACATTTGCGCGTAAATCTGTAATCGGGTCGGCAACCGAAGTCCTCACGTCAATCTGCGCGGCATGGTGGTTAATAACATCTATCTTTAAACCACGGAGTATTTTTTCAAAATCGGCAGTTGAGATATCGGACTCAATAAACCGTGCTTTTTTATTGATATTCCCGGCGCTTCCCGTGGAAAGGTTATCAATGATAATTACATCATGTCCTTCACTGATAAATAAATCTGCAATATGCGAGCCGATAAATCCCGCTCCTCCTGTTAATAATATATTCAATTATTTTTTCCTGATATTAATTCCGAAAACTTTGCTCCTATATCGCTCCTGTAATACATACAATCGAATTTTATTTCTGCAACGGATTTATAAGCTGATTTCACTGCGTCTGTCATCGAAACATTGCTTTCGCCGGTTACTGATAACACTCTTCCGCCCGTTGTCACTATTTCTGATTTATCCGTGGAATATCCCGTGCCCGAGTGAAAGACGAGACAATTCTTTTCTGCCTCTTCGATACCCGAGATTACTTTATTTACGCCGAAATTATCCGGATAGCCGCCCGAAGCAAGTACGACACAACAGCAATGCGCGTCACGGAAGACAGCTTTATAATTATTGATAGTTCCTTCGGCTGAAGCCAAAAGAAGTTCAAGAAAATCCGATTTTATTATCGGCAGTACTGCCTGAGTTTCCGGGTCGCCAAAACGGCAGTTATATTCAATCAAATAAGGTTCCTGTCCGCCGTCCGCACCGGCGCATATCATAAGTCCGAGGTAAAGGCATCCGGAATATCTAATTCCTTTACCGGTGAGCGCATTAAGAGTCGGTTTTATGATTCCTGCGATAATCATTTCCTTTGTTTTATCAGTCACGAGCGGATTTGCCGGCGCGTACGCTCCCATGCCGCCTGTATTTTTGCCGGTATCGTTTTCACCGATCTTTTTATGGTCCTGCGAGTAGGGAAGCACAACGAAGTTATTACCGTCTGTAACAGCAAAGACTGAAACTTCAAAACCGGTAAGATATTCTTCAATTACAAAACTTTCACCGGCGTTCCCGAACATTTTATACTCCGTAAATTCTTTCACGGTGCGCACTGCCTGTGATTCATTTTCGGCGATTATAACGCCTTTTCCTGCCGCCAGTCCGTCGGCTTTGAGAACAACCGGATAAACGCATGATTTTAAATAACTATATGCTGTGTTTATGTTATTAACGGAAAAGGATTTATATTTTGCAGTGGGAATGCCGTTACTTTGCATAAGATCCTTTGAGAAAATCTTACTCGATTCAATCTGCGCCGCCGCTTGCGTTGGTCCGAAAATCTTAAAACCGCGTTTATGGAATTCGTCAACTATACCTAGCGAAAGTGGTATTTCGGGTCCCACGACGGTGAAATCAATTCCCTCAGTCGCAGCGAAATCTGCAATGGCTATAACATCACCTGGGGAAATATCAACGGGAGTGCTGAATTTATCTAATCCCGGACTGCCTTTAGTAGTAAAAATATGCGATTGACCGCAGAGGAATGAATCTGAATCATATATCTTCCGGGCTATT
>Ga0247841_10000978_pt1 | contig 69562 bp, 56 predicted proteins | sample LaCruzMarch2015__2_FD_192410 | JGI IMG/M metagenome (GOLD analysis project Ga0247841, IMG submission 192410) | Freshwater microbial communities from meromictic Lake La Cruz, Castile-La Mancha, Spain - LaCruzMarch2015_18m | ecosystem: Environmental > Aquatic > Freshwater > Lake | place: Spain... | reverse complement strand
CTCGATCGCCGTCCCGATATCCGTGAGGCAGAGCAGAATCTGGTCGCTGCCAACGCCCGAATTGCCGTGGCGAAGGCCCTCTATTTTCCATCCATTTCCCTTACGGGGCTCTTCGGTTTCGCCAGTGCCGATCTGAGCGATCTCCTTACGGGACCCGCCAAGACATGGAACTATGCCGCCTCCCTCACTGCCCCCATCTTTACCGCCGGCAAGATCAGAGGCCAGGTGAAGCAGGCCGAGGCGATTCAGCAGCAGGCCTTGGTGAAATACCTGCAAACGGTGCAGACGGCGTTTCGGGAAGTGGACGACTCCCTGGTGGATCAGCAAAAATCCCGGGAACGCCTCGCCGTCCAGGGTGATCAGGTCACGGCCCTCAAGAACACCCGGCGTCTGGCCGGCCTCAGGTACGATAACGGTTACAGCAGCTATCTGGAAGTGCTGGACGCGGAGCGCAGCCTTTTCAACGGCCAGCTCTCTCAGGTCCAGACAAAAGGCTACCTCTTCCAGTCCCTGGTGAATGTCTATAAGACCATGGGAGGAGGTTGGATCACGGAGGCGGACAAGATGGCCAGCGGTTATGCCACGACACAAGAACCAAGCCCATCTCCACCACAGCCTTCCCCTTGAAGAGTATAGTGAATAGTGACGGGGAGACCAGAAAGGGGCAATTTGGTCAATGGTAAATAGTAAAAAGTGAATGGTAAACGGAAAGATAGAACCATACCCAATTTACTATTTACCATTTACAGATGAAACGGGAGGAGGTATCTATGGTTGTCAATGACTTGAAGGCGTTTTTCCAGACTAATCCATTAATAGCCCTGTTTTCCGGTGAGGAACTGGATGAGTGTGTCAAAGCCTCAGAAATAGTTGAATTATCGGCCGGAATTGACGTAGCGAAAAGAGGGGAAACGCACAATTCCAGTTGGATTATCTATGACGGTGAGGTAGCTGTATCCATTCCCGGCGAAGGAATCAATGAAGAAGTGCTGACCCATTTGGAGAAGGGGCGGATCTTCGGCGATCTGTCCGTTTTTACGGGTAATCTTGTGGCTTTCGACTATAAGACGACCAAGCCCAGCATACTGATCCGTATTCCCCGGCCGGTCTTTATGGCCGCGGTCAAGAAAAACCCTGCGGCTACAATGCTATTCACCAAGAATCTGACGGAGATTGTCTTTCGTCTGGGTCTTTATCAGAAGGAGCAGGAGATTCGCAAGGCGGCCATGCTTGCCAGTCCGGATCCCTACGATCTTTATTTCACCTCCGCCTCGGAACCGATGAAGATCTCTGTTATCAATTGCGGAAGTTCCTCCCTGAAATACACCATTTTCGATACAACGCAGCGAGACCCGCTCATCGAGGGGACGATCGAGCGGATCGGATCTGCCGACGCCCATCACAAGATTGTCACCCCCAAGTTCAAAAAATCATTATCCTTGGGGGCGGTACCCAACATGGAGAAGGCCTTCGAGTTCATGGTGGCGGCAATTGCCGATCCGGCGGTCGGCGCTGTCCAGGACATCCGGGAATTCAAGGCCGTTGGTCACCGGGTAACACACGGCGGCGGACTCTTCAACGGCCCTGTAGTCATCGACGACCAAGTCCTGGAGCAGATCAAATCCGTCTCTGATCTGGCTCCCCTTCATAACCCCTATAATATCGAGGGAATCGAGTTGTTCCGGAAACTTCTCCCCGGGGCGAAGCAGGTCGCTGTCTTCGACAACACCTTTCATCAGACCATCCCGGCGGCGGCGGCGACTTATGCTCTGCCCCGGCAGCTCTGCGCAGAGGAACGAATCCGCCGGTACGGATTTCACGGAACCAATCACGAATACGTCGCTTTGAACGCCGCCGCCTTTCTCAAAAAACCCCTGAGCGAACTCAAGATGATCACCTGCCATCTGGGCAGCGGCGCCTCGGTCTGCGCCATCGATCATGGCCGGAGCATTGATACGAGCATGGGGATGACTCCCCTGGAGGGTCTCGTCATGGGGACGCGCCCTGGGGATGTGGATCCCGGGGTTATCTTCCATCTCCTCCGGAAGGGCAGGAGCGCCGAAGAATTAGAAAATATATGCAATAAGGACAGTGGCCTCAAGGGGATCAGCGGTCTGACCAACGATATGCGGGAACTCCTCGCGGCAGCAGAAAATGGCGACGCCCATGCCCTGGAAGCGATCAGCGTCTTCTGTTACCGGATCAAGAAGTATATCGGCGCCTATACTGTAGCCTTGGGCGGTCTGGATGTGGTAGTGTTTACCGGCGGAATCGGGGAAAACTCCCCGGAGATCCGGGCCAGGATCTTTCAGGGATTCGAGACCTTTGGCATGACCATCGATCATAAGGTAAACCGCGAGGCCCGGCCGGAGCGGGGTCAGGTGATCGATATCGCGGAGCCTAACGCCAAAGTACGGGTTCTCGTGATTCCCGCCGATGAAGAGCGAATGATCGCCCGGAACACCCTTCACACTGTTGGTTTGGTTCGCTCCGAGGCGGATATCAAGGTCTTCAAGACCACTCCTATCCCCCTAAGCATCTCAGCCCATCATATCCACCTGACCCAGGAGAATTTTGAACTTCTCTTCGGCGAAGGAAAGACGATGACGCCAAAATCAGCCCTCAGCCAGCCGGGGCAGTTTGCCGCCGCGGAGACGGTCAATCTTATCGGCCCCAAGGGAACCCTGGAGAAGGTCCGGATCCTTGGTCCGGCGAGGAAATACAGTCAATTGGAAATTTCCCGGACAGAACAGTTCAAGCTCGGTATCGATCCGCCGATCCGCGATTCCGGAGATATCGAAGGAACACCGGGCATTACGGTCGTGGGCTCTCAGGGACAGGTACATATGGGAAAGGGGGTAATCTGCGCTAAGCGACATATCCACATGTCTACCGATGATGCCCTCAAATTCGGTCTCCGGGACAAGGACGTTGTCAGGGTCCGGAAGGAAGGGGGGCGCGGGCTCGTCTTCGGCGATGTCCTGATCCGGGTGGACCAGAACTTCCGCTTGGACATGCACCTCGATACGGATGAAGGCAACGCCGCTGAAATCAAACCGGGAGACACGGGATATATCGAATCCATAGAGCATCGGCAGTTTGTTTAAAAAAGGAGGAATTCATCATGGCCAAGACATCAGCGCCAGTTAAAGGCAAGGCATCCAAGATTAAAGCGGCTGTGTCGTCAGTTTTCGATCCGGAAATAAAAAAGACGGCAGTGAACGCGTCTTATGAACCCGTAAAATCTGTTAAGCCGGTAAAACAAGAAAAATCTGTGGCCCGTGAGCGGACCGAGGCCACCGGTAAAAAGTCAGGGGCAGCGGAACCGTCTCTCCAACCCGTGAAACAGGAAACGCCGGAAAAAACTGCTGTGGCTCCTAAAACAACAGGGGCGGATAAGAAAGACGAGGGGGTGAATAAACCATTCGCCACCGGTTTTGATCCGGCGTCTTTCTTCAAAGGATGGGAGAATGTATGGAAGGACAACGTCCTTTTAAACGACCTCTGGAAGTCGGGAATGGTCATGTTCCAGAGCGCCGCGAAAATGCCGGGACAGCCAGCCGTGACCTGGGAAAAATGTTTTGCTCCTTCTGATCCGTCCGCTTTCTTCAAGGGAATGAAAGGAATATGGGAGGGCAACGCCGCAGCCAAGGACCTCTGGGAATATGGCATTGATATGATCCAGCGGCAAATCCTTTTCTGGGATGTCATGCGCCAGCGGGGCGACAACTTTCTGGAACATATCAAGGCAGGAGAGCCGCCGGTATTACAGTTCAATTATGAAACGATCATTGACGGCCGGACCCTGGAGAACCCAGTCAATTACGCCCTCCTCCGGATCATCCCCGAAGCAGGTATTATCATTGATCCCAGGAAGCGTCCCTTCGTCATCGTTGATCCCCGGGCGGGACACGGGCCGGGAATCGGCGGTTCCAAAAGCGAATCCCAGGTGGGCGTCGCCCTGCAAGGCGGCCATCCTGTATATTTTGTCATGTTCTTCCCCAAGCCGGAACCGGGACAGACTCTGAATGATGTCGGTCATGCCGAGCACCTGTTTCTCCAGGAAGTCATCCGCCGCCATCCCGAGGCGGGAAAACCCTGCGTCATGGGAAACTGCCAGGCCGGCTGGGCCGTTGCGGCCCTTGCCGCCGTAGAGCCGGAACTTATGGGGACCATTATCTTGAACGGCGCCCCCATGTCCTATTGGGCGGGATACAAGAACAAAAACCCCATGCGTTATAGCGGGGGCCTCCTAGGCGGTAAGTGGCTCACCACGCTGACCTGCGACCTGGGTAACGGCAGGTTCGACGGTTCCTATCTCGTCCAGAATTTCGAAAATCTCAATCCGGCCAATACCCTCTTTGCCAAGGAGTATAACCTATATGCTAAAATCGATACGGAGGCGGAGCGCTATCTCCATTTCGAGGAGTGGTGGAGCGGCTTCTTCCTGATGAACGCCGAGGAAATCGATTCCATCGTATCCAACCTTTTCATCGGGAACAAATTGGCCAAGGGCGGGATTGTCACACCTGACGGCAGGCGTGTCAACCTCAAGAATATCAAGTGTCCCATAGTCATCTTTGCCTCTTTCGGCGACAACATTACTCCTCCTCAACAGGCCCTCAACTGGATTGTCGATGTTTACGGTACCGATGAGGCGATCTTGAAAGACGATCAGGTGATCATATATACCCTCCACCCCGATGTGGGGCATCTGGGAATCTTTGTGGGCGCTTCCATCGCCAGGAAACAGCATACCGAGTTTGTCACGACTCTGGACATGATCGATGGCCTGCCACCGGGGCTGTATGAACTCATCATCGAGAAAAAGAATTTCTTTACCGAACACGCCGAGTTGATCCAGGGCGACTATGTCTCCAGATTCGAGATGCGGAGGATTTCCGATATCATGGCCCTCAATGACAGTCGCCGTGATGATGATTACTTTGCCTCTGTAGCAGAAGTATCTGATTTTAATGATGAATTGTACCGAACCTTCCTCCAGCCCTGGGTCAGAATGATGACGACGGAACAGAGTGCGGAGATGCTGCGCTGGCTAAATAAGAGTCGCATGAAATATTACCTCTTTTCCGAGCAGGTAAATCCCTTCATGACGAGTTTCAAAATTTGGGCAGACTGGGTCCAGAAGAACCGCAAACCGGTGCAGGACAGCAACTATTTCCTGGTGATGGAGAAAGACATGGCCCAGACGATCGAAGATCGTCTCAATGGTTATCGTGATGTGCGGGACGACATTTACCGTAATATGTTCAAGGCTATGTACGGGCCGCTGGGGCTGGCACCGCTTTTCCCGGCCAAGAAAGCCGCGGCCATGGCCGAAGAAAATGAGGCGCAGGAGGCGGCGATCCATGCGGAAATTGAGCGTCTGAAAAATGAGATGGATAAAGGCGGCTTCGATGAGGCCCTGATCCGCTTGATCATGGCCAGTATGATCCATATCGGGGCAATAGATTATCGTTCCGGTCTCATCGCCAAACAGATAGAGAAGCGTTACCGGGAAAAAGATATAAAACCGGAGATAGCCAGAAAAATGGTATGGGAGCAGTATTTTATGCTGATCATCGACGAGGACCGGGCGATTGCCTCACTGGCCAAGCTCCTACCGACCAAGAAAGAACGGGAAGCGGCCGTAAAATTGACGATGGAGATCATGATGATCAGCGATGCCCAGATCAGTTCGAACAGCCGTCTCGCCGCCAAGGTAGCCAAGGCCCTCGACCTTGATATCAAGAAATCCTTTGATGTTGCTTCCTGAAGCAAAGGGCCGAAAAAATTTATATTTCCCTCCCCTTCAAGGAAACGAGAGCCGGCGGGGGAGATAAAGCTATCGTTTCCACGCTGGAACGTGGGAGCGATCATATGAAAATAGCATCGGGCGTTGTTCACGCTTCGTTGTGCCCACGCCGGGCGTGAGGTTAGTGTGATATGTCCCGCAGTTTGCCCTGTTAAGAGAAGCTGTAATCCAGAGATACCAATCAGCTTGCTGCGGGGAGGTTCATTAACTAACCCTCCCCTTCAAGGGGAGGGTTAGGGTGGGGATGGGGTTCCCCTTGAAAATGCAAGTTAACGAGAGCATGCTCTCCTTTATCCGTCCAGATAAAGGAAAACTACGGATTGTCCTCCAGGGGAAATGGCGGGCAGGAGAGAAATTGCCTCTTGTCACCGAGGTTTTCCGGAAAATTGAACAGGCCCCGCCGACGAAAAATGTTGACTTTGAATGCTCCGGATTAGTCGGCTGGAGCAGTGTCCTGATCACCTTCCTAATCAATATCATTGACTATGGCCAACAGCAGGACGTCTCTGTGGATCGGGAAGGGCTTCCTATGGGAGTTCAGGGGCTTCTGAATCTGGCTTATGCCGTTCCGGAGCGGGCCGGGGCTAGGCGTGAAAAGATCCGGACGCCCATCCTGGAACAGATAGGACAAGAATTTTACGCCTTCTGGCAGGGTGCACAGGAAGTCTTCGCCTTTATCGGCGAGGCGACCGTGGCCTTCGGAAAGTTGCTCAGGGGCCAGGCCCGTTTCCGCCGCCGCGATCTGTTCGTCGCTATCCAGGAATGCGGGATTCAGGCCCTCCCCATTGTCTCGCTAATCAGTCTGTTGGTCGGTCTCATCCTCGCTTTTGTCGGAGCTATCCAGTTGAGCATGTTCGGTGCCCAGATCTATATCGCCAATCTGGTTGGGATCGGCGTCTTCCGGGAGATGGGGGCGATTATGACCGGGGTGATTATGGCCGGCCGGACGGGGGCCGCCTTTGCTGCTCAGATTGGGACCATGCAGACTAATGAAGAGATCGATGCCCTCAAGACTCTGGGCATACCGCCGATGGAATTTCTCGTCCTGCCGAGAATGATTGCCCTGGCCGTGATGATGCCCCTACTGTGCCTCTATGCCGATTTCATGGGCGTCCTCGGGGGGCTTATTGTTGGGGTGACGATGCTGGATTTGAATTTCATAGCGTACTACAATCAGACAACAGACGCTATCAGGCTCAACGATATGTGGGTCGGACTGTTTATGAGTGCGGTTTTTGGCATCCTCATCGCGGTGACAGGATGCCTCCGGGGGCTTCAATGCGAACGGAGCGCCTCTGCGGTCGGGAAGGCGACGACTTCTGCGGTGGTGACGGGGATTGTGAGCATCGTGATCGCCACGGCGGTTATTACGGTTCTCTGTAACATCCTGGGAATCTGAAACAGACGGCTGCGGAAAAAGTTCCACATGCTTTGTTGCGCTGCCGCGTCCGTCACTGCTGTTCTTCCGGTGACATGTTCCTCAGGCTGAGCGCGCCTCGCCTCTGGAGCTATTTTGCACAGCCGTCTGTTATTGATAAAATTTTGGACTTATTTTTATGATTCAGTCAAGCCAAAATGTCGCAGCTGTGGCGTTGCCGGGAGGGTAATGATGGTGAACGGGAATAGAGAACCCCACATTGTCGTTGAAGACCTGACGATGGCTTATGGGGATTTCGTCCTCCAGCGGGATCTTACCTTCACCATTTACACTGGCGACGTCTTCATCATTATGGGGGGGAGCGGGTGCGGAAAAAGCACCCTCCTCAAGCATCTCATCGGCCTCAATAATCCGGCCAAGGGGGCGATATTTTTCAATGGCGTTGATTACTGGCGGGCGGAACCGCAGCAGCGGGAGGAGATTACCCGGGGCTTCGGCGTTCTCTATCAGAGCGGCGCCCTTTGGAGCTCCATGACCCTGGCGGAAAATATCGCCCTGCCCCTGGAGGAATATACGGATCTTTCACATCAGGATATAGACGAGATTGCCTCCCTGAAACTGGCCCTCGTGGGGCTTAAGGGGTTCGAGGACTATTACCCCGCCCAGATAAGTGGGGGCATGATGAAGCGGGCGGGACTAGCCCGGGCGATGGCCCTGGATCCGGAGATCCTCTTTTTCGATGAGCCATCGGCAGGGTTGGACCCCATCAGTTCCCGTCTTCTCGATGATTTGATCCTCCAGCTCCGGGACAGTCTGGGGACGACCATCGTGGTGGTTACTCATGAACTGGCGAGTATTTATTCGATCGGAAACAATTCCGTATTTCTCGACGCGACGGCAAAAACCATGATTGCCTCCGGTGACCCCAAGCTGCTGCTAAAGGAGTGTACCAACAACGTCGTACATAGCTTTCTGACGCGAGGAGGGGAGTTTACCGAGAAGACCTTTGAATCGGATAATTGTTGATTCAAAGAGTAAAACAGAGACCATAGACAGGGAGTCAACCCATGAGCAAACAGGCCAGTATGAAAATGATCGGTGTCTTTGTCGTCGGGGCGGTGGTCTTGCTGACGGCGGCCATTGTCATTTTTTCCTCCGGTCAATTTTTTGAGAAGCAGAACTTCTATGCCCTCTACTTCGAAGAATCGATCCGGGGTTTGAACACGGGGGCCCCCGTGTATTTCAAAGGCGTGAAGGTCGGTACCGTCACCGACGTCCGGCTCTTTTACAAGCCCGAAATTGAGATGCTGCACAGCGCTGTGGTCATTGAACTTGACCCGAGCCGGGTCATTAATCTCGATACCGGGGGGAGGGTGGCGGCTGAATCGGGAGACATTAAATACCTGGTAGAAAAAAAGGGTCTGAAGGGCCAATTGGATATCCAAAGTCTGGTGACCGGTCTGTTGGTTATCACCCTCGATTTTTATCCCGACAAACCCATCGAGCTCCACAATTTCATGAAACAATACGAGGAAATCCCGACGATACCGACGCAATTTGAGCAACTTACCAAGGCCTTGCAGGAGCTACCTCTCAAGGACATGGTGAAGAAGCTGGACAAGATCATCTCCGGCATCGAAAGCCTCGTCAATTCCAAGGATACTCAAGAAGGCGTCAGGTCCCTTGCCAAGGCGGCTAAAGAGGCCGAGGGGCTTATGAAAAAGATGAACGAACAGTTCGGTCCGACCATAATGGATCTGCGGGCGACATCCGAGGCGGCCCGGGGAGCCTTCCGGCAGGCGGAAAAGACCCTCGCCATGAATGAAGGGGTTCCCGGTCAAATGGCGACGAAAGCCAAAGAGACCCTCGATCAGGCGAAGGGGACGCTGAAAAAAATGGACGATAATCTTGCCGCCCTAAAGCGTTTTACCCAAGAGAATACGGAGGTTTCCTTCCAGTTGGAAGACACCCTCCGGGAATTTTCCAATATTGCCCGGTCTCTGCGGGCGCTGACCGATTATCTGGAACGCCATCCCGAGGCGCTCCTGGAGGGAAAGAAAGGGCCTTAAGGAGGAAAGGGTATGAAAAGAATACTGAAAAGCTGGATATTATTGTTTGTTTTTACGCTTATCATGGCCGGGTGTGCGACGTCGCAACCGGCAAGGTTCTACACCCTGAATGGGATGAGTAAATCAGACAATGCTTCCCAGGCGGCAACAGGAAAGAAAGAAACAATTGGCGTTGGACCGGTCTCCATTCCTGACAGTCTGGATCGCCCCCAAATCGTCACCCTTTCCGGGGAAAATGAGGTCAGAATCGCGGAATTTGACCGCTGGTCCGGTTCCTGTCGGGATGAAATCGCCCGGGTGATGACGGAGAACCTATCTGCGCTGCTGCCATCACAACGGGTAGTCTCCTATGCCTGGGGACGCAGGGTAAACCTCAACCGCCAGGTCACTGTTGATATTCTCCGTCTGGACGGGGTATTAGGGAAAATTGTGATCCTGAAAGCAAACTGGGCGATCCTGGAGGAAAACGGGACAAAAGCCATCCTGGTCAGACGATCTGACATCTCCGAACCTGTCAACGGCGGCGACTATGCCAGTTTCGTGGCGGCCCAGAGCCGGGCACTATGGACGCTCAGTCGGGAGATAGCTGCGGCGGTTCAATCCCCGAGATAGAAATGGACCGATGGAGTTTGTCCGCGGTTCACAAGAGGATGATGACAAATACGGCCAGCGCGGCGGCAAGAGACTCTGCGGCGGTCGGTATTTTGTCGCTCTTTGCGATATAGCCCTTCTCTGAAAGTCTTGAACATATCTTGTCGGTTTGTTCCTTTTGAAGTTTTTCAAGGGTTTTGCCAAGGGCCTGTCGGTTATTCTCTACACAGGAATACTTGAATATGTCCTGTCTCACATCCTTGGGAAGTCCTTCGGTTGCATAATCAAGATCTTCGCATACCTTCTTCCTCAGCGCCACCCAGTCATCCATCTCCACATCAGTACCGAGCCTGTACTCGACAACAGGCGGACTATCTATCTTCACATCCTTTCTTGAAACTGTTATCCCAGGGATGCAGCCGACGAGACAAAAAATCCCAGTCATAAGCAATACGATTTTCTTCTTGACAGACACCTTTGCCATGCAATCCCCCACTCATTCAATTTACTGAGAAAAAACAAAGCCGCCTCTCCCGGTAGCAATTTCACCTGGAGAGGCGGCTTGTAAATAACGATGTCCCCGTCTGTCACTGATCTATTTGCGGAACTTTTGCCGCTCCGCTGCCATGGATCAGTGGATCAGGGATGCAGAATCACTTGTTCAATGCCGGGACGAACTGATCGCGGCGGTTCTTGGCCCAGGCTGCCTCGTTGTGTCCCGGATCCAAGGGGCGTTCGAAACCGTAGCTGATAGTTTTCATCCGTTTTTCATCAATACCCAGCCCGACGAGATATTTCTTGGCTTCCATGGCCCGTCTTTCCCCAAGGGCCAAGTTGTATTCCTGAGAGCCTCTTTCGTCACAATAACCCTCAATGGTCAGGGAATAATTCTTATTCTTAGTCAGCCAGTCGGCATGACCCTTCAGGATTTCTCTGTCCGGGGTTCTGATCGCGGATTTGTCAAAATCAAAGTGGATATTTGCCAGTTCCAGAGCCACTGCCGGGGCCGCTGCTTCCGCTTTTGCCTCTTGCACCTGAGCTACGACCGGGGCCGCTGCTGCAGGAGGGGGGGGCGGGGGTGCTGCTGCGAGGAATATCTTTTCCACCCAAGCATCCATGGCCGCCTGAGTGGCTAAATCATCGGCGTTGACAGCCGCGCCGCACTTGGCTTCCTTTGCGATCGCGTCGATCAGTTCTTTCGCTCGCAGGAACTTCCCTACCTGGATGGTGTAGATGCAGATCTTGTCGCCATACTGCGCCTTTATCCTGGCTACGGCGGGGATGACATTTTTCGGCTGAAGATCGTCAACGCCGGGTATGTGCTCGAAATCGCTGACAATAATGACAGCAGAATTCCCCGTTTTTCCCTGGAGGTCGATGCTGGCCCCGTCAATAGCCTTTTCCATCGGGGTCGGACCGCTGCCCCATTGCAGGGTCTCCATGCCTTTGACAAAAGCTTTCTTATCAAAGGCGGTCATCCCGTAAAGAAGCGTACTCTTATCGTTGTAGAAGTCCCGCAGTCCCGCCGTCAGCTTGATATCCGGAATCGTCGCAATCATTCTTTGGGTCACGTCTCTGGCCAGATCCAATTCCGTTGATTTGCCATAGGGGTCGTCCATGGAGGAAGACTTATCAAAGAGGACGACGAAATTTTCTGTTTTCTGTATTAATTTTCCTGATTTCAGTTGCCCGTCGAGGCTGTCAGGCGAATAAGCCGCCTTTTGTGTCGCACAACCTGCAAATAGCAAACATAAAAAAACTACTAATAGAATTCGTAACCCACTACTTTTCATGAACGTGTCCTCCTTATTAATATAAAATTTTAAACTTCCTCAATTATTCCTTTCCATTCCTGTCCGTCAGTCCGCATCTATCCTACCTGAGTTTAATACCAGTAAATTTTTCAACCTTCAAGAAAAAAAAATATTTTTTTTACAGGCTGGGGAGACCATTTTTTGTCCACCAGCTCCGGTCGGTAACTTAACGATTTTTTCCATAAATGATAAAAACTTCTGTTTTCATGGGTCAGGTGCCGGTTCTGCAACGTCTTTGGCCCGAAATGCGAAAAAGGCGTTCAGCAGCATCAATGCCGTTCCGATAATGAAAACCACCTGAAAACCGTGCATGAGGATCTCCGGGTGCAGCTTGTAAGCGGGTGGGGCAATGTGCCAGCGACTGCAATCAATACTGATGACCTGCTGGACGACAAGCACAAAAAAAACGATGCCCAGGACGGAGCCGGCGCTTGTCGTCATCCGGTAGATGCCGGAAGCCATGCCCTGTTTTTCCTTCGGAGCAAGGGTCATGATCAGCTTATTGTTGGGCGCAAAAAACAGGCCGATGCCGACCCCCATCAGACATAGGGCGGCAATAACATGGGCAAGGCCGGAATATGGGCTCAGAAGGGCGACAAGGATATTGCCGGCGGCAGTGATCAACATGCCTGCCGTACAGAGCAGGTGCGAACCGAAACGGTCGGCCACGCTTCCGGCAAAAGGGGCGACGACGGCTGCCGTGATGGGGAAGATCATGATGACCAGCCCGGCCTGAGACATATTGAGGTGGCGAACAAGGAGGAGATAAAAGGGAAAGAGGAACATCACCCCTCCCATGAGAAAGTAAACCAGAGCCACCGCCGCGACAGAATAGGAAAAGCTCCTTTTTTTAAAAAGAGTTAAGTCTACGAGGGGATAAGATATATGCTGTTCCTGGCGGAAAAACAAAACGAACCCGACGGCGGAGACAACAAAGGCTGCCATGATAATTGGATTATTCCATCCCGCCTTGGTGCCGGAATTCAGCGCAAAGATCATAGGGAACAGGGCCATGAAGAGCCATACGGCGCCGGGCAGATCGAAACGGGCGTCGGGTGCCTCTGCCTGCCTGGCCGGGACGATGATAAAGGAGACCAGCAGTCCCACGGCCAGAACAGGTACCGAAACAAGGAAATTGTATTGCCAGCCAAAGACCCCGGCAACATAACCACCGACGGCAAGTCCCAGGGCGAAACCGAGGGCCGCCATGGCGGCGACAACACCCAGGGCCAGACCGATCATGTGAGCCGGGAGAAAAACCGTCGTAATGGCGAGGGACATGGGCAGAGTCATGGCGTAGCCTACGGACTTCAGGGTGTGAAAGGCAATCAGCGCCTGGATGGTGGGGGCGAAGGCGCACATGATGTTTCCGGTGGCGTAAATAATCAGGCCAATATTCAAAACGTTCCGGTAGCCCTTGAGATCACCGAGCTTTCCGAATCCAACAGGGGTGGCCACGGAAATGAGGCCGAGGATGATCAGGACCCAGTCGCTTAAGGATGTGGAAACGTTAAAGTATTTTGAAATGGGAATGATGGAGATATTCACCAGGGAATAATCCAGATTGGCCACGCCCGCAAGGGATCCGGCTAGGGCGATGAGGGCGAACTGGCTTTTTTTATCGGTCAACGCATAATCAACCATACGATAATATACTATGGATTGTCATTTCTGCACAAGGAAAGAAAACAGGAGAAAAGTTGGTGAATTATTTTATTTATTGTGTCATATCGTCGTCAGTGATTACAGGGAGGCTTTAAACAATGCAAGAATACCGGCAAAAATTAAGGACCGCAGAGGAAGCCATTGCCATGATCCACTCCGGCCAGCGGGTCTTCATTAGCTCCACCTGCGGATCTCCTCGCCATCTTGTGGATGCTGTAATTAAAGACCGCGCCCGTTTCTCCGATCTGGAGATTCTCCGCCTCCTGTCATTGGAAGCCACTATCGACTTGACGAAGCATCGGCAGGAGTTGGAGCATATCTTTTCCTTCCGGAGCATCTATCAGGGTTCGGGAAGGACGGAACAGCTCAGAGGCATCCGACGCTTTCTCACCCCCATGGGTTTTTCTTCCATCCCCAGGCTTTTTCGGTCCCGGAAGTTGCCCATCAACTGCGCCCTCATTCAGGTCAGCCCACCCGATGAATACGGGTGGATGAGCCTGGGGGTATCCGTCGACATTACGAGGGCGGCAGCTCAGGCGGCGGATCTCGTAATCGCCCAGGTCAATTCGCAGATGCCCCGTATCAACGGGAACACCTTCCTCCATGTACGGGACATAGACATATTTGTGGAAAGGGATGCACCGCTGCCGGCGGTTCAGGAGCATCCGGAAACGGAGGCAGCCCGGAAGATTGCCGAACTGGTGGCCTGCCTGATCGAGGACGGCGCCACAATCCATGTGGGACTGAGTGAATATACCGGCCCTATCCTAAGAGCATTAAAGGACAAACGCGATCTGGGAGTTCATACCCAGTTCATGACGGACGGACTCATGCATCTCATGAAGGAAGGAGTGATCACGAACCGCTATAAGAGCAGCCATGAGGGCAAGCTCGTGGCGGAATCGGCCATCGGCGGGGAAGAATTGTACAAATTTCTTAATAATCATCCCGCCGTTGAATTTCACCCCGCCGACTATGTCAATAATCCCGTCATTATCGCCCAACAAGAGCGGATGACCTCCGTAAATGCCGCCACGGCGATAGACCTGACCGGACAGATTGCCGCCGACGCCCTGCCCGAAAATTATTTCTCCGGAGTTAGCGGCATGGCCGATTTTGTCCTCGGCGCCCTGGCCAGTCCGGAGGGAAAATCAATGATCGTCCTGTCTGCCGCAACTCCGGATGGCAAGAAGAGCAACATTGTTCCCGAACTGGACTGCGGGGCGGTGTTCATACCAAAAAGCTATATTCAGTACGTCATCACGGAATACGGCATGGTCAATCTCTTCGGGAAAAGTCTCCAGGAGCGGGCCATGGCCCTGATCAGCATCGCCCACCCCGAATTTCGGGAAGGGCTTTTCCAGCAGGCCGGGGAACTGGGATTAATCAGCCGGGAGCGCACCCTGAACGAATCCCTCTTTGGCGTCTATCCCGCCTGGCTGGAAGAAATTCGAGAATACGGCGGCGTCCGGGTTACTTTCCGTCCCGTCAAACCGACCGATATCCGCCCCATCCAGGAACACTTCTACACCATGGACGACAAGGATGTGGCGACAAGGTTCTTCCAGTTGCGCTCCACCTTCTATCAGGAACAACTGGCGGACATGTATCAGGTGGACTACATCAAGAACATGACCATTGTCGCCGCCACGGGGGAAGGGGGGCTGGAAAGGGTGATCAGTGTGGGCGAATATAACCTCGAACCGGCCCAGAACCGGGTGGAAGTCGCCTTTTCCGTCTCCAAAGACTGGCAGGGCAAGGGGATCGCCCACGTCATCCTGACCAAACTTGCCCAGGGGGCCATGGGGAATGGTTATTCCGGCATGGTGGCCTATACCTCGCATCGTAACGCCGCCATGATCCGCCTGTTCAAGAAACTTCCCTACGTCGTCAAGACCGCCTTGGAGGAAGATTTTTTTGTCCTGTCCTGCGAATTCGAAGAAAAGCAGGTGATATAATTTTCATTCTTTACTGTGCCCGCTTCGAGTACGGATATTAGCGATCATTTGCCGCCGGCGTATTTGGCGACGGTCCCCAGCAAAGCCTTGGCCTGCGGGTTATTGACATTCTTGCGCACGAGAATGTCCGTAGGGGAGGCCGTCTGTCCATAATAATCATTATTTAATCCCTCGCGAATTTTGATTACGGCGCCTTTCAGGGAAACGCCCCCGTAAAGGCCTTTGGAGCGGGCGAAGGTCAGGATATCGACACTGAAATTGGCCGTCGAGGCATCCGCCCCGGCCCCTACAGGCCCGACCGCCACACTCACGTCTGCCCCCAGTTTGACGCCGCTGGAGAGCATGGCATTGGCCCCCCGTTCCGTCATGGCTAACATAATTATCTCCGACGCATCCCCGCCCGCCTGGAAGCCAAAGCTGACCTCACCGATCGTGTAAAAGGCTGGTCCCAGCCAAGTACCGGTCTGCGGTTCTTTGGCCACGAAGACGCCGGTCCCGCCCGAGGCGCCAAAGACGAAGGCCCCCCGCAGCATCTGAGGGCAGATGAAGATTCCCTTGGCCTTTTTCACCAGGTCCCGGAACGGTTTTGCATCCATGCCGGAGGTGAAGCTTTCAAAGGTGTAGCGGGACGTCTCCACAAGTTGCTCCGCTTCCCGCTTGTCATTTGCCTGGACATCACCCGGACTGAAGGCGACGAAGCCCCACGCCAGAAAAGACGCCGCGACAACGGCGAAAATCCGGACCATCAAGAAACTGACTGTTTTTCTTTTCATGATATGCTCCTGTATGTACACCTAATATTAAACTCACAAAAAATCATCGTGCTGGGGAGCAACCGATCAATCAATTCACCCAGCGGGTAAAATTTTCCCTTTTCACGCGCGGCCGCTCGAAGTGGTTGAGCGGGTAAGAGTCGTCCGGATAACCCAAGGCCACGCCGACAACTATCCGCCGGTCATCCGGTATGCCCGCGATGCTTCTCAGTAGATCCGGGTGGACGACGGCGGCGGCCATGATGCAACTCCCCAGTCCCCGGTCATAAGCAAGGAGGCAGACGCTCTGGACAATGAGACCGATATCGAGCATGGCGTACTCCACCTGTAAGTCCCGGGGGATGCAGGCCACGAGTAGACAAGGGGCGTCGAATAGGCCCGACATGCCAAGATAGTAGCGGTTCCGGGCCTCCTTGTCCCCCCGGGGAATTCCCAGGGTATCCAGAACCACCCTTCCCAGTTCCCCATACCTGCCTTTCATCGCCTCCGGCCATTTCTCAGGCATGGGAACATCAGGGACAGGAAGCCCGCCGCTTAATGATTTTTCTTTATTGAGCCGCTTGAGTTCCGCCAGGGGCGGACCGGTAATCACATATAATTCCCATGGTTGCGTGTTTCCCCAGGACGGCGACCAGCGGGCCTCCTCTAGGATCTCTTCCATCAGGCTGCGGGGAACTTCTTCGGGTTTGAATTTTCTGATACTTCTCCGACCTTTGATCGCTTCTTTCAGCTCCATCATCCACCTCCCATATTTAGACGCCTCTTTCTTTACCTTTTATCCTTTGAAAGTCAAGAGGGACAAACTTACAAAAAGTCGAGAATTTTCATTTAGGGGAAGGCCATTATTCAGGGGGCCGGCATCATGATGCTTGCCGTCTATCCCAATATTTTCCCCAGGATCTGATTGATGATAGAACTCGTATCGGGGATTTTCCCGAGGGTAATGATCCCGTAAGGAGCAGCGGTTTCCGCGGTGGACACTACTTCTTTCCCGTGTATAATTTCCACCTTCAGCGTGCCCTCGACAGTCGTTTTTCGAATGACGCAGGCCGCTGCCAAACCTTTGCCAGTGAATTCCGCAGGTGCCTTACCCGTGATCTGGATGGGTTTGGGCATGGCCCCCGTGCCGGCAATTGTGTAATGGCCGCTAAACGGCAACTGGTCGGCGCCGGTTACTTTGATGGTATAGTCTGATTCCACGCCCTTCAAGCCATCACTACAGCCAAACAGGAGGATGATTATCAGGATAAAGTACAGTTTTGATCTTTTCATGGAAGTTTCCTTATGTTGTTATATTTCATGTGGATGTTCAGTTCTTGTCTTGCATTTCCTGTCTCGTTTGCTCGGCCAGGAGGCAGCCGGCGATGCATTTGTCGATACAGTTGCCATCACAGGGCTCAATATGGATGGTGACGGTCGTATGGGGGAATCGAGCCTTGATCTTATTCGACAGTTCTTTTGTAATCGCGTGGGAATCCAGTACCGACATATGGGGCTCTACCTTAAGATGGAACTCGACAAAACGGAAGTGCCCCGCCTTGCGCGTCCGCAGATCATGGTAACCGTGAATGACGCCTTTCTGTTCGACAATGCACTGGCGAATCCATTCCACTTCCCCTCTGGGAAGATGGACATCCAGGAGGTCCTTAGCAGCCTGGGTGGTCAGATCATAAGCCGCTTTCATAATAAGCAGGGCGACGCCCAGAGCGGCAACCGGGTCGAGCCAGTAGAAATCCTTCCCGGGGAAAAGCCATTGAGCGATCCAGATCAGGGCCAGACCGCCCATAACCCCGGCGGAGGTGTATACATCCGTCCGGAGATGCCAGGCGTCGGTCTGGAGGGCGACGGAATCCGTTTCCCGACCGACCTTGAAGAGCATTTCCGATACGATAATGTTGGCTACCGATGAAATCAGCATCACGCCGACGCCCCAACCGATAGCCTCAATCGGTTCCGGATTTATAAGTTTTTTCACTGCCTCGAAAATGATCCAGATTGCCGCTACAAAGATGAGCAGGGCTTCGACGGTGCCGGAGATATTCTCGATCTTCCCGTGCCCGAAGGGGTGTTTGCTGTCCGCCGGGATGCTGGAGGTCTTCACCGAGAACAGCGCAATAATGGCAGCAAGGAGATCAACGCCGGAGTGAATTGCCTCCGAGATGATGGAGACAGACCCGATCATCAGGCCCACAATCAACTTCATGGCCACCAGGGTCGTGTTGGAGACGACGGAAAGGACGGCGATTCTTACTTTACGGCGTTGAGTATCCATGTAACCCCCTTGCTACCTTTCAATCAAACAAATCGTTAAGAAAATCACGCTTTTTTTGATGGTGGTCGCCATGATGACCATCGTGATGTTTATCGTAGTGTTGATCGCGGCGCTCTTCGTAGCGCGGTTCCTGATAGGATCGGGAAGGCGTTTCCAGCGCGGACCGCCCGATAATCTTATCCAGTTCGCCCCGGTCCAGCCAGACGCCCCGGCATTTTGGACAGAAATCGATCTCGACACCCTGACGCTCCGTTATATTTAACGGGACAATGCAAATGGGACAATTCATATTTCTTTCTCCTTCTTATGGTTATTCATTCAACGATAATTAAGGTTGCCGGGAGGAACGGAAAACCTGAAACGGGTCTTGGCGGCGGCAATTGTAATAAAATATTTGGCTTGTAAAATTAAGACCTGGCCGGGGGGGCCTTGTTGGGGTAGATGTCATCTACCTGGGAAGAGATGAATATGGTTGTGGTTTTAGACAATATAACCGCCGCTGAAAAGAATATCGCCGCTGGACCGGAAGCGATTACCGCGATCACCGGCAGGGCATCTGTTTTGTTCTTACTGAAGGTTCCGGATATTGAAGTTTTGACCTTGCAGATGGAGCACGAGGTCAATAGAAAAGAGCGGTCATGGTGATGGAAGGCGACGGCAATAATGGCCAGGAAAAAGCCGGCCATGGACAGTAAAACGATCTTTTTAATCAGGAAGTGATGCATGATTGAACAGTTGCCTTGTTTTCCTTATTAATAATGGCGCCACCTAACATCTATTTCAAAGGCCTGTCAAGGGGTATAAAATACACATCTGTATCGGTTGATTTTAGTTTTAAATATGATACTGTGCCTGAGATTATTGAGATAAGGAAGGACGAAAATGATCAATATATTTAAGCCGACTTTATGTAAGCATCGGGAGGAGAAATAAATGGATTGTCCATGCGGCTCAGGTAATACTTACGAAGAATGCTGTGAACCCTTCATAAAAGGGGAGGGGCTTCCGGAAACGGCGGAGCAGTTGATGCGTTCGCGATACAGCGCCTACGCGTTACAGGAAATACCGTATATATACAATACCTTGCATCCCGAGTCCCGAGGAGATTGGGATGAGGAGGGGGCGATAAAATGGTCAAAATCCTCCGTATGGAGCGGGCTGGAGATTATTCAGACCGAGGCGGGAGGCCCCGCTGATAATCAGGGGACGGTTGAATTCATCGCCAGTTTTTCTGTGGGGGATAAACGGCTTCAGCATCATGAACTGGCCGTTTTTGAAAAAGTGGCGGACAGATGGTACTTCAAAGATGGCGAGATGGTAAAACCAAAACAAGTAAAGAGAGAAGCTCCCAAAATCGGCAGAAACGACCTCTGTCCTTGCGGGAGCGGCAAGAAATACAAGAAATGCTGCGGTAGGTGAAGCACGGGCCAGCCGATTTCCTAAATGGATCTAATCGTTTTCTCCGCCTTCCCAGGTCAAGGCAGTTCACGTATTTATGGTCTTATGCCCCCCCGCCCAAGGCCTTGTAGAGAGTAACTTCATTGACAAGGCGGGAGAGATAAAGGCTGATCAGCCCCTTTTGAGAGCCGTAGAGAGAGCGTTGCGCATCGAGGACGCTCAGATAGTTGTCGACACCTCTCGTATAACGGATTGTGGAGAGACGGTAGGTCTCGGCATTAGCGTTGACCAGTGATTCTTGGGCTTCGATCTGGCGGTTCACCGTGCCCTGGACGGCCAGGGAGTCCGCCGTTTCCCGAAAGGCCGCCTGGATTGCCCTTTCATACTGGGCGATAGTTATTTCCTTTTCCACTTTCGTGAGATCGTATAACGACCACAAGCGGGCGTCGAAAATCGGGACGATGATCTGGGGTGCGAAATTCCACGTACTGGAGCCGCTTCGGAAGAGTCCCGACAGATCGGCGCTGGCTGTGCCGAAGGTCGAGGTCAGCGCGATGCGGGGAAAGAAAGCGGCGCGGGCGGCGCCGATGTTGGCATTGGCTGCCTTGAGGCGGTGTTCTGCTGCCAGGATGTCGGGACGGCCCAAGAGCAGTTCCGAGGACAAGCCGGGGGAAATATCCCGGAGCGGACTGATTTTGCCCAATTCCGGCGGCAGGAGCTCCGGCGGTACGGGAGAACCGACAATAAGCTGCAAGACGTTTTCTTCCAGGGCGATCAGTTGGGTGTAGCGGGCTACGTCTCCCCGGGCCGTATCGACTTGGCTTTGGGCGCGCCGGAGATCCAGTTCGGAGGCGATCCCCACTTCGTGACGCCTCCGGATAAGTTTATAGGCATGCTCCTGTGCCTCGAGAGTGGAGGTGGTCAGTTTTAAACTTTCCCGGTCCGCCGCCAGGGTAAGGTAGGCGTTGGCCACGGCGGACACCAGGAGAATCTGAGCGCTGCGGCGAGCTTGGTCCGTGGCAAAGTATTCTTCCAGCGCCCGATCCTTCAGACTCCGGATCCGGCCGAAGAAATCTATTTCCCAGGCGGTGACGCCAAAATTGACACTGTATTGCTGGGCGGTCGTTTCTTGGCCCGTGGTGGTAAGGTCTGCCGGTACTCGTCCTTTGGTTCCGTAGCCGACGGCGTTGACGGACGGAAACAGCTCGGCCCGCTGGATGCCGTAAAGGGCCCTGGCCTTTTCGACATTTAAGGCTGCCAGCCGCAGATCGCGGTTATTCTTCAGGGCCGTCTGAATGATCTTTTGCAGGCGTTCATCAGTGAAGAACTTTTGCCACGGCAAATCCTGCATTGTCGGCGCTGCCGCGTCAGCCTTCATTTCCTTGTAGGCCGCACCGGTCGGCCATTGGTTGGGAACGGGAGCTGCCGGGCGCTCATATTTCGGGGCCATCGTGCAACCGCCCACCAAGAGGACAATAGCGCAAATAATATACAAGGAGATTCTTTTCATATCATGCCTCTCCCGTTGGAGTTGTGTCCGCAGTGCCGGTGTTTTCATCTTCCCGTCGTTTTCCGGTCAGTTTTTCCTTCAACACCTGGAAGAATGACTTGGCGCCTTCTGCCCCGGCTGCTTCATGTTTCCTTCGTTTGCCGAAGAGCTTTTCGATCAGCACGTAGAAGAGAGGTGCAAAAATAACCACCAGGACGGTGGCCGTCACCATTCCTCCCAGTACGCCGGTGCCGATGGCGTTTTGGGCCCCGGCCCCGGCGCCGGTGGTTAGGGCCAGGGGTAGAACGCCGAAACCGAAGGCCAGTGAGGTCATGAGGATAGGACGAAAGCGCAATTTCGCTCCCTCCAAGGTGGCATCGATGAGATCCATCCCTTGTTCCAGCCCGTCCTTGGCAAACTGGACGATCAGGATGGCGTTCTTGGTGGCCAGCCCCAAGGTGGTGAGCAATCCGATCTGGAAATACACGTCATTGGCAAGTCCCCTTAGGCTTGAGGCGATGACGCCGCCGATGACCCCCAGGGGGAGCATCATGAGGATCGCCATGGGGATGGTCCAGCTCTCGTAGAGCGCGGCCAGGCACAGGAAGATCACGAAGATGGAAAAGGCGTAAAGCAACGGGGCCTGCGAGCTGGACATACGCTCCTGATAGGAAAGTCCGGTCCAGTCGAAACCCGTCCCCTTAGGCAGCTTTTCCACTGCTTCTTCCATGGCCTGCATGGCCTCGCCCGAACTCTTGCCAGCCGCCGGTTCACCCCAGATGTTGATGGACGGAAAGCCGTTGAAACGCGCCAGCCGGGGAGAACCGGAAGTCCAACGGCCGGAGGCAAAGGAGGAAAAGGGGACCATCTTCCCCTCCTTATTCCGGACATAGAGCTTATCCAGGTGCTGGGGCAGCATGCGGTAGGGGGCGTCTGCCTGAACGTAAACCCGCTTAATCCGGCCACCCTGAATGAAGTCGTTGGCATAGGCGCTGCCAAAGGCCGTTGCAATCGTCTTGTGGATGGAGGTAATGGGAACCCCCAGGGCGCCGGCCTTTTCCCGGTCCACGTCAATCCGGTATTCGGGCACGTCCGCCATGCTGTTGGGCCGGACAGCTGTCAAGCGGGGGTCTTTCGTAGCGATGCCGAGGAGCTGGTATTGAGCCTCCATCAGTTTCTGGTGTCCAAGACCACCCCGGTCCAGCAACTGATAGTCGAAACCCTTGGCCTGGCCCAACTCGGTGACGGCCGGGGGCGGGAAAACATACACCTGGGCGCCCCGGATGCTCGCTAGGGCTTTCATGGCCCGCCCCGCAATAGCCTTGGCCTTCAGGTCTTTCCGGTCGCGGAGCTCCCAGTCCTTCAGCTTGATGAATACCATGCCGTTATTCTGGGCCCGGCCGGAAAAGCCAACCCCGGTGATGGTCAATGTAGTTTCCACCGCCTCTTTTTCCTTCTCCTTGAAATAATGCTCGATCTGCTGCGAGACCTCCCGAGTCTGCTCCAGCGTGGCGCCGGTCGGCATGATGACCTGGGCGAAAAGCGTCCCCTGGTCTTCATCGGGCAGGTAGGCCGTGGGCATGCGGTAGTATAGAATCCCCATGATGGCCACAATCACCAGAAAAACAGCCAGATAGCGCTTTTTCTGGGAGAGGGAATGACCGATCAGGCCCATATACAGGCGTCGGAAGCGAAAAAAGCCGTGATTAAACCATCGGAAAAACGGTCGCAGGAAAGCGATGGCATTCTCTGCTTCATGACCTGCCGGCACGGGTTTGAGCAGCGAGGCGCAGAGGACCGGGGTCAGGATCAGGGCGATGACTACCGACAGGAGCATGGCGGCGATGATGGTCACGGAGAACTGGCGGTAGATGACGCCGGTGGAGCCGGGAAAGAACGCCATGGGCGCAAATACCGCCGAGAGCACAAGCCCGATGCCGATCAGGGCGCTGGTGATCTGTTCCATGGATTTGGCCGTGGCCTCTCGAGGCGGAAGGCCTTCCTCTGCCATGATCCGCTCCACGTTTTCCACCACCACGATGGCGTCGTCCACCAACAGGCCGATGGCGAGCACCATGGCGAACATGGTGAGCATGTTGATGGAATACCCGAAGAGCCCCAGCATGGCGAAGGTTCCCAGGAGCACGACCGGCACCGCGATGGTCGGGATCAGGGTGGCGCGGACATTTCCGAGAAAAAGCCACATGACCAGAAAGACCAGGAAGACGGCTTCGAAAAGAGTCTTCACCACTTCATTGATGGCTACCCTGATGAAGGGGGTGGTGTCATGGGGAAAAACGACCTTCACCCCTTCGGGAAAGAAACGTTCCATCTCCGCCATCTTGGCCCGGACGGCATTGGCCGTGTCCAGGGCGTTGGCGCCCGCGGCCTGACGGATGGCGAGGCCCCCGATAGGTTTGCCGTTGAATGAGGTTATGATGTCGTAGAGCTCGGTTCCCAACTCAGTCCGGCCCACGTCCTGAATCCTTACAGTGGAACCGTCCGGGTTGATGCGGATGGGGATGGCGGCAAACTCCTCCGGCGTATTGAGCATGTTCTGGACGATGATGGAGGCGTTTAAACGCTGGCCGGGCACGGCCGGCACCCCGCCGAACTGGCCGGCGGAAACCTCCACGTTGTATGCCTTGAGAGAGGCGATTACATCTTCCACGGTGAGCTGGTAATCCGTCAATTTGTCAGGGTTGAGCCAGATGCGCATGGCATAGCCGGCGCCGAAGATCTCCACCTCGCCCACGCCCGGCACCCGGGAGACGACGCTCTCCAGATTATTTTTGGCAAAGTCTATCAGGTCCTTCATGTCCATACGGCCGTCTTCGGAGACCAGGCCCAGGATCATCAGAAAGTTCCGGGTTGATTTTTTGACCTGGACCCCCCGGTTTTTGACATCATCGGGGAGGCTCGGCATGGCGAGTTGGAGCTTGTTCTGTACCTGAGACCAGGCGAGATCCGGACTGGTCCCGGGATCGAAGGTCAGCTCGATGCGGGAACCACCCGCCGAATCGCTGGTAGCGGACATATACAGCAGATTGTCAAAACCGGTCATCTTCTCCTCGATGACCTGGGTCACGCTGTTTTCCACGGTCAGCGCCGAAGCCCCCGGGTAGGATGCTTGAATGGCGATGGTGGGTGGGGCAATGGGAGGATATTGGGATATGGGCAGGTTGTAGATCGCCAGTCCTCCTGCCGCCATGATGATGATGGCAATGACCCACGCGAAAACCGGACGTTCCAGGAAGAATTTCGATAGCATCGCGGTCCTCCGTTAGTTTGCTTTCGCTGCCGGTGTGGCCGCTTGTTTAGCTTCCCCGCTGGTCTTGCCCGCATTCTCGACGAATGGTACCACCTTTACGGATACGCCGGGCTTCACCTTCTGTATCCCCTCGACGATCACCCGGTCGCCGGGTGCGAGACCTGCAGAAATGAGCCACTTATCGCCGATGGCGCGATCGACCTTAATCTCCCGCTGCTGGACCTTGCCTTGGGTGTCCACGGTCAACGTGAGCGGGTTCCCCTTGGGATCGCGGGTCACCGCCTGTTGCGGAACCAGCAGGGACTTTTCGTTGACCCCTTCTTCCAGCTCCGCCCGGACAAACATGCCCGGCAGGAGGACGCCCTTCGGATTGGGAACGACCACCCGCAAAATGACCGATCCGGTCGTCGGATCGACGGTGACGTCACGGAATTGCAGCACCCCTTCCCAGGGATATCTGGTGTTGTCTTCCAGGAGGACATGAACCTTGTTCCTGATGTTTACGTTGTGATTGAGGCGGCCATCCTCCAGGCGCCGCCGCAAGCGCAACAGTTCCGTCGTGGATTGGGTCACATCCACATACATGGGATCTAAGCGTTGAATGGTAGCCAGGGCCAGAGGCTGATTGGCCGTCACCAGGGCGCCCTCCGTAACGCTGGATTTGCCGATGCGTCCGGAGATGGGGGCCGTGACGGAGGAGTATTTCAGATTGATGCTGGCCGTCTCGACCGTCGCCTTCCAGAACTGCATGTCTGCCTGGTTCTGTTTCAGAGCGGCCGCCGCATCGTCATATTCCTGCTGACTGACCGCCTTTTCGGCCACTAATTCCCGCATGCGTTCGGCCCGCAACCGGATGGCCGAAAAATTGGCCTCGGACCTGCCAAGGGCGGCCTTGGCATTGTCATATACGGCCTGAAAGTGAGCGGGATCGATCTTAAAAAGGACCTGACCGGCCTTGACATCGGCGCCTTCCGTAAACAAACGTTTCTGGATGATGCCCCCCACCTGGGGACGCACTTCGGCGATGAGATTGGCGGACGTCCGACCAGCCAATTCGGTGGTGATCACCACCCGCTGTGGTTGGATTGTCACGACGGCTACTTCAGGACTACCGCCGGCCGGCGCTTTATTGGAAGATTGTCCGCAACCGGCCAGAAGCAGAAAAACGGAAAGCAACCCGGTGGTGGCGATTAGTTTGACCCTGTTATTGATTTGCATGCGGCACCTCAAAATTTTGAAAATTCGGCGATCCGGTCTTTATCTTGTCCGGACGATGTATTCTGCTCATCGGTAAAACAACAAAATGTATATAGGTGAAAAGAATGAAAGTTCATTGCTCATTACCTCTTGACGGCGTCCCAGCAGGCCTCGGCAGTCTGCCGGATCAGGGCTTCATCCAGGGTTACAAAGCCGAGAATATGGTCCCGCACCAGGAAGATCAGCGGGGCGATGGTGAGGGAGAAAAGGGCAATGACGGGGATGTCTTTGACAACACGGTCGGCGATGGCCTCTTCAAAGAGGGCCATGAAGAAGTCGTTGCGGCCGGTCTTGTCCAATAATCTGTCCCGGCGCATGGAGATGCCGTACGGAGAATTCATAAACTGTTCAATATAGCGAAAGCTAAGAGGATTTTCTATGAGAAACCGGAGGATTTTGCCGGTGAGGTAGAGAAACCGTTCCCGGATAGGTCCCGCGGTGGGAAATCCTTCCCGGATCGTCGCGGCAATTTTATTTTCCAGTTCTTTAAAAAGCTCGGTGATCAGCTCATCCTTCCCGGCAAAGTAGAGATATATGGTTCCTACTGCCACGTTTGCCTTGGCGGCGATCATGGACATGGGAACCCGATGGAAACCGTTCTCTGCCAGGAGCTCCATGGCCACGGTCATGATTTCGGTGCGCTTATCTAAACTTTGCATGTGTCAATGCCCCAGCAAAATGAATGAACGTTCATTCATTTTGCTGCCTCTATCTCAGGCACACCTTGCTGTCAAGCATTTTCTCTGTGTTATTTATTCGTCATCCCGCTGGAGATAGGAGCGGATCTTCTGGCGCATGGCTTCGGGGAGTTTGATGCCGATGGCCTTGATGCGGCTTTCGTATTTCTCGAAAGAGCGGGTGTGCTGGGAGGTGTTGATGAAGATCTTGAAGTAGGAACGGATGCTTCCCTCCAATTCGGTCCGGAATTCCATGTCCTCGTTAAGGAGATCCTCCACCGGGGCGATCACCCGGTAATTGATGGGGCGGCAAATGGCCCGGTAGGCCACGAACCGCTGGGTCATGTCGCATTCGTAATTCTTTTCCCGGATGGACTTTTCCACTACCCCCAGATCAATGCAGTCCATGATCTGAAAGGCGTATTCCGGCCGGAGGACCTCCTCGAGGATGACCTGGGCCTTGCGGTATTGCTCGCACTCGTTAAGATCGGCTTCACCCTCGGGCTCGCAGCGGATGTAGAGGACAAAATCAATGTCCGAACCGGTCTGGCAGAGGCCCATGTTGGTGGAGCCCACGACGTCCATGCCGATGTCGTCTTCGATCCGGTCTTCAATGAGGCGCGCCACCTCCTCCATCTTGTCCAGGCGATCTTCCGTTTCCTCCGTCTGGAACATCCGGTAGAACTGCTTGATGTCTTTATAGAGTTGGATCTCCGGGATGTGGGAGAACTTTTTGACCTTCATGTCGAAATTCTCTCCCCCCTTCAGGGCATTGTACCGTTCCCGATCGATGATCTTTTCGACCCATCGCTCCTTCTCCCGGTAATAGTCAGCGATATCGTAGACCCGGTCTTCCACCAGCTTTTTAAAGATGACCTTCCGAATTGCCCGGTCCTCGATTTCCAGGACATAGAAGCAGCCGCCCTCCGACACCCCGCCGGTCAGGAGGGTCACCTCGCCGAAGTTGGAGGGATTAAGGTGAATCGTCCCCTCGCCGACCTGGAATCCCCAGTCTCCGTGAATATGGCCGGTCAGGCAGGCCAGCACGGGATTGTTGTCGCAGAAATTTCGCAGGGCCGGAGAACCGGAGGTGCCGAACTGGGTAACACGGTCATGGATGCCGTGGGCCGGCTGGTGGGTCACGACAATATCGGGCTTTGCGCCCTTGAAAAAGTTGAACATCTCATTTACGCTGTCCGCGATGCCGATACCGCCACGGTAGGGCACCACATAACGCTGGGGAATACCGGGCGTCCAGGTATCCGCCCCGCCGTAACCGGCTATTTTCAGATCTTCGACGTCGTAATTGTGGAGGTGCAGGTCCCGATCATGGAGGGAGGTGTATTTGAGGTCCATGTCATAGTTACCCGGCAGACAGAAGACCGGGGTTTTCTGCTTGATCGCCATGATGTTCTCCAGGACCTTGTATTTCTGCTGCAAAACCCGGCGGGCGCGGATCGTGTACTGCTGGTATTTTGTCCCCTGCTCTTCGAGGTCCGGAGAAATGTCGGGCATTTCCAGAAGCTCGTCTACAAAATCCTCAATCAGCATCCCCTCTTTGCCCATCCGGAGGCGCAGACCGTGGAAGAACGATTGCAGTTCGTGGTAATTGATGGCCGTGTTCATGTGGTAGAAGGGGATATCGATAAGATCGCCGGAGATGATGTACATGTCGGCCACGGTCTCCGACAGGAGGGTCTTGACCCGCTCAAAGGCGCCGTGAATATCGGCGGCATAAATAATTCTCATTCAGGGATACCTCTTGATTAAATAATTACCGACGGTTTCAACGGCAATGCGTCCGCTGACAACTTCCGCCAAGGCCAATCACTGTTCCTATAAGTATAAATTATTACGTCTTTTTTGTCATCCCTAAATCGCAACAGGGAATAATGGCTGCTGATTCAGGGTTCAGACCCCAATATTTGGCGTTTTTTTAACGGGGAATGTTTTCTTATGGAGATGAGTTGGCGAATAATTGGGGCAGGAAGGTGCTTAGGGCGGGGACGAAGGTGACAAGCATCAGGACCCCCACGGCGATGAGAAAGGGGACCCAGATGCCCCGGCTCAACCTTTCCAGGGAGAGACCGGAGATGCTACAGATGGAAAACAGGACTGCCCCCACGGGTGGGGTGATCAGCCCCAGGACGAGATTGAAGCAGACAACGACGCCGAAATGGACGGGGTCGATACCCATTTTCGTAGCGACCGGAGCGATAACCGGCGTGAGGATCGTCAGGGCCGGGGCCGTTTCCAGGGGGATGTCGATGATGAGCAGGAAGATATTGACGAGGATTAGAAAGGCCCATGGAGACGAAGAGACATTGACGATGACTTCCATGATCCGGGTGGGGAGCTGCTCCGCCGCCACGATCCAGGCAAAGGGTTCGGAGAGGCCGATAAGGAGCATGACCGCTGCCGATTCGACGCCGGCGGTGAGAAAGATGCCGGGAAGTTTGGAGATCCGCAGGCGGCCGTAAAAGAAGAAGCCGGCGATCAGTGCGTAAGCGACGGCGATGCCCGCCGCCTCCGTAGGAGTGAAGACGCCGCCGAGAATGCCGCCGATGATGATTATGGGCAGGGTCAGGGCCGGCAGGGCTTTGACGGTTCCCGTCAGGAGTGCCGGCAGGCTCGCCCGCTCTTCCCGCGGGTAGCCGCGCTTACGGGCTATCCAGATCATATAAACCATGAGGGCCAATCCGAGGAGGACGCCCGGGACTATTCCCGCCAAAAAAAGGGAGGCGACGGATACATTGGCAATGACCCCGTAGATGATGAAGGGGATGCTGGGGGGAATAATTGGGCCCATGCAGGCGGCGGTAGCCGTCAGGGCGGCGGAGACTTCGTCGTCGTACCCGGCGCTGCTCATGGCGGGCAGGAGGAGCGATCCAATTGCTACGGCCGTGGCCACGGCGGAGCCGGTAATCGCTGCAAACAGGGCGCTGGCCAGAATCATGGCCAGGCCCAGACCGCCCCGGATGTGACCCATGAGGAGACGGGAGAAACGGACCAGATCGGCGGTGATGCCTCCTTCCTTCATCAGGTTCCCCGCGAGGATGAATAGGGGAATGGCGAGGAGGGGAAAAGAGGAAAGGCCGGCGAAGGTGGTCTGGATGATTATCGTCGGGGAAAGTCCGTCTTTAAGGAGTACATAGCCCAGGGAGGCGCCGCCGAGGACCAGGGCGATGGGCAGGCCGATAGCCATCAAGACTATAAAGGAGGTCAGAAACAGCGTCAACGGGTACCCTCCTTGCCTTATTTTTTGCGGTTATCTTCCGGTGATAAAAGCATCCCGGCCAGATCCTCGATGGTGACGAGGAGCATCAGGCCGAAACCGGCGGGCAGGGCGGCATAGGGCAGGGCCATGGAAATCTCCAGCGCCGGCGAGATCTGAGGCAGGTTGATCAGCGTCTGTTGTAGTCCGTAGCAGGTCATGGTCAGGAGCAGGACAAGCATCAGGCACAGCGAACCTACCCGGGCGATCCGGGCCGCCCGGTAGGGGAGCCTGTCGATGATGGCGGTGAGGCTGATCTGATAGCCTTTCTTGAGCCCGATGGCTGCCCCCATCATGGAGAGCCAGACCAGGGAAAAGGTCGCCACCTCCCCGGACCAGCTCGGCATGGCCTCAAGGAGATAACGCCCCGCCACTTCGTAGGGTATGACGACGGCCATGATCACCATGGTCAGGATCGTGATCCCGCCGGCAAATTTTATCAAGACCTCATTAAGTCGGGACAGGACATACAATGACGGCGCCTTCGCGAAAAGCCCCGGTGCTGCTTCGTTGCCCTTCATTATTTGGTATCGATGATCGTTTCTACCTTGTCCTTGCCGAAGGACTGAATGAATTCCCCCATCGCCCCTTCCATGATCTTGTACCAGGCCCCCTTGTTGATATCTCTGGTCACACTCATCCCCTTGGCGGCCAGCTCGGCGATCTGTTTTTCTTCGTTTTCCCGTCCGAGCTTACGCTGGTAGGGGGCGACCTCCTGGGCCGTCTTCAACATCATGTCCTGATCTTCTTTCGCGAGGGTCTGCCAGGTCTTGGGGCTGACGACGATCAGGGCCGGGGAATAGACGTGCTGGGTCAGGGAGAGGTATTTCTGGACCTCGTTTAATTTGGACGTGTAAATGACGGCGACGGGATTCTCCTGCCCGTCGATGGTTTTCTGCTGCAGGGCGCCATAGACCTCGCCGTAGGCCATGGGGACGGGATTGACGCCGACGGCCTTCCAGGCGGCGAGATGGATTTTGTTTTCCATAGTCCTGATCTTTAGGCCCTTGGCGTCGGCAGGGGCTTTTACGGCCTTCCTGGAGTTGGTGAGGTTCCGGAAACCGTTTTCCCAGAAGGCCAATCCCTTGAGATTGGCCTTGCCCAGATCGGCGAGGAGCTGACGGCCGAGGGGACCATCGAGGACCTTATCCACGTGGGCATAATCGCGGAAGAGGAACGGCAGGTCCAGGATGCCCATGGAAGGGCTGAAACCGCCGACCGGACCGGTCGAGCCGACGTAAAAATCAATGGTCCCCTGCTGGACGGCTTCCAGGAGTTCCCGTTCCCCCTTGCCAAGCTGTCCGTTGGGATAAATGGTGATCTCGATGCGTCCCTTGCTCCGTTCCTTGACCAGCTCGGCAAATTTGGCCGCTCCCTGGTTATAGGTGTGATCCATTGCCGTCAGCGAGGCGAGCTTGAAGGCGACCTTCCCTTCCCCCTTGGGAGGCGTCTTGTCTTGTCCACCGCCGCAACCGCTGATTATCATTGCCAGGATTAAAACAGACAGTAAAAATGCAATTTTTCTCGACATGATTTCCTACCTCCGTTTCTTAAGTCGAACCATAATATTGAGGGCACCACTAACAGAACATCCGGCTGTTTTCAACACGAACATCGTAGCCCGTCCTCCCTCGTGGATGGGATAGCCTCTATTCATTCATTAACGACCCGATAAGGGACATTCAATTCTTTGCAGATCTTCTCTACGGCCATGAGCACCATATTCGTGGTACTCTGTTTTACGACCGGGCTGGCGGAGGTAATCGTAAGCTGGCTGGTGCGCTCGGAAACCGGGATGATTCTCAGACTGGCGGTGTGTTCACCTTCAGAGAACTCAACGAAACGGCTGGCATCGGCTTGACTCGTGATGAGCAATTTCGGGTTTTTATTAATCATGTTCAGTGCCGTTTGATAGACCTTGTCCGCGTCGGCATCTAGATTCACCGTGGCCGTTGTCTGGCGGTCGGTATTCAGGTATACGACCGATTCCGCCGCTACAAAGAACGTGGCGACACATCCGCCCAGAACCCCTGCCACGGCCGATAACAGCACCAGTAGATATAAATTGTGTCGTCTTTTAGACATCATCGAACCTCCCACTCGTTTTTATCGTTGCGTCTATTCAGAGAGATATCTCCCGACCGTCGATATGACACAGAATTTGTGAAATGAAGTACTTATTCCCGCCTAATTATTCATGACATTAAATATCGGGGCTAATTTGTCAAGAATAATCGCGAGGAACATTATCCTTGACCGGGATGAAAGTTTTCCCTGCCCTCCGGTACGGACGGAGGGACGCTTTGGCGGGTCGCCCTCCTTATCTGTGGGCGCTTTTAACAAGATCAGGACATCGGAGAGAGTTGTTCCGGGAGGGATAGAAATCTATAGCGAGGATTTTCTTTCTTGCGGTCATCATAGATGTCGTCTATCAACACCTCGCCCTCCCATGATTTATCCCGGAGAAGCCCTGATTATATCCTTAACCCTGGCGGTCATCCCCTATTTGCTCATGCGGAGCCCTATAAACAGGCTCTGGCCGCGCAGGTAATTCCGTTTCCAAATCAAAGATGATTTTATAAAAAAATTCTTGACAATTTTGATTCAATGCCTTAATTCCCACTAAAAAGATAGAGATTGTATAGAAATGAAATTGTCAACCAGAGGTAGATACGGGGTCCGGTTCATGTTCGATCTTGCCGCCCATTACGGGGAGGGACCGATCTATCTTAAAGATATTGCCCAGCGTCAGGGGATCTCGGAAAAATATCTCTGGCATCTCGTGACACCTTTGAAATCGGCCGGTTTGATCACGACCGTCCGGGGGGCGAAGGGCGGTTATTATCTATCCCGGTCTCCCCAGGATATTAACCTGATGGATGTTGTCAGGATCCTGGAAGGTCCGATCTGCTTCGTCGATTGCGTTGAAAACTCTTCCCTTTGCGACCGGGCGGAGGGCTGCATTTCCCGGGAGGTATGGGGAGAGGTGTCCCAAAAAGTCGGCGAGATCCTCTCGGGGATCACCCTGGAGAATCTGATGGAGAGGCAGCGCAGCAAGACGCCGGATGCGGCCATGTTCATCTGAGGGTGTTAAAAAGTACATTGCGGAGAAAAAACGGAAAGATGTGGATTGTCCTTATGATAATGTGTTGTTGCACCGGGGCGTGTTGTCCGTCCGCCGGGGAGGGGTGAGCATGAGCTGACCTTCCCTGATTAGCGATGGAACAAAGGCCCACTAAGCTGAGATGAAGGCGTTTTTAGTGGGTTTTCTTTTTTTAAAGAAAATATAAGGGAGTGAAGAAATCATGTCAAAGAAAAGATTGGATACCTTAGTCGTTCACGCTGGCCAGGAAACCCCCGATCCCGTTACCGGCGCCCGGGCCGTACCTATTTATCAGACCACGTCTTATGTCTTCAAGGATACGGCCCACGCGGCTGGCCTCTTTGCCCTTCAGCAATTCGGCAACATCTATACCCGCATCATGAATCCCACGACGGATGTCTTCGAACGCCGGATTGCGGCCATTGAAGGAGGCAGCGGTGCCTTGGCCGTCGCCTCCGGCCAGGCGGCGATTACCCTGGCCATCCTTGCCGTCACCCGGTTGGGCGACGAGATTATTGCCGCCGACAATCTCTACGGGGGAACGTATCAGCTTTTCCATAACACCTTCCCCCGGCTGGGCCGGACGGTGAAATTCGTCAATTCCCAGGCGCCGGAGGCGTTCCGGCAGGCCGTCACGGATAAAACCAGGGCCATCTATGCGGAAACCATCGGGAATCCCAAACTCGATGTCCCGGATTTTGAAGCCATTGCCGCCATTGCCCGGGACGCCGGGGTTCCCTTCATCGTGGATAATACCTGCGCCGTGGGACTGGTGCAACCATTGGCCTATGGGGCCGATATCATCGTGTCTTCCGCCACCAAGTTCATCGGCGGCCATGGGACCTCCATCGGCGGGGTTATCGTGGACGGGGGCAAGTTCAACTGGGGAAACGGCAAGTTTCCCGAATTTACGGAGCCCGATCCCAGCTACCACGGCCTGAAATTCTGGGAGGTCTTCCGCGCCGTCCCCGAGGTGGGCAACATCGCCTTCATCATCAAGACCAGGGTGGAGTTGCTCCGGGATCTTGGGGCTTGTTTGAGTCCCTTCAACTCCTTCCTCTTCCTGCAGGGTCTGGAAACCCTGACCTTGCGGCAGAAGAAGCACTCGGAAAACGCCCTTGCCGTGGCGGGGTTTCTTAAGGACCACCCTCTGGTAAACTGGGTGAACTATCCCGGCCTGCCGGAGCATCCAAGCCATGCCACGGCCCGAAAATACCTGGACGGTCATTACGGCGCCTTGGTGGGCTTTGGCATCAAGGGCGGCCTGGAAGCGGGCCAGAGGTTTATCGAATCCGTAGAGCTACTCTCCCATTTAGCGAATATCGGCGACGCCAAGAGTCTCGTCATCCACCCCGCCTCGACGACCCACCAGCAGTTGAGCAGAGAAGAGCAGGAGGCGACGGGGGTAACAGAAGACTTCATTCGTTTATCCATCGGCATCGAGGATGTCGAGGACATTAAAGAGGACATTGATCAGGCGTTGAGAAAAGCCGCCAGTAAAGGATACCGAACATGAAAATCTATAATGATATTACCGAAACCATCGGCCACACCCCTCTGGTGCGGCTGCATCGGATTGCGAACGGGAGCAAGGCGCAAATCGTGGCAAAACTGGAATCCTTCAATCCTCTGTCCAGTGTCAAGGACCGTATCGGCGCCGCCATGATCACGGATGCGGAGGAGCGGGGGCTCCTTAAACCCGGCGCCGTCCTGGTGGAGCCCACCAGCGGCAATACCGGCATCGCCCTGGCCTTTGTGGCGGCTTCCCGGGGTTATCGGCTGATCCTGACCATGCCGGACACGATGAGCGTGGAAAGACGGCAACTTCTGGAAATCTTTGGGGCGGAACTTGTTCTCACTCCGGGAGTGGAAGGGATGAAGGGCGCCATAAGGAAGGCGGAAGAATTGGCAGCGACGGTTCCCGGTGCTTTCATGCTCCAGCAGTTTAACAACCCGGCCAATCCCGAGATTCACCGCCGGACAACGGCGGAGGAAATCTGGAATGACACGGACGGACAGGCGGACATCCTGGTGGCCGGCGTCGGCACGGGCGGGACCATCACGGGGATCGGGGAAGTTCTCAAGGCCCGGAAACCGGGATTCAGGGTTGTCGCTGTGGAGCCCGCCGATTCGCCCGTCCTTTCGGGAGGACAGGCGGGACCGCACAAGATTCAGGGCATCGGTGCGGGCTTTGTACCGCAGGTGCTCAATAAGGCCGTCATTGATGAAATTGTAAAGGTGACGAACGAAAATGCAGGGATCATTGCCCGTCGCCTGGCCAGGGAAGAGGGCATTCTGGCGGGGATATCTTGCAGTGCCGCCGTGTGGGCCGCCCTGGAGGTTGCAAAAAGACCGGAAAACGAAGGCAAGTTAGTGATCGCCATCCTCCCCGACACGGGGGAACGATATCTGACCACCTGGTTGTTTCGGGAAGGGTGAAGGGAAAGTAAGTATGGCGTTAAAAATCAAAAAAAATGCACAGGCACAGCCTGAGGCAAGGGTGGCGGCGACCCGGTATTTTACCTTCGCCTACCCCCCAAATGAACTCCTGCTGGAGTGCGGCGAAAAGCTGGGCCCTATCACCTTGGCCTATGAGACCTATGGCCGCCTTAATGTCGAGAAGACCAACGCCATTCTTGTTCTCCACGCCCTGTCCGGAGATGCCCATGCCGCTGATGTCCACGCGGAGGGTGATGATCCGGGTTGGTGGAACGAAATGATCGGCCCGGGAAAGGGCTTTGACACAAACGAGTATTTCGTGATTTGTTCCAATATCATCGGCGGCTGCAAGGGCTCTACGGGTCCCGCGTCTATTAATCCGAAGACGGGCCGACCCTATGCCCTGGATTTTCCTTTCCTGACCATCGCCGATATGGTAAACGCCCAGCGCCATCTCATTGATCATCTCGGTATCGAGAAACTCCTGTGCGTTGCCGGCGGTTCGATGGGGGGGATGCAGGCCCTCCAGTGGGTGGCTTCTTATCCGGAACGGGTGCGGACGGCCGTCCCCATTGCCACGGCCCTGAAGCACTCGCCCCAGCAAATCGCCTTCAACGAGGTGGTGCGCCAGTCCATTATGGCCGACCCCGCCTGGCGGGAAGGGGACTATTATGATTTCGGGCAACCGGAAAAAGGACTTGCCGTGGCGCGCATGATCGGCCATATCACCTTTATGAGCGATCAGTCCATGGAGGAGAAATTTTCCCGGCGGCTGAAAAACGGCGCCTTCAGTTTCAATTTTGACGCCGACTTTGAGGTGGAAGGCTATCTTCGCTACCGGGGGGCAAACTTCGTGAAGCGTTTCGACGCCAACTCGTACCTCTATATCACCAAGGCCATGGATTACTTCAACCTGTCCGGTGGGAAACTGATCCCGACGAGGAAGCCCATCAACACCAGGTTTCTGGTCATCTCCTTCCAATCGGACTGGCTGTATCCTTCTTATCAATCCCAGGATATTGTCCGGGAACTGAAGGGCAAACAGGTAGACATCACCTACTGCGAACTGAAATCCACCTATGGGCACGATGCCTTTCTGGTGGAGGTTGAGGAACAGACGGAACTGATCCGACACTTCCTCGGTGTGACCATGAAGGGCTACCATAGCTGGAACGGCAGAGGTACAACCATTGGCGGTTTTGCATAGTGCAGGTTAATAATTTATCTTCAAAATTGAATAATTTGCCGGAGCGCCTCGACCATCGCATCATTTATGAGGCGATTGCGCCGGAATCTCGGGTCCTCGATCTGGGCTGCGGGACGGGAGAGCTTCTTTATCACCTGGTTCGTTTCAAACAGGCCCGGGTTCAGGGGATCGAAATGGACCAAAAGGCGTTTTATGAATGTGTGAAAAAGGGATTGAGTGTTTTTCAGGGGGACATTGAAACCGGACTCGTAGAATATCCCGATGGGGCCTTTGATGATGTCATCATTAATCAGTGTCTTCAAGAAGTGCGTAAGGTGGATTTTGTGATCGAGGAATCACTGCGGGTGGGGAAGAGGGTGATTGTGGGGTTTCCCAATTTTGCTCATATCACCGCCCGTTTTATGATGGGCATTAGTGGACGTTCGCCGGTCACGGCCTCCCTACCCTATTTATGGTATGATACACCGAATGTCCGGTTTCTGAGTATAAAGGATTTCCAGATCTTCTGCACTGAAAAAAGGCTGAGGATTCTGAGAGCCCATTTTCTGGGAAAGACGGGACCGGTCACTTTTTGGCCGAATCTCTTCGCCCTGAACGCGGTTTTTGTACTGACAAAAGGAGAGGAAGGTGGATAAAGATGAAACCTATCTATTTTGATTACGCAGCGACGACTCACTGCGACCCGGAGGTAGTGGCGGCCATGTTGCCGTACTTTTACGACCGTTTCGGCAATCCGTCGAGCATGCATGCCTTCGGCCAGGAGACGAAAGGGGCCGTCGAGGAGGTCCGGGAGAGGATCGCCGTCTTTTTGGGAGCGACGCCGGGAGAAATCGTCTTCACCAGTGGCGGCACGGAGAGCAACAATATGGCCGTCAAAGGGGTGGCCTATGCCCGCCGCAACAAGGGGAACCATATCATCACGTCACGCATTGAGCATCACGCCGTTCTGGAGCCCTGCCACTTTCTGGAGAAAGAGGGGTTTGAGATCACGATCCTGCCCGTCGATGGCGATGGCCTCGTTGATCCCGATGATGTCCGCCGGGCCATTACGAATAAAACGATCCTTATTTCCATCATGCATGCCAACAACGAAATCGGGACGATCCAGCCCATTACCGAAATCGGCCGCATAGCTAAGGAAGGGGGCATCTATTTTCATACCGACGCTGTACAGACCCTGGGACACCTGCCCTTTACCGTAGCAGATCTCCAAGTGGATCTCCTCAGCGCCTCCGCCCACAAATTATACGGCCCCAAGGGCGTGGGCCTGCTATACGTACGGAAGGGGACGCGCCTTACCCCGTTCATGCATGGCGGGGAGCAGGAAAACCGGCGCCGGGCCTCAACCCACAACGTGCCGGGAATCGTCGGCTTCGGCAAGGCCGTGGAATTGGCCCAAAAGTATCGGGAAGAAGAGATCCGAACCCTAACTGCCTTCCGGGATAAGTTGATCAAGGGCTTTCAGGAGGAAATGGACCAGGTGAAGCTCAACGGCCATCCGACGCAACGCTTGCCCAATAACGTCAATGTCTCCATCGCCCATGTGGAAGGAGAAGGGATGCTCCTCAGTCTGGATATGCTGGGTATCGCCTGTTCCACCGGATCGGCATGCTCCTCGGCGAGCCTGGAGCCCTCTCATGTTCTTATGGCTATCGGTCTGCCTCATGAGTTGGCCCACGGTTCCCTGCGCTTCAGTCTGGGACGCCCGACGACGGCAGCGGATATTGACCGCTTGCTGGAGGTTTTGCCCCCGGTAGTGGCAAAGTTGCGGGCCATGTCGCCCCTTTATCAGCGGACGTAAAACACATGGAAAGGGAATTGATGTTGCGTGTATAAGGGGTATGTAGATAATGCACAGTTTCAGACAAAGCGGCATCCAGAGCAGCGAATCAAATGTTTTGCGCAGGGTCGGCTTATGAGTTTACAGTTCGAAACGTTGTCAGTCTTGAGCGAAACCTGTGGGCATAACGCGCAAAAGATTTTGAGCGGCGCAGATGCGCGCTCCTGTCTGAACCACATAGATTTTTATTGAAAGATGATGAGGTTGCCATGAGCCAATACAGTGAAAAAGTGATGGATCATTTCGCAAATCCCCGTAATGTAGGGGAAATCGAAAACGCCGACGGCATCGGCAAGGTGGGGAACCCGGTATGCGGGGATATTATGAATCTCTACCTGCGGGTGGAAAACAACGTCATCACCGATGCCAAATTCAAAACCTTCGGGTGCGGAGCGGCTATTGCCACGAGTTCCATGGTAACGGAACTCGTGAAGGGCAAGACTATCGACGAGGCCTTGGCCATAACCAACCGGGCCGTGGCGGAGGCCCTGGGAGGGCTCCCGCCCATCAAGATGCATTGCTCCGTTTTGGCTGAAGAGGCCTTGCAGTCGGCCATTGACGATTATTTAAAGAAACAGCGGGATAAAGCATGACCCGGAAGAAGGTTGCCATAGCCATCAGCGGCGGGGTGGATTCCTCAGTTGCGGCCTGGCTTCTTAAAGAAGATGGACATGACGTCGTCGGCGTCACCATGTGCCTGGGTATCCCCACGGTGGAAGATGGCCCCGTCAAGTGCTGCGGTCCCAAGGAGATCGAAGACGCCCGCCGGGTCTGCCAGAAGTTGGGAATCCCCCATTATGTTCTTGATTTTGCCGGTGATCTTGATGCCAAGGTCATTCGCCCCTTCATCGCCGAGTATCTGCGGGGGCGGACCCCGAACCCCTGTGTGGAATGCAACCGGGCCATCAAATTCGGGACTCTCCTGCACAAGGTGCGGGCCATGGGTTTCGAGTACCTGGCCACGGGGCATTATGCCCAGGTGGATCATGACCATGTAACGTCCCGCCTGTGCGTCCCCCGGGATACCAAGAAGGATCAGACCTATTTCCTCTATGCCATGGGCAAAGAGGACCTCCGCCACGTCATGTTTCCCCTGGCCGACTATCAAAAGGACGAAGTGCGGAAACTGGCCGCGGCAGCCCATCTCCCAACATCGGAAAAACCGGACAGTCAGGACATCTGCTTCATCCCCAGGGAAGGATTCGAACCTTTCATCAGACAGTATGCTGAGGAAAAGATCTGCCCGGGAGATATTGTGAACCGTGAGGGACGAGTGCTAGGTCGCCATCGGGGGCTGCCCTTCTATACCATAGGACAACGGGGCGGCCTGGGGATCAGCAATCCCGTACCCCTTTATGTCCTGGCCCTGGATGTGGCCGGCAACCGCCTTATCGCCGGAGAAAAGCACGAGGTCCGGGCAACGGGACTTATTGCCGATCGTATCAATCTGCTGGTGGACCGGCCCCCGGAAAGGGCGTCGGCCAAGATCCGTTATGCCCATCGCGCGACGCCATGCCGGATAGACTGGGAAGATGCATCTATGGGCGTCTATTTTGATCAGCCCCAGGAAGCAATCACTCCCGGCCAATCCGTGGTCGTCTACGATGGCGACGTGGTTGTGGGGGGAGGCATTATCCGGGAGGCAATCAAATAATACCAAAGGATTAACCGATGAACATTGTTGAAAAGATTGTGCAACTGAAGAAAGAAAGAAACGCCGTTATCCTTGCCCATAACTATCAAATTCCCGAGGTGCAGGATATCGCCGATTTTGTCGGCGACTCCCTGGGTTTGAGTATTCAGGCGGCAAAAACGGATGCCGACGTCATTGTCTTCTGCGGCGTCCACTTCATGGCGGAAACGGCCAAGATCCTCTCTCCCGAAAAAACCGTCCTGCTGCCGGAAAAGGCCGCCGGCTGTCCCATGGCGGACATGATCAACGCCGATCAGCTGCGGGCCCTCAAAGCGGAACACCCCGGGGCCAAGGTCCTCTGTTATGTCAACACCTCCGCTGCCGTCAAGGCGGAGTGCGACCTCTGCTGTACCTCCGCCAACGCCGTCCGTATGGTCCTGGAAGGGCTCAAGGATGCGGAAGAAATCATCTTTGTTCCCGACCATTATTTGGCTGATTATGTGTCCGTGCAGACGAGGCGTTCTTTTATCGTTTGGCCGGGATTCTGCCCCACCCACGCTCGCATCCTGCCGGAGAATGTTTTTCAGGAAAAGGAACTGCACCCGGAAGCAGTGGTGATCGCCCATCCCGAATGCCCGCCGGAATTGCGCAAGTTGGCCGACTGCGTGACCTCCACGGAGGGGATGTGCCGCTACGTTAAGGAGTCCAAAGCTAAGGAGATCATCGTCGCCACGGAGCGGGGCATCCTCCATCGCCTCCGGAAGGAAAATCCCGACAAGGTCTTTTATCCGGCCTCAAAATTCGCTCTCTGCATGAACATGAAACTGATCCAGTTGGAAAAGATTCTCTGGGCATTGGAAGACATGGAGCATGAGATCATCGTTCCGGAAGACATTGCGGACAAGGCCCGGACAAGCATCCAACGGATGCTGGATTTCAGTGAATGAGGCAATGATTCGATTAAGGAGATAAAATGACTAAAGGAGTCGTTATTGCTGTTTGTCACAGCGATCAGAAAGGAACGCGCAAGGCACCCATACCGTCGGGTATCTTCATCGAGGATTACGGCATGTCCGGAGACGCCCATGCAGAGACAGGCATTCGGCGGCAGGTGAGTCTCCTTGCTGAGGGCAGCATCGAGAAGATGAAAAAGCTGGGCATTGAGGTGGAGCCCGGTGATTTTGCTGAGAATCTTACTGTCTCCGGTATGGAGTTGCATCACCTGACGCCGGGAACGCGCCTGCGGGCCGGGTTTGAGGTCCTTCTGGAAATAACTCAGATCGGCAAGGCCTGCCATAAAGGCTGCGCCATTTTCGAGCAAGTTGGGACGTGCATCATGCCCAAGGAAGGGGTTTTTGCCCGGGTCGTTACGGGAGGGATAATTAATACCGGCGATGCTATCGAGGTGATTCAGGAGGATTGATGATCGTCATGAATACTCTGCAAGACAAAGAAAACATAAATACAGGTGAGGAAATGGGTCTGGCTGCCCTTGTCGATAGCCTGTGCGTCAAGAACAACGGCTTTTCCGGGGCCATGCGCCGGGATCAGAACGACCAGCCACTTCCCTCTCGGGACGTGATCATTGAAATCGTCGAAGCCCTGCGCTCCGTCCTGTTTCCCGGCTATTTCGGTTTCTCCGGTCTGAGGGCAAGCAGCGTCCACTTTCACGTCGGGGCCACCCTGGACCGCCTGCGTCCCATTTTAGAGGAACAGATAAAAAGAGGGCTCTGCTTTTCCTGTGTCCGGCGTCCCGATTCCAGCATGCCCTCCCATACCAGAGACTATTGTCCCGATTGCGATCATCAGCCTGAAGATGTCACCAACCGCTTTCTGGCTCGGCTTCCCGCTATCCAGCGCCTCCTGTCCACGGATGTCCAGGCTTCCTTTGAAGGCGACCCCGCCGCCTCCAGCCCCGATGAGGTCATCTTCTGCTATCCCGGCCTCCTGGCGATCACCAATTACCGCCTTGCCCACGAACTCCACCGGCTGGAGGTCTCCCTCATCTCCCGGATGATCACGGAGTACGCCCACAGTATTACGGGGATTGATATCCACCCCGGGGCGGACATTGGCAGATATTTCTTCATCGACCACGGCACAGGGGTGGTCGTGGGGGAGACCTGTGTCATCGGCGACCGGGTGCGCATTTACCAGGGGGTGACTCTGGGGGCCAAGAGCTTCAAGCTGGATGAAGAGGGCAAGCCGATAAAAGGCGTTCCCCGTCATCCCGTTGTGGAAGACGATGTAACCATTTATTCCGGGGCGACCATCTTGGGCCGCGTCACCATCGGCAAGGGCTCCATCATTGGCGGCAATGTCTGGCTCGTCGAGAGCGTCCCGCCTTATAGCCGGATCTCCCAGGCCCAGACCCGGCAAGAGCTTTATGAACACGGCGCGGGAATTTGAGGAGGGGGAACCCTTGAAAAATAAAATGATTACGGAGAATTAATATGACCAGCAGCATCGTTCTTAAAAAATGTCCCAAGGTTTATATCCTCGAAACACACCGTTCCAAGACACCGGAATCCACCCTTCAGTTTGTGGAAAGGATCAAGGAAACGGCTGGCATGCTATCCTTCCGGAACGCCACGGAAGTGGACAGGATCGGGATTCAGGTTTTCACCTGCGATCGCATCAGGCCTGACGGTTCAAAGACAAGCCACACCGGCAAGGGCGTCTCTCCGATCCAGGCACAGGTCTCCATCACCATGGAGGCGATCGAGCGCTACTGTTCCGAATTCCGGGAGGAATATCTGGATAAGCTTGTCCGGGGAAGTTACAATCATCTCAAATCCAAATTTAACGTGCTTGACCCCCGGGAAATGATTCTATCAGAATTGAACAATTATGATCACGACTGGGAAATAAACTGGATATGGGGACGCGATCTGTCCAAAGAAGAAGAGATTCTTGTTCCGGCGTGCGCGGTCTATCATCCTTTCCATGAAGATAAAGTATTAATGATGAACACCCATACCAATGGCATTGCTGCCGGAAATGCCATGGAGGAGGCGGTGATTCACGGTCTTGCCGAGATCATAGAACGAGATGCCTGGAGTATTGCCCAGTACACGCAGCATTTCCACGATGCCATCTTTATCGAAGACGATCGGGAGAACGAATTCATCATCGGCATTTTCGAAAAGTTTGAGAAGGCGGGTATCGAAATAGTGGCTAAAGATCTCACCACCGATGTAGGAATACCTGTTGTCGCTGCTTTTTCCCGCGATTTGTTACACCAGACCATGGAGACCATAGATGGCTTTGGATCCCATCTTGATCCCAAGGTTGCTACGGTGCGCGCTCTTCTCGAAATTGCGACAACCCGCGCCCTTTTTATCCAGAAATACGGACTGGAAGGGATGTGCGAAACGGCGCCCCTTTATCTCCGCCAAGGAGAAGACGAAAACCCCCGTTTCTATTCCTATAATCAGAAGGGTATTAAGGAACTCGAGGTAGGTTACAGCGACGATATTTATGATGACGTTCAAAGCATGATTTCCAAACTCCGGGCGGGGGGGTTGGAGCGGGTGATCGCCGTCAATCTCACCAGGTCCGATGTGGACATTCCCACCGTCCGGATGATCGTCCCCGGAATGGAGACTTATTGTTTTGACAAAACCAGAGTTGGGAAAAGAGCCATGAAAGCTCTCGCTGATGAAACTTAATTTGGTGGCGGAGATTTTGTGACCGGATCAGCGATGGACGAAAGATTATATGGCGTCTTTACCGTCAAAGAGATCATCTGTGATGGTGACGCCGTCCGATTGGACGATACGGAAAAAAGCGTTATCGGCGAAATATCTCTGAAGATCTATATCAACGGCACGGAATACGCCTCCCTCCTTTGCCTCAACCAATTGACGGAAGAACTGGCCCTGGGGTTTCTCTACAGTGAAGGCGTTATTGACACAATCGCAGATGTCTCGTCCATAACCTATAATGAGCGCCTTTTTGCCGTGATGATCGATCTTGCTCCCGGAAGATCGGTCGAAAAGTGCGAAAGTCTGCGTAGCGTCACGTCGGGCTGCGGGAAATGTTTTACCTACATCAACCCCCTCAAAGACGAGAAATTTCTGCCCGTATCAAGTCAGGATAGATTCCCTCTCCCCAACATCCTTCGCTCCATGAGGGAGTTCGAGCGGCGCTCCGAGGTTTACAGGGCGATCGGCGGGGTCCACAGCGTCTTGTTCCAACACACCGCCTGTTCCGTTTTTAACGAAGACATCGGACGGCACAACTGTTTCGATAAGATCGCGGGCGTACTTCTCAGAAACGATAAAATGAATCTTGTCGGCAACGGAATGCTCTTCGTGAGCGGGAGGGTTTCTTCGGAAATCATCACCAAAGTCATCAGGCTCGGTGTCCCGGTACTTGTCTCCCGATCAACCCCCACGGCGGCAGCGGTAAATCTTGCGAGAAAGTACAATGTAACGCTCCTGGGCTATGTGCGGAGCAATGCCGGATACGTATATTCCGGGGAAGAGCGGCTGTTGCCTGGAGACGCTGAATAAACTCATGCAGGCTGCTAAACGTAATTGCGGGAGGATCTGAATGGGAAAGATCACTTTTGATTGCAGCCTTTACCTGGTTACGGACCGTCGTTGGCTCGGCGGCCGTGATCTGTGCGACGTCGTGGAAGAGGCGGTGCAGGGCGGCGTGACGCTGCTGCAACTCCGGGAAAAGGATATATCTTCGCAGGATTACTACCACCTGGCGGCAAAAGTGAAAAAGGCGGCGGACAAGTACCACGTTCCGCTCATCATCAATGACCGTCTGGATATCGCCCTGGCCGTGGATGCCGCCGGCGTCCATCTTGGGTTGGATGATTTGCCTATCCCCGTAGTGAGGAAGATCCTGGGCAACGACCGGATCATCGGCGCCTCCGCCGCCACCGTCGCAGAGGCGCTACGCTTTCAACAACAGGGCGCCGATTATCTGGGAGTGGGGGCCGTCTTCCCAACGGCGACCAAACTGGGCAATGAGCAGGTCGGGTTTGCAGATCTCAGAATAATCAAGTCATCCGTTTCAATTCCCGTCGTAGCCATCGGGGGCATCAAGGCAGAGAACGTGCGGGACGTGATGGCAGCCGGTGTGGACGGCGTCGCTGTCGTCTCGGCCATTATGAACCAGCCGGATATCGGTGCGGCGACGCATAAACTCGCCGCCTTGATCAGTCAGGTTAAGGAAGAGAGGGCATGAGCAGCGGCAGCCGTTACCGTTGGCAACGGTCATCGCCAACGGCTACTGGGGAGAGAAACTGGGCGAGGGCATCCTGAGCCGCCGGGAAAGAGCCGAAATGAAGAGACTATCAGCCTATTTTGCAATAAATGGACAAGTATTAAAATCGGAAATATGATGAATCGCAAAGCTGTGGCACTGTTGTCCGGGGGGCTGGACAGCACCCTGGCCGTGAAGCTGATGATTGACCAGGGGATCAATATGACGGCCGTCCATTTTACCAGCGTCTTCTGCAACTGCACGCCGAAAACGGCGGGCTGTAAAATGCAGGCCCGGAAGGTCGCCGAGGAGTTCAACGTCCCCATCCGGGTCATCCACAAAGGGATGGACTATGTCAAATTGGTCGAGCGTCCACCCCACGGGCATGGCAGCGGCATGAATCCCTGCATCGATTGCCGGATCTATATGCTGCGCAAGGTCAGAGAGATGATGCCCGAGTTGGGGGCTTCTTTTGTCATCACGGGAGAAGTTCTGGGACAGCGGCCCATGTCCCAACAGCGCCATACGATAAACCTGATCGAGCGGGAAAGCGGATTAACCGACCTCATTTTGAGGCCCCTGTCCGCCTTGCATTTCGAAGCTACCCGGCCGGAACGAGAGGGAGTCGTGGACCGGGAAAAGCTCTTGGCCATGTCCGGACGGACCAGGAAACCACAGTTCGCTTTAGCCGAGAAAATTGGCGTCAAAGATTACCCATGCCCCGCCGGGGGCTGCCTCCTGACCGACAAGGTAATCTCCACCCGCCTGCGCGACCTCTTTGTCCATCAGCCCAATTACACGCACACCGATCTGGTGCTAATCACGATGGGTCGCCATTTCCGCGTGCGACCCGACGTGAAGGTGATTATAGGTCGCACCCAGGAGGAAAATGAGCGGATCAGTGGTTTGGCCGGACCCGAGCAGTTCCTCTTCAGCCCGCAGAATTTTCGGGGACCGACGGCGCTGGCCATCGGCATGATAAACGACGACGACCGACGGCTGATCGGCGAGATCATTGCGGCCTTTAGCCAGGATCATGAACAAGTCTATACCGTCCGGCAGCGGAGCAGGAAAGAGGGCTTTCCCCTGCTTGCGGTGACGGAGAAAAAACCAAGGGAGAACTATGATCTTTTACGAATTGGCTGAGGATCATCACACACCGAATGGTGCCGGGATAATCGCCGGGGGATGAAAGACCTGTCTCGGGGCCATGTAGTAGGTGCTTGCCCTGTATCCCGCTAACTTCCTCAGCCCTTCATCTTTCCAATCCACAACAATTTGAAAAAAGGGATTGAAATCGAATAATCCGACGCAAAAGCCCCTCTCACGATGTATCAATACATCGGAATATTATGGATCGTTTCTCACTAACAAAAAATCTTTGCCGGAGCTCCGGCAAAGGTTAAATATTTGATATGATAAATTAACTAACGACAGTGCCCGCCGTTTTTCCATTGGCAAATATTTTCCGGGCCGTTCCCAACCCCCGCAGGGGGATGTCGGGGGGGATTTCCTTGTCAGTTGAACGGATGCTGCAAAGATTAAGGCTTCCCCTTATGTCACTATTGACATGCTTAGGTAAATGGAGTATAGGGACGCCAGTTTAATAAGGTTGAGCTTGGAAGGTCAGGAAGTTGTTCCGATTTCTTTGAAAAAATTTGACAATGTCAAGCTACGGAAAAATCTAATCAGGAAAACAAAGATGTTAAAATCACTATTTACACAATACATATGAGGCAGCTTTAGAGAGCCGGTACGGTTCTTTACAGAAAACCTTTCCGCTTCTTTCCCACCGCACACCGAATAGGCCTCCGCCTGTCACGCTGCGGAGAAAGCGGCGGCAGACAGGGATGAAGGCGTGTTCGGTTGTCACACTACCAACCGCATTCCCCAAAAAAGGTTGTTCTTAAATTCGATTTTCCCCGGTGACATGTGTGTCATCGCGGATGCGAGGATGGTCGTTCTGTATGTGCAAGACGGAACGTTAACACGTTCGTCGCGTGAGACATCGGTGTCTGCGGGCGTCAACGCCGCAGCTATAACGAGCCCGTCATTGAGGGACGCCGTCACGAATGCGATGTGTTTCCTTGATACTTGACAGCCCTGCCAGAAAGGGAAATGCATAATTTAACATATGTTAAATAAGACATATACGAGGTGGACCCATTTGTCAAGGGGTTTTTTTATGAGCCCTGAATATCGGTCCTTTACCAGGGGGTGGTAAGCTCTTGCTTTTAAACATTATACTCTCCGATCCACTTTTTCTAAAGAGTTTCTCCATGAAAGGTGGACATTGGGTGTCGTGGGAAACGGCGGCGCCTCCCGTGCTTGGAAAGGACGAGTCGATGAATAAGGAAAATTCATTTGAGAAAGGAGTGCATTAGTTATGGAGATCACGAGGAGGGGTTTCTTACGTGTAACCGGCACCGTAGGATCAGGCATCGCCTTGTCCGGCCTGGGGATCAACCTGAATCCGACGCTGGCTTATGCGGACGAACTCAACAAGATGAGCCGACTCAAGGCGGCCAGACAGTCGACGACGATCTGTTGTTATTGTTCCTGCGGCTGTGGCCTCATTTGCAGCGTCGACAAGATGACGGGAAAGATCTTCAACATCGAGGGCGACGCCGACCATCCCATCAACGAGGGAGCGCTTTGCGCCAAGGGGTCCGGTTTCTTCCAGATGACGGAAGCCAACGAACACCGCCTGCGCAAGGTTCTGTACCGGGGACCCGGCGGCACGAAATGGGAGGAAAAGGACTGGGAGTGGGCCTTGCCCCGGATGGCCCGCCTGATCAAGGATACGCGGGACAATAATTTCATCAAGACCAATGCCAAAGGCGAACTGGTCAACCGTTGCGAAGCGATCGGTCACTATGGCAGTTCCAATGTGGACAACGAGGAATGCTGGCTGATAACGGTTATGTCGCGTGCCCTGGGAATTGTCTATATCGATCACCAGGCTCGAGTTTGCCATAGCCCTTCCGTCGGAGCTTTGGCCGAATCGTTCGGTCGCGGTTCCATGACGAACCATTACATCGACATGAAAAATGCCGATGTAATCCTCATCATGGGGAGCAACATGGCGGAGAATCATCCCATGGGCTTCAAGTGGGTCACCAGGGCCAAGGAAAAAGGCGCCAAGGTCATTCACGTCGACCCCCGTTACACCCGCACCTCCCAATGCTGCGATTACCATGTGCCGCTTCGTTCCGGCACGGACATAGCTTTCCTGGGCGGCATGATCAACTACATTATCGAGAACCAGAAATACTTCAAGGAATATGTCCTCAATTACACCCACGCTTCGTTCATTGTGGACAACGGCTATTATTTTAAAGACGGCCTGTTCTCCGGTTATGATGACGCGAAGCGTAAGTACAACAAGGACACGTGGGTATTTGAAAAAGAGGCCGGCGGTATCCCGAAGCGGGATATGACGCTGCAACATCCCCGCTGTGTGTTCCAGTTGATGAGAGAGCATTATTCCCGCTACACCCTCGATATGGTCTCCAGAATTACCGGTGTATCCAAAGACAACCTGCTTAAGGTTTACGAGATCTACAGCGCCACCGGCGTTCCGGACAAGGCGGGAACGGAGTGCTACGCCCTGGGCTGGACGCAGCATACCGTCGGCGTGGAGAACATCCGCGCCATGACCCTCGTTCAGATGCTCCTGGGCAACGTGGGCATCGCGGGCGGCGGCATCAACGCCATGCGCGGCGAGCCCAATGTCCAGGGGTCCACCGATCAGGCGATTTTGTATCACATCCTGCCCGGTTATATGAAACAGCCGTCAGCATCGCTCGATACGCTGGAAAAATATTTAACGAAATATACGCCCGTATCGAAAGATCCCCAGTCGGCCAACTACTATCAGAATTACCCCAAATTCTTTATCAGCCTTTTGAAATCCTTCTTTGACGACAAGGCCACGAAAGAAAATGAATTCGGCTACAACTGGCTGCCCAAGATCGAAGACGGAAAACATTATTCCCAGATGCATATGTTCGACAAAATGTATGAGGGCAAGATCAAGGGATTCGTCTGCATCGGCGCGGATAACGCCGTAAGTGCGCCCAATACCGGCAAGGTGCGCAAGGGGCTGGAAAAGCTCGACTGGCTTATCGGCGAGAACATCTTTGATAATGAAACCTATCAGTTCTGGAGAGCCCCCGGTGTCGATCCCAAGAAGATCAAGACGGAGGTCTTTCTGCTGCCTGCATCGGCTTCCATGGAGAAGGAAGGAAGCATTTCCAACTCCGGCCGCATGGTGCAGTGGAAGCAAAAGGCCTGCGACGGACCGGACCAGTGTATTCCCGTGGGGGAGATCACCATTAAGATCATGAACGCGGTGAAGGAGCTCTATGCCAGGGAAGGCGGCGTTCATACCGAACCCATCCTGAATCTCTACTGGGACTATCTGGATCGCCAGGGACATTTTGACGCCTTGAAAGTGGCCAAACAGATGAATGGCCGTTTCCTGAAGGATACGGTTATCGAAGACAAGGCCAAGGGCACGAAGACTGAATTCAAGAAAGGTCAGTGCGTACCGGGCTTCGGCAATCTTCAGGACGACGGATCGACCTGTTCCGGCAACTGGGTCCATTGCGGTCAATTCGGCGCGGATGGCGAGAACAAGATGGCCAAGCGCGGGAAGGATGATCCGACCGGCCTTGGTCTTTTCCCCAACTGGTCTTACGTATGGCCGGTCAACCGCCGTATCCTCTACAACCGGGCCTCTTGCGATGTAAACGGCAAACCCTACAATCCCAAACGCAATATCTTGGAATGGACGGGCGATAAATGGGTGGGCGACGTCCCCGATGGGCCCTGGCCGCCCCAGGCGGACAAGGAGAAAGGAAAATATCCTTTCATCATGCAGAGGGACGGCCTGGGCGCCTTCTTCGGTCAAGGTATGGCCGACGGTCCTTTCCCGGAACATTATGAGCCCCTGGAAGGACCGCTTGCAAAGAATCCTCTGTCCGGACAGCTCATCAACCCGGCCATCGAGATCTTTAGTAGTGATCTGGACAAGATAGCCCGGGCAAGCGAAAAATTCCCCTATGTCTGTACGACCTATTCCTGCACCGAGCACTGGTGTTCCGGGGCCTTGACCCGCTGGCAGTCGTGGCTCCTGGAGGCGCAGCCGGAACAGTATATCGAAATCAGTGACGTCCTGGCCAAGGAAAAAGGCATTAGAAACGGTGAACGCGTGAAAGTCAGTTCAGTGCGCGGGGCTGTCACTGCCGTGGCCATGGTGACCAAGCGCCTCAAACCGTTTACGATCGAAGGGAAGACGGTTCATCAGGTCGGGCTGCCCTTCAATTACGGCTGGCTCTTTCCCGGGGACAACAAAGACGACAGCGCGAACTTTTTAACCCCCACCGTTGGCGACGCGAACACCTTCTGCCCCGAGTACAAGGCGTTCATGGTGAACGTGGCGAAGGCATAGGAGGAGAGACGATGAATAGAGAACTCATAAAACTGATCGATACGACGAAGTGCACCGCCTGCCGTGGCTGTCAGGTGGCGTGCAAACAGTGGAACGAGATGCCGGGGCTGAGAACGAAGCAGACGGGCACCTACCAGAACCCCCCGGAACTCCAGTGGAACACGTGGACGTTGATTCGCTTTCAGGAGTATGTAAGCGATAAGGGGGCCTTTAGATGGCTCTTCCGAAAGGATGGCTGCATGCACTGTACCGATGCGTCCTGTGTGAAGGTCTGTCCGAGCGGGGCCCTTTATCATACGGAATTCGGGACTGTGGGGCTGAATTCCTCCCACTGCATCGGCTGCAAGGAGTGCGTCTCTGCCTGCCCCTTCGATGTCCCCCGTTACAACCGGGAGACGGACAAGATCTACAAGTGCGACCTGTGCTATAACCGCCTCAGGGGCGATGAAGCGCCATCATGTGTTAAATCTTGTATTACGGGGGCCCTGACCATCGGGCCCAAGGACAGGATGCTCAAGAAGGCCTATGCCCGGGTCAAGGAACTGGGAGGCGACGCGAACGTGTACGGCGACAAGTTTGTCGGCGGGACCCACGTCGTCTATGTCCTCGCCGAGAAGGCGAAGGTCTATGACAACCTGCCGGTCAATCCGTCGGTTCCCTTCTCCGTCATCGTCTGGAAGGACATGCTAAAGCCCCTGAGTCTGCTGGCGGCGGCTGGCGTCCTGGGCGGTTCATTCCTACATTATATCCTCCACGGACCGAAACTGCCCGATGAGCCCGGCAAAGAAAAGGGAGGTGAATAACCATGAGAAAGGGATTAATTCAAGCGACGGACGGTTTTGAGCGAATCGTCCACTGGAGTCTGGCCCTGTCCTGTCTGGCGTTGTGCCTTACGGGAATGGGGATGATGTTTCATTCCCTGAACTTTATCGGGGAGATGATGGGAGGCCTCAAGTCCCTGAAATATGTCCATAACTTTACGGGGATCTTCTTCGGCGTGGCCCTGTATTTCACCATCCGGATGTGGTGGAAGGAGGCGGGGGTCTTTTCCCTGCCCGAGGACCTGGAATGGATCAAGTGCGCCGGCGGTTACCTCTGGCATGTGGATAACCCCCCCGAAGTGGGCAAGTACAATCCGGGCCAGAAGATGTTCTTCCTGGCCGTCGCCGGATTCGGGGTGATCATGTTCCTGACAGGGCTGGCGATGTGGTTCCCCTTGAGCTTTCCCCCGACGATTGTGCGGTTGATGTATGTTCTCCACGCATTAGGGTTTATGGTGATCTTTGCCTTCTTCTTCGTCCATTTGTACCTGGGGACGGTAGGTTCCCCGGGATCGCTGGATGCCATGCTGACGGGATGGGTCACCCGTGCGTGGCTGAAGAAGCAGCACCCCAAGTGGTTGAAGGAGATGGAAGAGCACGGGACACTCGTCGTCTATGGGGAAGAAAAACAAGCGGCCAAGGGACACGGCCATTGATATAAAAAGTTGTACCTGTAAAATAATTATGAATGATTACGGGAGAAATGAGCATGAGCGAAACATTTATTTTAAACGGAAAAGAGGTATCCTTCCTGCCGGGGGAAATGATTCTGGACGCGGCGCGCCAGGGTGGCGTGGAGATCCCCACCCTTTGTTATCTGAAAGGCGCCACGCCCACCGGTGCTTGCCGGATCTGTCTAGTTGAGGTCACCGGCGCCCGCTCGCTGCTGGCTGCCTGTTCGACGCCCGTCGCACCGGGAATGGAGGTTTTTACTGATAGTGAACGGGTGCATCGCACCCGTAAACTCAATGTCGAGTTGCTCCTGGCCAGCGGCACCCATAATTGTCTGGTCTGCGAGGCCAGCGGCAACTGTCGGCTCCAAGATTTGGCCTATTTTTATCAAATCGCAGAGCTGAAATTCAAGGAAAAGGAAAAAGAAGCTATTTATCCCACGGAAGAAGAAAATCCTTTCATTGTCCGCGATTTCAGCCGCTGTATCCTTTGCGGGCGCTGTGTCCAGGCCTGCAACGAACTGGTCGTGAACAGGGCCATTTCCCAAGGCTATCGCGGGGCGAAAAGCAAGATCGTCACCGGCGGCGATCAGCCCTATCATGAAAGCGAATGCGTTTTCTGTGGGCAATGCGTGGAAGTATGTCCGGTGGGTGCCCTGACGGAGAAGAAGGGAAAGAGAAAGGGACGCCCCTGGGAAGTCAAGAAAGTCCGTACGACGTGTCCATACTGCGGTACCGGCTGCCAGCAGTTGCTCCATGTCAAGGGCGAGGAGATCGTGAAAATTACTGCCGCCGAAGATGGGGCGCCGAATTATGGCCGCTTGTGCGTTAAAGGCCGCTTTGCCTATGACTTCATCTATTCCGAGGATAGGCTCAAGACACCGCTGATTCGAGAGGCTAATGGCGAGTTCCGGGAAGCTTCCTGGGACGAGGCGCTTGAACTCGTAGCGAAGAAGTTCAAAGAAATCATAAGAGAATCCGGTCCGGATGCCGTCGCCGGCATCAGCTGCGCACGGAGTATCAACGAAGATTCTTACAACATGCAAAAGTTGTTCAGAGCTGTTTTTCAAACTAACAATATCGACCATTGTGCCCGGGTCTGTCATGCGCCGACAGTTGCCGGTCTTGCCGCATCTTTTGGGTCGGGAGCCGGTACCAACTCAATCAGCGAGTTTAAAGATGCAAAGATGTTCTTCTGCATCGGAACGAACATGACGGAGGCTCATCCCGTGGCCTCCTATTATGTAAAGGAAGCAAAATTGAAGGGCGCGAAACTCATTGTTGTGGATCCGCGATGCCACGAATTGGCAAAGCTTTCTGATATATTCGCGCAGATCAAGGTCGGTTCTGATGTAGCCTTTTTGAACGGCATTATGAATGTCCTGATCAGTGAGGATTTGTATGACAAGAAATACGTTGCGGACTGCTGCACGGGTTTCGAAGAGCTCAAAAAGACAGTAATGAAATATCCGCCTGAAAAAGCAGCCGAGATAAGTGGGGTGCCTGCTGAAATAATAGTGGAAATCGCTCATGAAATGGCCGCCACAAGGCCGTCGATGCTGATTTATACATTAGGAATAACGGAGCATTCCTGCGGTACGAACAACGTGATGTCTTGTGCCAATCTCCAGATGTTGCTTGGAAACGTGGGTGTTGAATGCGGCGGCGTAAACCCGCTACGCGGACAGAACAATGTCCAGGGCGCCTGCGACATGGGCGCGTTGCCGGGTGTTTTCGCGGGCTATCAGAGCGTGACCGTACTCGCGAACAGAGAAAAATTCATGAAAGCGTGGAGTGTTGACAGTCTTCCGGACAAGCCGGGGTTGATGATACCGGACATGATGGAGGGATTGCTCACTAAAAAAATGCGGGGACTGTGGGTGTTTGGGGAAAATCTGGCCAATGCCGAGCCAAATATCAGCCACGCTGAAAAGTGCCTGAGTTCTGCCGAATTTTTAGTTGTGCAGGATATTTTCCCAAACGAAACAACTAGGTTTGCACATGTAATCCTGCCCTCCGCGGCCTGGTGTGAAGACGAAGGGACATTCACCAGCTTCGAAAGGCGCGTCAGTATGGTCCGAGCGATAAAAATCCCTCCCGGCATTGCCAAGCCGAATTGGTGGATATTCAAGGAACTCGCCCGGATGATGGGGCACGATTGGCCGTCCGCGAGCGGTCAAGAAATTTGTGACAATGAGTTGGCCGTGTTGTGTCCGATGTTCGCCGGCATAAAATTTTCTCGAATTGAGAAGGACGGACTGCAATGGCCATGCCCCACCGAAAGTCATCCCGGCACACCTATTGTTCATAAAAATGGGAATTTCACCCATGGAAAAGGAATACTGAAAGGCATTGAGTGGACCCCTCCGATGGAAGTCGCAGACAAAGATTATCCGTTGGTTTTGAGCACCGGCAGAAGGCTTTCTCAGTATCATACGCGCACACAGACCGGACGAAGCGGCATGGATACCATTTACAGTCGAGAAACCGCGGATATCTCCATCGCTGACGCAAGTGAAAAGGGAATAGAAGATGGAGCCATGATTGTCGTGGCATCCAGACGCGGAAAAGTAACTGTTCCGGCTCGAGTTACAGATACGGTTCCAAAAGGCATGGTCTGGATGACGTTCCATTACCGCGAAGGTAATTGCAACTGGCTTACCAATAATGTGGGCGACTCTGTGACAAAGACGCCTGAATACAAGGCCTGCGCCGTCCGGATTGATAAACTGAGCTAAACCGAAAATTAGTATTTCTTTGCCATTTGCTTTGACGGCATCCGAAAAGATCATATTTCCGATGTCGTCAAAGCATCAAATCCTCCCTCTTCGTAACGATCAATGTGCCGCTTATAGGTCCGGTTATATACCCCCGACTCGCTGTTTCCTTTTGGATTAATCTGATTACCTCCGTCCAATCTCCATAAGCCTCATTCAAACCGCATCTTCCGAATTTCCTGTAGCGGCCTTGTCCGTCTCATCCTCATCCGTCACCTCCCGGCGACAAACTTATCAACCGGAAAGATTACGCGCTACCAATATGGACATTATGCTTGTTTACAACATTTCATTCCTCGACACTTGACAATCCTTGCAGAAAGAGTTATGCAAAATTTAGCATATGTAAAAAAAGACATAAGTCGTGCGGCAAGTAACTCATGGAATTTTATTCCATAGCCAAAATAATATTGGAGGAAAAAAGATGAGTGTTTCTGCAAAAACTTACCAACGTGGCGAGATCCCGGGCGTTATCGCCATCAATTCATCCCTCTGCAAGGGATGCGACGCCTGCAAGCGCCACTGCCCGACCGGGGCGGTTCAGGGGATGTTCGGTGCCGTGCATAACATTGACGTTGATCGTTGCCTTAATTGCGGTCAATGTCTGATCAACTGTCCCTTCGGTGCCCCTTACGAAACCTCGGATGCGGTGGATGCGGTGATCGCGAAATTGAAAGACCGCAGCCACACCGTTGCCGGGATTATCGCCCCGGCCGTGCGGGTCGCCATCGGCGAGGACTTCGGCATGCCCGCCGGTTCTCTCGTCACGGGAAAGCTTTACGGGGCCATGAAGAAGGCGGGCTTCGAGATTCTGGATAACAACTTCACCGCCGACCTGACCATCATGGAGGAAGGATCGGAATTCATTCAACGGGCCCGCCATGCGGTCTTCGGTGAGAAGGGCGAACACGGCACCGAGATCGGCCCCTTGCCGCAATTCACTTCCTGTTGCCCCGCTTGGGTACGATTTGTGGAGACCAAGTATCCCGCCCTGATTCCTAATCTGTCGTCCGCCAAGTCACCCCAGCAAATGGCCGGCGCCGTTGCCAAGACATATGGGACGAAGGTCTGGGGAAAAGGGGCGAACAAGATTTACACCGTGGGCATTATGCCCTGTACGGCAAAAAAATGGGAGGCTTCCCGTCCGGAATTCAAGAGTGCCTATGAATACAATAAACAAAAAGGAGACGCGGGGGCAGTCACACCCTACCCCGATGTGGACGTGGTCCTGACGACCCGTGATCTCAGCCGTCTCTTCAAGAAGTTGAACATAAATCTGGCCACGGAAAAAGAAGGGGACGGAGGATCGCTTCTCGCCGAATATACGGGTGCCGGGACCATTTTCGGCAATACCGGCGGCGTCATGGAAGCGGCCCTGCGCACCGCTTACGCCGTGCTTACCGGGGAAGAGTTGAAACCCCTCGAGTTCAAGAAAGTGAGAGGCCTAAAAGGCGTAAAGAGCGCCTCCGTTACCTTGAAAGACAGCAAGTACAATAAGGAAGTCACCGTCAAGGTGGCCGTGGTGCACGGCCTGGCGGAAAATATTGCACCCGTTGTCGATCAAGTGCTGGCGGGCAGATCTCCCTATCATTTTATCGAAGTCATGAATTGCCCCGGCGGCTGTATCAACGGCGGCGGACAACCGATTCAGGGCGGCGGCTCTTCCTGGCTGGGTGCGGTCCTTCCCTGGTTTGCCTGGAAATAGCAAAGAAAGGAGCAGAAGACATGGAAAACAAGGAATATCAATATGCGGAGAGTCCATTTAATGTGTCACGGAGGCAGTTTATAACCATCGGCGGCATTGTCGTCGCCCTTTTGGCAATACCCATCGTATGGGTGAAGTATCTCGCCACGTCGCGAAACGATTATATCCTGGCCCGCACCAAAGGTCTCTACCGGGATGATGAAAAGGCAAAGATTCGCGTTAGCCACGCCAATCCGGCCGTTGCCCAATACTATAAGGACTTTGGCGGCAAGCCCTTGGGCGGACTGTCGGAAGAGCTGTTACACACTAAGTATATCAACAGAACCAAAGGTCTTTCCTGAAAGGAGATTTAATCATGCACAGTGAAACGATGATCTTGAAGCACCCTTTGAGTGTGAGAATATTCCATTATTTGCTCATCGCCAGCTTCTTGCCCCTGGCCGTAACGGGTTTGGCCCTTTATTTTAAACCCTTTGCCGAAGCTGACATGAATCTCCTCATGCAGATTCATATCGTCGCGGGCATAATTTTGAGCTTGGATGCTGTCGCCTTCTTCCTCATCGGCTTTGAGCGGGTCATATTATTTATCAAGAGGATGTTTGCGATCTCCATAAATGACGTGAAATGGTTTTCCGTTCTCGGCGGCTACCCGCAGAAATTTCTCTTCAAAAAAAAGGTGCCCGTGCCCCCCATGGGCAAATACAACTCGGGACAAAAGCTCTTCGGAATATGCGTTTTGATCGGCGGCGCCATCCTGATCGGTACAGGCTGGATTTTATGGGCCTTTCCCCATAATCTACCCAGGGCGGCAGTCGCTTTTTTTGGCAACCTGCATACGTTCTTCGGCCTCCTGCTGACCCTCTTTTTGCCGGTGCACCTGTTTCTCGGAATTTATATGTTCGATGACTTTAAGGCCATGATTATGAACGGTAAAATCCCTTACCCCGAGGCGAAGACAATGGCCCCGTTATGGGTGGAAAGAGAGATTATGCCTCTGAAATAAGCAGTGTCCCCAAGAGGGGTGGATAAATAACATTTGGACGGGAGAAACCGTTATGTCTTTAGTAACTTTGACGATCGATAACCAACTCGTGACCGTGGAGCCCGGCGCTACGATTCTGGAAGCAGCAAAGAAACTGGGTATAAAAATACCGACCCTTTGCACCTGGCCGGAAATCGGGCACGCCCCGGGCGCATGCCGGGTATGTATGACGGAAGTGGAGGGCCAGCGAAGCCTGATTGCCGCCTGCACCTTTCCCGTGACGGAAGGCATGGTCGTGCATACCAGCACGGAACGGGTCCGGGCGGCGAGAAGGATGGTCGTGGAACTGCTCCTCGCCAACCATCCCCAGGAGTGCAACTTTTGCGTCCGTAGCGGCAATTGCGAACTACAGCAGGTTGCCGAGGCCGTCGGCATCAAGCGGGTGAGATTCGATTATCCCGATTTTGCCACAGAAGGCATGATCGACAAATCGAGTCCTGCCCTGGTCAGGGACAGCCGTAAATGCATCCATTGCCATCGTTGCATCGCGGTGTGCGAGCAAATACAGACGGTAAGCGTCCTGACGCCGGCCTTCCGGGGCAGCAAAGTCAAGGTTCTTCCTGCCTTTGACCTTTCCCTGATTGAGTCCAACTGTATCGCTTGCGGGCAGTGTATAATGGCTTGTCCGGTCGGTGCCCTTTATGAAAAGGATGATATCGACGAAGTATGGAAAGCGATTAATAATCCCGCGAAACATGTCGTAGTTCAGGAAGCCCCGGCCATTCGCGCCGCCCTTGGCGAGGAATTCGGCATGCCCCCCGGCTCCCTTGTAACCGGGAAGATGATCACGGCCCTCCGGATGCTCGGTTTCGATAAGGTCTTCGATACCAACTTCACCGCCGACCTCACTATCATTGAGGAAGGAAACGAATTACTTAAACGGGTAAAAGAGGGCGGCAAACTGCCCATGATCACCTCCTGCAGCCCCGGCTGGATTAAATTTTGCGAACATTTTTATCCGGATCTTCTCGATCATCTCTCCACCTGCAAGTCGCCTCAGCAAATGTTCGGGGCGCTGGTGAAAACCTACTACGCCGAACAGGCAAAAATCGATCCGCAGGATATCGTGTCCGTCTCCATTATGCCTTGTACGGCCAAGAAATTCGAGGCCCAGCGACCGGAAATGAACAGCAGTGGTTATCGCGATGTCGATTATGTCCTGACCACCCGCGAACTGGCACGGATGATCAAGGGCGCCGGGATTGACTTCCTGAACATTCCCGACGGCGTCCATGACGCCCCGATGGGGGAGTATACGGGCGCCGGCACGATCTTCGGGGCTACGGGCGGCGTCATGGAGGCCGCCCTGCGGACGGTTTATGCCGTAGTCACCGGAGAAAACCTGCCGGATTTGAATATCACCCCCGTCCGCGGTTTGCAGGGCGTGAAAGAAGCCGCCGTCGAGATCGGCCCCTTGGGAGAGGTAAAGATCGCCGTGGCCCATGGGCTCGGAAACGCCAGAAAGCTGATGGACCTTATCCGGGAAGGAAAGGCCGATTATGCCTTTATCGAGATCATGTGTTGTCCCGGCGGCTGCATTGCCGGGGGCGGGGAACCCATTCCGACCACAAATGAGATCCGTGCGCTCCGTTCCGGGGCGCTCTATCAGGACGACACGTCCGTCCAAGAAAAACGCCAGTCTCATGAAAATGAGTCCGTCAAGAACCTTTACATCAATTTCCTCAAGGAGCCCCTGGGACACAAATCACACGAACTGCTGCACACGTACTATGTCCGCAGGGGCGAGGATGTCCCCCATAAATGAAACAAACACGTATTGAAGAAGACTTCCTCGGTTCCCTGGAGGTGCCGATCCATGTTTATTGGGGTATTCATACAAAACGCGCGCTGAATAACTTCCCCATCTCGGGCGAACGGGTAAACCCCTCGCTGGTCAAAGCCCTGGCAATGGTCAAGAAGGCATGCTGCCAGGCAAATCACGAGCTTGGATATCTTGATTTCCGCAAATTTACGGCCATAACATCTGCCTGCGATGAGATCGCCGCCGGGCTTCTTGCCGATCAATTCCCTGTTGATGCCCTCCAGGGGGGCGCCGGGACGTCAACCAACATGAACATGAACGAAGTGATTGCCAATCGCGCTATTGAAATAATCGGCGGCGTTAAGGGTGATTACACCATTGTACACCCTCTTCATGACACAAATCTTCATCAGTCGACAAATGATGTATATCCGACGGCCATCAAGATTGCTGTCATCTTGGGTCTGCGGCGTCTGAGCAATGCCATCGCGCTTCTTCAGGATGCTTTTCAGGCGCAGGAAAAAAACTTCGGGGCGATTATCAAGATCGGCAGAACGGAACTCCAGGAAGCGGTTCCCATCACGCTGGGGGCGGAATTTTCTGCATTTTCCGAGGCATTTTCACGAGACCGCTGGCGTACCTTCAAATGTGAAGAGCGCCTCCGAGTCGTAAATATCGGCGGCACGGCCGTCGGTACGGGACTTACGGCGCCCCGGGATTACATCTTCCTGGTTATTGAAAAATTACGGGAGGTAACCGGTTTAAGTCTGGCCAGGGGTGAAAACATTATGGGAGAGACGGCCAATACCGATGCCTTTGCAGAAGTGTCAGGCATCTTGAAGGCCCATGCTTCCAACCTCATAAAAATATCCAACGATCTTCGCCTCCTTAATCTTTTGGGAGAGATTCATCTGCCGGCCATGCAGGCCGGATCTTCTATTATGCCCGGAAAAGTCAATCCCGTCCTGCTGGAAGCAGTCATGCAAACAGGGATAAAGGTAATAGCCAACGACGGCATCATAACGGAAGTCACCAGCCGGGGCACCCTACAAATCAATGAATTCCTTCCCCTCCTGGCTCATGCCTTACTGGAATCTTTAACCATACTGGAAAATACAAATAAACTCCTCGCGAAACATGTATCCGCAATAACAGCCGATGAGGCGGTATGTCGCGCCCACTTTGATCGCAGCTCCACGATTATCACGGCCCTTCTGCCCTACATAGGTTATGAAAAAGCTATGGGATTGCTCAAGGAATACCAGAAAGAAAAATCAATAACGACCCCTCCGTCCAGTGAAGGAGCGCGAGTATTATCCTCTGAAAACAATATCGGCTCCTATCTTATGAAAAGATTGGAACCGGAAATCGTAACCAGGGCCTTCTCCCCTTACAATCTGACTGCACTGGGATTTGAAAAGAATGGATAAGAGCCCGAAGGGAAATAGAGTGCATATTGCGCTCTTCGGACGCACCAACGTCGGCAAATCAAGTCTCATGAACCTGATTGCCGGGCAGGATGTCGCCATCACTTCCACCATTGCCGGAACGACTACGGATATCGTGGAAAAAACAATGGAACTTCTCCCCATCGGTCCCGTTGTTTTCCTGGATACCGCCGGTCTGGACGACCATTCCGCTCTTTCTGAGCTGCGACTGAAGAAGACGGCAAAAATCTTCGACCGCACCGATGTGGCGCTCCTCGTCACGGAGGCCGACATCTGGACGGAATATGAGGAAAAAGTCCTGTCGGCAGCGGCAAAACGGAAGATTCCCCTCTTGATCATCGTCAATAAAATAGATCTGAAAAGTCCCTCCGAAGATTTCATCAGCAAAATCAAGGAGAAAACGCCCTGGTTTCTGTCCGTCGCCGCCACGGAGCAGACGGGGCGGGACGCCTGTCTCGACATCTTGAAGGGCCATTTACTGGCAGCCGTGCCCGACGACGTCATTCAACCCCCATCCCTCGTCGGTGATCTGTTGCCGCCGGGAAGACTGGCTATCCTCGTGGTTCCGATCGATCTCCAGGCGCCGAAGGGACGCTTGATCCTGCCGCAGGTGCAGACCATACGGGACGCTCTCGATAACGATGCGGCGGCTATGATTGTCAAAGAGCGGGAGCTTGCTCACGTGCTTACAAATTTAAAGAGCCCTCCCCATATCGTCATTTGCGACTCCCAGGCTATTCTGAAGGTTATCGCCGATATTTCAAGGGAAACACCCTGTACAACGTTTTCTATCCTTTTCGCCCGTCAAAAAGGAAATCTTAACGTCGCCGCCGCGGGTGCCGCGGCCATTGCCACCTTACAGCCGGGTGACAGGGTGCTCATTGCCGAGGCTTGTTCCCATCACCCCCTTGCGGACGATATCGGAAGGGTGAAGATTCCCCGGTGGTTGCGCCAATATGCCGGAGCGGAGATACAAGCCGATGTCTCCGCAGGGAAAGACTACCCGGAAGATCTCGGGCAATACCGTCTGATCATCCATTGCGGCGCCTGCATGCTGACCCGCCGGGAAATGCTCCGCCGCATTCACATCGCCCAGGAGCAACGAGTGCCCATTACCAACTACGGCCTGGCCATCTCTTTCACCCAGGGGGTGATAAAAAGGACATTGGCGCCTTTTCCCGTCGCTTTGCAGGCTTATGAACGACGTAGATTGGAAATCAAAAAATCAGCAACAAACAGGAAAGGATGAATAATGAAAGATTTTATCGACGATGCACTTATAGAACAATTGCTGGAAAAATCCCAGCGGCCCGCCGCCGCCCAGGTGCGCGAGATCATCGGCAAGGCCCGGGAGCTGAAAGGACTCTCCCCGAAAGAAACGGCCGTCCTGCTTCAGACGGAAGACCGGGAACTCATCGGAGAGATCTTCCAGGCTGCCCGGGAAGTCAAGCGAAGTATCTACGGCAACCGGCTGGTCTTGTTTGCCCCCCTCTACATAGCCAATTATTGCGCCAATAATTGCCGGTACTGCGGCTTTCGCAGGGACAATAAAGAGTTGAAAAGGGTTGCCCTGACGATGGAACAAATCCGCAAAGAGGTGGAGGTATTGGAAAGAGAAGGACATAAACGGGTGCTGATGCTGTGCGGCGAGCACCCGCAGCGTTCCGCGCTCGATTATTTCCTTGAGGCGATAGAAACGGTCTATGCCGTCAAGACGGAAAAGGGAGGCGAAATTCGCCGTATCAACGTCGAAATCGCCCCTCTGGACGTGGATGGCTATCAGCGTCTGAAAAAGGCCGGTATCGGCACCTACGTCCTCTTTCAGGAAACATATCATCACGCAACATACCGGGAAATGCACCCCCGGGGCCCCAAGTCCGACTATCTGCGGCGGCTGACGGCCATGCACCGCGCCCAGGAAGGGGGCATCGACGATGTGGGCATCGGCGCCCTCTTCGGCCTCTATGACTATAAATATGAGGTCCTGGGCCTCCTCTCGCACGCCCGCCAATTAGAAAGGGATTGCGGCGTGGGCCCCCATACCATCTCCATTCCCCGCCTGGAACCGGCGATGAACGCCCCTGCCGCCGTCACGCCGCCCCACCCGGTGAGGGATGATGATTTCAAGAAACTGGTGGCCATTATTCGCCTGGCCGTTCCTTACACGGGAATGATTCTGTCGACCCGGGAATCGGCGGCCATGAGAAGTCAGGTATTTGATCTGGGCGTTTCACAAATCAGCGCCGGATCAAGGACCAATCCGGGCGGGTATCAGGAAGATTCCAGCGAGGGTTTCCGTGCCGCCCAGTTCAATCTCGGCGACACCCGCACCCTGGACGAGGTTATCTATGATATCAGCACGAAAGGTCATATCCCCAGTTTCTGCACGGCCTGTTATCGCCTCGGACGTACCGGCAAGGATTTCATGGAACTCGCAAAACCGGGGCTCATTCAGAAATACTGCCGAACGAATGCGATCATAACCTTCAAGGAATACCTGGCAGACTATGCCTCGCTTCAAACCAAAGAATCGGGAGAAGCGATTATTTCCCAGCTCATCGATGAAACGGATAATGATCGAACCAAACAAATATTAAATAATCGTCTGAGGAGAATAGAGAGGGGAGAAAGAGATCTCTATGTCTGAAATGACAAAGGGAGAGATTATCGATTTATTGAAGGAGAAGGATGATGCAGTCATTGCCGATCTGTTCCGGCACGCAGATCGGGTGAGGAAAGAGTATGTGGGTGACGCGGTCCACCTGCGGGGGCTGATTGAATTCTCGAATTATTGCCGGCGGGATTGCCTGTACTGCGGGTTGCGCCGGAGCAATAACAATGTTGTCCGCTATCGGATGACAATATCTGAGATTTTCGCCGCTGTCTTGGTAGCCAAAGAGCTGGGATTCCGGACCGTCGTTTTGCAGTCAGGCGAAGATCCGGCCTATTCAATTGAAGATATCTGTGCTCTCGTGTACAGGATAAAATCTGAATTCGGCTTTGCCGTTACTCTCTGCATCGGCGAGCGAACCTATGAAGATTATAAAAGATTGAAAGAGGCCGGGGTGAATCGATATCTGCTGCGGTTTGAGACAACCGATCCCCTCCTTTTCAGGAAGCTGAAACCTGATTCGCTCTACGTGAAGCGGTTTCAGTGTCTCGATTGGTTACAGGAGCTTGGCTATCAGGTCGGTTCCGGAAATATGGTAGGGCTGCCCGGTCAATCCCTGGAGAGTATTGCTGATGATATCCTCAAATTCAAGGAACTGGATATGGATATGGTTGGCCTCGGCCCCTTCATCTCCCATCCCGATACGCCGTTGCAGGGCAGTGCGAATGGAACTATCGATATGGTATTGCGGGTAACAGCGTTGACGAGAATTGTGACCAAAAACGCCCACATGCCGGCAACTACCGCGACAGGCACCATTGATCCCGAAGGCCGGCAAAAGGCATTGCGATGCGGGGCCAATGTCATGATGCCGAATGTAACGCCCCGGAAGTACCGGAGACATTATCTGATATACCCCGATAAGATCTGTATTGATGAGGATCCGCGCAAATGCCGATTCTGTGTCGAAAGTATGATAACAGGTTTGGGGAAAACCGTATCCCGTGATGCCGGCCACAGCCTGAAGAGTTAATATCATCTAGAAAATCACGTTCTTATCATACGATATAAAGTACATCAGCGTGTTGTGATGCCAAATTATTTATTGACGCTCTCGTAATAAAGTCACAGCGCGAGAGCATAATTGTAGACGTGGTTCGTTGCCTCACGGCAGGTAAAGAGTTTCATTTTACCCCCTCCCAAAATCTTCGCCGGAGCTCCGGCAGAGGTTAAATATCTAATATTATTAGTGAAATGACGAAAGTATTCGCCGTTTTTCAGTTTTCCTGCCAAGCTATCAGGGCAATTATCTTGGCTGCAATCGGAGTTCAAGGTTTGAGATCTTGGTCTTCATGGCTTAGCGACTATGCAAAGAAAATAGACATAGATCTATTGCCTCGCAATAGATATCGCCTTGAGAAGAACGGCATGATAGTGGGTCGAAACGGCTTGGAGAGCCATAAATTCAGCTATGAAATAAAGTATCTTTGGGTAGCTCAGGTCTTACTCTCTAGCGCTGATCACTTTCCGGAAGCTGCACGAGTATTACTTCTCCTTTTGCACGGATCTCACCCTCCGAAGATAGCTCTACATTAACAAAGACTTTTCGTTTATTAATTTCTTTGATCCTTCCCCGCAGTTCTAAGGCCTTTCCCATGGGAGTCGGTTTCAGGTAATCAATTTTCAACGACATTGATGTTTTATTTAATGTTTAAAGTTTGTAAATCATCCAGCCGCGGTGTGAGTAATTGCACCGGTACAACATCGCCGCTGCGCAAAGATTCTTTACCTTCGGGAATGCAGATAAGGCCGCTGGCACTGGCAATCGCCTGTAAACGGCTCCTGTTTTTATAGAGTGCCGCCGTATAATGGCCCCCGCCATCAAGGGTTACGACGGCATCTTTAAATTCCGTCCACGCCTGATGGCGACTTTTCACATCTTCGGTAAGTCTGGCAGGCGCAGTCTGCAGAGGATGCCTGGTTTCACCACCCATGCGCAATAATGCGGGCAATGCCAGTTGCAAGAAGGCCATCTCATTGCTGGACGGCCCGCCCGGCAGACAAAATACCGGCACGTTCTCCCATAGTCCGAATGCTGTGCCCTTACCCGGCCCCATACGGACGTGTTGGAATAGCACCTGCCAACCCAGATTGTTCAATGCCCCGATTACAAGGTCGCGTTCGCTCCCCCAGGCGCCACCGCTGGTCAGAATGACATCAACGTTAGGTAAATGCTTTTGTAGCTCCTCCTTTATGGAGCCTTCATTATCAGTAACTACGGAAGTAACGCAGGAAATACCGAAAGAAGCCAGCCAGGCCTCCATAGTGACCAGATTACTGGCATAAAGCTGACCGATATGCAGTTTTTCACCCGGCGCCACTACTTCGTCACCGACACTGATAATCGCCACCCGCGGCCGTCGGTGAACCATTATCCGGTTGATGCCTGCTGCCGCCGCCAGCCCCAGGAAACCGGGTAAAAGTCTTTCTCCCCTCCTGACAATAGTCGCTCCGGCTTCCACCTCGACCCCGGCGCGCAGTATATTACGTCCCGGACCGGCATCAGCTTTGATAGAGACTTCTCCCGGCGATACTTCCTCGCAGAACTCGCCGGAAACCACCGCATCTGCTCCGTCCGGTATCGGCGAACCGGAGCATATTTTAACGGCACCGCCATCTTTCACCTGTCCCTCGTATTTGACACCGGCGTATGCAGCTCCGGCCACCTTCAGGCACACCGGGTTTCGCCTGTCGGCATAAACTACATCAGGGGATTTAACGGCAAAACCATCTTTGAGCGACACATCTACGGAAGGGTAGCTCACCAGCGCCACCAGGTCAGCGGCTACAACCCGGCTTACACACAGGTCGAGGGAAAGCGCTTCTTCCCCCACCGGCCGGACATTAGCTCCGATGATATCGAAGGCTTCCCGGTAGCCGATATACCCGGTCCCTTCATCAATCTCGTTAAAATCAGTCTTCACGGTTAATCCTCCCGCGGAAAATTTGTAGAACGGCTCGAATCCAAACTAAACGGCGATATACAAATCTCCTCATCCTCTTCCACCGTTTCTCTGAACCATAAAGACGCACTTTGTCAATACCTTCCTGACTGGTTTTAGTGCCCCATCCTTGTAATCAAAAAACCCACCTGCGGGGGATGTCCAAAAGCATCTTTTTGATCTTTCGCTAATACACCTTTATTATCATATATTTAACTTTGATGAATTATTCATCATTTTTTGGGTGGTCATCAGTAACGACCGGCAATCAGCAACTTTCTTCCCTCCGGGGTCCGGGCCGTATATTTGATCCCGTCGAGATACTCCATCAGGGGGATGAAATACTTACGGGAGAGACCAAAAAGGTCCCGGACATCTGCGGGTGTCAAAACGGCATGATTTTCAAAGAAAGCCTTCAATTTAAAGCGTACCCATTCCACGTGTTCCGGGTGCAGATATTGATCCGCGCTGACCCGGATCAACCGGCCGGACCGGGTGAGAGAGTCCAGTGCATCCATGAACTTCTTCTTTTCCAAATTCAGTTTTTTTGCCCCTGCCGTCGGCACCTCGGGTTGGAGTCCATATTGATGGATAAGGTCCTCAACCTGAGCGAAGAGGAGATTGGCGGCGCCCTTTCCGGCGACGTTGAAATCTTTCGCCTTCACCAGATCCCCCATCATTTCTATCTGCCCTTCCTGAATCATCAATGCCAGGACTAATTGAAAGAGTCCCGGTGCGGCCGCCGTTTTCCGGAACAGTTCTTCCTTGCCCATCCCGGTGCGGAGGAAATATTGACGATGAAACTCGGCGATCATCACGCCGATGACCTGCCGTAGCGCCAGGACCGGGTCCCGGTGAAAAAGCCGGGTGCTGTCGTCTTCGTAGAGGAGAGCTGCTTTCTTCAAAGTCCCTACTTGCTTTCCTATCTCTTCCTCGTTTTCGTTCAAAATGCCGCTCAAACTTGACCGGCGGATCCCCTTGTCGCCCCCTTCCCTCACGAAAAGGGTGACCTTTTCTCTCAGGTTTCCCGAGGAGAGAGTCCGGATGAAATCTTCAGACAGGTTTTCTACGCCTTCCCCCGGCAAGGCGGGATGCAATATCCGGCCGCCGCCAATGGTGGTAAACATCCCGTAACCCCGGATTACGAAGGGATCTCCCCAGGCGACCACTACGGGGCGGGCCGTGGTGACGACGGCGGCAGCCTTTTCACCGGGGAGCAGCTTTTCCTCCGAGAGGAGATCGATCCGGGCATTCACTTTGGCCGCGAGGGCGTGAAATTGACCATGGGTTATGGGTTTCATGGGTTTTTTGTTGTAGGGGAGATAGTGAAATTCGACCAAAATACGCTCGGTCGCCTGAAAAGCGCCCGTGCGGACTACTACCATGCCCCGGTCCATCTCCTCGGTCTTTATATCGGCCATGTTGATGGCTAACCGTTCGCCGGCACGACCTTCCGCAACGGCGATGCCGTGATTCTGAAGACCCCGGATCCGCGATTTCTGTCCCGCCGGAAGGACGGCGACTTCTTCGCCGGCGGCAATACGACCGGAAAGAACGGTCCCCCGGACGACGGCGCCAAACCCCGTTATGGCGACGACGGCGTCCACGGGGAGTCGAAATGGTTTGTCTTCCGGCTTTTCTGTAATATCCGTGGCAATTTTGTCGAGGGCAGCAATGAATTCCGGCAGTCCCTCCCCCGTAACGGAGGACACGGGAATAATCGGGGCGTCGACCAGGAAGGTCCCGGCTACTAAGGCGCTGATTTCCTCTTTTTGAAGATAAAGCAGTTCCTCGTCGGCCAGGTCTTTCTTGTTCAGGACGACAATGCCCTTTTTGATTCCGAGGATCTCACAGATATACAGATGTTCGAGGGTCTGAGGCTTTATTCCCTCATCGGCGGCGATGAGGAGGGCCACGACGTCGATGCCCGCCGCCCCGGCGACCATCCTGCTCACAAACCGTTCATGGCCGGGAACGTCCACGATGCCGACCTTGACCCCCGAAGGCAGATACAAATGGGCGTAACCCAGGACGATGGTAATGCCTCGTTTCTTTTCTTCCTCCAGTCGATCGCACTCGATCCCAGTCAGAGCCCTGATAAAGGCCGTTTTGCCGTGGTCGATGTGTCCCGCAGTCCCTAAAATGATATTTTTCATTAAAATCTCCACTTAAAGAGCCTGCCGCTTCTTCCCCGACAGGACCTTCAGGCAGAGCTATGCGGTCTGGGAGATAAAAAACGTGGGCAGGCTTTCCATAGAGAACCTCCCAGGTTCTCTATCAAATCCTCATATGAATCTCGTCAAGACAATTTTGGTGCAACACATCTTGATTATAACCGAAACCTTTCTTATGAAATGAATATCAACGAAGTTAATTCCTCATTGGCTATCGCATTATCGTTTTCAACCAGAGAGATGGGTTTGGCAGTTAGTACAAAACTTCTAAAGTCATACCAAAGACGCGATCATGGTCGTTAACCAGCAAGGTAAATAGGTAGCCATCTTTAACAAATTTATAGGGTGTATCTCCTTCAGAAAAACCCGCCCGCAAGATTAATGCCTTCCCCTTGGGAAAAGAATCACCGACACGGATATCGAACATGCTGGTTTCTTTGTTTCTGGTCGTTATTTTCCTGATACGGTCATTGGTTCCGTAACCGATTGAAATATCTAAAGGATCGTAAATATATTCAAACCCTTTGAGGCAAGGTTCTTTCTTCGGGATAATACCGCGGATGTTTTTGTCGTCATGCGCGGAAAAAAGCGCGAGCCCAAAAACGTTTATTTGTTTGTTGAGTCCTTCGCCACTAAGCCTGTTCGCCATGCAGCCCGTTAATAGAAAAATTAAAATGCCGAGCAGAACCATGGAATGCCATGATTCAATTCTATGATGAGCCTGTAACTTCTTAATCATTTTTAATCTAAACACCGGATCACCTTCCACACTTCCATTGTCAATGTTTTATCTCGGCAGCTATATTTTCTGCCAGTAAATTATGACCTTACCCCGAAGTATGTACCAAGTTCAAATGGAGTCTTTGTTCCTGTAACATAGCCGCATGTTCTTTGACAAATTCATATGGTGTCATATCACCGAGAGAGCTGTGAGGCCGCTCTTCGTTG
>Ga0247841_10000977_pt1 | contig 69591 bp, 60 predicted proteins | sample LaCruzMarch2015__2_FD_192410 | JGI IMG/M metagenome (GOLD analysis project Ga0247841, IMG submission 192410) | Freshwater microbial communities from meromictic Lake La Cruz, Castile-La Mancha, Spain - LaCruzMarch2015_18m | ecosystem: Environmental > Aquatic > Freshwater > Lake | place: Spain... | reverse complement strand
TGAGCGTTTCCCTATTTGAAAGAACTTCCATGTTTCAATTACTTACATTTTTCGATTACACAAACAACGTGGACGAAAACCCCAATCAGCTGAACTTATTCACTGATTATTCCGGACAGTAATGAATCGTCTTGTTAAAGACTAAATCCATAGTTGTGCATGCATCCTCCGCAACAGTGCAATTGAAGCCCAAATCAAAAGCAGCGCGGGTTGTGGCGTCAATGCACATATGGCTCATAGCACCACAAATGACGAGATTGTCGATACGCATACTCCTTATGATTTCCGATAAAGATGTATTGCGAAAGCTGTTTGGATAATTCTTAACTATCACCGTTTCACCATCCATGGGCGAAACCCTTTCATTCAATTGTGCGCCTTCTGTATCAGGCAAGAAAAAGAATGCATTAGGGGGAAGTGAAATGTGCTGTATATGTATTATAGGTGACTTCGACTTCCTAAATTCAGCCAAGAGAATTCGGGCATTTTCTGCAGCAGCTTCTATACCGAAAAGTTCCATTTTCCCGCCGGGAAAATAATCATTCTGCAAATCAACGATAACAAGACCTCTATACATATGTCCTCCTTTTCGATGTATTGCTTAAGGGCATAACGCGGCAGTTGAGCAGTGCCCGAAGGGCATCTGTCTCGAACTCCTGGTTCTCCCCGCAGCGGAGCGGAGGGGAAATCAGGAGTTCGCTGCTCAACTGCCGCGTTCCCTCCGGAGCGAAGCGGAGAGGGGAACACGAAAATCAGCCGCGAGTTTAACGAGTCGGCTGTATTGCCTCGTTGGGCATCTACTGATGTTTGACAAATATGAGTTTTTCTGTAGAAAAGCCAAGCGCTGCCGCTTCTTTTACAAGTCTCTCCTTCAGTTTATTGCCTATTTCAGATCTTCTAGCCAAAATCCACAAGTACGATTTGTCAGGACCACTCACGAGTGAATATTGATATCCGTCATGGTCAAGTTCAAAGATGATGTAGGAACCGTAGAATGGCCCAAAGAATGAGACCTTTAGATATCCTTGATCTGGTTGATTAACGAAGTAGGCTCTTCCTTCAACTTCTTTCCATTTGGCTTCTTTTTCAGAGTAACCGCGGTTCAACACCCTGACACCGCCGTCTTCGCGCAGGCTGTAATGTGCCGTTACTCGGGTTAACCCTCGTTCAAACGAATGATCCAGTCTGGCAATTTCGTACCACTTCCCTAAGTATTTCTCTAAATTGAAATTGCTGACAGGGGTAACGTTTGCTGGGATTCCAACGCACCCACCTATTAAAAAAACGAACAGAAGGGATGTCCATTTCAATAGCATTTAAACCTCCAGAGCCCAACGCGGCAGTTGAGCAGTGCCCGAAGGGCATCTGTCTCGAACTCCTGGTTCTCCCCGCAGCGGAGCGGAGGGGAAATCAGGAGTTCGCTGCTCAACTGCCGCGTTCCCCCCGGAGCGAAGCGGAGGGGGGAACAAGTTATTCTAAAGTTTCTGGATATCTCCACAATGATCCGGAATCCGCAGAACGTCAGGCAATAACCGTGCAGTTGTCCTTTGCTCTCATGGCCTGCCGGCTTCTACCATCCCTTTTTAAATTCGTTAAGTTATTTATAAATCTCTTGACAGAAATTATGCAACCGTTTATTTTCTATTTCCGGATATCATGTCAAAATTAAGATTATAATGAGGACGGAGATCTCCACATGCTGGCAATCCCCTCTGCATTACAGTCGATATTCGATGAGCAGCTTCAGCGAAGGGCAATCCCAAACAACCTGCATGGGCTTTATCAAAAATGGCTTCGCTATTATCTGGACTTTTGCCAAAAGTACCGATTTCCTCCCCGGCAGGAAAATAGTCTGCCCCCGTTCCTACGGAAATTGCAGGATAAGCAGCAATCCCAGACGCAGCAGGGGCAGGCGGCGGCGACAATCACACTTTATTACGATATTTTTAGAGAATCGGGGAGGCTCGGCGCGGCCCATCCGCTTCAACGCGACGGACTTTCGTTAAGTACCCCTTCGTGTGCATTGCATGAATTTTGATGCGGGCATCGTGACGGTTCACGACGGCAAAGGACAAAAAGATCGGACGGTGCCACTCCCGCAGACAATTCTTCCGGAGCTCAGGGCGCATCTCGATTCACTAAAAACCCTTCATCAATGTGATCTGGGCCGGGGATATGCCGGCGTATTTTTGGTGAACGCGCTGGAACAGAAATACAAAAATGCCGCCAAAGAGTTTATTTGGCAGTGGTTTTTTCCGGCCAGACAACTGACCCGTGAAAACAAGACGGGAGAATATCGGCGATACCATCTGCATGAAACGAACGTACAGAAGGCGATCAAACAGGCGGTCAATGCCGCTCAAATCTGCAAGCGTGCAAGCGCCCATACCTTTCGCCACAGCTTCGCCAGCCACCTGCTACAGCGAAATTATGACATACGGACCATCCAGGAGTTGCTGGGTCACAGCGATGTCAGGACCACCATGATTTATACTCACACGGTGAAAAGCGTCACGATCAAGGAAGCCTTAAGTCCTCTTGATTTCTAATCTCAGACATGTTTATTTGCAATCATTATGGTGATTGGTCCTGAAACCGCAAATCATCCGTCTGGAGAGGCATGAAAACATGCTTAACCCTTACCACAGGACGATCCGGAACATCGCCTGCCTCTACGCCCACAGCGGTCTGACAGAGGACGACGGCAACCGAATCTACGAGATCGCCGCGGCCGTTATCGCCCCGGACCGGCCGGAGGAAACCTTCTCCTCTCTCATCCGTTACGGAAAGACGACGGAGCGGGACCGCTATGCCTCGGGCGTCTCCCGGGAGGTGTTGCGGACCGCCCCGATCCTGGCTGACGTCACGGCCTTTCTGTCGCCTTTACTTCGGGAGACGGACGTCCTTCTAACCCTCAATTCCCGCGAACAGATCGAAACCCTGCTGGCCGGCTGTGGGAATCCGCGGGTGGTCGATCTCCGCTTCGCCGCCGAGTTCTTTCTCCCCCAGGCGGACAGCGCCGCGCTTAAACCCCTCTGGGAACACCTCCACGGGAAACCTCGGGAGAAATTTTCCTTCACCGCCCGGGAAGCGGTTGAACTCTCCCTCGACCTTGTCCGTCACATCGGCGGCCGGGTCCTCAATCCCGCGGAATTCCCCCCCGCGGCGGCCCTCCGCTTCCACCTGGGTCGGAGCGAAACCCTCTTCGGCAACCTCTTCATCCACTTGAACCGCAACTTCCAGGACTATTTCGGCGGTCTTTTCGATCCGTCGGCGGGTGGGGAAACGCCGGACTGGAAGGTGTTCCTGGAAAAGGCGCCCCCCCCGTCCCCGCTTCCGGACGGAAAGGAAGTAAGGAAGATGATTCCCCTCACCCGGATCGCGGATCTCTGCCGGGGTCTCGCCGCCGCGGCAAAGGGATACGCCCTGCGGCCCTCGCAGATCGCCTATGCTGGGCACGTGGCCGCAGCGCTGAACGACCACGCCGTCCTCACCATCGAGGCGGGCACCGGAACTGGGAAGACCCAGGGTTACCTGATCCCGGTCCTGGAGTTTCTGCGGCGGAACCCCCAGTCCCGCGTCGCCGTTTCGACCTACACTAAGAGCCTTCAGGAGCAGATCGTCCGGCGGGAGATCCCGCTGGCCGTCTCCCTCAACCGGAGCTACCGGAAGATCCCGGCCGCCCTCCTCAAGGGCAAATCGAACTACCTCTGTGCCGAAAAACTGGACCATCTCTACGAAGACGCCCTTTCCGGAGGCCATCTGATCGCCTGGCTCTACTTCGTCAACCGGGTCTTTCATTTCCGGGAGGCGGACGGGAACGCCGTCGGGGAGCGGGTCCGGCTTCACCTGAACGACGGCTTCTTCTTTCGCCGTCTCCAGCATGAAATATCGGCCCGGAGCGGCTGTTCCCGGCGGCACATCCACTGTCCGGCGCAAGTGGTCGCCGCCGAGGCCCGAAACGCCCGCCTTATTGTGACCAACCACCACAAACTGGTTCTCCTCGACCGGGACGAGACCCTCGGCGGACTCTTCGAAAACTGCGTGATCGACGAGGCCAACCACTTCGAAGGGGCCGTCCGCGGCGCGTTCGGGATCGAAATTACCTCACGGGAGATGGCCGACACCATCGCCTATCTCGAATCGGTTCTCCGGCGCCTGACGCTGTCGCCCGGAGATTTTCCCGCAAAGGGGACCGCCGCCGCACTGAACGCAATGAACGATTTCCGTGAGGAAATGGCCGGGTTCGCCTCCGCGCTTGCCGCCGTCCGCGGCGCCGCCGCTCCGGGAGATGCGACGGTTCTTCCCGCGGAACACTTGGCGTTCCGGGACGGACGTCTGAATACCCACCTCGGTGTGTTAAGGAAGCGCCTCAAGGAAATCTCCGGGCACCTGACGTTCGTCAAAGACCCGGATGCCTGCCGAAAACTCGGGATCCGCACCCGGACCGCCGACCGTCTGAAGACCGCTCTTAAGGATCTCCAGGAGAATGCAGAGACGTTCAAGACCATCAGCGAAAAATCCCTTTCGCCGGCGCATGTCACGGCCGGAATCCTCTTCGTCCGCCACTGGGTGATTTCCGTCCGTGCGGTGGAGGTGGCGGACATTCTCCGGGATCACCTCTACGATGGCAGGGACTGCGTCATCTTCACATCGGCGACGCTCCGCCAGGGGGAGAGCTTTGATGGTTTCCGGCGCGCGGCCGGATTGGGCGGGGAAAACGGGGACATGATGCCGCATCGTGTCCCCGTTTTCCCCGCCCCCCGTTTCGAGGCCATCCCCTCGCCCTTTGACCCCGCCGCCGCAGAGATCGCCGTTCCAGCGGAGGCCCTGAGCGGCGCCTTTGAATGCAAGGAGGCATGGCTATCCCGGGTTGCGGAGCTTCTCCCCGGACTGATCCGCCGCAACCGGGGGCGCACCCTTGTCCTCTTTTCCAGTTACGGAGACCTGGAGGCGATCTCCGCGCGGGTTGCGGACGAGATACGCACCGACGGCTATCCCCTTCTCCTTCAGCAGAGCGGCGTTCCCACCGCCGCGCTCTGCGATGAATTCCGGGCGATCCGGGAGAGCGTTCTCTTCGGCGTGGACACCTTCTGGTACGGGGTCGATTTCCCGGGAGAGACGCTCACCCAGGTGATCATCACCCGCCTTCCCTATCCCCACCCCCAGGATCCGCTTCAGGTCGCGCGAAAAAATCTCCTCCCCCGGGAGGAGTACTGGCGGCGTTACCGTTATGAAACCGCAATCAAGCTGCGGCAGGGGATCGGCCGCCTCATCCGCTCGGAGTCGGACCGGGGCAGGATCGTGATTCTCGACGCGCGCTACCGCAGACGCACGGGGGTCTCACCATGACGGGCGTGATCCTCTCGGGAGGCAAAAACAGACGAATGGGGGAAAACAAGGCCTTTCTTGCGGTAAACGGCGAACCGCTGATCGACAGGACCGTCCGTATCTTCAGGACGGTTTTCAAAGAGGTGATCATCGTGACCTCATCCCCGCTGGATTATCTCGATCAGGAGGCGGTCATTGTCACCGACATCCTCCCGGAGAAGGGCGCCCTCGGCGGGATATACACGGGTCTTTTCTACGCCCGTGAGGAATACGCCTTCATTGCCGCCTGCGACATGCCCTTTCTGAACCGGGCTTTTCTGGAATATATGGTTCGGCAGACGGCGGGATATGATATCATCGTTCCGGCCCCCCCCGACGGCCTCCAGCCCCTCCACGCCGTTTACGCCCGCCGTTGCCTCCCGGTCATCCGGGGACTGATCGAGAGGGACCGCTTGAAGATCACCGGCTTCTACCCGGGACACCGCCTCCTCACGATCTCCCCGGAGGTCATCCGCTCCTTTGACCCTGAGGAGCGGATGTTCATGAACGTGAACACCCCGGAAGATCTCCGGAATCTGCAGCCGCGTTGACCCGCCTAGGCGCGGAATCGATGTTTGCTAACCGTCGATCGTCAGTTCTTCCTTCTTTTTAAAGGTTCATCCGGTTGATGCGTAGCTTGACTGAAGTCGTTAATTGACAGATTTTGAAAAGCATGCGATATTACAACCATTAAGAAAGAAGAACGATGTGATGATCGACTTTGAATGGGATATCACCAAAGCGAAAACGAACCTCCGGAAACAATGTAAACGAAATCCAAAGACGAAAAGGCTGACGAACTTCGTCCCGAATACGATCTTGCCGCCCTGCTCAAGGAAGGTGTACGGGGCAAGTATGCCAAGCGTTATGAGCAAGGGACAAACCTCATTTTACTGTCGCCGGATGTGGCAAGGGATTTCCCGAATGATGAGGCAGTGAACGAAGCGCTTCGGTTAGTTATACAACTAAAAAAGATTCCCGGCGGCGGGAAGCGCAGGGCAACCGGAGCTTGATGCAATAAACCAAAGAGCGGGAGAAAGGTCTGTACGAAATATCAGGATTGATACTGATAACTTCCTAAAACAAAGCATCCGGTGATTTTGATAGGATTACATCATTTCGAATGGGATTCATTACCTATTGACTGAAGTCAAGCGTCCGGCAAATTTTGCAGAGATCCACCGTTACGAAGCGGTAATCCATGATGAAAACAGGAGGTAATATACTTATGGCACCAAGGAAAAAGGTGTAAATCCTATATCATTGCAGAAGAAATACTCATCTTTACTCTCGTTTGTGCCTTTGGGATTTCTGAAAACAGTTCCGCAAAATTCAAGTCCCCAGTAGTTTTTTTGGAACTGATGGCAAATCATATCGCCTTCAATCCGACTCTTGCCTCGGTCAGAATTTGGCCCGGCCACCGCGGGGGCAGAGATAATCTTCTGGGTATACGGATCCTTCAAAGCCGGCCCGCGCCAGGTGAATTCTCCATTCTTTTCACGATCGACCCACCATTGCCGACCATCCTGATCGATTCCCGTGATCTTCGAACCCAGGAGCAGGCGCTTGATCTCTTCTCCGGTCAGCTGGTTTTCCTTGAAGGCAGGGAAATATCCGCCCGATATTCTTGCCGGCGCCAACCCTGCCTTGAGGAGACCCTCCGCATACCGATCGACAAGTGTGCGGTCCCTGAAGGGCATACCAAACATGACAACCCCCACATCGGGCAGCATGACTCCTTGCTTTTTTATGCGCATTTCGAGCATAGATCGAGCATCCTGATCACGACCAAGAGCGGCGTAAAATGCAGCAAGTGCCGTTGTGGGTACAGCTTCCGGGTGGAGTTTCGCCGCTTGTTCGAAAAAAGTTGCGGCTTCGGCAGTTTCCCCCATGCAAAAGTGGGCCCAGCCGAGGGCTACCAAATGTAAAAGACGGCTTCGGGGATCCAGCCGCCAACGCTTATTTATATATTCAATTCCCTCCTTCGGCCTGCCGCTCATGTACAAGATCCGACCAATGTTAAAAAGGCATTCCCCACTGTTGGGATGAAGAGCCAAGCCCCGTTCCTCTTCGGAGATCGCCTCCTTATGCTGACGCCGAGAGAGATACAATAAACCTGACATGTTGTAAGCAGTGGGGGTCGGTTTTTTCATGGCCATCTGTATAGATTCACGCAGCCGCAAGCGGCCCTCTATCCAGGACATATTGAGTGCCGGGAGCAATGCCGTGAATAGAGTGGTTTGATAGTAAACCTGGGCTAGCCATGCATATGCCCACCCATAGTTTGGGTCCAGCTCGATTGCTTTCTTGAAAAGGACAGCTGCCTTCGCAGTACCATCGGGCGTATATCGGTAAAATTCACGCGTTCCTTCCAAGAGGGAATTATATGCTTCTATATTATCAGTTCCCCTCTCACCTACTTGTTCTTTTTCACCTCCGGTCAGCTTCACTTTCAAGGCAGAGACAATCTTTTCGGTGATCTGATCCTGCAAAGCAAAGACCTTGCTCATCGTGCCGTCATACCGTTCCGCCCACAGGTGAACGCCCTTCATAGCATCAATAAGCTGGGCATTGATGCGGATTTCGTTATCGGCCTTGCGCACACTCCCCTCAAGGACGTATCGCACTCCAAGCTCTTCAGCCACCTGTTTTACCTGTACGGGCTTCCCCTTGTAAGTGAAAGATGAATTGCGGGCGATCACCATAAGACCGGAAATCTTAGATAATTCGGTTATTAAGTCATCAGTCATCCCATCGCTGAAATATTCCTGCTTCGGATCCTCACTCATATTCACAAAGGGAAGAACGGCGATGGAAGGTTTGTCGGGAAGAGGAAAGGCCATCCTTTCCAGAGAGGCTCTTTTGACCGGGGCAGGCTTGGGATAGAGTTTCCAGATTGCCAATGTGGTAGCCCCTGCAAAGACGACAATCATCGCGATAAGAGCGATCCGGCGACGACGGTCTTGCCAGGTGACCTCCTGTTTCCCTTCCGGCGACATAGGAGATTCAGGGACTTCCGAAGGAGATTGGATCGCCTCTATTTCAGGTGCATTTTCTCCCTTCCCTTTAAGATTCGATAGGAACCTGTCCCACGCCTCTCCGTTAAGGGAGTCCTCGTAGAGGATGGCAATATCATTTAAAGTTGCTCCTATTTTATCTATGGCGAACTTGAGCCTGACATTCTCATGGCTCCCCTTGTACTCAAAAAGATTTGCCCAGTTATCTTTTTCAGCCTCGGTAAAGGGATAGGTTTTCCCAATCCCTTCCTCATATCCCTTTTTCCTTCCCAAGACCATGAAAAGCGGCGCCTCTTCCAGGTTGGGTAGGGCATGTTGCCATTTCTTGTAGATCCTAGGCAGTAAATTCTCTTCCTCTGACGATCCGGCAGAACCTCCAATGGTCTCATTCAACAAAGCAAGAAGATCGTGATGCCCTTTCAGGGGGATGGATGTCATTTTCCCATGTCTTTTCATCTCGTTAACGACAAGGGCAATCACCGAGAGATAGAACCTTCTGGAAGGCGAATTGAAATGAAGGGTCAGTTCAATTCTATTCTTGAGGGCAATATGGAGCTTAAACTGATTCAGGTCAATTGTTATCGGACGAGCTTTGGCGTTTTCCAACATTTTCTTTGGTCCTCAAAATCTTATTGAAATAACAGGAGATTTTGTCAGGGCCGGAAATCATTTCAAAAAACATCACGGTACGTACCGTGACAGAACATATCATATGCCTAAAATATCGTCCATCGAAAATGGAACTTTAAAGAAGCAGTCCGTTACATCACAACCTGAAAGGAGGCTCAAATGAAAGGAAGCATAAAGAAGCTGGCGGTATTTAAAAAACCCATTTGCACTCTAAGTATCTTAGGCATCCTCACTTTTATTCTGTTTATTGTGTCAGCCCAAGCAGAGCAACCTGTCGACTGTCTTGTATGTTACGACATGAAAATAACAACAATCGTAGAAACTCAAGACCTAACCATTATGGGTTCTGAAGCCAGGGGAATCGTCCTCGATAATACAGCAAGTAAGTTTTTCGACAACTCTACTTGCCATTCCGTCGGCGTAATTAAGATTGACAAAGGAAAAGTGACCGGCATTATCCCTGGCAAACACATGGATCCAAGTGGCGATTTTTATGTCGTTGAATCATCGCAAGTCGGTACGGAAACGAGCTGGAAATTCATATATGGCACTGGAAAATTTAAAGGGATTACCGGCGGCGGTAAAGCCTTGCGTTTCACGAAGGGGAAACCAATCTCTCCAGGGACATCTCAGTATTGCGTCAAGATAACGGGAATCTATGAATTGGTTAAATAAATTTAAAAGGCAGGGTCAGAAATGGCCCTGCCTTTTTGCCCCAGGTGAGTCACGCACCAAGAAACCCAATATATTGAAGGAGGACCTATGAAAAAGCTAATTATCGTATTGTTGATTACGGCTATCATGTTATTAGCAGGGAGTTTTTCTGCTTTCACTCAAGCTCAGAGTCCTGCGAGTCAGGTGAAGCCAACTTTCCTTGCACCAACTTCTGGCACTTACGTGCACGGTTGGCCTGCCTTCACCGTTTCCTACCCCAAGGATTGGGTGGAACAGCCTCCGAGTCGGTACGCGGGAATGGCGGGAGAGTTTTTTCGCGTCGCCGCTCCCGATTCAAAACCTTTCGCTCAAAATATACGTGTACCTTACTTTTCGGTTTCGATCTTTCCAACTCCTCTCCCCATTGACAAATGGAGCGACATACTTGTACCGACCCTCAGACTACCGGGGAGTGACATCAAAACAGTATATGACAAACCTTCGCAGTTGAAAGATGGCACTCCAGCGCAGGAAGCAGAGATTGAATGGGTCAGCAATGCGGTGAAAGTGAATATGCTGGTGCTTACTACGAAGAAATACGCTGCATGGGTCCAGATCATCCAAGCGTACGATAAGGGGAAGAGAATGGAGGACGTGAAGGCCTACGCTTATTCCCTGACATTTCAGCCGGGCAGGGAAGAGCCGGTGAAAGTGCCCTCCGATGTCAAGGCCTTTCTTGACAAGTACTCCAGCGACTTAGTGAGCGGCAATGTAGAAAGAATCATGGCCAATTTCTCGGATCGGTTTCTTAACCAAGGCCGGAAGAAGGCATTTTATGAAATATGGTTTCAAAATAGTCCTGACTCCCCCATCCAGCGAGGCCTCATTTCATCCGAGGCAACCGTGACAGTTTTTGTAGCCCAGGAAGATAAAGCATATGTGGATGGATTTTGTGCATCAAAGACAAGAGACCACGCCGACAAAGCTCTGAAGGAGCCCATGAGCTTCCGTCAGATCATCAAAGAACAAGGCCAGTGGAAGTGGTATGGCAATCAAAGGTAGCCAGCCACAGAGGGAAGATTGGAAGGCAGGGCCGGACAGGTCCTGCCTTTTTTATTTATTTCGTTCGGTAATCATCAACACCCAGACCAACTTGATGCTGAGGACTTGTAGGTGAAGTCCGTTATCTTTGATAGGAGTTCGCGCCGGGCAATGGAGCATCCGCATCAACGAACAATGGCGCGTATGTTTCCGGTTTGAAAACGGTGAGGTTTACGATGTTGAAATTGTTGATTATTACTGAGGAAGTAAAACCATGAATCCGAAAAACAATCTTCCTCCGGTTCATCCGGGTGAATTTCTTAAAGAGAATCTTGACGAATTGCGGATCTCTCAGGCTGAGTTTGCCCGCCCCATTGGACTTTCGGCCATGCGAATATCCCACGTCGTCAAAGGGAAAAGACCTGTCACCGCTGAGATGGCCTTGCTTTTCGGCCCGGAAGATCTCCGGAATCTGCCGTCCTGCTGACCCACGCAATTATTAAAACGAAGGCTTGTGTTTGCCCGCACTTCCATTAGGGAAACATGGGGACAGATTTGAAATCTGTCCCCAGATAATCCTGAACAGCCTGGATCAGATACTTTTTCAACAGGCTGTTAGACATTTCCGGTAGAACGTGGTATGGGGTCGATCAAAAAAGGGGGGCATGCTCTATGGAAGGCGGAAAAACGTTCAATCGTTGGCTCATCGTCGTCGGTGCGTTGTTGATCCAGGTCAGTCTCGGCGCCATCTACATCTACAGCGTCTTCAAACCCGGACTCAAGGCCCGGTTCCCCGACTGGAGCAATACGGACCTGGCACTCCCGTCCATGCTGGTCCTGCTCTTCTTCGGTCTGGCGACCATCTTCGCCGGCCGCGTCCAGGACAAGATCGGTCCGCGCTACGTCGCCATGACGGGAGCCATCCTGCTGGGCCTCGGGCTCCTGCTGGCCTCCTTCTCGAACAGCCTGTTCATGTTTACGCTGGGCTTTGGCGTCATCGGCGGCATCGGCATCGGCGCGGCGTATGTCTGCCCGATTGCCACCTGCGTGAAGTGGTTCCCCGACAAGCGGGGCCTCATCTCGGGTCTGGCGGTCGCCGGGTTCGGCGCCGGCGGCCTTGTCTTCGCCCCCGTGGCCAAGGCCCTGATCCTCTCCGTCGGCGTGATGAACATGTTTCTCTATCTGGGCGGCATCTTCTTTGTCATCGTGATGATCGGCGCCCAGTTCATGATCACCCCCCCGGCCGGCTACTGCCCTCCGGGATGGACGCCGCCGACGGCTACCGGAAACGCCCCGACATGCGCAACCGGCGTCGATTACACCTGGCAGGAGATGATCCGAACGCCGCAGTTCTGGCTCCTCTGGATCACCTACTTCGCCGGCTGCTCCGCCGGGTTCCTCATCATCATGAACACGGTCAACATCTGGCAATCCTTCTCCATCCTCAGTCTCGTGCCCAAATTCCCCACCATCCCCGGGGAGATCTATCTGGATATCATCACCAAGGGAACGACGGCAGTCATGGCCATCTCCGTTGTGAACGCGCTGGGCCGCATCATCTGGGGGAAGGTCTCGGACAGCATCGGCCGGAAGAACACCCTTTACATCATGTTCCTCTATGGCGGCGTGGTCATGCTCTCTCTGAACTGGCTCACATCCTTCCCGCTGTTCCTCTTCGGGGTCATGTCCGTGGGCTTCTGCTTCGGCGGCTTTCTCGGCCTCTACCCCGCCGTGACGGCGGACTATTTTGGAACGAAACACATGGGGGTGAACTACGGCTGCATGTTCATGGCCTATGGCGTGGCGGGGCTCTTCGGCCCCTGGATCGCCCCGAAGCTGATGAGAATCGTACAGGAGGTTCCCTTCGAAACACTGGTCGCCGGCGTCGTCACGACGAAGACCTACGCGGCGGGAAACTACATCTCATCCTTCATCATCGCGGGGGTGATGTGTCTGGTATCGATCCTCCTCGTCCTGATCGTCAAGCCGCCCGCAGCGAAAAAAGGCTGAGTCGGCGGATAGTCCGGCCCGCGCGATGCACGCGGATGCTAAAAACCGGCAGGGAAGCAAGCGATGAAGAGATATCAGGTGATTTTTCAACCCTCCGGCCGACGGGGGGAGATCCCGGAAGGGACGACCGTCCTGGAGGCCTCCCGGCTGTTAGGCGTGGGGATCGAGTCCGTCTGCGGCGGAAAGAAGTCCTGCGGGAAGTGCCGGATCCGAATCGAGTCGGAAACCTTTGATCGGTATGGAATTACCTCGTTTCATGACCATCTCTCGCCGTTCACCGAAGAGGAGGGCAAACTCATCGGAGAAAAAGAGCGGGCGGAGGGTTTCCGTATGGCCTGTGCGGCAGTAATCCGGGGAGATGTCCTGATCTTTGTGCCGGAAGAGAGCCGAACGGGCAAGCAGGTGGTTAGAAAAGAGGCGTCTGAAAAAACAATCTTGCTGAACCCTGCCGTCCGCCTCTTCCCTGTAACGCTTCCCCCCCCTACTCTGAACCATCCCCTGGGAGACTATGAGCGCCTGGTTGCGTCACTTTCGGAACGGTTCGGCTTGCAACAACTGGAGATCGACTATCCCGCCCTCATAGGACTTCCGGGCGTCCTCCGGCAGGGGAAATGGACGGTCACCGCAGCCATCCGTATGGAACGGGAGATCCTCGCCGTCTTTCCGGGACAGGTGGAGGAGGCCTACGGCCTTGCCATCGACGTAGGCTCGACCACCGTGGCCGGATATCTCTGCAGTCTCCGAACCGGCCGAATCATCGGTACAGAGTCGTTCATGAACCCCCAAATCACTTTCGGCGATGATGTGATTACGCGGATCACCTATGTGATAGACAATCCGGATGGCATGAAAAAGATGCGGGGGGCCATCATCGATGGTCTGAACCATCTCATTCGGACCGTCACCGGGGATCACGGCCTCTCCCCGACTGATATTCTTGAAATCACGATAGTTGGAAACACGGTGATGCATCACCTCTTTCTCGGCATCGATCCGCGCGCGCTCGCCTTCTCTCCTTTCACTCCCGCCGTACACCGCAGCCTGGACATCAAGGCGCGCGATCTCGGCCTTGCGGCTCACCCCGCGGCCAATGTCCACATCCTCCCAATCATAGCCGGTTTCGTAGGTGCGGACAATGTGGGGGTGCTGATCGCGGAAGAGCCCTATCGCCGGGATGAGATGACGCTCATCATCGACGTGGGAACGAACGGGGAGATGATTCTGGGAAACCGGGAGAAACTTCTCTCCGCCTCCTGCGCCACCGGCCCTGCGCTGGAGGGGGCGCACATCCGCTTCGGCATGAGGGCGGCGCCCGGGGCAATCGAACGGATTCGAATCGATCCCGAAACGCTGGAGGTCTCTTTCAAAATCATCGGCGAAGAGCGATGGCGACCGGAGTTCCGGATCACCGGCGCCCTGGGGATCTGCGGCTCCGGGATCATCGACGGGGTGGCAGAACTCTACCGGACAGGCATCATCGATAGAAGCGGCCGTTTCCGTTCCGATCTCGCAACGCCGCGGCTCTGTTTGACCGACGGGAAACCGGAGTTCGTCATCGCCTGGCCGGACGAAACCTCTCTGGCGGGAGCGATCACGATCAGCCAGCAGGATGTCCGGAGCGTCCAGCTCGCCAAAGGCGCCCTCTATGCCGGCGCGAAACTGATGATGAAAAAATTGGGAATCGAAAAACTGGAGCGGGTGGTCCTGGCGGGCGCCTTCGGAAGCTATATCGACAAGACGGAGGCGATGATTCTCGGGATGTTTCCCGACTGCGACCTCGACCACGTCTCGTCCGTCGGGAATGCGGCGGGCGACGGGGCAAGGATCGCCCTGCTGAACCGCGACAAGCGTCTCGAGGCCGAAGAGATGGCCCGGTGGGTCGAATACCTTGAACTGACCCTGGCCAAGGAGTTCCAGCAGGAGTTCACGTCCGCCATGTTCATCCCGCACATGGCGGATGCCTTCCCCCACCTGCCGCCCCTGCCCACGAACAAGACTTAACCGAGCAATTCCTGGGTAAACTTCTCGCCCGGCCCAAGTCGCAGAAACTTCTCGTCGGGGTAGGGACCCCGGAGAAGTTCACGGAAGTAATCGAGGTTTCCGGGAATCTCCTCGTACCGTTTCTTCAGGACAGAGGCATTCTCCATCGCCCGCGCCCGCAACGGCGCCATCTCCTCCACCCCCGTATCGATCAGGGCGATGTGGGTATAGTGTTTGAGCTCCTCCTCCATGACCCAATGCGCCGTTTTACGGCCGTACCGGGGAACATTCTCCTCGATAATTCCCAGAGGGTCTTTCTTTTCCGCGACCCAGCCCGGCGTCAGGTAGTATGTTCCCGGATTTTCCCGGAAGATCTCCAGATGACGGTTCGGTGAACCGAGAAACAGCGCAATGCAGTCGTGGCAACGGGGAATGATCAACTCCGGACCCATTGCCGCTCCCCCCAAAATCCCTTTGGCACAGAGACCATAACCAAGGACAATCCTTGCGGCCCCCGGCATTTCCTGACGGATCTTCTGCTGGACTGTCGCGATCAGTTTGTCCGGAGTTCGGTGGAGGGCCTGTTCGAGGTAAAAGATCTCTCTCCCGTTGCTGTCCCTCTTTTCTCCCGCAACAAGATAAGACAACTCCGGTTCCATGACGCGACAGGCGATGATGACATTCCGTACCTTCCTTTTGACTTCAACCACGGACACGATAGCCCTCCCGGCCGATGTCTGATTCACCTCATGGAAAGGCGGATGGATTGCTCACAGACTCCGATCGCAGAATCACAAAAAATCCGATCATTTTTTTAGCAGGGAGCGGCGCATTATTCAAGGATTGTTTTGACGATCGTGCCTATTATTTCGCAAAATAACCTTAATCTTCACAAAATTCCCATTGACAATAAACTTTCTTCCTCTTAAAAGGTATACTCATGTAGTCTCTCATAGGGAAAGCTTTGAATTTCTCCTGAAACTCGGCAAATCGTCATTCCTACTGAAGCAGGGATCCAGTCCTCCGTAAAGTTTCGTACTCGCTATCACGGAATAAAATAAGGGCCAGATTTTCAAATCAAGAATCAAGGAGGTGTTGACGGAAAAGGGAGGCAACATGGATATTTGAAAAAGCATGGCAGCGGCAATCATAAACAGAGAGACGACGAGGCGAGGTGGATTATCATTCTCAATTATTTAAGGGAGGTGTTGAAATGTCTACATTAAAACAGCTGGCCGATTACGTGGAGAAAGGAAAAAGTGAGGAAATCAGATCCTTGGTTCAAAAGCTCCTTGGCGATAACATCAGCGCTGACAGGATTGTCAGCGAGGGGCTTGTCCCGGGATTGGATGCGATCGGAGAGAAATATTCGAAATTTGAGGCTTTTGTACCAGAACTCATGATTGCCGCCATGGCAGCCCAGGAGGCCCTTAAGGTTCTTCGCCCCAAAATGTCGGAGGGAACATTGCATAAGCCCATGGGAACAGTTGTGATCGGCACCGTGGCGGGCGATGTTCATGACGTCGGCAAGAACATTGTTGCCATGGTGCTGGAAGGAGCAGGTTTCAAGGTGATCGACCTCGGAGTAAACGTCCCTACCGCTAATTTCTTAAAAGAAGTAAAGTACCAGGAAGCTGATATCGTGGCCCTCTCTTCTCTCTACACACCAACACGACTGGCCATGAAAGACATCATACAGGCACTGAAAGACCAGGGCATCAGAGATAAAATCAAGGTCATGGTTGGGGGAGCCCCCATCGATCAGGCCTTCTGTGACTTGATTGGCGCGGACGGATATGCACCGGACGCGCCTCAAGCGGTCAAAGTGGCAAAAAGCTTGATTCAAGCCAAAAAATAATGATGCGGGAGTTGGCGATACCATTCATACATGAGGCTCACTGAAAAGGAGGCAGGACATGAAAGAAGACAAAACCTACAAGGATCGGAGATATAGGATTAATGAACTCCGGGCAAAGAATGAAAAAATGACGGCCCGCCAAAGGACCCGCAAGGCGATAAACTTCGAGGAAGCGGATCGTATTCCCATCGACAACTGGATGGTTCCTGAGATCAAGAAGCGGTGCATGGAGTACTGGGGATGTGAGAACGAGGAAGAACTGCTGGAGTTCCTTGGTGTGGATGTCAGGGATAACTACGGGGCCAGCTACGTGGGTCAGGAATTCAAGAAATATGACGACGGGACGGTGGAGGACCTTTGGGGGGTAAGGAGAAAGGTCGTTACCTATGGGAAGGGAACTCCTCACGAGGGGACATTCAAGGAAGTGTCCTGGTCGCCGCTGGAACATATGAAGACCGTGGAGGAAATCAATACCTATACCCGTTGGCCCACACCCGACTGGTGGGATTATTCCAAGGTGAAGGAGGATTGCGCCAAATGGCACCCGCAGTATTTCGTACTCAACAAGGGCGACCGGCTGGACAGAACGGCTCAACTCAAACCGATGATGTATATGCGAGGCATTCAGCAAACCTTCATTGACCTCGCCGCGAACCCCAAAATCGTTGAGTGCATTCGCGACCACATCATCAACTATTTCGTAAACTACAACCCGAAAGTCTTCCAGGCGGGCGCTGAGGAAATGGACATGTTCATGATGGGCGACGATATGGGCGGCCAGCAAGGTTCTCTCATCGGCCCTGAGATGTGGAAGCGGTATTTTGCCGACGGGTTCAGGAAATACTGCGATATTGCCCATAAATACGGCCTGAAGGTAATGTACCACACCTGTGGGGATGTCTACGCCCTCATACCCCTGATGATTGAAAACGGACTGGATTGCTTGCAGTCAGTTCAACCTACGGCCACCAATATGGACATCAAACGATTGAAAAAAGAGTTCGGCAAACATCTTTCCTTCCAGGGCGGCATGGACATCCAGCAGGCGCTCCCCCTGGGGACCCGGGAGGATGTGAAAAAGATGGTGAAATATGCCGCAGACAATGCCAAGTCCGGAGGAGGCTATATTTTCGGAACTTCCCACAATATCCAGGCGGACACTCCCATGGAAAACGTTGTGGCACTCTTCGAGGCATATCACGAATATGGGGTCTATTAAGGGCCCTCTCAAGCGAGTCGGCGCTTCGCACTGAAATCAGGTCAATGCTGCCGCCCCGAAGAGGAGAACCGGAGAGGAGAAGTGGAGATCGGATGGAGATCATCGGCGAAAAGATCAATACGACAAGAAAAGACGTGGGAAAGGCGGTTCGAGAACGGAATGCCGCCTTTATAGAAGAGCTGGCCCGAAAGCAGGCTGAGGGGGGCGCCACTTATCTGGATGTGAATTCGGGGCTTGCCCTCTACCCCGAGGAAGAGGCCGAGGATTTTGCCTGGCTGGTGCCCCTGATTCAGAAGGTTGTTGACCTTCCGCTCTGCATTGACTCCGGCCGCTCCCAGCCCATCGAGGCGGCCCTTAAGCTTCACAGGGGTAAGGCCATGATCAATTCGGTGAATGGAGAACCGGCCAAAATGGAGGAGATTTTCCCTTTGGTCAAAAAGTATGGGTGCAAGGTGATCGCGCTCACCTCGAGCAGTGAAGGTGGAATTCCTGCGACCAGCGAGGAACGCCTGAAAATAGCCGAAGCCATAGCGACGGTGGCTCAGAAATATGGGGTCCCCTTGGAGGATATCTATTTCGATCCTCTTGTTATGACCCTCTCAACCCAGCACGGAAACGGGACCTTGTTCTTGGAAACCCTCCGGGGGATCAAGAAAAACCTCGGAGAGGCAAAGACCGTTTCCGGGTTGAGCAATATTTCGTTTGGCCTCCCCAAGCGGAGGCTCCTCAATCAGGCTTTTCTCCTATTGGCGCTGGGATGCGGGATGGACGCGGCGATTCTCGACCCAACCGATAAGGCCCTCATGGCGATGATCCGGGCTGGGGAAGCGCTCATGGGCAAAGACCCTTTCTGCGCCCAGTATATCTGCGCCTTCAGGGAGGGAAGGCTTGACGCATAGGTCTAACATAGCGATAAGGAAGTGGGCAGCTCACCTATCGATCGATTCGCGGTAAGGAATCCTTATGGAAGGGGGTGATTCTATCCCGAGAAGATGGATACCGAAAACGACAGCAAGAGATATTAAAACAGGAGATCTTAAAGAAGGAGGTGTTATTATGAAAAAGACTGTATTCATGATTATCGCAGTACTGATGCTGGTTTGGGTTGGCGCGGCTTTGGCCGCGGACCAGCCCCAATCGGGCGACCTGAAGGAGGTGGCTCTGGTTCAAGTAAAGGGTATAAAGGGGGAGGCGAAGGGCACGCTCGTCATCAACACCGCCAATGGTGTTGACGTCGCCATCCGGATCACCGGGCTGGACCCAAAGAGCCTCTATACTGTCTTCTTCGTCAATGTGAAAAGTCAGATGTTCGAGGGCATCGGCCCGGCGCCCCATGTTCTCAAGGTCAATGAGAAGGGGGAGGCGGATTTCAAAGGAACCATGAAGAAGGACATCTACAAGCGCTTCGTGGAGATGGGTATCTTTCTCAACCCGGGGGGAAAGCCCATCGCCAACCCGGTGGGGGTCAAGGCCGCATTGGGATCTCTGGTCGCAAAGGAGACACCCAAGCTCATTCTGCAGGGTAAACTCAGATAAACCCATGACGGAATCGGCAGGGAGCATCCTGAAACAACCCTAATCTATAAAAGATATGGAGGGAAATCTATGAGCACATTGACGGTATACAACACCAGTAAAATGACCAGGGAAGACGTCCTTTCCGCCTGGAAAAGCTGGCAGGTCAGGACCTTCGTCACCATCTGGCTCACCTACGGTTCATTCTACCTGTGCCGCGCCAACATGTCCTTCGCCCTGCCCGGCCTGGGCACGGAGTTCGGCCTTTCCAAGACCCTGCTGGGCCTTCTGGGCACCTGCCTGTTCGTCATGTATTCCTTAGGCCAGTTTGTCAACGGCCAGTTGGGCGACAAATACGGAGCCCGCAAGCTCGTCTTCGTGGGTATGATCGGCTCGGCCCTCCTCAACATCATCTTCAGCTTTTCCACGGCCTTCGGCTTCATGATGGTGGTGTGGGGCTTGAACGGTTACTTCCAGTCCATGGGCTGGTCGCCCCAGGTCAAGACCATGGCCAACTGGTTTACCGTGGCCCAGCGCGGCAAATGGATGGGGCTCATGGGCTCCTGCTACCAGATCGGAAACGCCCTTAGCTGGCTCCTGGCCTCCTATCTGGCGGCAAACTACGGCTGGCGCAGCCTCTTCTGGGTGCCGGCCATTTTGTTCCTCATCTCCTCCATCCACTTCGTCATCCGCCTCCGCAACGCACCGGAAGAGGTGGGGCTGCCACCCATCGAGCAGCTTCGGAAGATCGCCTCGGGCGAAGCCCATGAACCCGCAAAGCTTGATCCCACCGCCGCCCCGGTGTGCCATGTTACCGAGGACAAGCACATGGGCTTCGGCTATACGGTCAAAGTGTGCGTGACCAATCCGCGCATCTGGGGCGTGTCCGTCGCCTTCTTCTGCCTGGACATCATCCGCTATGGTTTCTTCTACTGGGCGCCGGTCTTTCTTATCGAGGTCCAGGGGGCCACGATCTCCAGCGCCGGCCTTTCGGTAGCCGTCCTGCCCCTCGCCGGTTCCGCCGGCTCGATCTTCTGCGGCTGGGCCACCGGCAGGTTCTTCGACAATCGCCGGGCCCCGGTGGTCTGCCTCTGCCTCTTCGGCCTGGCCATTTTCTCCTATCTGTTCTACTACGCTCCGCCGGGAGCGTGGATGTTGAGCCTGTTCTACCTGGCCTTGATAGGGTTCTGCACCTACGGGGCCCATGTGCTCATGGTGGGGCACGCGGCCCAGGACTTCGCCGGCCGCAAAGCCGCGGCCTCGGCCGCCGGCTTCATCGACGGCTTCGGCTATATCGGTGCAGCCATGACCGGCGTTTTCACCGGCTGGCTGGTGGATAACTACAGTTGGACCGCCGGATTCTGGTACTGGATCATCGCGGCCCTGGTAGCCGCTTTCATCATGTTGGCTCTCTGGCGGGTGCCCGTCATAGAACAAGATGAATGTGACTGAGGGTTTTGCCGATTGTTTGACCTTGGGTAAACCAGATGGGGGCTCCCTTTCTTTTAGCCCGGTTTCAGACGGGCGGAAGGGAGTCCCCTTCCTGCGCCCTGTGAGAGATTGATGTGCGGCGATGAACGAGCACATACATCTGGCGCTGGCCCCTGACCTTCAACAGCAGTTCGTAAAAGGCATGGCATTCCTCTCATGAGCTGGCGAGACCTCATACCTAAAACCACAATCTCCCAGGAAACCATGGAGGCCCTGGGCCCCGTGCTGGCGGGCCAGAGGTTGTTCAACCGCGGCCAGTACCTTGAGGCCGAGGCCATGTACTGCCGGGCCCTGGAGCAATTTCCCCCTAAAAGCGCCGGTAGCGTTTTAATCTACAACAAGCTGGGAATCCTCTACGAAAAAATAGGCGACTCCCGGCGGGCCTTGGATAGTTACGAGAAAGGCGTCAAGGCGGGGGCGCTCACCCCCTTCACCTACCAGCGCCTGTGCTGCCTGCATCTGGAGGCCGGCCGCCTGTCCCAGGCCCTGGCCTCCGCGCAGCAGGGAATCAAGGTATTGAAAAAGGCCCGCACCAACCTTCCCCAGGAGATCTACTTCTGGTTCATCTTTCAGAGGCTGAAATGGAAGATCATCCGCCGTATGCCGCCTTCCCCGCGAGCCTAAAGCTCTTCCCCCCTTTTACATTTGCGGTATGATCCTTGCCGAGATAGAAGTTGATCCAGGAGGAGGTCTGATAAAAATCCCCTTTGCAGGGGGTCTTTTTCACCGCGATTCGATTCCGGCGGCGAGTTTCGCCGCCTTCAGCGTGTTTGCCATCAGCATCGTGATCGTCATCGGCCCTACGCCCCCGGGCACCGGCGTGATCATGCCCGCCTTCTCCTTCACCGCATCGAAATCCACATCCCCACAGAGAAGGGCCTTCCCGTCGGGGGTCATCCCGATCCGGTTGACACCGACATCGATCACGACGGCCCCTTTCTTGATCATCTCCGCTGTGATCGCCTTGGGTCTCCCGGCAGCCACGATGAGAATGTCCGCCCGACGGGTGTGAGAGGCCATCTCCTTCGTTCCCGTGTGGCAGATCGTCACCGTCGCGTTCGCCCCCGGCTGCTTCTGCAGCAGAATGTTGGCGATGGGCTTCCCGACGATGTTCGACCGTCCGACGATGACCACCTCCGCCCCGTCAATCTTCACGCCGGAACGGATAAGGAGCTGCTGGATCCCCGCCGGCGTGCAGGGTAGGTAATCCGCCTCCCCGATCACCATCTTCCCCACGTTCACCGGATGGAAGCCGTCGATATCCTTTTTCGGATCGATGGCGTAGAGAATCTTTGTCTCGTTGATGTGCCTGGGCAGAGGGAGCTGAACAAGAATGCCGTGAATCTTCGGATCCCGGTTGTAGCGGTCGATCAGGGCCAGCAGTTCGTCTTCCGTCATCGTTTCCGGCTGGTTCTCCTGAACCGAATGAAACCCGATTTCCCTGGCGGCCTTCTGTTTGGCCGTCACATAGCTCATCGAGGCCGGATTTTCACCGACAAGGATCGTTACGAGCCCCGGGATCATCTGGAATCGTTCCTTCAGACGGGCCGTTTCCGCCGCTATTTCCTCCCCGATCTGCCGGGCGATCTCGACACCGCTGATCAGTTTTGCCGTCATGTTTTCCCCTTTTCAGAAGAGCCCTTTAACCCTGCCCGTTTCGCAATCGACGTCGATCCGGCGATAGGCCGGATCTGAGGCTGTCCCCGGCATCAGTTTGATCTCGCCGGCCACCGGCACCAGAAACTTCGCACCGCCATAGATCAGGATGTCCCGGATCGGAAGCGTCCAGTTCTTCGGCCTCCCCTTGACATCGGGATCATGGGTCAGGCTGAGGTGGGTCTTGACCATGCACGTAGCGAAGGTTCGAAGTTCCGGATCGACCTCAAACTGTTTGGTCTTTTCCAGGGCGAGCGGCGAATAGCTGACCCCGTCCGCCCCGTAGACCTCTTTCGCGATCTTCTCGATCCGTCCCCGCAACGGAAGCGCATCCTCGTAGAGAAACCGAAAATTCGTCTTCTCCCCGCAGGCGTCGATCACGGCCTCGGCCAGTTCCAGCGCGCCCTCGCCGCCCTTGAGCCAGTGCTCGGACAGGGCTATCCGCGCCCCCGCCTGCTCCGTCAGGCCCTTGAGCAGCTCGATCTCCGCCTTCGTATCCGTCTGGAAGCTGTTAATGCAGACCACAGGCTTGATCCCCGCCTTTTTCACCGTCTCGATGTGGGCAAGGAGATTGGAGAAACCCCTCTCCAGAAGCGGGAGATTCTCGCTGGTATAGGCCGGATCAAGCCTTTTCCCCGGCGTGACCTGAGGCCCGCCGCCGTGCATCTTCAAGGCGCGGACTGTCGCCACGATCACGGCGCAGTTGGGGACGAGCCCGCTAAGACGGCTCTTGATGTTCCAGAACTTCTCGAAACCGACGTCCGCGCCGAAGCCGCTCTCCGTCACATGGTAGTCGGCCAGTTTAAGCGCGACGCGGTCGGCGATGATCGAGCTCTGGCCGACGGCGATGTTCGCGAAGGGGCCGGCATGGACAAAGACGGGCTGTCCCTCGATGGTCTGGAGGAGGTTCGGGTTGATCGCCTTGACCATCCAGGCGGTCATCGCCCCCGCCACATCCAGATCGGCGGTCGTCACCGGATCCCCTTTTCGATTGTAGGCGACAATGATCCGTCCCATCCGCTCGCGCAGGTCCGGGAGACCCGTCGCCACGGAGAGGATCGCCATGATCTCGGAGCTTACGGTAATAGCGAAACCGGAGCTCATCATGAAACCGTCCATCTTTCCGCCGAGACCGATCACGATATCACGCAGCGTCTGGGCGCAAAAGTCGATCACCCATTTCATCTGGACGTTCCGCGGATCGATGTCGAGGCGCTTGAGGTTCTTCGAGGCGAGTATCGCATCGTCGTAGTTGAATTCATGCTGCATCCGCGAGGTCAGCGCGACCATCGCCAGGTTGTGGGCGTTTGCCACGCAGTCGATGTCGCCGGTGAGCCCCAGGGAAAACGGCGTCAGCGGGATGCACTGGGAAAGCCCGCCGCCGGCTGCGCTCCCTTTGATGTTGAAGGTGGGGCCTCCCGACGGCTGGCGGATCGCGCCGGTCGCCTTCTTCCCCTGTTTGGCCAGTCCCTGGACGAGACCCATGACGGTCGTGCTCTTCCCCTCCCCGAGCGGGGTGGGGGTGATCGCCGTCACATCGATGTATTTTCCATTCGGCCTTCCCTCCAGTCGATTCAGGACCTTCAGAAAGTCAACCTTGCCGATGTGATGGCCCATGGGAATGAGTTCATCCCCCTGAATGCCCGCCTCCTCCGCCAGTTGGAAGATGGTCTTCATGTGCTTTTCGGCCTCTTCCGCCACCTGCCAGTCCTTCAACTTCCGCGGATCCAGATCTGTTATCCTGAACATATCTGTAGAAAACCTCCTGTTCATCAAGGGATCATACAACGTCCCGTCAGGACGCAGAAAATAATGTAGTCTACACAATTCCCGCCACAATATCCAGCAAAGATGACGATCTCGTAAAAAGTCTTAAAAGTCGCGAAAATGGAACGGCTTCGTAAAAAAGGCCGCAGGCAAGGCGCGCGATTGACTCACAGCCCTCCGGGCTGCGAGTCCCGGCAAGGAAGAAAGCCCTGTTCTTTCTTGCGCCCCGTCGCCCCGCAAGCGGAGCTTCCGGTTTGCGCTCCCGGTCCTGAGGAATGAGGCGTCGGGGACATGTGGGGACAACTTGCCGCAAGATGTCCCCATGCCCAAAGGGATCGGAACGTGTCCCCGGAACGCGCCACAATGACGAAGGATGAAGCTTGAACGCAGCATCCGGACTTTTTACGAAGCCGTCATGGATGAAACACGATCAGAAATACGCGGCAGGAAAAGATAGACTCAACCTAACAGGCGCCAGGCCTGAAAAATGAGGGGTTATCCCCCCACCCTGCGGCAGTGGTGCAGGGAGGAGGGATTGACAGCCGATTAACCGTCGATGGTCAATTCATCCTTTTTCCCCTTATAGTCCGGCAGGACGTTTTTCCATCCCTTGATGCAGCCATAGATGACAAAACCGATGGTTGCCAGGACAATCACGACTCCGGCAACCAAGAGGGTGTTTCCGGGAATTGTAAACATCTGAGTCATCGCATACTCTCCTTCCAATGGATTTCAGGTCCGATTATCCATTCCGGTCCCGAAAGCTATATCCGGACGGTTCTCACCAGGGGATTCATTTTCCGGATCCCCAGCAGAATCTCCTCCAATTCCCTGTTTTTGCCGTGGCAGAAAAGATAGCCACTCTCCCGGGGCAGCTTCATCTTTATCAAACCGAACCAGCCGGGAAAGCGCGACCCTTCGATGGTTCTGATCTGTTTCGCCGGGACTTCCAGGTTCCGTCGGAGGCTTCTCAAAACGACCCGCCCTTCGCCGTCCAGCGCGATCCGGTAGAAGAGGCCCAGGGACCAGAACCAGGTGTAGAGATAAAAAAATCCGATCATGGCGGCATAGATCCAGTCACCCTGAAACCCTCCCTGCCGGAACTTCAGGTAAATCAAGGGCAGGGTCCCGACAGTCCATGCCAGCAGCAGCAGATAGAAAAGAATCACATACGCCGCCGGGGCCTGGAAAACATGTGACGACTCCGTCGCCTGATCCATAAGCTCGTTTCCCCCGTCTGACGGTTCGGAGAAACCGCCGTCATTCGGCCCGGGCATCCGGCAGAGCGGTTTCTCCGAGAGCGTAATTTCCAATGGCGCCAACCCCATCCCTATTGTATGCCCCGGAAGAAATACTTCGGGCCGATGAGAATGATATCAGGGAAATACATGCACAGCACCAAGCCGATGAACTGCAGCGCCAGAAATGGGGCGGCCGATTTCCAGACGTCCACCGTTGAGATCTCCGGCGGGGCCACGCTCTTCAGGTAGAAAAGCGAGAAGCCGAACGGCGGCGACAGAAAGGCCATCTGCATGTTCACGGCGAAGAGGACGCCGAACCAGATCGGGTCGAACCCTAATTGGCGGATGATTGGCCCGAAGAGGGGGACGGTGAGCATGATGATTCCGACCCAGTCGATGAAGCAGCCCAGGAAGATCAGGATCAACATCATGATCCAGATGACCGCCCACGGACTCAGGCCGGAGCCTAAGAGCATGCCGCTGACGAAGTCTCCGCCGCCCACCATGATGTAGAGGGCGATGAAGATATTCGCCCCGAACAGGCTCCAAAAGACCATTGCCGTCGCCTTGATCGTGTTTTCCGCCGCAATCACAAGGCTTTTGAAATTCATGCGCCGTTTGAAGATCGCAATGAGAAAGGCCCCGAGGCACCCCACGCCGGCCGCCTCCGTCGGCGCCGCGACCCCGACGATGATCGTTCCCAGAACCAGGAAGATCAGAATCGCGGCTGGGATGATCGGCGTCAGGACCTTGAACAGGCCGAGCCAGTCCAGCCGTTCCTCCTTGGGGACGGGAGGACCGAGCTTGGGGTTAATTAAGCAGCGGATGGTGATGTAGATGATGAAAAGCCCGGACAGCAGGAAGCCCGGGAGGAAAGCGCCGGCGTAAAGCTGTCCGATGGAGCAGTTGTCCACCATGCCATAGACGATCAGCATGACGCTGGGGGGGATCAGAATCCCCAGGGTTCCGCCGCCCAGGATGCAGCCCAGGGCGATAAACTTGTCATATTTGCGTTTGAGCATCTGGGGCAGCGCGATCAGCCCCATGGTCACTTCCGTGGCGCCCACGACGCCCGCCATGGCCGCCATCATGGTGCAGGCGACGACGGTGGCCGTTGCGAGGCCGCCCTTCAGCCAGCCCAGCCAATTATAGACCATGTGGTAGATATCCTCGATGATCCCGCTCCGCTCCAGGATATTCGCCATCAGGATGAACAGCGGAATGGCGTCCAACAGATAGTTGACCATCAGGCCGAAGATCCGCGTCGGCACGATGTTGACGGCCGACGGTCCCTGGATGATGGCCGTGTAGATGACGCCCGTGACGCCGCAGGAAAAGGCCACCGGCAGCCCCATGAAGAGAAACAAAACCATGGTGCCGAAGATAATGACGGTCAAGAGTTCGATGCTCATGCGTCCATCTCCTTTCCGGTCCGGGCCGTATAGACGTCGCGGATGGTCCAGACAATCCCCTGCAAGAGCAGGAGAACCCCGCCGAACGGCATCAGGAACTTGACGGGGTAGAGCGGCGGCCCCCAGTCGGTGAAGGAGTTCTCGCCGATGATTTCGATCCCCAGAAAGGTGTTTCCGGCATTCATCATCTGGGAGCTCCAGTAAAAATTCCAGGAGGTGTAGATGTAAACCAGCACAAAGAGGTAGAAAAGCGGGGCGGTCAGGAGATCCATGATCGCCTGCGTCCGGCGGGTCCGGGAGGCATAGACGACGTCCACCCGCACGTGGGCCCGGTAGAAGTGCGCCGTCCCGGCAACCATGACGTAGTACATCGCAAACAGGGTCAACATCGTTTCATGTCCCCAGTTCGTCGGCAGGCTGAAGAAATAGCGCATGATCACTTCAAAGGAGATGACCGCGACACAGACGAGCGATACGTAGGCCATGATCTTGCCCACGAAGACGTTGGTCTTCTCCACGGCCATCATGAATGTTCGTAAGTTGTTCATCGTATCAACCTTTCCCTGATTCGTTTCCGGTTCTTTGTTCCTCCCCGCCCTGACTCCGCCCGCTAAAGCCGCGCCCTTGCCGCCCACACATTTTCCAGAATAAGCAGTACGGCCGCGCAAGATCCGGAGCGACGCGTCATGGCCCGTGGAGAACGATCGAGCCGTGGAAAGGGGAGAAGTCCTTTTTCGGGGAAAACCGCAAAAAATCCGGGTGCGATCCCCCGGAAGAACCGTTCATAAAAAGCGGGGGAAGGGATCCCTCCCTTCCCCCTTCAACCGTTTTTAAAAGACTAATTTCTTTCCCGCGTTGTCCACCATGTCCTTGTCCGTGTAGTATTTCATCTTCTCGGACTTCATATACTCCCACTGGGACTTGAAGGCCTTCATGGCCAGCGGATCCTTCTTGGCCCACTTCACCCAGAGCTCGGGGGCGAACTTCTTGAATTTCTCGATATCCGACTCTTTCAGGCGGATGACTTCGACGCCCTTGGCCAGGTACTTGGGAATCGCATCGATGTCGGCCTTCTGAATCGCCGTGTAGTGATCCCACGAGTGCCATTTCACCGACATTTCGAGCAGCTCCTGGAGGTGCTTGGGGATCTTCTTCCAGGTGTTCATGTTGATATCGACGCTCATCAAGTCCACCGGCTGGTGGAGGCACGGCGTGGAGGGGGGACCGAGGATGATGTACTTGGCGATCTCGGCAAACCCTAAGTTGTAGTTGATCGCCCAGCCGACGAAGTCGGAGGCGTCGATGACGCCCTTCTCCAGGGCCGGATAGACCTCGCCGCCGGGAAGCAGGACCGTGGAGACGCCCGCCGCGCGGTAGATGTCGGCGATGATCCCGCCCGGATAACGGATCTTCTTCCCCTTGAAATCCTCGAAGGAGCGGATGGGGATCTTGGAGTGGATCAGGTTGTCGTCGTGCTGGACCGGCCCCAGGTACATCATGTTGTGAGCGCCGTAGGCCTGACGGGCGATCTCCTTCCCGCCGAGGACGTCGTACCAGGTGTCCCACTGATCGGGACGGTCCAGGGCGAAGGGATATGAGGAGAGAAAGGTGGCGACCGGGATCTTGCCCGGCCAGTAGACGTCGAAGCAGTGCATGGAGTCGAACACTCCGGATTTGACCGCATCGAACATCTCGAAGGTGCCCACGATCGCGCCGGCGGGCAGGCATTCGATCAGCAGTTTACCCTCGGTCACTTCGGCTACCTTTTTGCCGAAATCCTGGAACTTGGTGTAACCGACGGTTCCGGCGTCCCAGGCGGTCTGCATCTTCATCTTGATCGGGGCCGCCGCCGACAGGCGCATCACGCCGGGAAACCCCATGACTCCCGCGGCGCCGCCGGCCACTACTGCCGCTGTTTTCAGGAAACTTCGACGGGATCCCTTTTCTACGCTGATTTTGTTCTGCTTCTCTTTTTTGGTCATAAAGCCTCCTTATTCGTTTTGGGTCCAAAACAGACCCGTTTGATCGTCACCGGACGATCGGCCAAACGACAGAACACCGCTTTCGACCCTCTGCGCAACCACGGGTCCCTCCCATGCCGCACAGAACCCCCTCCACCGGCATCCCTCGACACCGGGTGTCTCAAAAATTGCCGTAACGACTACCATTCCCTCACGGGGATGTCAAGAACATTGTAACGCTGTAACCGTTGCCGGAATTTTTTTCACTATGCCCGCCGGTCACACCCGGGGTTCTCCAAACTAACGATTCAGGGCCATCTGGAGAAGCTGGACGGGATGCATCGTCTTCATCCGCCGCTCCGGATCGAGGTGGTTTGAAATCGTCACGTTGCATCCCGGGCAGCAGGTGGCCACCACCTGGGCGTTCGTCGCATTGATATTACCGATCTTGCGTCTCGTGATCTTCGCCGAGGTTTCCGCATGCTCCACCTGGAAGGAGCCGCCCCCGCCGCAGCAGTCGTTCGCGCCGGCCATCTCCACATACTCCACATCCGGAATGAACTTCAGAATGTTTCGCGGCTGGGCGCTGACCTTCTGCCCCTGCACGAGATGGCAGGGATCGTGGTAGGTTACGCGGATCTTCTTCCCGTTTCCGCCCAGTTTTGGCAGCCAATCCCTGTGCGCGTCGATGAAGACGGTCACATCCATCGTCCTGGCGGAAAGCAGCTCCGCCGCCCGTATCTCCTCATCCGTCACCTTCTCTCCGAGTTCACGCAGATCCTTCAGCAGATGCGGATACTCGTTCTTCAGGGCGGCGCCGCAGGTGGCGCAATCCACGACCACGGCATCCATATCGGCCCTCGCAAAGATCTTCAGGGCCTCCCGGATCATCTCGACCGACGTTTCCCGGTCGCCGGAGAGGAAGATCGGCAGGCCGCAGCAGCCCTGCTCCTTGGGAGTCGTGACCTCCACTCCCATCTTGCTCAGGACGTCGACCACCGCATTGCCGATGTCGCCGAAGATGAAGTTCGTCGCGCAGCCGTGAAAATAGAGAACCTTCACCTTGGCCTTCCCCGATTTGGGGGCGACGACCTCCGGAACCGTATCCGAAAACGCCTTATTGTTGAACGGCGGAATCCGATCCACCGACAGGGCGCCCGCCTTGATCTTGGATTCGATCCAGGGACCGCTGAAATTCCTGCGGGCCCACCCTCCCAGCGTGGCGGACTTCGACATCAGCCAGCGGCTGGCAAGGATCTGGAACATCACTTTCTTCCGCCAGTCGATTCCGTATTTCTGTTTCGCCCGCCAGCGGACGCCGGAGAAGAGATGGTCCCCGTGCACGCCGCTCGGGCAGTTGGCGACGCATGATCCGCAGAGGAGGCAGGTGGAGAAGAAGTCCTCCTTCACCTCCTCGGACAACTCCAGGCTGCCCTCGGAAAGGTAGCGGGCGAGCTGCACCTTGCCCCGCGGCGTCGCCTCTTCCAGCAGAAGTTCCTTATAGACCGGGCAATGCGCGATGCACAAACCGCATTTGATGCAGTGATAGATATTCTCTCGGGTATTTTCGCTTAACAATTCTTGTTTTTCCATATTTCCATCATCCCTTCATCAGCTCTTTGGGCAGGGACACGATGCGGCATCATGTCCCCAAGCCTCCGGCGGCAGCAAGATCAGATACCCCCGACAAATCGCCCCGGATTCAGAATACCGGCCGGATCCACCCTCTCCTTCAATCGGCGCATCACCACATCATCGCTCCGCGGTTGCCCCCAGACACTGACCTTATCCTTCAGATCGCGCGGACAGGATTCCACGATGAGATTGCCGCCATGGTTCACCGCTTCGGCGGTGAACCGGCCGATCAGATCGACGACCGGACCCATCTTCCCGGCGCCGTTCTCCAGGATGTAGCTGGTCAGGATCCCGTTGCCGGCATGGCCGACCCAGGCGCAATCGACCCCGGCAGCCTGCGCCATTTTTTCATAATTCCCCAGGATCTCCGCTTGCTTTGAAATGACAAAGTTAGATCGGAGAATCACGGAGGCCGCCGAGGCAAGGGCAAAGTCGCGAACCCGGCGCCAGAAGATCCGATCCTCTTCTCCCCACAGGACCTTTGTATCCACGGCCCCTTCCTTCTTCGCAATGTCCCCGATTTCCGCCGCCTGCCGGTCCACGGCCTCCCGGACGCCCTCCAGGCTGAAGGCGACCAGATATCGCGCCCTTTCCCCGAGCCGGCTCGCTGCTTTGCCATCCATCATTTCCATGGCCGAGGGAAGGAGAACCGAATGGAGGATCTTCCTCGTCATGGACCCGGCTTTGGCCAGATCCTCGAAAGAGGCCAGCAGCGTTGCCGAGGCTTCCGGCAACGGCAGGAGTCTCGTTGTGATTTCGGTAATCACTCCCAAGGACCCCCAGGAACCGATCATCAGCTTGGTCATATCGTATCCTGATACGTTCTTCACGGTCTTCCCGCCGAAAACAACGATATCGCCGTTGGGGGAAACCGCTTTGAGACCCAGAAGCAGATCCCGGGCGGAACCGTAGAGATACCGCCTCGGCCCGCTGCTGTTGGCGGCAATGATGCCGCCGATCGTCGCTCGATCCGAATAGGGTGGATCCAGGGGCAGGAACGAACCCTTGCCGGCGCCGGCCAGCTTTTTCTGCACGTCCGCCAGAATGATCCCCGCTTCCACGGAGAGGCTCAGGTTGGGAATGTCGTGCTCGGTAATCCGATTGACCCGCAACATGGACAGAACCATATCGACCTTTCCGGGAACCCCGCCTGCAGCCATTTTGGTGCCGTTGCCGCGGGGGACAACGGTCCTTTTTTCCGAATGGGCGTAGGCCAACAGCTTCGATATCTCTTCCACACTTCCGGGGTTGACGACGGCCTTGGGGGCCAGTCCGTCTACGGCATAAGCCTTGAGCTGATCCGGATCCTGGATCACATTGGTTTCCCCGATGATTCCCTTCAGGGCGGAAATCCATTGGTTTGAATGGGACATATCCGGTCTCCTTTCCTTGACGGCTTCGTAAAAAAGTCCGGATGCTGCGTTACGCTTCATCCTTCGTCATTGCGGCGTACGAAAAAGTACGGCTCATTCCTCAGGATTCGCGCGCCTTGCCTGCGGCCTTTTTACGAAGTCGTCCCATTTTCACTACGTTTAAGACTTTTACGAGGTCGTTTTCCTCGCGTTATGCGGCTTTTTCCGTCTCCGGCAGCACCTTCCCCGGATTAAACATGCTCTCCGGATCGAAGGCCGCTTTGACCTTCTTCATGGCGGCGATGTCCCTGGCGCTGAAAATGAAGGACATCCCCTGAATCTTTTCCACTCCGATGCCGTGTTCGCCGCTGATCGTTCCTCCCATATCGACGCAGAGCTTCATGATCTCCATCGCCGCCGCATGGACCCTCTCTAATTCATCCTTGTCCCGCTCGTCGAAAAGGATCAGGGGATGCAGATTCCCGTCTCCGGCGTGGAATACGTTAGCGATGGGAAGCTTGTATCTCTTGCCGATTTCGAAGACCTTTGCCAGCGTTTCCGGCAATCGGGTTCTGGGCACGGTGCCATCGTTGACCAGATAGTTGGGACGCAGTCGGCCGACGGCGCCAAAGGCGCCCTTTCGACCGGCCCAGATCTTGTCACGCTCCGCCTGGTCCTTGGCAACCCGGATTTCCCGCACGTTGTGCTGCCTGCAGATGGCAAGGATGCGCTCCGTGAGTCTCTCCATGCCGTCTTTCAGGCCGTCCAACTCGATAATCAGGATGGCCGCCGCATCGATGGGGAAGCCTACGTGATAGGCTTCTTCGACGGCCTTGATGGTCAGGTTGTCCATCATCTCGAGGGTGGCGGGAATGATGCCTTCCCCGATGATGGCGGTCACGGTATTGCCGCCCTCTTCAATGGAATTGAAGATGCAGAGCATAGTCTTGACCGCCTCCGCCTTCGGCATGATCCGGAGCACCGCATGGGTGACGATGCCCAGCGTTCCCTCGGAACCCCCCAGAACACCCATCAGGTCATAGCCGGGATTGTCCAGGGCCTTGCCGCCGACCTGAACGACCTGGCCGTCGTAGAGGACCAGTTCCACCCCCAGGACATGGTTACTGGTCACCCCGTATTTCAGGCAGTGGGGACCTCCGGAATTCTCGCCGAAATTTCCCCCGATCGTGGTCACTTTTTCACTCGCCGGATCAGGCTGGTAGAGATAACCGTGCCTGGCCAGCACATTCTTCAGGTCCAGCGTGATCACGCCGGGCTGGACCACGACACGCAAGTTCTCAATATCCAAATCGAGGATCCGATTCATCCTCGTCAGGACGATGGCGATGCCGCCCTGAACGGTAACGCTTCCCCCGCTCAGGTTCGTACCCGCTCCCCGGGCGATGACGGGAATCTTGTGATCATGGGCGAATTTGACGACCTTCGATACCTGTTCCGTGGACGTGGGACAAACGATGCAGTCGGGTTTCGAACGGATCAGTGACGCATCGTATTCATAGAGCTTTAAGTGCATATCGGAACCCAGCACATTCTCCTTCCCCACCAGCCGGACCAGCTCGCTGATTATTTTATCCTTTTCCATCTTGAACCCCTTCCTTATCTCCAGCCCGGGGCCTTAGGGGACAGATTTCAAATCTGTCCCCTAAGGCCGGCTGTCGCTTAAACCATAAGCGAGGCCATCCCGAAAAAAGGTGATTGCTTCACTTATGGTTTTATGGGGACAGATTTGAAATCTGTCCCCATAAAACCGAAATCTGTCCCCATGGCCGGGGGAAACTACTTTTTCCGCAGGGCTTCCATCTCGGCGATTTCCTTCATGGTCGCCAGGATCTGCCGGGCATTCTCATAGACCGGCGTATCGACCATCTTGCCCTTGAAGGAAACAGCGGCGGCGCCCTTCGCGATCCCCTCTTCCTCGAAGATCTTCACGATGCCGGTCGCCCACTCGATATCGTCCGCGGACGGCATGTAGAGCTTGTGGGAGGGTTCGATCTGGCTCGGATGGATGAGCATCCTGCCCTCATACCCCATCTGGCGGCCCTCGAGGACGCTCTTCTCGAAGGCCTCGACATTCTTGAAATCGACGAACGGGCAGTCGATGGCGACGCAGCCGGCGGCGCGTGCAACCACGGCGGTATAAAACCGGCCGTAGAGCTGCTCATGCGCCTCGGAGGTCAGCTTCACCCTCATGTCCTTCGTGTAGTCCACGGCGCCGAAGATCAGGGAGTTGACACGCTTGCTTGCGGTTGCGGAGGCATAGGCGTTGACCATGCCTTTGGCCGTTTCGATGAGGAGCTGAATGGCGATGCTGCCCACCTTGAGGCCCCTTCTGCGCTCTAACTCTTCTAACTTCCAGTCGAGCCGCTTCACGTTGTCCGCCTCGCCGGTCTTGGCCAGACAGACGCCGGACAGACCTTCATGAACGATCGCCTCGAGGTCGTCGTTCGTCATCAGGGTTTCCCAGTTGTTGACGCGGGAATAGATCTTGGATCCGCCGGTGCCGGCGAATTTCAGGTTTTCGCGGACGCACTCGCGCGCCTTGACCTTTTCGGCGGGGGGAACGGAGTCCTCCAGGTCCAGGGTGACGATGTCCGCCGGAAATTCCGGCGCCTTGCCGACCATCTTTTCGTTGTTGCCCGGAATATAAAAAACTGATCTCATGACTGCCATAATCGCTTCTCCTTTCGTGATGGGGGCAGATTTCAAATCTGTCCCCTCAGTTTACCCTGCTTTTTGAGTTCCAGAAGCCTCTGCGGGATCTCGTTGGGATTATCCACCACGATGATTCCCGCGTCCCTGAGCCGTGTAATTTTGTCCTGAGTGGACCCGCTGCCGCGCTCGACAATCGCACTGGCATGGGAGAACTTCATCCCCGCCGGCGCCCAGGCGCCGGACACGTAAATGATGATCGGTTTGGTAAACTTTCCGGACTTCACCAACTGCGCCGCCTCTTCCTCGTGGGAACCGCCCATCTCGCCGAAGATGGCCACGGCATCCGTTTCGTGATCTTCCTGGAACAGGGGAAGAATATCGGCGAAGGACATGCCGGTCACAGGTTCCGTTCCGACATGAATAACCGTGCTGACGCCGAGCCCTGCCCTCGCGATGACGTAGGGAAGGGTGCCCGACTGCCCGCCGCTGCGGGAGATGACCCCGACGTGTCCCGGCACGAAATGCTTGTTGGAGAATTCGACCGAACCGCCCAGCCAGCCCAGGGCGCCGATCCCCGGGGAGTTGATCCCGATGGACCCCGGACCCAGGAGCATGGCGCCCTTCCGCTTCCCGTAGGCGACCATTTCGAGAATATCATACAAAGGAACGCGCTCGACCGGCATGACTGCCCATTTGATATCGGAATCGAGCGCCTCGAAGATAGCCTCCTTCAGGCCCGTCCCCGGGATGAAGGTCACGGTGACATCGAAAAAACCTTGGTTCTTCACGGCATCCTTCACCGTATTGTAAACGGGGATCCCATCGACCTCCTCGCCGCCGCGTCCCGGCGTAACGCCCGCGACGACGTTCGTCCCCAGGCGCCGCATGAACTTGGCACGCATGGAGCCTTCCCTGCCCGTAATCCCCTGAACCACCACTTTCGTTGTTTTCGTCAGCAAGATAGCCATTTTTTCACCACCTTCTTGATCAGGAACTCCCGTGCTTCTTCCGGTACTCTTCCAGCCCCGGAGTGGGCGCTTCGATCCGGATGGCCCCCTTCCCCCTGAACCAGCACTCGTATTCACACGCCAGGCACTCCGTCCCGAGGCGCTTGGCATCCCCTTCCACCGCCGGTTTCCCCTCCTTCAGGATCAACAGTCCGCGGGCGTAGGTCTTGCAGGCCGCAATGCAGGCCTTGGATTCGCACGCCTGGCACTGGCTCTCATCGATGATGATCTTGATCGTCTGTTCCTGAAACTCCATGAGCGGCCTCCTTTACCCTTTGTTCTCCTTCCTGTATTCGAGAACCATCTCCTTCATCTCCGCCGCAAGCCCTTCCGTGTCATAGACGCGGTCGCCGCCGTAGATGCGGATCCGGGCGTTCAGATCCTTCGTTCCCTCCCGCAGGATTTCCAGGGACTCTTTCTCCTTGTTGCCGGCGAGAAGAAGAACGACGGGGAAACCGGGACGCTTGGGCAGCTCCTCCCGCAGGGCTTTGACGACCCCGTGGGCGTGGTGCCACTGCTCCTGGTTGGCCGCCATGAAGCCGCCCAGCATGTAGCCGTCGATCCCCGGCAGGGAAAAGACCATCTTGGCCGCGCGATAGACCTTGGAGGCCGGGGGGTTTCCGCTAGTATCGGCGAAGTTGGCCACCTTCAGCCCCTGCTTGTTCAGACCGTCCACGCCGAGCATCGCCCCGCCGCCGCCCATGCCATGGTAGCCGATCGTGCCGAAAACCTCGCGGTCAGGGATCTCGTTTTCCATCTCCGCAAAATAACAGGTTCCGCGAAGGTCCTTTTCCTCCACCCACCAGGCGATTCTGTCCAGTTCGGTGGGGGGCGTTGAAGCCTCGCGGGCGACCTCGATACCCAGTTCCGGATGGCGGATGACGGCGGAGTCGTCGATGGAGATGCGGCAGTCGCCGGCGACAACCTTTCCCTCCTTCGTGACGACCATGGGGTTGATTTCTATCAGTCTGGCGCCGTAGTTCTTGAAGGTTTCATAGAGGCCGAAGATCAGCCGGGCGACCTGGTTGATGTACCGGCTGGGAACCCTGAGCTCGTTGGCGAGGTTGAGGGCGTCGTAGATTTTGAATCCCCGGATGACATCGACGTTCATGAGGGCGATCTTGTCGCCGGGAACCGACTCGATGTCCATACCGCCTTCCGTGGAGAACATGACCACGGGACAACGCGCGTCCGCCCGGGCGTTGACGATGATCCCGGCGTAGTACTCTTTCTCGATCGCCAGCTTCTCCTCGACGAGTACCTTTTCCACCAGGAGGCCCTTGATCGTGGCGCCTAACAGGGAGGCCGCAATCTTTTCCGCCTCCGCAGGCGTATCGGCGAATTTCACGCCGCCGGCCTTCCCGCGTCCGCCCGCCCAGATCTGAACCTTGATGACCACGGGCTTGCCGATCTTTTCCGCAATCTGCCGGGCCTCCTCAGGCGTTCGGGCGACATCTCCCTGAGGAATCGGCATCCCGGCAATCTTGAACAACGCTTTACCTTCATGCTCCTGTAAGCGAGCCATACCTGCCTCCTGAAACAATCTATGGGTTCATGACCCCATCCGATTTCTCGGGTTTCATCCTAAGATTTTCTACCCCACCCGCCTCCCGGTCTCTGTTCCGCCTCATCGGCCTCGGGAAATGGACAAATTAATATTAATTTTATAACAGATGGCCCCCCTTGCTGTCAACACGGAAAAACCTTTCCCCGAGTGGAGCTTTTCCTGATGGATCGTCGCCTTCATCTCCGCCGGCAGGCTATCAGAGGTGATTAGGGTCCTGTCATTGCGAAGGGAGACCTTTGCGTAATTTGGAAATCGGATCCCGGGAGCGCGCATTGGAGATTTTTTGGGGCACCCTGCCCCCGCAGCGTAGCGACCGCAAAGACGACTGTTTGAGCGCGAAGCGCGAGTTTCGTCTTTGTAGCGAAGCGAGGAGGCGCAGGGTCAGAAAATGTCCAGCGCGCGGAGGGATCACGATTTCCAAAGGTTTCGGAGGATCAGGATTCGCGAAGGATGATACTGAGGGCCGTGGTCAGCTTGATGGTGTCTTCATCGGCTTTTCTCAGCCGGGCGCTGACAATTCTCGCCAGATTAAAGAAGATACGATAACCCAGTTCGTGATCCGCGTCGGCAAGGCACAGAAAATCGCTCCTTTTGATTTCATAAAATCGGCATTTTGTCACGGTTTTAATCGTCGCCGTCCGCTTCATTCTTTCCAGAAGTGCGATCTCACCGAAGACGGCATGAACGGAGGCATCCAGACGCGTAAAAACCTTGTTCTTCTTGTCCACTTCTTCATCCGGATCCCCCATGACGAGGCTTTTGACCACCTCAACGGTTCCCTCCAGGATGATGTACATCGTATCCCCTTCCTCCCCTTCCCGCATGATTACTTCGTCCTCGGAAAAGGTTACTTTCCTTGAGATACTCAGGATTTTCCCGATCTGCTCCCCGGTCAGATCCCTGAACAACTCCGTCTCGCGGAGGAGGGCTATCTCCTGTTCCATCTTCCGTCTCCTGACGGGGACATGATGCCGCATCGTGTCCCCGTTAAGCCATTACTGTGGCATCGTTTTGGACAACACCACGGCATAATCATCCGGACCGATTGTATAATCATCCGGGGGGTTCACGATGATCCGCGCTTCATCCTTTTCGGCGAAGAAATTCTTCTTGGACTCCCGGATCTTTTCCCGGATGAAAGTGTCGATCACGGAGGTGTTGTCGGAAAGGATATCCTCCAACTTCATCGCCTTCTTCTCCTTCAGGAATCCGATCAGAATGGCATGCTGCTTCTCCCGGTAATAACGGGAGAGGTCCCGGAAACTCGCCCCAATAAAAGATTTGGGAATCTCGACGCGCCATAATTTGTTCGTGTCCCCCAGGGAGAGCATTCCGGAGATCAGGCGGGGAAGCCCCGGGGATTGGATCGCCGTGGCCAGCAGCGAACCGATATGCTCCCCGCGGACGATGATCTCGTCAACGTTCGCCCGTTCCAGATGCTGACGGTTTTTGCCGTCCAGAAGTTCTGCAATCATCTTGATCTTTGGGGCCATATACTTAATCGAGTGCGCCGTCAGGGTGGTCCTCTCATCCGTCCTCTCCCGGGAGTGTCCGCCGGAGACGTCGGCCATGATCAGGGCGAAGCGCGCCTTGGAGACGTTGGCACGGAGGAGGACATCCTCCCGGACATAATCCCCGCGGAGAAATTTCAGATTGTACTTCTGGTATTTTACGCGGAGGGATTCGACCTCATCGACGGAGAGTTCGTTGATCAAAATAATCGGCTCATCGCTCATCGATCCGTAGGTGGTGAGCCCGGCCAGCACCTCCTCGGTATGCTGGTTCCAGCCGCAGATGATCAGATGGTCCTTGACCTTGATTGTTTCCAAACCCCGACCCTCCTTGATCTTTTTCTCCACGAAAATGGAAGCGATGGTGGCGGTGAACAGCGACATCATGCCGACGCCAAAGAACATCAGCACGAAACCGACGATCCTTCCGCCGACGGAAATGGGGAAACGATCCCCATAGCCGACCGTGGCGACGGTCACCACCGCCCACCATAAGCCGTCCCAAACGGAATGGATGTTTGAATCGTCCGCCTGCTGTTCAAAATAATGAACACTAACGGAGCTGAGGAAGATGACGCTGAGCGTCATGACCGCAATCAGAACAGAGCGCTGCCGGACCAATCCTCCTAAATACTTGAGGTGCTTCATCAGCCTCCCGGGGGAACAGATTTCAAATCTGTCCCCATTCTCTGTTTCACCGGCTCGAAGCCGCCGTTATCCACCCCGGACGGCAGACTCACCCGGGAACAGATTTCGATAACCGGGAACAGATTTCAAATCTGTCCCCATCGATCATCCGATCTTATCATAGGCAAAGAACTGCATTGTAAAGACGGCCCTCCCCTGCGTGGCGGAACGGAGATCCGTCGAATAACCGAACATCGCCTTCAGGGGAACCTTCGCCCGGATCTCGCTGACCGCCCCCTTGGGGTCAATGGCCTGGATATCACCCCGCCTGGCTTTGATGTCGCCGATCACTTCTCCCATGAATTCGCTGGGGGTAATGATATCCACCAGCATGATCGGATCCAGAAGGATGGGATCTGCTTTCAGGCAACCATCCCGGAAGGCCGAGGAGGCCGCGATCTTGCAGCCGAGCGGCGTCGTCTCGCCCTCCTTCAGGATCCCTACGCGGATGACAATCCGGATGTCGATCACCGGATACCCGCCCAGAACGCCGCTCAGCACCCCCTCGCGGATGCCGTCTTCCATCGCGCTCCAAAACTCCTCGGGAATGGCGGCCTCGTCTTCGGTCCGGCGGACGATCTCGATCCCGCCGCCCCGTTCCTTCGGCTCCAGAATGAGCTTCACATGACCGAAATGCTTTTTCTCTCCCAGTTCCCTTTCGAAGAGCCCCTCGCATTCGACGCGTTTCTGGATCGTTTCTCGATGGACGACCCGCGGCTTGCCCACGTTGACGCGGGTGTTGAACTCCCGCAACAGTCGATCGGTGATGATCTCGAGGTGAAGCTCCCCCATCCCTGAGAGGACCGTCTGCGCCGTCTCGTCGTCGTATTTGACCCGGAGGGTTGGATCCTCCTCCATGAGTTTGTTCAGGGCGACGGCGAGCTTCTCCTGATCGGCGGGCGTCTTAGCCTCGATCGCCAGGCTGATGACCGGCTCATAAAAATCAATCGGTTCAAGCAGGATGGGGTGCGCCTCATCGCAGATCGTATCACCCGTCGTGATCTCCTTGAGTCCCATGACGACGATGATATCGCCGGCGCCCGCATGCTCCACCCGCTCCCGTTTGTTAGCGTGCATCTTCAAGAGGCGGGCGATCTTCTCCCTCTTCCCCCGGCTCGCGTTGTAGAGCTCATCCCCCGCGTGGAGGCGTCCTGAATAGATCCGGAGATAGGTCAGTTTTCTCCCCTCATCCTGCATGATCTTGAAGGCCAGGGCCGCCAGGGGCTCCTTGTCGCTGCTCGCCCGGACCTCCTCCTGTTTCGTCAGGGGATTCAAACCCTTGACGGGGGGAATGTCTTCCGGCGAGGGCAGATAGTGAACCACCGCATCCAGGAGCGGCTGCACCCCTTTGTTCCGGAGAGCTGAACCGCACAGGACGGGTACGATCTGAAGAGAGATCGTCGCCTTCCGGATCGCCTCGATGATCTCCGCCTCGGGAATCTCCATCCCTTCGAGATATTTCTCCGCGATTCCGTCGTCCACTTCGGCAAGCATGGCGATCATCCGGTCACGATGTTCCATTGCCTGCGCCCGGATCTCATCGGGAATATCCGCATATCCGTAGGACGCTCCCTTAGTCGCGTCGTCCCAGGTGATGACCTGCCGCCGGATGAGGTCCACGACCCCCCGGAAGGCCTCCTCCTTCCCGAAGGGGATCTGTATCGGCAAAGGCATGGAGTTGAAGCGCTCCTTCATCTGCCGGATCGTCCCGGCATAGTTCGCCCCGACCCGGTCCATCTTGTTGATGAACGCCACCTTGGGAACGCCATACTTGTCGGCCTGGCGCCATACGGTCTCCGACTGAGGCTCTACCCCGCCTACGGCGCAGAATACGACAACGGCCCCGTCGAGGACCCGGAGGCTCCGCTCGACCTCGATGGTAAAATCGACATGCCCCGGCGTATCGATGATGTGGATCTCGTGGTTTTCCCAGGTGCACGTGGTCACCGCCGAGGTGATGGTGATCCCCCTCTCCTGCTCCTGCGGCATCCAGTCCATCACGGCCTCGCCGTCGTGGACCTCGCCCATCTTGTAGGATTTCCCTGTGTAGAAGAGAATCCGCTCCGTCACTGTCGTCTTGCCGGCATCGATGTGAGCGGCGATTCCGATATTCCTCGTGCGTAAGAGTCTGGATTTGGATGCCATAGAGATTCACCACGGGACAAAAGCCCGCTATCCCTCTTTCGGCGGCGCCGCCGGCGCGATCAGCTCCCGGTTCATCATGAAGGTATTTTGGAGACCGATATGTCCCTTAAGCGACTCCCTTTCCTTGCCGCCGATCAGGATCCGGATCCTTTTTATCGCCGGCAGATTGGTGGTCAGCGTATTGGTCAATGAATAGACAGTGGCCATTTCCGCGGCGCTTCCCCCCGGATGATTCGCCACGAGACTCTCCCTGAAATTGACGGAGAGGATGTCCTCCCCTTCCCTTTTTACGCCCTGCAGTTCCGCCTTCTCGGGAAAGGTATTGACCAGCCCCGTCTTCGAGCCGGCGATGAGGGCCTGGATCATCTCCCTCGCTTGCGCCTCCGGTTCCTTTTCCTTGGGGATGAACCGCTTTTCCGGAACGAGAAAGCGTTCGTTGGCGTCGGAAAAAAAGAGGGTAACCTCCTGCTTATCCCTCTTTTTCGCCGCTGTATGTTTTCCGGCGGCAGGCGGATAGATATAATCGAAGAGCGTGATGAAGAAGATCGCCAGAAAGACCACGGACACCACAACGATCGCGGAAAGGAGTAAAAACCTTCGGCTCTTCTTCGTTTTCTTGTGTTTGACCTCATCGGTCCGCCTTTGCTTCTTTGTGGCCATACGATCCTTCGTCCTTCCCGCTTGCTTGGTTGCGGCAACTTAGGGTATTTTCACGGCAGTGTCAACAGGAGAGCTCTTCCCTCCGCCATGCTATTCATTTTGCTCCGACGACGACCCATGATTGCCATTGACCCACCAGTCGCTCTTGTCCTTGAACCACCAGTTGGAGGAATCCGTAGCGAGGATGTCCGCGGCCAGGCTGCGGGCATTTTTCGTCGCGAGACGCAGGACGGCGAAACGGATCCATTCCCGACTGTATTTGTTTCCCAGATCGCCGCACTCCTTCAACTGGAGGATCAGCGAGAGCTGATCGGCATCCCGCGCCAGCAGTGATTCCTTTGTCTCTTTTTCGTTGAACTCGTCGAGGGCCTCCTCGATCTCCCCGCCAAAAAAAAGCGGCTCGGCCAACTCCCGGATCGCCTTCTTCTCGTCCACCGCCACATACTTTTTGTTCACGTAATTCATATCGCCCGTCCGGGCCTCGGGCAAATCATGCATCAGACAAAGCCTTAGGACCTTCAGCTCGTCCGCCTCCGAATCCATTTTGCACAGAACGTAACCGATGAAAAGCGTTCTCAGGACATGTTCGGCCACCGATTCGCACCCGGATCCGAGGAACTGAAAACCGCTCCGGGGGGTCTTTTTCAGCATTCCGACTTCGAAAAGAAAATCCGCTATCTCCCTCATCTTTTTCAATCACCGATTATCAATCATGAATGAATGTGCCCTCGTTGATCATTGATCGAGAGCTTTGAATTACTCCTGAAATTCGCCAAATCGTCATTCCTGCGAAAGCAGGAATCCAGTCCTTTTTCGGGGACAGATTTGAAATCTGTCCCCGAGTTCCCGCCGGAGTTTACCCTCGCGAAAGCGGGGGCGGGAATGACAAAGTAGGGATATTTTTCAAAGCTCTCTGATCATTGTTCTCTTTTCAGGATCCGGATCCGGTTAGCCATACTATCGGAGATTTTTCGCACATGCATCTGAAGCGCGGCGATTCCTTCCGGTTTCAGCGCCGCCACCTGGTCCACCTTTTCCTTCCAATATTCGAGGAGACTGATCTCGTTTTCCCTCACCTTGCGGTCGAACCGCGCCTGGATCTCCTTAACCAGAACCGCCTGCTGTTCCCTTTCCGCCATGATCCCTCCCCCTACCGCCGCCCGGATTCACTTTCTTCAAACGATTATGGAAACAGAATACGATACCTGTCCGATTATTTTAAGTTTCACCATATATCACTTCAAACCAATCTTGCAACCCTGAAAAATGGCGTTATTATGCATCCATAATCATTCCTTTTCCTCTGGACATTTTCGGATGTTTGTCGTAAGCGAATGATACTCGCAAGGAGGGAATGGCTATGGCGCTCGATTTCGAATTCACGCTGGAGCAAAAAATGATTGAGGAAATCGTCTGGCGCTGGGCATCCACCTGGCTGGAACCCCAGATGGAGGAGCTCTACGAGCAGGACCGGATGCCCCCGGACCTCTTCCGGGAGCTGGGCAAGATCGGCGTCAACGGCGTCGTCTTTGAGGAAAAATACGGCGGGGCCGGCCTCGGCTACGTGGAGACCCTTCTCATCTACGAAACCATCGCCCGGGTGAGCAACGCCCTGGCCATGACCGTGGGGGCGAGCCAGACCCTCTGCTTCGACAACTTCCGGCGGAATGCGACGGAGGAACAGAAGATGGACATTCTTCCCAAGGCGTGCAGCGGGAAGTACATCGGCTGCCTGGGGATCACCGAACCCAACGCCGGATCTGATGCAATGGGGATGACCACCCGGGCGGTCAAGGTCAAAGACCACTATGTCATCAACGGAAGCAAGGCCTTCATCACCAACGGCACCGTCGCCGATTTCATGCTCTTCTACGCCAAGACGGACCCTGCCCGCGGGTCACACGGGATCTCCGCCTTTTATTTTCTGACGGAGGGGGCAAAGGGGCTTTACCAGGAAAAAATCAAGAAGTGGGGCATGCGGAGCTCCCCTACAGCCCTGATCACATTCGAGGATATGGAAATTCCAGAGGAAAATCTCATCGGCGGCCTGAACCGCGGCGGGGCGATCCTCACCAACGGCCTCTGCACGGAGCGGATCACCCTGAGCGGCTGCTGTCTGGGCTCGCAGCGGGCCTGCCTCGAACTAAGTCTGCGGTACGCCCGGGAACGGGTCCAGTTCGGAAAGCCGATCTCTTCCTTCCAGTTCATCCAGGGAAAGCTGGCCGACATGTACACCAGCTACATGGCCTCCAAGTGGATGGCCTACAGCGCCGCCGCCTACTGCGATTCCCTGGAGAAAAAAGTCGGGGGAAAGGGAACGGACCTCGACCGCAAGGCCGCCGCCGCCCTACTCTTCTGCGGGGAGATGGGCACGAAGGTGGCCGCGGACGCTGTTCAGATCCACGGGGGCTACGGCTACTGTCAGGAATACGCCGTCTCCCGGCACTACCTCGATCAGAAGCTCTGGGATATCGGCGCCGGCACCGCGGAAGTCCGCCGGATGATCATTGCGAGGGAGCTTCTCCGGGACAACTTCCAGAGCGCACGGTGAAGGGCCGTACACCGGAAACGAACAGCTTCACCCGGATGAACTGTTAAGGACGGTGGGATGCCATGGATTCCACAACGTACGCCACGGCAAGGATACGGGACTCTATCGTAATGAAATGCGCTGCCTTCCACCCTCAACGCCCCTCCCATCCGGCGGGAATCGACAAGCAGACCGCGATGATGGACATGCTCTGCAATTTAGCCAGATAGAAAACGATACCCTCTAACCTTTAACGGCTTCGTAAAAAGTCGAAGATGTCCCCCTGAGCTTGTCGAAGGGTGAAGATAACTCATTGATATTAGGATATGCTTCGACAAGCTCAGCATGACAAAACCAAGATTTCTGACTTTTTACGAGAGCGTCAACCTTTGAGCGCTTCGTTCTTTTTCCGATACCCTGAAGGGCATGCGTAACGGAACCGGAGTACGAAGATCAGAATGAGGATGACGAGGGTCAGGGGATAAATCACTTCCATGACCCAATTTCGGATAGCGAAGGCGTAGATGACCCAGAAGGCGGTAGAGATGATCAAGATGCCGATGAAGCGTGCATTGATCACACCGGCGCTTTTTGCCCGCCACATTTCATATAACTGCATCACCAGGGGCATAATGGTTCCAAACAGCAGAAAGATCATCAAGAGATTCTTCCCATGGATAAATATCATGGCGGGAATCATGACGGGGAAGACGCATAAACAGCCCGTTTCCAGCTTCGTGTAGCCTTTGTATTTCCATAAGCCTAACAGGATCGGCAGATGCAGAAATCCCAGCATGCCGTTGAAGATGGCGGCTATGCTTTTAATGTAATATCCATAGACAATGACAGTGATGAAGAGGCAGCCGAAATAGCTGAACAGGCTCACGGAGATCGATTCTCCAGACTTGTTCTGCCAGATGGAGCGATTTTGCATGCAGAACCCCCATCCTTCGAGAATGGTGAAAATTGCCGTGCCGATAAAGCTTATCGTCAGGGCATTGTAGCCCCATCCCTGCCATTCGACGGTATTTTTAAAGAAGTGGATGACATCAGTCAATTTGCATATCCTTCCCCCGAGATATCTGTGGGATCAATCTTCATGGGGCGGGTTAGAGTTCGATCTGACGGTAGAGCCTTTTGTAGCCCGTGCCGGGTTCGTCCTCCTCCCTGTAAACCTTGATGCCCATCTGCTCGTACATGATCTGCGCCGCCGCTTCATTGGGGTCCGTGGATGTATAAAGCCGGGCGTATTTCCGGTCGCCCCGCTTGGTTGCCTCCACCATGGCCCGGTAGGAGAGGGCCATCCCGAGGGATTTTCCGCGCGCCTTGGGATCAACACACATCCAGCCCCCCCAGTAAGCCTCGTCATCGTCCGCTTTTGTATACAAGCCGACGGTGCCGACAACCGCGCCGTTTTCACTGTCCCTGGCTACCCAGTAGCGGACAAAGGGGTATCCCTTCCATTTCAGCAGGAGTCGTCCTACAGAACAGAGGCTGGCCGTGAAGAAGACAAACGGTCGTTCACCTCCCTGGGATTCCCTTGGAAAGACGCGATTCAGGAGATTCAGGGCGGATCGCAGGTTCTTCCATGACAGGGGTTCGATGTAAAACGGCTCCGATCCATTTTTCATGGTTGTGCCTCCCAACGGTTTTTACGGGATGCAAATCCCTATGCCGATTCCGTACGGCTCACAGCTTTTGCAAAGTTCCAGCCCGTAAGGGGTTTCAGCTTTTTCAGGATCTGCCCTTCACCAGAGACGGCTTGCCGATAAACAACCTCGGCTTTGATTGCCGCTATTCCTGCCCCATGGACTGTATTTCCGGCGGTGGTCAAACATAGTGCCGCAACGGTGATGATACGAAGATACTTTCCAAAAATCATCGGGGATATCCTTTACAAATCACGATTGGGGTCCATTTCCCGGACATAGTCTCTGATTTGACGGGCTTCGTCCGTATATAGAACGATCTTGTCATAATCAATGCGGACATTGTTCAGATACTGGAGAATCAACGCGTCTCCGACCAGGGCCAGAGGCAGGATACCGGCGAAGAAGAAGCCCATCTTTTCAAATTCTACCGTCATGAAAAAGGTGATGGGATCTTTCAGATTCAAAAAGAGCTGAATGGCGGCCACATTTTTCAGACACAGTTCTCGCAGGGTTTTCCGGACTTCATGGCGGACGTTGTCGCCATAGCTTACCACGTGAATTTCCCCGCAATTTTCCGTCATAAGGACATCTGTCAGGATCTCAGCTTCCGCGGGAAGGTGTTGTTGAAAATTCTCGTCCGGGTTAAGAAAGCGGTGGTTCGGTGCGCCGATGTTTTGATACAGATGGGCAATGATGGGCTGATGCCGGGCCGGGGGATACAGGGTCAGGGTCGCGGGAGCGGTGAGGTACTTGAAGCTCAGGGCGACACTGATCCGTTGGACCTGATCCGATTCGATACCCTTGAAGACCCAAGTTTCGGGGCTGGAAGCAAGCAGGAGACCGCAATCGCGAATGCCGAACCGGGCTATTCCCCGCTGGGTAAATTCGTGGTTGGTCACGGAGTAGACATAAACGCCATCGAGGGATTTTTTCTTGGGACACTGGAACAAAAAGTCGGCGATCCGCTTCATGCATCCATGACCGCGGTATTCTTGATTCACGAAGACAAATGTGTATTCGGCGATCCGCGTTTCCAGAGAGGGATAAACGAGGGCGGCGTGTCCCATGAAAATACCATCTTCCGTCACGGCGACAGCGGAAATCATTTCGTCCGTCTTGTTGAGTTCGATAATCCGCTCCGGATAATAGATGTGATCGTCGAAAAACGTATAGCCATGTGATTTATAGGCGCACCGGGCAATCTCCACTGCTTCGGCGGGTTCCATCCTCCGAACCTTATAGACGATCCTTTCCCGGATGGGCAGCGAGGTGGAGGGTATTTCCATGTCTGATACTTCCCCGGTTTCTGCTTCCGCGAGTTCCTTTGCAGACAGGTATGAATCGATATTTCTTGCCGGCAGATACTTGACCATCTGCGTTTCTTTGCCCTCCATGCCGAGGTTACGGAAATATACCTCATTCATTAATTTCTTCATGAGGAATACCCCCATGCCGGAGGCCGACATCTTATCGATGTCCTCTGACGGGCAATAATCCGGAATTTGCCTGGGATCAAAGGGCAGGCCCTTTTCTTTAATGGTGATCTTCATCCCCAGGGGCGCCCGCTCACAGATGAGTTCAAAGTTTTCCCGTTCCTGGTCTGCAAATGCATGCACCATGACATTGGAGACCGCCTCTTCCGAAGCCAGGTCGATTTGGGACAAATCGTTGCCGGTGAAACCGATTTTCTGTGCCATCTCCCGAATAACCATCTGGGCTAAATGAAGGTAGGAAAGGTCTGGAGGCAGCGATAGACGCAGAACATCGTTCTGTTTCATTTAAAATGTACCTCTAAATGTTATATTTCGTCATTTAAGGGCAGGCACATGTTGTTCAGAATGTCTCGGGTATGGTATCCGGTTTTTTCATCAATCACGCGATCAAAATCAAAGGGATTATATCGTTCATTCCCATACGAAATCAACAACTTTCAATGACTAATGCAGATTACTGACTTCAGTAAGGCTTCAATAAAAAAGCCGCATTAAGATTTTTCAAGATCATTCAAACACCCGGGATCGCTATCAACCTACAAGTCGGCAAGTTGCGGTTCGGAATTGAAGTTCGGAAAGAGGGCGCAAGCAGCTTGATATCATCGATTCGAGTATGTGCATAGGCCCGTGCAAAATTCAACGAAAATTTGCGGGGACCCCTCTGCCTCCGGAGAGATCCACCTCCGTCTCCGTACCTGACCATTCCACCCGTTTTCCCTTTTGACAACGTATAAAAAATATGCAATGCAATCGTATCGATGTCTGAGAGGAGGAAAAATGGAGATCACCGTCAGAAAAGAGGGAAGCGCCACGGTTGTGTCGGTCAAGGGCAGGATCGACGCCATAACGGCGGGCGAGTTTGAGAAGGGCTTGATCGCGCTGATGGCCGGCGGGGATTGCATGCTGGTTCTCAATTTCAACGGCCTTGAGTATATCAGCAGCGCCGGACTGAGGAGTATCCTGTCCACGGCGAAACAACTCAAGGCAAAGGAGGGCAAGATGCTCTTCGCCGGCCTTCAGGGTCCGGTGAAAGACGTCTTCAAAATCTCCGGCTTCGGTTCCATCTTCAAGATATACGATACGGAGGAGGAAGCCCTCCGTCAGCTCTGAATGACACAGATTCCCGCACATATCCGGGTCCCCGCCAACATAGATTCCCTGCACACGTTGCTTGCATTCGTATGGTCCTGCCTGGAGTCGCAGGGCATCGGACAGGAGAGACTCCGCGAAATCGAACTGGCGATGGAGGAGATTCTCGTGAACATCTTCAAATACGCCTATCCGGACCGGCAGGGCGAGGTTGAGATTGCGTGCGGGTTCGATGACGGCGGAGGGTTGCAGGTTGAGGTCTCCGATCATGGGATCCCCTTCAACAGCCTCTCCCTGGGGAATCCCGATCTGCAGGCCGGCATTGCGGAGAGGAACATCGGCGGACTGGGGGTGTTCTTCGTGAAGCAACTGGTCCCCGCCATCCGGTACCGGTGGGAAGACGGACGGAACATCCTCACCCTTCCGATCGATCCCGCGGCCTTGCTGTGAGGAAAGGTTACAGCCGCCTTTCAATGATGTAATCCGCGATGATCAGGAGTGCGGTTTTGGCCTCCGAGTCGGGAAAGGAGGTCAGTAACCCCCCTCGCCTCTTCCTCCCCCTGTGGGACGGCGCGTTATCCGATAAAACTGACCTTCAGCATGGAGAAGTCGTCATCGAGCGTCGCCTGCCCGCGCATCCCCTGCAGGAAGCGGTAGAGGCCATCGATCTCCTGCGCCTCGTCCGGCGGATTGGGAAGGAGGTACGCCTGGAGTTCTTCCAGGGTCCACATCGCCCCTCCCGACTTGTCCACCTCGTACGCCCCATCGGAAAAGATATACAGGCGCGCCGGACCGTTGGGTACCGAGACGGCTCCGCTCTCGTAGGTCGAATCAGGCATGCCGCCGATGAAGAAATTCGGGGTGATGAGCTGGCTCGTCTGCCCGGCCCCGGTGATGAGGAGCGCCGGAGGATGACCTCCGCTGGCGTAGCGGATCTCACGGGTGGTGCGATTGAAGACGCCGTACCAGATGGTGAAATAGAGGTCGTTGTGGTCCTGCATCTGAAAGGCGTCGTTGAGGGAGGCGAGGACCCGGTCGGGGATGCGAAAGTCCGTATTCCGCAGACTCTGGGCGCGGAGGACGTTCAGGGCGGAGACGGACAACAACGCGGCGCCGACCCCGTGGCCGCAGACGTCTAAGAGATACATGGCGAAATGATCTTCATCGATCCAGTGGTAGCCGAAACAGTCGCCGCCGAGCTGGGTGGACGGGAAATAGCGCCAGCGGGTCTGAATGGAGCCGGCGGTGATGGGCTGTGGCAGGAGTGAGATGACGTAATCGGCGGCCAGGGCCAGCTCCGAGGCCAAGGCCTGCCGGCTCTCCATGAGGGCCTCGTAGGCCTCGTTGCGCTGGAGGAGGTTGATGTAGCCGGCCGAGTGATAGCGGATGCGGGCGATCAATTCGATCCGGTCGGGCAGTTTAACGAGGTAGTCGTTGGCGCCGAGAGCGAATGCCTCGGCCTTGGTGGCTGCCTCCTCCCGCGTGGAGAGCACGATGAGCGGGATGTTTTTCAGCCGGGGATGGGCCCGGAAAAACTTGACCAGCGTCAGCCCGTCGATGTCCGGCATGACGAGGTCCTGGAGGATCACCGTCGGCGAGACTTCGAGGGCCTTCTGCAGGGCCTGGTTGGGGTCCTGACAGTAGTGGAAGGAGATGTCCGTCTCCGTTTCCAGCATCCGTTTGACGGCGGCCGCGACGATGGCCTGGTCGTCGACGAGCAGAACCGTGATTCCGTGTTCGGTGAGGACAGCCGACAGAGGCGTCTTTCCCTGAGGGGGCATGGTCATGGATCCTTTCTGAGGGGGGTTATATCGATCCCGGCGGAATCGATCTTCCCGCGAATGGCGGCCGCGATCTTTTCAATGGGGAGGATCTCGACGGCGGCGTTCAGCTCCGCGGCGGCCGCCGGCATGCCGTAGACGACGGAGGTCCTTTCATCCTGGGTAATGGTGTGCCAGCCGGCCCGGCGAAGGGCCGCCAGCCCCTGGGCGCCGTCCTTTCCCATCCCGGTGAGGAGAACCGCCACATCCCGGCGCGGCCAGTGGCTCTCCAGGCTGAGGAAGAAGGCGTTGACCGAAGGGCGATACGGGTAATCCCGTGGTTCGGGGGTGTAATGGAGCGCGAGGTCTTTGCCGAGGACGAGATGGTCGTCGGTCACGGCGACCAGCACCGTACCCGCGGCCGGCCGCATGCCTTCCCGGGCCACGTCTACGCGGAGCGGGGTTTGGGAGTCGAGCCAGACGGCCAGCCCCCGCGCGAACTGAGCATCCACGTGCTGGACGATCACGAGGGCGGCCCCGAGATCGGCAGGCAGCTTGGAAAGAAGATTCGCCAGCGCCTTCGGCCCGCCCGTGGAGGAACCGATGGCCACCAGGGGCGGATGGCCCTCCGACTTTCCTTTGCGCGCCCTGGCGGAGGCCGGCGGGGAGGGGTGATTCTTCATCAGCAACTTCTCGATCGTGGAGATCTTCTTCAGGAGTTCCAGGCCTCCCTCGATCTTCATCCCCGATCCGAGCACGGGTGTGCCCACGGCGTCCAAGGCGCCGCAGCCCATGGCCTCGAAGACCTTTGCTGCATTTCCCTCCACCGTCGCCGTCACGACCAGGATCGCGCTGGGGGTTTCCCTCATGATTTTGCCTGTGGCCTGCACCCCGTCCATGACGGGCATGATCAGGTCCATCAGGATCAGGTCGGGGCAGTCCTGACGGCACTTTTCCACAGCATCCAGACCGTTCACGGCCACCCAGGCGAGGACATGTTCGGGGGCCGAGGCGATGACCCGGCGGAGAACCTCTACGGCGAGGGGCATGTCGTTGACGATGGCGATCCGCATGGTTTATGACTACCTCTTGAAAAGGGTTAAAAGCCGCGAAAACGGGACGGCTTCGTAAAATGTCCGCAGGTAAGTCACGCGAATCCTGAGGAATGAGGCATCGGGGACACGTGGGGACACCTTGCGGCAAGGTGTCCCCACGTGTCCCCGGAACACACCGCAATGACGAGGGATGAAGCTTGAACGCAGCATCCGGACTTTTTACGAAGCCGTCATTTCAAGACTCCCCGATCAGGTCCCGGACGGCCCGCAAGAGCGTTTCGTCATGGAAGCTGCTTTTCGTCAGGTAATAATTGGCCCCCGCCTCCAGACCCCGGAGGCGGTCTTCCTCCCGATCCTTGTAGGAGACGATCATGATGGGCAGGGACTTGAAGATGGGGTCGGCCTTGATCTTCCGGACCAGGTCGATCCCGTTCATCCGCGGCATATCGATATCGGAAACGATAAGGTCGAATGTCCCGCCCTGGAGGTTGTTCCAGCCGTCCATTCCATCCACCGCCACGGTAACCTCATAACCCTGCGTCTCCAGGAGTTTACGCTCGACTTCACGGACTGTCAGGGAATCGTCGACGACCAGGACCCGTTTGCGGCCTGTCGCCCGTTGGGGACAAGATGCGGCATCATGTCCCCAACGACCAACTTTGCGGAGACGGCCGTGGGTCAGTAGTTGATCGATCGACCGGATCAAGTCGTCCACATCCAGGATCAGCACGGGCGAACCGTCTTCCAGGATGGCGCCGGCACTGATGTTCCCGATCTTCCCGAGACGGGGGTCGAGGGGGTGGACGACCAGATCCTGCTGTCCCAGAAAACTGTCCACGACGAGACCGAAGCGGTTGATACGGTCGCTGAAGACCAGGAGATGACAGAGGCCTGAACCGCTCCGGTGATCGGGAATCTGGAAGAGCTGGCGGGCATCGACGATTCCGATGTTCTCCCCGTCCAGGGTATGGAACTGCCGGTCTTCGACGACATGAAGATCGGTATGGGAAACACGGAGGATCCGGTCAATCCGGGTCAGGGGCATGGCATACTTCTCGGCGTCGATCTCGATGAGCAACGTCCTCAGCACCGACAGGGTCAGGGGGAGCAGGAGCAGGAAACGGGTCCCTTCCCCTTCTTCGGACTCCACGCGAACGGAACCTCCCACCTCCTGGACCATGGAGAATACGACATCGAGGCCGACCCCCCGTCCGGAAACCTCGGTGACCTTTGCCGCCGTGGAAAACCCGGGGAGGAAGAGGAATTCCATCAGTTCGGCCTTGGTCAGGCTCACGGCCATGTCGGGATTGACGAGCCCCTTTTCGACCACCTTGACCCGGAGCCGTTCGACGGAGATGCCCCGGCCGTCGTCTCTTATGGCGATGTTCAGCATTCCGGCCATGTGCCTGGCCTCGACGGTGAGCTTCCCCTCCTGCGGTTTTCCTGCCTGTTCCCTTTCGGCGGTCGTTTCCAGGCCATGGTCGAGCGCATTGCGGATCAGGTGGGACAGCGGCGCTTCGAGCTTCTCCAGGATGTCCCGGTCCACGGGCGTCCCCCCCCCCAGGACCTCGAAGCGGACCTTCTTCCCCAGATCCTTGGCCAGATCGCGGACCAGCCGGGAGAAGCCGTGCATGCCGTCGGAAAAGGGCTGCATGCGGCTGGCCACGACCTCGCCGTAGAGCCGGTGGGCCAAGTTCTCCAGACGCCGCGAGGAGAGCTCGAAATCGACCGTATGGCCGGTGGTGAGGCTGTGGATTTTCTCGATGCCCAGAAGACCATTCCGAAGCCGCGTACAGGCGTCGGGATCCGCCTCCTCGTCGAGTGATTGCAGCAGATTTTCCAGACCGCTCGTCAGGGCGGGAAATCCTTTCCGGATCTTCAGCAGGGCCGGGTAGAAGGCCTTGATGGACTGGGCCTGAACCAGGCATTCCCCGGCCAACCCCATGAGCCTGTCCAGATGCTCCGTCATGACCCGGACGAGGCCGCCTTCCCCCTTTTCCGGTCGGGGCCGTTTCCTCATCTCCGGGGGAGACGCGGCGGCGGCCGGCTGATCAGCCGCGGAGCGGATACATGATGCCGCATCGTGTCCCCGCTCCGGGATCCCTGTAGGCAGGGGGGGGGACGGACAGGCAGGGGACGGCGAAACGACGGGTTTTGTCAGTGTGTCCCGAAGGGTCCGGGCCATCTGATCGAGGGAAACCTCCCGTTCCTCAAGCCAGCCGGGGATGGCGGCCGTATCGATCCGGGACATGGACATATATGCGTCGTTCCCCTTCAGCAGGAGATCAACATGATCGGCGGTCAGGATCAGTTTGCCCTGCTGCGCCGCCGACAGGATGTCCTCCATGGCGTGGGCGAGGGAGACCGCCGCAGACAGACCGACGATCCGTGCGGCCCCCTTGATGGAATGGGCAGCCCGCATGAGGGGTTCGATCCTCTCCGGGGTCTGCTCGCTCTCGACGCTGACCAGACCGTTCTCGAGCACCCGGGTGTGATTTTCCAGCTCGACGCGGAACAGGTCGAGGAGCATTGAATCAAAGTTGGCGTTCGCGGATGAAGGGCTCATGGGGCGAGACTCCTGCTCAGGGCTGCAAAGAATTTCTCCTCCTCCAGCAACCCCACCGTCCTTTCCTGCCAGGGAAGGATTCCGGCCGTCAGAGCGCGGATGGACCGGGATACCGTAGCCGGAATCTCCTGAAGGACGGCAAGGGAGAAGCGATGCACACCAAGGATCTCATCCGCGGGAAAGGCGAAGCGCTGTCCGTCCCGGCTGACCACGACGAGGCGCGGGTAGACCTTGCGGTCGGCGTCTCCGTCGCCTTCTTCACCGGTAATTCCCAGCAAGGCCGCCACGGAAACGCAGAGGATGAGTTCTCCGTTGACATTGACGACGCCCTTGAAGACCTCCCCGGTTCGGAGGGGGATGCTGTGCGGGACGGCTGCCTCGGCCGCCTCCTGAAAAAAGACGGTCTTGAGGGCCAGCAGCTCCTCCCGGAGACGGAACACGATCATGGAAACGGTTTCGACCTTACCCGCATCCTTGCTGTTTGCCAGCAGGTTCGTCCACTCCTCCCGATAGCCGTCCGGGAGTTCCCGGTCCAGGAGGCGGCGCCCGGCGGCCGAATAGACCGCACAGTTTCGACAATGGGCCAGGGCGGCGAGTTCCGGACAGCTTCGGTCGCCGAAGGTCCCGATCTCCTTCCAGCAGGCACGGTCAGGGGTCGACGGTTCCATTCGGCCTCCTTTCCCCCGCCTCCGCCCTCCGGCGGTAGAGCGCTGCCTTGCGGCCGTTCCCCTGCCGCCGGTAAAGCAGACTCAAATGGATCAGAGTATGGTAGTGGTGGGGACCGAGATAGAGGGCCTTCAAGTAGCACTCCTCCGCCTCCCCGGACCGCCGGGCCACTTCATGGATCAATCCCAGCAGGAAGTACACGTCGGCATGGGGGCGCTGCTCTTGCAGATATCGCCGGCAGAGGGCCTCAGCCTCATCTAACAGGCCCCTGTCGGCCAGGGACAGGGCCTCGGCGTGCAATGCGCTAACCGTGGCGGACTGCGGTATCGGGATCGGCGTGGGACTGTGGGGACAGATTTGAAATCTGTCCCCGGAAGCAACAGCGGGGGAGGGCCTCCTTGCGGGAGGAGGCGCGGACCGTGTGGCGGACCGCTCCGCCCCCGCCGTCTGGATATCAAATCCCGGAGCGGGGACACGATGCGGCATCATGTCCCCAATGCCGGTCCGTCGGCAGGCGAAGGCCCGCGCATGGCGGATGGCCGTAAAGCCATGCTGCAGCAGAATAGCCATCTCCGCATGTCCGGTGAAGAGGATTCCGTCCGGGGCGAGGAGGCGGCTGATATTCGCGAGGACCAGCTGTCTCGCCTCCTCGGTCAGATAGATGAGAACGTTTTTGCAGAAGATGATGTTGTAGGGTTCTTGCCCGGCGAGGAAGCGGGGATTGATCAGATTTCCCTGGAAGAAATGGACGGTCCGGACCACGGCCTCATCCACCCGCCGCACCCGTGGAGTCCCGGTGAAGAACGACTCCTGCGCGGCGGTCAGGGGTTGCCGGAACGCCCCCTTGCCATACACGGCCCGGCCGGCGGCGCAGAGCGCCCTGCGGCTGATGTCCGCGGCATCCAGACAAAACTGCCGGGGCGCAATGCCCGCCTCCAGCAGGGTTATGGCGATGGAATAGGGCTCCTCGCCCGTCGAGCAGGGAGCGGAGAGGATCCGTACCGTCTCGTCCGGGTAGGAGGGAAACCACTGCCCGTACAGACTCTGTTTCAGTAGGATGAACGGCTCCCGGTCGCGGAAGAACCAGGTTTCGGGAACGACGAGCTCCTCCAGGCAGCGTTCGAACTCCTCCGGGGAGGTTGAAAGCAGACTTAGATAGGCCGCCGCATCCGCGACGCCGGATCGCTTCATGCCCGCACGGACGATCCGTTCGATGCCGGCCCCGCCGATGGCGGCGGAGTTTAACCCCAGGGTGTCGGTGAACCGTTTTTCCACGGCGGCACAGATCTCCATCATGCCTCCTGTGCCGGCGGAAAGAGGGTCTCCTGCATGGATGGCGGCAGCAGTCGCTCGATGGCAACCCGCTGGATCATCCCGCCCGCATGAAGCAGGAGATCGCCCAGGTAGGAAGCCCCGGCGACGGCGATGCCGGCGGGAAGGAGATCCTCTTCCGTGCAGAAAACGGTCTCGGTCACCCGCTCGGCCAGCAGTCCCAGGATATGGCACTCACCGTCCCGGCCGGGATAATCCACCAGGATGACGCGCGTGCTGAAGAGAGGGCGGGAAGCGGCGCCCTCCAGAAGGATCGTCAGGTCGATGACGGGCACCATCGTGCCGCGGTAGTTGAAAAGCCCTGCAACGGCGGGATCGGCATGGGGGAACGGCCGGAAGACGACCATGGGGATGACCTCGATGACCCGGGAGACATCCATGCCGTAGCGGCCTTTTCCTGCCTGAAACTGGATAAGCAGCATGCCCCTTTTCCTGTCTTTTACACGGGGGCCGACCGCGCCCCCGCCGCGTTGATCTTTAGCAACCTGTTGAAAAAGTCGCTGATCCAGGATGTTTAAAAAGAAAACGGGGGGACAGATTTGAAATCTGTCCCCGGATAATCAATAAAACGCAGCAGACGGGCGTTTTCAAAGGCCTGCTATGAACTGATCCTGAAACGGGACACCTCGCCCTGCAGCCCCTGGACCGCGTCGTTGAGCTGTTCCGTGGCCGTCTTGAACTCATGGAGCGATTCCCGGGTCTGTTCCGCCGTCAGGGAGAGCTGCGTCATCGCCTCATTGATCTGCAGGGCCCCCTGGGACTGGGCGTGCATACCATCCTTGACCGTACCGAACTGCGGCCCGTGGGACCGCACCTGGTCGATGATCCTGGCCAACTGGCCGCTCAATGTGACGACGGTCTCCACCCCGCTGCGCACCTCGTCGGCAAACTTGTCCATCTCCATGACGCCGGAGGAAACGGAGGATTGCATCTCCTTGACGACGTACTCGATATCCTGGGTGGCGATGGCCGTCTGGTCGGCCAGGCGGCTTACCTCGCGGGCGACCACGGAGAACCCCTTCCCGAACTCCCCGGCCTTTTCCGCTTCGATCGCGGCATTGAGGGCCAGAAGGTTCGTCTGATCGGAGATCTTGTTGATCGTGGTAACCACGTTGGAGATCTTGTTCGCCCGGTCGTTGATGACGGACAGTTTGGAGGAGATCGATCCGGTCGCCTTCATGAGATTTCGCATCGCCCCCTCCATGGTCGTCAGATCGCTCCGCCCCTCCTCGGCCATGCTGATCGTACCGTTCAGGTTGCCGCTCACCTTGTCCATGGTCTGGACGAGGTCCTCCGCCGTAGCCGAGATCTCCCGGCTCGTGGCGGTTACCTGGGTCGTGGAGGCGGCCTGTTCCGCGACGGTCGCCTCCAATTCCCGGGCCGAGGCGGCAATCTCCGTGGCCGATGTCGTAACCTGGATCCCGGATCTCTGAACCTGGCCGATCAGAGAGTCGAGGTTTCCCGTCATGGTCCGGAAGGCCGAAAGGAGTTCCTTGCTTTCATCGTTGTCACGGATAAAGCGCCCCTGTTTGACGGACGGGAGGAACTTTGCCGGCAGCTCTTGCAGTTCCTGTTTGGCCCACTGCACATTGCCCTCAGCGATCTTTCGGGAGAAGATTGTCGCCAATTCAAGCGGTTTGATGATGCGGTTGCCCAGGAATACCGACAGGACGATGACGAGCAGAACGATCAGCGCTCCGGCGGCAAACACCTCGCGCAGGAGCCTACTGCTGACCTCCTGGACGCGGGTGATCGGGGCGGAATAGTCCTCCTCGTAGGCGCCGACCGAGATGACCCAGTCGAAGGGGGCGAAGTAGAAGGCCGCCGACGCCTTCTTGCGGGGGGCGGGATCGCCGTGGTTCTGCCAGTTGTAGGTCTGGAAATAGCTATCCCCCTTCGTCGTAATCAGGGCAGACGAGTTGACCATGTCCTGGACGAAGAGATTGCCGTCGCTGTCTTTGACGTTCCAGAGGTCTTCCCCGTCGCGCTTGCCGTCCTTGGAGATGATATACCTCCCGTGGTGCAACGGGTCTTTCCCGCCGATAACGGCGACATACCCCGTCACGCCGACCTTGGTGTTCAGGATCGCATTACGCAGGGAGTCAACGGCATTGAGTTTCTCACCGACAAAAAGCATCCCAATAATCTTCCCCCTGACATCCTTGAGCGGTTCGTAAGCCGTCAGGTACCAGGTGTTGATCACATAGGCCAGTCCCCGGTAGGGCTCTCCCTTGATGATGGCGGCGATGACCCCGTTGGAACTCCCGTCGGCGTTGAGGGCCGGGATGAAGGTCCCGATGGCCCTCTTCTTGTCGAGACCTTCCACGTTGGTGGCCACACGCAGCATATCCCCGGCCTCATTCATCCGCTGGAAGATCGTGCAGGCCCCACCCACGAGCTGCTTGACGTCGTCGACAATCGGGGTCGGGGAATTGGGCTCGCGATTCTTGCCGAGCCAGGTCCCGCCGACCATGAACTGGGGCAAGGAGACGGCCTGACTCTGCTGGGTGAACTGGTTGACGGCATCCCAGGTGGTCGATTCCTGTCCGAATCCCACGGTTTTGTGCTGCTTGAGGAGCTCCTTGGCCACCTTCAGGTCGCTGTTGACCTTCTGCTGGATCAGGTCGTTCGCCGTCTCACAGAGGCCATAGACATCCTTGGCAATTTGGTAAAGGTTCGTCATGGCCACGGTTTGGAGTTCCCTGGTGGCGACCTCGGATACGGCAGTCTGAAACCGGTTGACCAGCAGAAAAATCGTCAGTACGGGCACAACGGCCCCGAGAGCGGCCAGTGCGCCGATCTTCCGCTTCAGCGTCAGTTTTACTTTCAACATTTTCCCTCCTTCAGGCAGCCGGCCCGGACCCGGCCAGGGGTCTGCGGGTCAAGACAGAAAACGGGAGAAACCAGATTGTTCAGGAACTTTTTTCACGATCTTGGAAGTATAGAAGAGGCCATCCGGTCTGTCAACATAATTTGCCTGCAACAGGGGTATTTTGCATCGAAAGGCAGGGGCTGGCGATGCGGTTGGGAAGGTGAGGTGGAGCTGTGATCGACATTCATTCCCGATAGAAATGATGTAGGCCAATCAAAATCACTGGAAGTATGCTTCAACCGGATAAACCGGAAAGGAGAAATCTTTGTCGCCGGATGTCCCATAAATTTCCGACAAGACGTCCGCCGATCGCCTTTGACTTTTCAGAACATGTCCGGTATGATCCCTCCGTATTTATACGATGACCGCGATCTCCTTATTCTTTTCGGGAAATAGATTGCGCGGTAAATCGGGAGGGAATCATGACCAAAGAGAATTCTTGGAAACCCGGAGACGATTTAAAGCGCAGCGAAACCGGGGAGCGGACGCAAAATGGCGGACGACGATCCCGCAAAACACCGGGATGGGGATGGCTTCGAAGCCCCTGTTTCCCCTTCGCGGTTTTGCTCCTTGCGGTCCTTCTCTCCTCTCCAATTCATGCGCGCGAGGACAGCGCCCGTCTCGTTTTTCAGAAAACGGCCGGCAGCGGCAAGAGCCGGGTCCATGTGGTGAAACAGGGAGAGTGGATCGCCGCCATTCTCCGGAGCCAGTTCGGGGACGAACCGGTCCCATACACCCTGATTCGCCGGATGAACCCGGGGATCAGGAATCTGAACCGGATACACCCCGGCCAGAGGATCGTTCTTCCGGTCCCGGACATTTCAGAACCTTCCGAATCGATCTCCGACATCGGCAGGGAAAACTCCTCCCCGCCGGTTATTTACCGAATCCTGGAGGGGGACTCCATCAGCCGGATCATCCTGTCCGAAATGAACGTGAACCCCGCGGAAGCCCTCCCGGCCTATCGTCTCATTCGCAAGCTGAATCCGGAGATCGAGAATCTGATCGAGCTTCAGGTCGGCCAGACCCTTCGACTACCAGCGATTCCAACCCATCCGGCCGTCCCGTCGGCGGACCCTCCGAAGACCGCCATGCGTCCGGCGGAAACGTCCGGCACAGAACCAGCGGCGAAGATGCCGCCGGTTCTGAAAGACATGATGGGTATCATCCGGCCGGTCATCAACCGAATGCGGGGGGCGGTGACCGCCACGGGAAGTTACTTCATCCCCCTGCAGGAAACGACCCAACTCACCATCGACTGCTCCCTGATCCCGGTCGTCGAATTGGATGATGGAACAACGGTTCTCCTCGATTACGGGAATCGCCTGTCGGAGAATCTGAAAGGACTGATCCGTCAATCCTGGAAGAACTACGCCTTTCTGACGGCGGAAGAGCTTCTCGACGAACTCGGGGGCTTGCAGGGCATCATCCGCCATTCCCAAAATTACCGGATGATTCGGGCCGACAAACCCCTGACATTAACCGTGAAGCCTGAAATCCTCGTCTACCCCGATTGGATCATCACCGGCAAGGAGACGGCAGGCGGCGTAACCTACCGCCAAGGGCTCTTCCTGCTCGATCGGGGCGAACGACCCCTCCCCGCAGAGGCAAGGGCCTTCCTCGAAAAAAGCGGTGTCGCCGTGACGGAGATCGCCGAAGGGAGCGCTCTCTCTGTCCTGGAAACGCCGCCGGCGCTGCGACCGGCCATTGCCGATTTGCAAAGTTTGAAGGGCATCGCCTTCGCGGAACAGCTTCTCACACCCTGGGCGAAACGCCGGTCCGGAACGCCGAGGTAACCGTCTTCGATCAGGATCGCAACGGATTCAACCTCTCCGTCACGGCCGATCTGCTCATCCGGAAGGGAGAGAAGCAGTTCATCCTGCTTACGAAGAGGCTACCCGAACAGTTCCTTCACATCCTCAGGGAGGCGGGTACGGAGGTGATCCTGATCGGAGAAAAGGATCAGGGCAGATCCTTCGTCGAAGGCGTGCTTCATGGGCTGGAGATCCCGGTCTCCTTCGGTTATTTCTCCTTTCGGATTCCCGAAGAGGGCAAACGCCCGCGGCTTACGGGCTCTTTTTCCACCCTTCGGGCGATGAAAGAGGGGGAACCGATTTATCTGCTCGATTTCGATATGCCTCCCGCTGTCCTGCCTTTTTTCAACGGCCTGCGGGGAGGACGTGTCGTCCGATACTGACAAGGGATTGGTGTTGATAACAAAAGCTATTGCACTTTTTTCAGGAGGTCTGGACAGCATCCTGGCCTTCAAGGTCATCGCGGAACAGGGGATCGATGTTTTGGGGATCACCTTTGAGACCCCCTTTTTCGGCGCTGCAAAGGCGCGCGAGACCGCCAAGAGGATCGGCCTGCCGCTCGTTGTTCTCGACATCACGACAGAACACCTTCAGATGCTCCGCTCGCCCCGTTACGGCTACGGAAGGAACATGAACCCCTGCATCGACTGCCACACGCTGATGTTGAAAGTGGCCGGGCGGCGCATGGAGGAAGAGGGCGTCGATTTCGTCTTCACCGGGGAGGTTCTGGGTGAGCGCCCCATGTCCCAGGGGAAACAATCCCTCTACGTCGTGGCCAAAAATGCGGGTTATCCGGACCGCATCCTCCGTCCTCTCAGTGCACAGCTTCTCCCGGAGACGGAACCGGAACGGTCGGGCAAGGTGGATCGCAGCCGACTCTGCGATATCCAGGGAAGAGGCCGGAAACGGCAGATGGAGATGGCCGTGCATTACGGCATCACCTCCTACCCTCCGCCCGCCGGCGGCTGCCTTCTCACCGATCCGATTTTCGCACGGCGTCTCCGCGACCTCTTCAACCGGCATCCCGACCACCGGATCCGGGACATCGAACTCCTGAAGGTAGGGAGACATTTCCGACTCACCGACACGACAAAGGCCGTGGTCGGACGAAACGCCAATGACAACGGAACAATCGAGAGGCTGGCCGAGGCTTGCGATGCGCTCATCCGGGTCGATCAATTCCCGGGACCGACCGTCCTGGTTCCCCGAGGCGGCGATGAAGAGACACGGCGTCAGGCGGCCGGGCTTTGCGCCCGCTACAGCGACGCCCCCCGGAACCGCGAGGCGGCCGTCCATTGTCTCCGGGACGGGATCATGACGCCGCTCACAGTCCTGGCCGTAACACCGGAAGAGGCGGAACGCCTGCTCATCTAATTGATTTTCATACAGTAATTCTAAAGGTGCTGCGGCCGGAGAAGATCCCCGACGGTCTTGACCGGATTGAAGGTCGCGAGGGGCACCTCGATGAAGACGGTGTTCCAGAAGGCCATTGACCCGTTCCAGAGGCCTGGCCTCTCCAGCGCGAGAAGCTCCCTCCCCTTCTCCGACTTTCGTGTGATCGCCGCCGTTGCCGGATCGACGAACGCCGGGAGATCGAATTTCCGCCCGCGGAAGTCCCGGACGCCGCAGACGATATCGACGGGGTTGAAGTGTGTGGCGGATGACCAGACGGCGCGCTGTTTTGGATCGCCCCGGTCGATCTGCGACTCCTCGATGATCTGAAGGGAGGCCCCTCTCTTTCCGTCCGGATCATCGACCCAGAAAGGACCACCGCCCGGCTCTCCCTCATTTTTCACCATCCCGCAGACCCTGAGCGGCCGGTTCAGCCACCCGAAAAGAAACGACCGCCGCTCGGATAGGGGGAGTTTCAGGAAACCGGGCGGGATGCCGATGTTCACCTCAATTTGCGCGAAATCGCACATCCTCTCTAATTCTTTTCCCGTACCGTTCCCCTCCGCAAGAAGTCGAACACAGACAAAGATCTCCTCTTGAAGCCGGATCAGATAGCCGGCCAGGAGCTTCTTCCAGAGGACCGTCTCCGTCTTGAGGCGATCAGGCACGTTATTGTCGATGTTCTTGAGGAAGATAACATCCTCATCGAGGAGATTCAGGTTCCGGAGGAGCGAGCCGTGGCCCCCGGGGCGGAAAATCAGTTCCCCCTTCTCGGTTCGAAAGGGGCGGTTTTCCGGATCGACGGCGATGGTGTCCGTTGCCGGATCTTGGGTGGAGATGCCAACCTCGAATACCGTATCCAGACGGGATTCGTAATCACGGATCACCCGCGACAGAAGCGCCCGGATGGCGGCCTCGTGTTCGCGGGAAACGGTAAAATGGAGGCGGGAGACGTTTCCGGCATCCCGGGCGTAGAGGGCCGCCTCGACAAGGTGCTCTTCGAGGGGGGTCCGGCTCCCTTCCGGATAGGCGTGGAATTTCAAAAGTGCCTTGGAAAGAAGGCCGTAATTTAGACCTTCCTCCATTAGGATGAAACGCAGGACGGCCGCCTCCCCCCGATTCGCAAGCAGGGCGTCGATATCCCGCCCCTTTGCGGCGATAACCGCCCGCAGATCGGAGAAGAAAGCATATTTCTTCAAATCCGCCGCAAAAACGGCCCTTTCAACCTCGTCAGTGAAACCGCCCGCGTCGAGGCAGCGGTACCACTCCCGGAACATCCGGCTCGCCGCCCCGGACGCGGGGACGAATTTCATGAGCCGGCGCGTCCGGCGGGCCTCTTCATAGCCCGCCAGGAGGTTCTGCCGCTCCGTCTCAGGAATTACGACGATCCCGTCCCCTGCCCGACCAGGCCGGTTCAGACGGACCGGCGGGACGCCACGCCGGAAGACCGCGAGCTGCCTCTCGACCTCCCCGGCCGTCAACCCCTGCGCGGCGATGCTTTGCCGGTCCTCCTCGGACCACACGCCCCCGGCCGTGTTCCCCGTCATTTCTTTCTCTCCTTCTTCTTTTTTCGGATCTTTTCGGACAGGAGCGCCTTCCGGTCCCGCAACACGCGGGCGATATCCTTCTGCCGTCTTGACCCCTGCTGTTTCGCCATCGGCTCCTCACACGGTTTTCATCGACCGGACGAGATGGAGGCCGTAGCCGTAACTCCCCCGGAGCAGAGAATCGGCATAGGAAGAGACATCCGCCTTCATCCGGATCAGGCCGGTATAAAGACCTTCATTCCGGACCTCACCGACGAAGATCAGCCCCTGAAGGACGCCCTGGTCGAGGACGATCTTGTGGCAGCTGTCCCCGGTTTCGCTCCGCCGGACATCGGGTCTCTCCTCGCGGCCGCGGCCGGCCGTCAGGATCGAGAGCCCGAAGACCCGGTTGAAGATGCCGACAAACGTGATCGACATCCCAAGTTCATGGTTCGATACCTTATCGCCTGTTTCTCCTGAAAAAAATCCGGGAGGTCGAATAAACAAACGACCGCCCGGCATTGAAATCTGGATTGTTTTTCCTTGGAAGGTAAGTAAACGCGCCTCATATCTCGCTCCCTGGTCGAAGGGTGTCGGATAATGGAACTTGGATTCAGTTTGCGTCGTACATGAGGTCTTGTCAAGGGTTTTTCCCAGGTTTTCCCAGGGTTTTTCCCAGGGTTTTTCCCGAGAAAAAGAAAGTGGCTTAGTTCGTTCAGTGCGCCTTCTGCATACTCCACGCTTGTGCCGCTACCGCCCACGATGATAAAAAACCTGTCCCTCCGATCCTTGCGTACTTCTCTCTCGTTCACAAGTCAATGGTTTTCGATTTGGAATTGAGGTGATGATTACCAGTTATAAACGGCAATTCACGCGGGCAAAGCCGTTGTGCAGGTCGGCGCAATCGAGATAGCGATAGATTATCTGCTCGACATAGGGCTGCCAGAAGTCTTAATGTCTGGAGAAATGGAAGTTTTCCTCATCGTCAATGAGCAGAATCTTTTTCTTTTGCGATTTGCTTGCTTCTTCCATCATCTCCTCCCGCCTTAAACCCTTTTTATGCCTGCTTTATGACATGATCAGATTTTGGATAACATGTCGGCAGCTCTCCCCGCAGCGGTTTTCACTTTCGGATTATAGGATTTGAAACCGAATATACCGCTTTGCTTGCTGACCTCCGTCAGAAACGGCAGTGCTTCCCTGTCTCCAATGCTTCCAAGGGCAAGACAGATCTTTTCCTGCAGATCCACTTTCATTTCTTCTGATAAATTCAGTTTGGATTTAAACAGTTCAACGAGGGGCTTCACGGCATCCCGGTGCTTCAGAGAACCCAATGTGGTCACCACACTGACTTTGAGCTGATCATCACACCCTGAAAGGGCGTTTAAGAAAATTTCGCCCTTGAACGCTCCCCCGATGTTGTTGATACTTCTGAATGCCTCTCTCTGAACCCGGAGATCATCGTACACCATCAGCGGCGCCAGAATTTTCGCATGTCCTTCACTGCCGACTCTTCCCAACAGCCGCACCAGATTTCTCAGGTAGTACCAGGGAGCACTTTCTTCGATCCTTTCGATGACGGCCGGTGCGGCTGCAGGCCCGATTTGCGGTATCAGGTTTAAAATCAGACCGCGCTCCGAACTGGCGTCGCCTTCCTGTAGTAAATCCAGAAGGCGGTTTATCGAGTATTGTGCCGTCATGACCAGGTTACGTCCCGCTTCATTTCGTTGGCCTTTTTTATCAAATCGAAATTCTTCCAGAAGAATTTCCTGGATGTCGGCGGTCGCTATTTCCTTTAATGTGTCAGATGCTATGGAATGAATCTGGTCATCTTTATCAATCTGATGTGACGCTATGAAACGAAAAGTTTCTAATATGGGAAGGCTGTCTGCAAACTGCTGCTTTCGAATCCGGCTTTGTGTCAGATCTTTTAGTTGCATACAGATTGTTCTGAGAGCGCTTGTCGGTATGGTTTCAGATTTTATCCATGTAAGCAACGGGTCCTGATGCCGGGTCATTATATCTGTTCGCCGTTCCTGGGAGAGATTATCGAGGATATCGACCAGATACTCAGATGCAGCGACCCGAACGTCTGAATGATCGCTTTGAAGCTTGCCGGTTAATCGATCGATGATCGTTTCCGCTATTTCGGTTTCCCCTTCCGAGTAGAGCGTATCTACCATTTCGTGCAAAGATTTCGCAGTGCTTTCGTCAGGGATGCCCCCCTTAAGGTTGTTTAAAAAATCATGAACTTTTTCCTTGATTTCCAAGATATTATTTCTTTTTTCTTCTTTTTTGCGGGCCTGCTTTTCCTGGATCTGATGCAGGAGTTCCACGCCTTTTTCTGTATCCATCAGGTGCTGATAGGCTTGCTGTGCAAATTCGATTCCCTCGCTGTCAAAACCTTTTCCCCCCATGCTCTCGCCATCGAACGCTTGATGGAGCTTGACGGCAACATCCTCAAATTTCTCATGTTCGATGCGTTCGATAACGTGGTCGAAAAGACGGTTTTCGAGAAGGCCTTCCCTATTTTGTGTCATCATCATGGCAATGAAATCAGCATCCATATCGGAAATTGATTTGGCGGCAAGTGTAGATAATCCTTCCTTTTCCTCATGATCCGAGATCTTATCAAGAGCGCGCAACATCTGAAGCATGCTTTCTGATAATTTTTTATTGGACTCTGTTCCATCCCTGTCAACGAGATGGTGCATGGCTGATTGAAATATCCGGGAGACCCACTCGTGGTCCTTCGCCATTTCCTTCACTTTGCCCGGATCCAAGGCCGCGTCGGGATCTTCAGTCGTAATATATTTAATAATATCCTCATCCGTTATATCAAGACCTGCCACGATTTCACGGTCTTTGCCCATTTCGACATAAATCGTCTGATTAATCTGGATATGGGGCATCTCTCCTTCCGAAACGAGTTGCTCCAGTCCTTTTTCCTTTATTACGCCGTCCGGCTTTTTCCCCATGATCTCCAGAAATAATGAAAGTTCGCGTTTATCCAGATTTTTATTGAAACCGATGCTCTTGATTCCCCAATTGATCATCAGCACGAGCAAAATGGCAACCTGAGGCTTCTCCCGATTTTTCTGACTCAACGGTTCACCGGATATGAGAAGACTCCTTTCCGACTCGGCGAGCAGCAGAGCGTCCTCTTCTTCAAAAATAGTCTGCAGCATGTCATAAAGTCTATCGATGGTCTTCACGATCATAGCGTTAGTTGGTGGATACATACGCAAATTGATAATCGCCGTATTCATAATAACGACAGCTTCAATTGCTTTTTCCTGTAATCCCGGGCCAGCCATGTTTTACCTCATGAAATGAACCCTGATATCCTATTTTTTAGATTCAAGCGCCCCGTTTATTTTTGCCATGATTTCTTCCGGGGTAACAGGTTCGGCCCGGATTTATAAGGCATTGCTTTTTCACATTGTGAGTATATGAAGAAGGATCTTGTGTGTCAATTGAATACTGGGTCATTGTTTCGAAAGATGCGTGTCCCAAAGCCGGTAAAATATTCCCCCCGGAACAGCCGGACGCGGGGTTATGATCCAGGAAAGTGTGATCGCAGTTCTTCCAGAATCCGGACTTGAATGTCGGGCTCCGGTATTCCGGCAGGAATCCCCGCGATTGAGGGAATCGCTTGCCCCATTCGGTCGAGAAGGCCCTTCAGACCCTCAAACATGGGGACGGGAGGAAATATGGAGCGGCTGAGATGGTGAACCAGCCTCAGGGTCTTCAGGCCGTCAAACCAGACATGAAACTGTCTTCGGAGATGGACAGGGTCGGGACAGTTCCGCCTGATGCCTTGCCAATCCTTCGCAAAGCGGCTGAGATCGAGATACTCCTTCAGGAGAGGATGAATATTTCGGGCCTCGACCCGAATCGCTTCTGAACCCCTGTCCGGATCGGCCTCCATCCCGGACAGCCATTCCCGGAGGATCGCGAAAATACGGGGATCATAGAGGCGGTATTCATCCATCCCATCGTTCATGAACCGCAGCATCCGCTGCCCGGTTCCGAAGGGCACCCTTTCCGAGGGCCGCGGCGAGGGGAAAACGGTCGTCGTTTCGATCACGCCGATGCTTCCGATCTTGGCAAGCTTGTTGAGGAAATGAAAATCCTCCGCCGCCGGCCGCCGGTTCATCCCCCGGACATCCACATACGCCTGCGCCGTACAGGCCATTGTCGAGCCGATGGCATGAAAGGCGTAGGGAGAACTCGCAAACGAAAGGCCCATCACATAGGCCCGCAGAAAGATCTCATAGCAGCAGATTGCCGCCATCAGCCTTGGATCGGCGGGTTTCTGATGGGCATAGCCCGCGACGGCCGCCGGATCGTCCGTCATCGAAAAATGGGTGCAAACCGCGGCAAGGTAGTTCTCCTCGACCAGCGTATCCGCATCGAGGCAGGAAATCACCCCTCCGCCGGGTCCCCGGCCGTCGAGGAGAGTCAGGGCGGCATCCATGCCGATCTTCCTCGCCGTCCCCACCCCGCCGTCCCGTTCCGGGATCTCCAGACCCGGCGAAGAGGCGTCGATCCATCCGAGACGAAGCTCGCTGCCGGCGATTTGTCTGAGATCATCGCGCATCTCCGCAGGCTGCGAGTGCAAACGGGCGTTTCCGTGAAGGAGATCCTCTAAAAGCGTCAGCGTGTTCTGATTATCGCGGATCTCTTCCGGGGCGGCAAGGGGAGGCCGGTGGTTGTTCACCACGCAGAGGACAAGGGTCTTGGCAAGCTCGTCCGACGGATTTCCTGCTATGCCGGCAAGGGTGCGGAAGAGAGATGAACTCTCCGCCAGTGCCGGGATGACGACGACCCTTTCCACCCCCTCGGTCGAAACCGTCCGGAGGGGACGATCCATGGGAACCCCGCAACATTGAAGATATTTTATAATTTTTGACGAACGATTCATTCCGTGACGAACTCAAAAAAATCAAAAAACCTTTAATCTGGGACGGCTTCGTAAAAAGCTCCGCAGGCAAGGCGCGCTAACCCTAAGGAGTGAGATGTTTTAGCATACGCTGCAACGACGAAGGGTGAAGCGCAACGCAGCATCCGGACTTCTTACGTAGCCGTCATTCCGTCAGACCCGCAATCAGGCCGATTGCGGCGTCTTCATCTGCACCTTCGATCCAGCGGATCCGGACGCCGTTTTTTTCCATCCTCCGGAACCAGGTTTCCTGCCGCTTGGCAAACTGGTGTATGCGGGTGTTCAATGTCTGAAACATCTCCTCCCGCGTTATTTTCTCCTGCAGGTAAAGGCTGATATAACGATATTCCAGACCGAAGGATTCGAGCCTCTCCCATGCGATCCCCCGGTCGTGAAGGCGTCGGACCTCATCGATCATCCCGGCCTCCAGACGGCTCTGGAGACGAAGGGTGATCTTCCGGCGCAGATCGTTCCGGTCACAGCGGATCCCGATGACCAGCGGCGAAACCTTTACGGGAGGCTCTGCGGCATGGGGATGTTCCCGGGAAAATTCGGCGATCTCCATCGCTCGGATGAGCCTTTTCCGCTCCAAGAGGTCTGTGGTATTGTGAACATCCGGACAGAGCGAACGGAAACGGCGGCGGAGGGATTCCATTCCCTCCCCGGCGAGTTTTTCGCGAAGTCTTTGATTTTCAGGAACCGCCGGCATTCGATATCCCCGGAGCACCGAATCCAGATAGAGACCCGTCCCTCCTGTTAGAATCGGGATCTTCCCCCGCCGCAAGATTTCCTGAAAGCAAGAGTAGAAAAGGTTTTGAAATGCAAAAACGTTGAATTCTT
>Ga0247841_10000975_pt1 | contig 69657 bp, 52 predicted proteins | sample LaCruzMarch2015__2_FD_192410 | JGI IMG/M metagenome (GOLD analysis project Ga0247841, IMG submission 192410) | Freshwater microbial communities from meromictic Lake La Cruz, Castile-La Mancha, Spain - LaCruzMarch2015_18m | ecosystem: Environmental > Aquatic > Freshwater > Lake | place: Spain... | reverse complement strand
GCCATATCGACACGGTGGATGTTGGAAACATCGGCAATTGGGACCGTGACCCTTTTTCGGGGGAGATTTCCGGGGGTTATGTATATGGCCGGGGGTCGGTGGACCAGAAAGGGGGGCCAGCCGCTTTTGTTACCGCTGGAAAGATACTGAAGGAACTGGCTTTCGACAGGGCGTTGACCATTTATTTTACGGGTACGGTCATGGAAGAGGATTGTGATGGCCTGTGTTGGAAATATTTGATAGAAGAGGAGAAGATTAGACCTGATTTTGTTGTTATTACAGAACCGACCAACCTGAACATTTACAGGGGGCATCGTGGAAGGATGGAGATCGGAATTTCATTTCGTGGGTTGTCGGCCCATGGTTCTGCGCCCAAACGCGGGAACAATGCCATCTATATGGCTTCCCGTATTTGTTTGGAAATTGAGAAGCTCAATGAACGGCTGAAATCCGATGATTTTCTTGGTAAAGGGAGCGTTACTGTTTCTGAATTTGTGTCGGGTAGCCCTTCTTTGTGTGCCGTTGCCGATTATGCCCGGATTCATCTCGACCGCCGCCTCACCTGGGGCGAGACCAAAGAATCGGCACTCTCAGAAATCCGTGAAATTTTAACAGGGATGGACGCATCCATGGAGCTGCTCCGGTATGAAGAAACAGCCTATACCGGGCTTCGATATGGGATGGAGAAATATTTCCCAACGTGGAAGATCGAAGAAGACCATCCCCTGGTTGAAAAAGCACAAAAAGCGTTTACCGGTTTGTTTCATAAAAAACCGGTCATCGATAAATGGACTTTTTCGACCAATGGGGTTACCATCAACGGTTTTTATAACATCCCTTGCATCGGTTTTGGGCCTGGTGATGAAGCATTTGCACATGCCCCCAATGAAAAAGTGCCCATCAGCGACCTGGTGGCAGCTTCTGCTTTTTATGTGGCGCTCGCCTATGGCCTGACGGAGTAAAGGATGAAAACATAATAAAACAAGATGAAATTGAAAATTGAAAATTGATTATGGACAGGATGTTAAAGGAATATTTAGATAACACGGAAGCCATGGTTTCCGGATTGTTTCAAAAAGATTTTTTACTGACCTGGGAGAAATCTCAGGAAGAGTTGGAAACGGTGTTGATGCTGGCTGACGTTATCAAATATTTGCGCGACCGTAATATTTCCGTTCGCTGTTTTGATTCTGGATTGGCCATTTCTCAGTTTCGTGATAATTCTACCCGTACGCGGTTTTCTTTTGCTTCTGCCGCCAACTTGCTTGGATTGGCGGTACAAGACCTCGATGAAGGTAAATCTCAGGTTGCACATGGTGAAACGGTCCGTGAAACTTCCGCAATGATCTCATTTCTGAGCGATGTTATCGGAATCCGCGACGATATGTACCTTGGGGAAGGGAATGCCTATATGCGCGAAGTGGGACATGCCCTGGACGAGGCATACAGCGATGGGGTGTTGCCCCAGCGCCCCGGGATCATTAACCTGCAATGCGACATTGACCATCCTACCCAATCCATGGCAGACCTATTACATTTAAAGCATGTTTTTGGTTCCCTTGAAAACCTTCGCGGAAAAAAGATGGCCATGACCTGGGCATATTCCCCAAGTTATGGAAAACCCCTATCGGTTCCCCAGGGAATCATTGGTTTGATGACCCGTTTTGGCATGCAGGTTGACCTTGCTTACCCCCAGGGATATGATCTGATCCCCGAGGTTGTTGCGCTGGCAGAAAAGCAGGCTGGTTTAAGTGGGGGTAGTTTTCGGGTGGTCGATTCGATGGAAGCGGCCTTTTCAGGAGCCGATATTGTTTATCCCAAGAGTTGGGCGCCGTTTCACGTAATGCGACGCCGTACCGGATTGCTTCAGGCGGGGGACCAACCCGGATTGAAAGAACTTGAAAATGAGTGTCTTTCAAACAATGCACGGTTTAAAAATTGGGAATGTACCCAGGAAAAGATGGACCTGACACGGGGGAAAAATGCACTTTATATGCATTGCCTTCCTGCGGATATTTCGGGCATTTCCTGTAAAGAGGGTGAAGTGTCTGCAAAAGTATTTGAAAACCATCGTGTTGCATTGTATAAACAGGCGGGGTACAAACCCTATATTATTGCTGCCATGATTCTGGCAAACCGGTTCGAAAATCCTGCTGCAACGCTTCGCAACTTAGAGCACCGGGGAAGGAACAGGATAATATAATTTAGGATGCACCATGGCGGTTTGGGTTTTTATGTATTAACTTTGATTACTATTTCACTTAAAAAATTAATACTATGAAAAAAAACGCGCTTTGCACCCTTATTTTTTTATTGTCATCGTTTTTTCTGTTTTCGCAGGCCCCGGAAGAAATTATTTTTGCAAAACATGCCATTGACCCGGCGAACCCTGTTGATTTGACCCGTACGTTCAACGGCGGGGATGCGATTTATGCCGTTGCTTTTTTTGGAAACACCCTTCAGGAGATTGCCGAGGCAGAACCTACATCAAAAGTACAGGCCGAAGTGTTTGTATATGCCATCCGGCCTCCCTTGTACTCTTATCAGGAACCTTACGAAGAGCAACTGGTTTTCAGTAATTTCTGGATTTCGGGAAAGGCGCTGCAGAATAAATATCTGGTTATAGATTTGGCTCCCATCCCCGATGCAACTTCTGCCTATGGCAACGAAGAGATGTGTTATAAAAAATTCGGCCAGCAATATGACGGACCGGTAAAATATGCGGAAGCGCTTTCCAAGCTGAAACCAGGCGACCATAAGCTGAAGGTGATCGTGAAGTGCCATTACAAAGATGTTGCCCAGGGCGAGATTACTTTAACCGGGACCGATTTCGGTTTTTATAAAAAATTGTCACAGGAATTAAACCTTGCCGCTGGTAAAATTGCTTTAAAAAATGAAGTATTGCCCAAGGCGGAGATGGAAAATGAGCCCCTGAAAGCAAAAATGATCGCCGCATTGAAAAATTCCCAAACTTTCAGGGACAGGATGCAGGGCGAAGTACTCCGGCTTGTTATTGTTGACCCGGACTGGACCATCCGGCGCAACGAACTTACAGGGATAATTATACACAGGTATATCCGTGCGGCTGCTGTCATTAAAGATAAGGATGGAAACTGCGCCCTGTATAACCTGATTTCTTTTCGGGAAGATTATGTCGGGGGTAAATTTCAGCCAATCAAATTTGATGGTGTCAGCGATAAAATCCCCATGGATTGTGCAAATGTAAACAAGTGAAAATCATTGGGATACGATTTCCCCGTTTACTATGGATACCTGTGCTTTTCCCCTGATTCCAAATCCTTCGTAAATATTTGAATCGCAATTCTGAACTTGATTTTTAACGGTGATGCTCCCCTGATATTCAGGGTCCCAGACAACAACGTCGGCATCATATCCCGGGAGCAGTTTCCCTTTCTTGTCGCCCAGTCCGAAAATCTCAGCCGGTCGTGTTGAAATCAGCTGGACCCACTGGCTGAGTGTGATTTTATCGGTCAATACGCCATAGGTATATAACAGTGCCGGACGATGTTCGATCCCCCCAGCCCCATTGGGAATTTTCGTAAAATCGTTGATCCCGGTATCTTTCTGGCCATATAAATGAAACGGGCAATGGTCGGTGGAAACCACATCGAAAGTGCCGTCTGCCAATCCTTCCCAGAGACGTTGCTGATCATCGGGCGACCGGAGGGGTGGTGAAATAATGTAAGGCAGGAGTTCCCGGTTTCCGCGTTTTTCATCATAAACGCTGTTGTTTAGCAGCAGATACTGGGGACAGGTTTCACCGAAAACCTGAATTCCTTTCTGTTTCGCGGCTGCGATGGCATCGGCCCCGCTGCGGGTGGAGGTGTGGACAATATAGACCGGGCAATTGGTTTGTGCCGATAACCGAATGACTTCTTGAATGGCCGTTACCTCTGCTTCCGGTGGACGAGACAAGGCATGATAAAAGGGAGCTGTTTTCCCTTGGGATAAAAAGGTTTGCTGAAGAGCGCCAATCCATTCCCCATCTTCACAATGAACCATTACCAACCCACCGGCCGGGCCAACCGCTTGCATGAGTTTTTTGAGTTCTCTGTAACCAATCCCAATGGTTTCGCGGTAAGCCAGATAGGCTTTAAACGACCGGATTCCCTCTTTTTCAATACAAGGAACGATTTCATTTGCAATTTTTTCATTCCATTCGCTCATCCCCATGTGCAAACCATATCCGGTAAGGCTCCCTTTGGCTTCAGCCCTCCGTAAATGCAATGCTTCCCTGAGCGATTGTCCTTTTTTAGGGGTAACAAAATCCATAAAATAGGTGGTGCCTCCCGCCAATGCAGCGCGGCTTCCCGATCGGAAATCGTCGGTAGAATTTCCGGCCGGGGTCGGTAAAGCCAGATGGACATGGGGGTCAAATCCACCGGGGATCACATATTTTCCTTTTGCATCTATAATCCGGAACCCCGCTTCCGACCCGAGGTTCAATACTCCTATTGCAATAATTTTTCCATCCTTGATGGCAAGATCTCCGGATTTTACAGAATCCGGACCCACCAGAAGGCCATTTTTTATTATTGTTTGGTTCATCGCTCTGTTTTTCCCGCTTTATTTATCCATCCGGGACCACAAACGCAAAGATTGTTTCCGCGACATTTCCAGAATTGTGTTTTCGTCGAGGGTGGTCAACCGATGGTTTTCCACAATCAATTTTCCATTTGCGACCACATGGATGATTTGTTTCGATTCTAATCCGAAGAGGAAGTGGCCTGAAAAATTTCCGGTATTGAACGGAGTAGGGGTATCGTAATCAAAAACAATCAGGTTGTTTTCCCCATCGCCAGAAAAATTATTGGATGCGAGATAATTATGAATATTTCTAAACCTACGGTAGGTTTCATGATAATCGATGGCATCGAAATTATGGCCGGCAAAAAAGGCTGCCTTTGCACTCCGGAGCATGTCGCTGTGCATACCGTCGGTCCCTAACATAATCCTTTGCCCAAGACCGTCGGAATTAAAAAACCCAACGGAGTTGTTCAGGTTGCTTTCCATGTTTTCCACTACCCAGGCGGGGGAATCATGAACCAGTTTTCTTTCCTGTTCGTTGAGATGAAGGCAGTGGGCCAGAATGGATTTTGGGAACTTCAACACGCCTGCATCGGATAGCCTTTCGATCACCCTTTTCCGGTAATGCTGCTCACAATGTTTCTCGTCCAACAAATCTTCCGCCACATGGACATGAATGCCGGAATGTGTCCTTTCGGCCATATCAACGGCCTGTTTTAGGGTTTTTTCCCCGACCGTGAAGGATGCATGCAATCCAACCACTCCTTCTCTCTTTGAAAGATAAGCAGCCGTTTCATTCAATCCCTTTTCAGCTATTTCCAGACCGTCGCGATCGGATATTTCATAACAAAGCAGAGGATTAACGCCCACTGCCTCAAAAGCTTCGGCAATGATTTCAAGACTGCCGTCAATGGCAAAGGGGGAAGCATGGTGATCGATGACAAAAGTGACCCCGTTTTTGGCACAGGCCATGGCCGTAACTAAGGCACTGGAACGGATTATTTCACGATCCAGTGACTTATCTAATGTCCACCAGATATACTGCAATATTTCAGAAAAATTCTGCGGGTCCTTCTTCGGCGGGTTCATCCCCCTGGCCAGGGCCGAATAGGCGTGATGGTGTGCGTTGGCAAAGGATTTGGTGATGAATTTTCCGGAACAGTCGATGATTCGTTGAATTTCCGGCACAGGGTTCTCCCCTCTCCCTCCGGGAGAGGGGCCGGGGGTGAGGGGACTTTTACCGGGAGAGCCTGCCAGCCGGACAGGCAGGGCGTCGGGGGCGAGGGGATTTACGAACCGTAAACCGCCATCTGGTCCTTCTTCCACAAGAATATCAACAGATGTGAACTCCAGCGTTTGCCAATCGATGAATGTTCCGTTTTTTAGCAGGAGCATGGGTAGGGGTAAGGTTAATTAACGGTTAAATATGGTTTTAATCGTACTGAACAAAGCCTTTTTCTGGATGGGCTTTGTAAGATGGTCGATACAACCGGCGTTTAGCGCTTGATCTTTATCGCCTTCAAAGACATAGGCTGTTTGCGCCAATACGGGTATTTCAGGACGAAAAGAATGGATGGCCTTAGTTGTTTCATAGCCATTAAGCCCGGGCATCTTGATATCCATAAGGATTAAATCGATGGCAGAAAGATTTTTGACAAGATGGATGGCCCTATTCCCATTTTCGGCCGATAATACTTTTGCTTTTGTCCCTTTCAACAAATTGGTCAGTAAAACGATGTTGTCCACCATATCGTCCACAATCAGTATGGTTTTATCCGAGAGGTTGGGAATGGTATCCTTGACATCGTTTGAAACCATACCCAATGTATCTTTAACAATGGCCTGTCTTAATTTAAAATAGAAGGTTGATCCGGCCCCTTCTTCTGACTCCACCCAGAGGTCGCCATTCAATAAGTTTGCAATTTCTTTACAAATGGCAAGTCCCAATCCAACCCCTCCATGAAACCTGGCATGGGAATCGTCGCCCTGGGTAAAGAGTTTAAAGATATGTTCAGTTTTTTCAGCAGGGATGCCAATACCAGTATCTTTGACAAAAAACACCACATCGTTTCCATTCAGGTTAAAGCCGTAATCAATGCTTCCTTCCCCGGTATATTTGATGGCGTTGTTGAGCAGGTTGCTTAACAGTTGGGTGAGTTTCACCTGGTCGGAGCGAATGTGTACATCGGGGTATTCCTCGTCCGGATGGAAATGGGTACCCAGGTGAGTTTTATTTTTCCTGTTAAGCTCAATGGTGATAAATTGTTCGATATGGGTGAATATTTCCCGGATCGGGATTTCGGTGAATTGAATTTTTGTTTCCCTCGACTGTAACAAGGCGATATCGAAAATGGATTCAATGATGGATAGCAGGTGTTTGCCGTTATTGTAAATGGTCGTGGCAAATCTCTGAACATCGTTCATATCGGGTTTTTCGCACAACAGGTCGCTGAAACCGATGACTGCATTTAGCGGGGTTCGCAGTTCATGGCTCATGGTAGCGAGGAATGTTGATTTCAGACGGTCGCTTTCTTCTGCTTTCTCTTTGGCCTTCAAGAGCGCTTTTTCAGTTTTTTTCCGCTCAGTGATGTCATGGATTATCGAAAAAAGAACGGTTTGATTATAAAAAACAATGGGGGACGCATGGACTTCAACCGTTCGGTAATCCCCATTGGCAAGACGATGGATCAATTCAAAATACTTTGATTCTTCGCTCATGGCTTTTCTCCTCAATGCAGCAGCTTTTTCCGGAGGGAGGGTATTGATGTCGGTAATGTTTTTCCTGGTCATTTCCGCGATGGAATAGCCGTAAAACCGCGCTGAAGATTCATTTGCATCGATAATACTGCCGGTTTGCGGGTCGACAAGCATCATCATGACATCGGTTTTTTCGAAAAGTTGCCTGAATTTTTCTTCGCTCCGGTAGAGTTTTCTTTTGGTTGTAAAATGTTGAATACGGGCGCGCATCAACAGGCCTAAAAGTAATGTCCCAAAGGGATAGATGGTCAGTACGGGCAGGGTGATTATTTTAAGGGTTGATAAAAAACTGGCGGTAGGCAACAACAGGGTGCATCCCAGCATGGCCAGGTGTACCGTCAGTCCCAGGAAGATGAGTTCCCGGACGGGGTGATTTTCAATTTTCCCGGGGCGGAATTTTCTGAAGAGGATCCCGATCAAACCGGATGAAACAATAACGGCAAGCCCCATCCATATACCGTCGCCTCCAAGTATTATGCGGTAGGCGGCGGTTATCAGGATTGCCGTTAGCGTTGGGACCGGGCCAAAAAAAAGTCCCGATACGGAGAGTAAAACCGACCGGGTATCAAAGACGAGACCGGGCATTAAAACCCAGGGAACGAGCATGATAATCATGCCGGTTGCCCCTAAGAAAAATCCGGTCAGCAGTTTGTCGAAAAGGGTCAGTTGACCGGGTTCCTTGCTCCAATAATAACCTCCGAGCAAACTGACCATGATCAGTAACGCGATATTATGAACAATGCCAAGGATCATGTCTGTGTTTTTGTGCTATGATGGGAAATAGGATTGAAGTCATTCTATGTTTTCAAAGGTCGGTAAATTATTCATTATTCACAACCGGTGGGTATTCTGACATTTTTTTCATCGGTAATTTGTTTCTTCTGATCCCGTCGAAAGCACAAAGCGCATTGGCAACGGCAGCGGCTGTCGGGACCAGCCCAATTTCGCCGATGCCTTTGGCCCCATAAGGCCCGACCGGATCAGGTTCTTCAACGCCGATAACAATGATTTCGGGTGTTTGATGCGCTTTTAAAATACCACAGTCAGCCAATTTTGAACTTATCAGCCGCCCCTCCTTCATCGGAAGATCTTCCGTTAAAGCATATCCTAAGCCCATGTGGACCGCCCCCTGGATTTGTCCTTCAAACATCAACGGGTTCATGATTTTTCCGGCATCGTGGGCAGCATAAACCTTATCGATATTTCCGGCATCGTCTAAAACAACGAGTTGCGCTGCATATCCATAGGAATAATGGGTAATGATTTTCTCCACATCGGCTCCTGGTTTTGTGGTCCAGTCGCAATAATATTTTCCGGTAAACGACTGGCCTTCAAGATGGCGTAACGCGTTATTCAGCTTATCCCCGGCCAGGTCTGTGCAGTAATCTGTAAACTGATCGAGATCGTTCCGCAATGACGAGGCAGCATCCATGATGGCATTTCCCAATAAAGCGGTGGCCCTGGAGGAAGTAGTCATTCCGGTGGGCAACTCAGCGGTGGTATCGACCACAACATCAATCAGGTCGGGGTCGATCCCTGTTTCCTGGTGCAGGGTCTGAATCGCCATATTCTGGATGCCCTGTCCCATTTCGGTCCAACCATGTTCAATCAGGACCCGGCCATTTTTCTGAATGGTAATCCTCACATCGCTGTAGTCGGTCATTCCGTTTCCGACGCCTGAATTTTTAATGCCACAAGCCAGTCCTGCATATTTGGCGCCATAAAAAGGTTCCTTTATGGCCATCAGGCATGCCCTGATGCCCACCCCTTTCCCAAGAACCTGTCCGGTGGCGGTCATTTTTCCTTCCCCGAGGGCATTGTCGTAACGAAATTTCCAGCGATCGAACTTTCCTTGTTGACAAAGTTCATCGATGCAGCTTTCAAGCGCAAAAGCCGCCTGGTTGGCCCCAAACCCGCGCATAGCGCCGGAAGGGATGTTGTTTGTATAAACGGTAAGCGATTCAATATTTACATAGGGAACATGGTACCCGCCGGTAGCGTGGCCGGCAACCCGTTCCATTACTTTTGTCCCGACCGAAGCATAGGCACCGGTATCGCCAATGGCTTTCAAGGCGATCCCGGTCAACATCCCCTGGCCATTGCATCCCAGGGTGATATCCATCCATACCGGATGTCGTTTGGGATGCATGATGATCGATTCCTCCCTGGACAGCGCCACTTTCACCGGTTTTTGTAAAAGCCACGAAAACAGGGCAGCATGGCCTTGTACCGTTAAATCTTCACGTCCGCCAAAACCGCCGCCACAAGGGACCAGCGTGACCCGGACCTGTTTTCTGTCAATTCCCAGCAGGGAGGCAATTTGTTCCTGGTCAACATAGATCCCTTGGCCCTGGCTGTAAAGATGTATCCCGGGCCCAACAGGGATGGCAATGGCAGCTTCTGTTTCTAAAAAAGCATGTTCAATCCGCTGGGTCTCATAAATTCCTGTTACCGTATATTTCGAATCCCGGAAGGCGGCTTCGTCAGGCAACCCGCGGTGAATGATACATTTTTCAAGCAGGTTTGTTTTTCCCTCGTGCACTTCCGGGGCGCCGGGCAGCAATGCCTGATGGACATCCGATACCGGTTCCATCACATCATATCCGATCCGGATACGCCGGGCGGCCTCGCGTGCCGTCATTTCATCTTTTGCGACAACACCGGCAATGACATCACCAATATACCGGGTGGTTTCACCCACGGCAACCATGAGCGGCCAATCATGGACAATCAACCCTGTATAACGGTTACCCGGGACATCGGTTGCAGTAAAGACCCGCTCTACGCCTTCCATGGCCTGTGCTTCGATAATATCGACCGATACAACCCGGGCCCTGGGATGATCGCTGAACCTGAGGGCGCCATAAACCATCCCGTCGATTCGGATATCATTGACAAACTTTCTTTTTCCAATGGCAGTTTCATAGCCATCATATTTTTTCAACGATTGCCCAACGCCGGCAGGCGTAAAGGGCGCCATACCGGGAAAATGGGTCGTATTGGTACCTGTTGAGCCCTGATTTATAAACGGTTGGTTTGGAGCCTGCCCGAATTGTTTGAATTGAAGATGGTCGCCGTGCAATGTCCCGGTGTCCCTTTTCCCGGGCGGGATTGATTTTATGGCTCCTTCCCTGAGAATTTTCAGTGCTTCTTCGATGGCCTCAACGATTTTCACATAACCGGTACAACGGCAAAAATTGCCCCGGATGGCTTTTTTAATCTGATCGTGGGTTGGTTCTGGATTTTCCTGAAAAAGAACTTTGGTGCGCATGATCAGCCCGGGCGTGCAAAACCCACACTGAACAGCCCCTTTGTTTACAAAAGCAGTTGCAATGATATCCCTGACCGGTTCCGGAATTCCCTCTAAGGTAACTACATGGGATCCTTCCAGGGACTTCATTTTACGGGTACACGATAATTTGGCTTTTCCATCAATTTCAACCATACAGGCCCCACAGCTCCCCTGGCCCGAACAGCCGTCTTTCACCGATGTTATTCCCTCTGGTCCCCGCAAATAGTGGAGCAATGAGAGGTTCTCGTCCCCAGTAAATTCTATTTTCCGGTCGTTCAGGTAAAAAGTGATCATTTTACTGAAATTATAAAAAATGGCTTTTTATGAAAATATCCACCGAATGCATATCTGTTTCAACGGGTCCGGGCATACCAATGGATGACTGAACGGCACCGGGATCTTTCAATCCGCTACCGGTCAACAGTACAACGTTTTTCGATCCATCGGGGATGAATCCCTGGTCGTGGTATTTCAACAAACCGGCAAAAGCAGCCACGGCCGCCGGTTCAGAAAATATACCCGTTGAATGTGCCAGCACCAGCGATGATTGCAGAATTTCCTGGTCCGATACGGCCACAAGGTTGCCGTGATACTTTTCGATGTAACCGAGGGTCATGTAAAAACATTTCGGGACATCGACTGATATTGAATCGGCTATGGTTTTCGATGCATTAATTACGAATTTATCGTTTTTTTGATTGTTTATCAGGTTGCTGCTCCCCATGGCCTGGACCCCGACCAACTCCGGCATCCGGTCGATGATGCCAAGTTTTAACAAATCTTCAAAGCCTTTACAAACGCCCGAAAAGATAACCCCATCGCCAACCGGGATGAAAACCCGGTCGGGCACCTGTTGGCCCAATTGCCTGAAAAGTTCATAAGCAACGGTTTTTTTGCCTTCGATGGTAAAAGGGTTATAAGCGGTATTGCGGTTATAGAAACCATATTTCTCCGAGATTTTCACGCTCAGGTCGAAGGCATCATCGTAGGTGCCCCGAACCGGAATAAGGGTAGCGCCGTACATCAGGACCTGGGTCAGCTTTGCCAGCGGGGCGGTAGCCGGTACTACGATCAACGCGCGCTGTCCCTGCGAAGCGCAAACCCCGGCAAGCGATGAACCGGCATTGCCCGTGGACGCGGCAACCAGCGTTTGGATGCCATGCTCTTTTGCCCATGCAGAAACCAAAGCGGAGGCACGGTCTTTAAATGAAAAAGTCGGGTTCTGCGAATCATCCTTCAGGTACAATTCAAAATTGCTTGTTGACCGATCGGTGCTGCTCTGGCCCTTTTCCCAACCATCGATCTGGTATAAAGGGGTTTCCCCGGTCTTCAGCATTGGCCATGAATTCATGCTGCGGATTGGGAGCAGCGGAAGAAAACGATCCTGGTCAAGGCGCTCAAACAGTTTGTGGGCAGGGGCCAAACCGCGAAGTTGTTGATATGGATAAATGGTTTTCAGAATGCCCCGTGGCGGTTCACCGGGTTTGTTCGTCTTTTGGCATTCAGGACAGAGGTAGATGATTTTTTCCCCGGAATATTCTGCCTTGCAGTTGACACATTCAAAGTGAAATTTTTGAGACATGCATAGATGATTTATTTGGTTTTCTTCTTTTAATCAGTCAGCCAACCCCCTTTTTATTTTAAAAGCCCTGTTCTTTCATTAAACTCATTGATCAGTTCATCCCACCGGGCGGGCTGGTTGAATATGGTGGCCCAGATGTCAGGGTCGTCCCATAGCTGCCTCAAATCTTCAACCTCTTTTCCCTGTTGTTCAATCCAGGTAAAATATTTCAGGTTGTGAATGGCTTTTTGGTCTGTGTAGGCCAGTTCTTTTGTATGATCGTCGGTAGTACCAAGCATGCACTTTTCGTGGTCGCGGGCTGCCTGGATGATGGAGTAGTTTCCACGCTCCTTAGCGAGTTCAGTCAAACGTGAACCATACAGTTCGGCCGAATCGGTTGCAATGGTAACTAAGAGATCGTTGGCGTCAAGATCAAAATGTTTTGCCGTTTTAATGGCTGATAATACATTGGCGATCCCGGAAATGCCTATCAAATCGAGTTGGGAAGCGATTGATTCGTCGACGCCCTGTGAAATCAGGTATTGAAGGCCCTCTTTTTCGTTAAAGAGCCGGAAGAGCCTCATGCAGTATTCATCATCGATGGCGGTAACGACATTGGTGTTTTTTACGTTATGGATCCAGGGAACATGTTTATCGCCGATCCCTTCGATGCGGTGGCCACCAAATCCGTTGAGCGAAAGGGTAGGGCACTGGAGCGCTTCGGATGCGACAACTTTCAGGTGTGGGAATAGGGTGCGCAGATAATCCCCGGCAGCAATGGTTCCGGCCGAACCGGTTGCTGAGACATAAGCGGCAAATCGGTTTTGTGGGGTTGCAAGGGTACGGTAAACCTCTTCGATGGCATGGCCTGTTATGTCGTAATGCCAGCAGGAATTACCGAATTCGTCGAATTGGTTGAAAATTACGGAATCGTTGGAGTTTCGTCGAATTTCCCAGCATTTATCATAAATCTCTTTTACATTTGATTCACAACCTGGCGTGGCAATAACTTCAGCGCCAATTTCTTTAAGCCAGGAAAATCGTTCAGCGCTCATCTCTTCCGGAAGAATGGCAACGGCAGTCACATCCATCAGGTAGGAATCAAACGCGCCGCCGCGGCAATAGTTTCCGGTGGATGGCCATACTGCTTTGTGAAAAGTAGGATCAAACTGACCGGTAATAATCCGTGGGGCAAGGCATCCATAGGCAGCGCCGACTTTATGAGCACCGGTCGGGAACCATTTTCCGATCAGTACGACAATGCGGGCATCGACCCCCGTCAGCGATTTGGGGAGTTCGATGAAGTTGGGCGGCCCAAAAAGTCCACCGGAGACTTTGGGCTCATTTTTCCAGGTGATCCGGAACAGGTTCAGGGGATGAAGGTCCCATAATCCGATCGATTTTAACTTTTCCTTTATTTTTTCGGGGATCAGTTCGGGATTTTGCATTTGGGCAAAGGTGGGAAGAATGATCCCTTTCTCGCGGTAGCGCCTGACTGCTTTTTCCAGTATGGTTTGATTGACGATTTTATCTGTGATTGAAATCATGGATAGGGATTTACGATTTTTGGTTTGCGGTTTTTTTCTTCGGGATGGTTAAATTTTGAGTTGCATGGCCCCTTTCAAAACAATGCTCATTTCGGCAGCAAAGGTAAAATGATATTCCCGGATACAAGGAGCCTGAAAGAAAACTTCTATCGGGGCAAAGGTGTTTGCATCCAAAACGGCCCGGACCTGTTCGGTTTCGTAATGGTATTTCCCATCCTGCAGGTAAAGGGTTTTAATGTTTCCTTTCTCTTTATAAATCAAAATATCTTTGTCAGGAAGGGAACTTAAAAAGAATCCCTGTGTTTCGCGGTTAAATGTTTCGACCGAAAGCGACAGTCCGGGTTTGTCGGCAAAGGGACGTCCTGATGTTGGACAAAAAGTAGTGCAATTGCCACATTCATTGCACAGGTCGCGCAGGTTCAGAACCTGAAAAGGTTGTTGAACTATGAAATCACAATCTTCTGTAAAAACAAGGGATCCATCCTGGTTTTTGACTGCTTTTTGTAGCCGGTAGTAAACCGGGGCAATGGTATAGCTGAAGTTGGCAAGGTTGGGACAAACGGTGACGCAAAGATTGCATAACCTGTCGCACAACAGACATCGCGATGCTTCTTTCTGTGCATCGTCGGGGGCATAAGGTTGCGACACCAGGTTAAAATTTTTACGGTCCGACAGGGGTGTTTCTATCGGATCCACCCCTTTGATGCGGATTGCTTTCTTATGCATCAATTCCGCAAAGTTTGCCATCTCCCTGATTTTATCATTTTTTTGGATCAGGGGATTCTTGTTTTCTATTGGGGCCGTCCAGTCGGGATTCATCGAACGTTTCAGCGACCAGGAAGCCATTTCGGCAGCTACCTTTCTTCCATCGGCAATGGCATTGATGGCGGTAGAAGCGCCGCGCATGGCATCGCCTCCAATAAATATTCCGTCGGTTTGTGTGTGAAAACTTCCAGGCGCCCTCTTTCGCAATGGCCCGTCCATAAAATCAAGAATGGGTTGTTGTCCGATGGCAGGTATCAGGGTATCGCAGGGGATTTCGAATTCCGATCCGGGTATGGCAACGGGTAAAGGTCGTTCGTTCCGGTTGTTGCTTTTATAAAAAAGGGTGTTTCTTGAACAGATAACCGAAGCCACATGTCCATGAACGGATTTTACCCGTTCGGGTTGGACCAACTCAATGATTTCGATTCCTTCGGCAATTACGGCCTCAATTTCCCCTTTATCTGCGGGCATTTCGTGAATGGTCCGCCGGTAAACCACTGTAACTTTTCCATGGGCGCCGACCAGCCGGAAGGCAGTCCGGGCAGCATCCATGGCGGTGTTTCCTCCTCCGATAATCACGATATGGTTGCCGGTTTGCGGTTTCTGGTTGTTTTTGACCTGCATCAGAAATTCCAGCGGATCGAGGACCCCTTCCGCCTTGATCCCTTCAATATTTAGGGGTACCGAACGTTGCGCCCCCGTGGCGATAAAAATCATGTCGTGGTGTTGTATCATCGGCATGAAATTGGTTTTATCGACCCGATAATTATCCTGAAGCGCAATTCCGGAATTCAGTATCCTTTGAATATCCTGTTCGATGGCTTTTCCGGTAAGACGGAAGGAAGGAATGGCTGCAGAAACCATTCCCCCGGCAATTTTTTTTTGTTCATAAACATAAACGTCGAACCCCAGAAGGTTTAAAAACCAGCCACAGGACAATCCGGCGGGCCCGGCTCCGATGATAGCGGCTTTTTTTCCGTTTTTCTTTACATTGACTGCAAGAGGCAAAGGGCTTATGGCGTTGGTGTTTTCTGCCACAAACCGTTTGATTTCCCGAATGTGAAGCGCTGTATCGTAGTGGACACGGGTACATTTTAACTGGCAGGGGTGGTCGCAAACCATACCGGTAACGGAAGGGAAAGGGTTGGTGTCGAAAATTGTTTCGAAAGCCGATGGCAAATCGCCCCGGGAAGTGTGGTACATGTATGCGGGAATATCCTGATTGGCAGGACAGGCGATGGTACAGGGCGCTTCAATACAGTCGAACCAGGGAAGGGACCGCTCTGTTTTGATGTCCGGTTCAAATAGGTTTGCTTTATGGTACGCCGGATCAGCAACTACCCGTTTGGCGTACCGGTTCAGGTTCAACAGGGCGGCTTCCCGGGGATCCAGGTTGCCATTGCCGGATGACCGGACCACAAATTCTTCAATGGAAGCAGCATTCAATGAATGAAAACCATTTTTCAAATGATCGATATATTGCCATAACCGTCCATATCCACCAGGTTTTAAAAGGTCGGTACAAACGGTCACAGGGCGCAGTCCGCAGGAAAGAATTTCGGAAATATTGAAGCAATCGGCACCGGCTGAAAAAGAGATATCGAGGTTTCCGGAAAAATCGTTTTGAAGTTTTTTTGCAAGCTGGATGCTGATGGGATGAAGTGCCCGGCCACTGAGGTACATCATCGGTTCTTTATTGTCGAATACATTTTTATTGTTCAGGCTTTCCAGGGTATTGGTAAGTTTGACCCCAAACCGGAGCCCTTCCGAACGGGAAGCATGAAGAAGAGAATCGATAATCGTCAATGCATCAGGGTATTTCAGGTCGTGGGCAAAAGCTTCATCGGGGACCTGAGTGGCAAAGCCGAGCGTATCGTTTAATATTTCACGAAGTTCACCAGGGCCCAACAGGGTTGGATTTAATTTAATGGTCGTGTGAAGTTTTTTTTCGAGGATCAGGTACAACCCGATTTTTTCAATTTCATCGGGAGGGCAACCATGCATGGTACTCAGGGTAACATGGTTTGAAATGGGCCCCGGAATTTCAATTTCGGCAATCCGGGGATAAATATCCCTGATGGAATGTTTTAACTGGGCAATGGATTCGGCCGGGTCAACCATGGCGTTTAAAAACTGTTGCACGTTCCTTTTCAGGATCCCCTCCAGGTTATAACCAATGCTCATGTTAAACAAGGTGCCAACCGGGCCTTTAAACCCGAGTTCCCGGTGGAGGATATGGATCAATGCCCAGGCATGAAGGTATTCGCGAAAGGTTTGATCTGTTTTAAGTTCCTGTGACCATTCACAATTATACCCTTCATCCTGCATATCAATGCATGGTTTGGGAACATCCAGTTCATCGAGGGTTTGAACGGTTTTCAATTCAATATATCGGGCGCCGCACAACCATCCGGCGACAATATTTAACGCCATTTGGGTATGTGGGCCGGCTGCCAGCCCGAGGGGTGTAACAAGTTGTTGGCCGTAGCGTTCCATGGCAAACGGATCGGATGCCGATGGAATGTGAAAAAGAGTCTCTGGGATGCCGTAAAACCTGTGAAGTTTGATCTCTCGCAGGACAGTTTGGACAAGTTTTGGAAATGGGATTGGTGAAAATTTATCGGACACGGGACCGGAAATAAAGTTGCTGAATAAACGTATCAAAAGTAAGGGTTTCCCGCTTTAAACCGTCGGAAATTTTCGGGAAATGCTGGTGAATTTGAAATGAATAATTTTGCAAACCCGGTTTCGACCGGTATAACTTTCAATATCTGATAGGGAATGTTGTTTTTTTTAAAATTAACCAGCTTTACTCCTTATTTTTGTAAATGAATTATTCTGAAAATAAATCCTGTTTTATGGATGGTGTTACGCAATATCTCGACCAGGCATTTGATGATGCCATTGAATCGGTAAAAAGCAATCATGGAGGTCCTTTTGGGGCCGTCATTGTCAAAGATGGAAAAATTATTGGAAGGGGCGTTAACAAGGTCATTTCCGAAAATGACCCCACTGCCCATGCGGAAATGATGGCCATCCGCGATGCCTGTAAAAATATGGGCCATTTCGATTTGACCGGGGCTGCCATTCTTACAACCTGCGAACCCTGCCCGATGTGCCTGTCAGCTATTTACTGGGCCAATATCCAGGAGGTTTATTATTGTTCAACACGGGAGGATGCCGAAGCCATTGGTTTCCGCGATAACCACATCTACGAAGAGTTGAGCCTGCCCATAGAGGAGCGGAAAGTCCACTTCAAAAAAATAGGGAACCCCAAAAGCGAAACCCTGTTTAATCTGTGGCTCGATAAAGAGGACAAAGTATCGTATTGAGATGAACTTAACCCTGGAAAATATTTTACTGATAGGTTCATTCCTTCTAATCCTGAGTGTGTTTTTCAGTAAATCGAGCAAATATGGCGTCCCCACGGTCGTTTTGTTCCTGATTGTAGGGATGCTTGCAGGTACCGACGGCATTGGGAATATCGATTTTTTTGATATCCATCTTTCCAAGTTCATTGGTACCCTTGCCTTGATTTTAATATTATTTTCCGGCGGACTGGATACCCGGTATTCCGATATACGCCCCGTTGTCAGGCAAGGAATGCTCCTTTCTACCCTGGGTGTTGTTATTACGGCAGCTACCACTGGGATTTTTATCTCCTATTTTACACATATCAGCCTTATCGAAGGCTTGCTTTTTGGTTCAATTGTCTCTTCCACCGATGCCGCGGCGGTTTTTTCCATTCTCCGGGCAAAAAACACAGGGCTTAAAGGCAGGATCAGGCCGTTGTTGGAATTTGAGAGCGGGAGCAACGATCCGATGGCCTATTTCCTTACCATTTTTTTTATTTTTATCTTGAAGTCTGAATCGGTATCGGCTGGAAAGCTGTTTGTTATGTTCCTGGAACAATTCCTCCTCGGTATTCCGTTTGGGATTGCCATGGGTTTTTTGATTACCCGGATCATCAACCGGATCCACCTTTCGTTTGAAGGGCTTTATTCTGTGATGCTCATTGCTTTTGCCATTTTTACCTTTGCTTTCAGCGATTTTATCGGTGGCAATGGTTACTTGTCTGTTTATATCGCAGCCACCATCCTGGGCAATAAGGATTTTGTTCACAAACGTAGCCTTACCAAGCATTTCGATGGCCAGGCCTGGCTGATGCAGATCATCATGTTCCTGACCCTGGGATTGTTGGTTTTTCCGAAACAATTGATTCCCATTATTCCCCTTGGATTGATCATTTCTTTTTTTATCATTTTGATTGCCAGGCCATTGGCTGTTTTTATCTCTCTTGCTTTTTCCGGGTTTAATTTCAGGTCGAAATTGTTTGTTTCCTGGGTGGGGCTGCGGGGAGCGGTTCCTGTGATTCTTTCCATTTATGTACTTGATGCTGAAATTGATAACGGGATGTTTATCTTCAATGTCGTTTTTTTCATTTCCCTGATTTCCGTGTTGATCCAGGGTTCAACGATATCGTGGGTCGCGAAAATGCTGGGATTGTCGGTTCCGGTTACCATCCGGAAGAAGAGCGCCATTGAAGAAGAATTTGTAAGTACCGTGAAGCCGGTGCGGGCAGAAATTGAACTGCTTCCCGGATCGGCAATGGAAAATAAGACGTTGTTGGGGATCTCCCTTCCCAAAAGTGTTTTAATTTCGATGGTCACCCGCGGCGATGTTTTGTTTGTCCCCGACGGCGCAACCATTTTTCACGCCGGCGACCATCTTACCGTGATGACCGACGATGAAGAAACGCTCGAGAAGTTCAAAAAAATGGTTTTATAAATGACACATCAGGAAAAAAGCGGCCCCATCGTTCACCCCACCAGCCAGGAACGGATAAAGAGATAAATTATGTTAGATAAAATAATTGACTTCAGCATTAAAAACAAGCTCATAATTATTCTGTTTACCCTTACCATGGTAGCCTTTGGATTTTATGCCATATTTAAAATACCGGTAGGGGCTGTGCCCGATATTACCAACAATCAGGTCCAGGTTATTACAACTTCCGGGAATTTATCCACGCAGGAAATGGAGCAGTACATCACCGCCCCGGTGGAAATGGAGATGGCAAACCTGCCCGGCGTAAAGGAAATCCGTTCGGTATCGAAGTTTGGGATATCGTTGGTAACCATCGTTTTCGACGACGGGTTGGGCACCTACCTTCCGCGTCAACTTATCTCCGAAAAAATTAAAAGTGCGACTGCCAGAATCCCTGAGGGTTTTGGAGAACCTGAAATGGGGCCGATAACAACCGGGTTGGGCGAAATTTACCAATACACGCTCGATGTTAAGGAGGGATACGAAAACCATTATTCCGCCAGCGACCTGCGAACCATACAGGACTGGATTATAAAACGAAGGTTGTCAGGCATACCTGGTGTTGTTGAAATAAATAGCTGGGGCGGCTACCTAAAGCAATACGAAGTTGCTGTCAATCCTTCGCAACTGGTTGCCATGAACGTAACCCTATGGGAGGTTTTCGATGCCCTTGAAGCCAACAACAACATATCGGGTGGTTCGTATATCGAGAAAACAAACCAAAGTTACTTTATCCGTGGCGATGGCCAGGTTAAGTCAGTTGAGGATATTGAGAATATTGTTGTTAAAAACATCAACGGGGCGCCCATACGTATCAAAAATATTGCAAACGTTACCTTTGGGCACGCCAACCGGTATGGGGCAATTACAGCAAACGGCAAGGGCGAAACCATCCTTGGGCAGGTAATGATGCTCAAAAATGCAAACTCGAAAGAGGTGATTGCCGAGGTTAAAGAACGGGTAGCAGAAATTCAGAAAAACTTGCCCGAAGGTGTTTATATCAATCCCATCGTGGACCGCAGCGAACTGGTGGCCAAAACAACTTTTACCGTTGTGGAGAACCTCATACTGGGGGCAATCATTGTTATGTTTACCGTATTTCTTCTGCTGGGAAATATCCGTTCTGCCTTAGTCATAACCTCAATGATTCCGCTTGCCTTGCTCTTCACCGTTGCCATGATGTACATTTTTGGGGTCGATGCCAACCTGATGAGCCTTGGGGCACTCGACTTTGGGATCATCATTGATGGGGCCGTCATCATTGTTGAATATATTGCACTGAAAATATCGTTACGGAAAAATGAGATAGCGACGACAAACATGGAAGAGCGTTCTGGTATCATGGACGCAATATCGTTGGAAGGGTCGTCAAAAATGATGAAATCGGCCCTTTTTGGGCAAATCATCATCCTTGTCGTGTTTATACCCATCTTGTCATTAACTGGCGTTGAAGGAAAAATGTTCACGCCCATGGCCTTAGCGTTTTGTTTTGCCATTATTGGGGCGATGGTCATGGGCTTAACCTGGTTGCCTGTCGCATCGGCATTGTTCCTGAAGCCTTCGCGGTCGAATAGGAAAAATATCTCCGATTGGGTCATGTCCCTTGCCCACAAATCATACGCTCCAGTAATTCAGTGGGCTTGTGCTCATTCAAATATGGTATTGGGCTTGGCCCTGGTTTCATTGCTCGTTACTGCCTTCCTTTTTACACGGATTGGAGGGGAGTTTGTCCCGACTTTGGATGAAGGCGATTTTGTGATTCAACCCGTGTTAAAAACAGGTACATCGTTGTCGAAAACCATTGAGACGACAACAGAAATGGAGCAGATACTGATAAAAAACTTCCCGGAAGTTGAAAAAATCGTTAGCCGGATTGGTGCCGCCGAAGTCCCCACCGACCCTATGTCGATGGAGGAAATTGATATGATTATCAAGCTAAGGCCCCGAAATACATGGACAAACGCAGAAAGTAAAGAAGAATTGGCCGACAGGTTTAAGGAAGCGCTGAGTGTAATCCCGGGAATTGAATACGAATTTACGCAACCCATCGAAATGCGTTTTAATGAACTTATCACCGGGGTCCGTTCCGATATTGCCATCAAAATTTTTGGCGACGATCTGGAATATATTGATAAAAAAGCGGTAGAAATTAAAGGATTGATTGAGGGAATCCCAGGGGCAACCGATGTTGTTCTGGAAAAAACAGCAGGGCTTCCCCAAATTAAAATCGACTACGACCGGACAAAAATTGCATTTTATGGTGTTGATGTCAAAACGCTCAACAGTTACGTATCGGCAGCCTTTGGTGGAGAAGTTGCCGGAGTGGTTTTTGAGGGGGAAAAACGTTTCGAATTGGTTGTTCGGTTCGATAAACAAAGCAGGATCGATATTGAAAATATAAAGCAACTCAGGGTTCCTATCCCTAATGGAAGTCAAATCCCATTATCGGAATTGGCCAATATTCATTACGACGGGGGACCGGCCAAAATATCGAGAGAAAACACGCACCGCCGGGTGGTTGTCAGTGTCAATGTGCGCAACAGGGACCTCCAATCGGTAGTAAAGGACATCCAAGCCACAGTCGATAAAAACATTACTTTAAAACCTGGCGCTTACATTGCTTATGGGGGACAATTCGAAAATCTTCAAAATGCCACAAACCGTTTGATGCTTGCAGTTCCCATCGCCCTATTGCTGATATTTGTTTTCCTGCACTTTGCGTTCAAATCGCTAAAAGATGCAATCATGATTTTCACGGCTATTCCTTTAGCTACGGTTGGAGGGGTATTGCTCCTTTGGTTAAGGGGGATGCCTTTCAGCGTTTCGGCAGGGGTAGGTTTTATTGCTTTATTTGGAATTGCCGTGCTCAATGGAATTGTCCTTATTGAGCATTTAAAAGAACTCAAGCAGGATGGAATCGGTAGTATGCGCGATTTGATAATTCAAGGCACGAAAGACAGGCTCAGGCCTGTTATGCTCACTGCAGGCGCTGCGGCCATGGGCTTTCTGCCGATGGCAATATCTACCGGAGCAGGCGCCGAAGTTCAACGGCCATTGGCAACCGTGGTAATAGGAGGTCTGTTTACCTCAACCCTGCTTACCATGATTGCCCTGCCCCTTATGTTTGAGATGTTTTACAACATCGTTGGTATAAAACTATTCCCTTTGCGGTTTATCAGGGCAAAAAAATGCATTGTCCTCCTTTTGCTTTTACTGCCTATTGTAAATGTTTCCGGACAAAACAAAGAAATAAAAATTGACGAAGCCATAGCTATTGCTTTGCAGAACAATAAAGAAATTAAAGCTTTCGCGTTAAAGGTTTCTGAGTACAAATCGCTGATACCATCGGCAGTAGCGATCGAAAAAACAAACTTTACGTATGGCACCGACCAAAATAACATTGCCGAAAACGACTTTCCTTTAAAGGTTTGGGGGGTTTCTCAGAATTTTGATTTCCCTACGCTGTATGGCGCCGAAAAAAAGGCTAAAAAGATTGAATATGGGATTGCCGAAGCCGAACTTAAAATCAGAACTGAAAATTTAATAAAACAAGTTTCGCTAAACTATATTGAACTCCAGGCATACAATGAAAAATTGCGAATTTATCAAAACATCGATAGTCTTTATACCAACATCCAACGGGTGGCAACTGTCAGAAACCTCAATGGCGACATCAGCAATCTCGATCTGCTTCACTTCAGGGCCAAACAACAACACTTTAAGCATCAACTGAACGAGATAAATTATAACCTGCAAAACGCTATGGCTAAATTAAAAACCCTCATGGGTTATGATAGCTCGTTTTTAGTGTCGCCGGAGATTCAGCTTTTAACCCTGAAAGATAAAAATATTGAATCATCGCCCTACTTTTTATGGTTAAAAAATCAGGAGGCTTTGAGTAGTGCGAAAATTGGAATTGAAAAAAACAAACTTTTGCCAGAAATCTCATTAAACTATTTTATCGGAACAAATTTTTATGATAACGCCCGATACTATCATGGTTTTGAGATAGGCCTAGCTGTCCCGTTGTTCTTCACTGCTCAAAAATCGAAAATAAAAGCCTCGGAAATCGGATTGAATGCAACGCAGTATTTTTCGGAATACGAAATGGAACTTCAAAAAATCAAACATCAAGAGCTCTTCAATACCTATCAAAAACACAAAAATCTTATTGATTATTATAATAATCAGGGTTTTGTGTTATATGATGAAATAATGCGTACAGCCAAACTTAGTTTTGAGAAGGGAGAGATCGATTTTCTGAAGTTTGCATCAAGCACAGAAACGGCGCTTCAGATCAGGTTCGATTATATCGACCATTTGGTTCAATACAACACAGTAATCTTAGAAATTAATTATCTTTCAAAATAGGAAATTATGCCTTCAATTCGAAAAATATTTTTTGTTACAGCAGCTCTGTCCATTCTGTTTGCTTGCGGTAATAAGGAAGAAAACGCTGAAAAAGAACCCGGGTTGATCACCATATCTAACCAGCAATTTGCTTTCAACGATATGCAGTTGGGAAAAGTTGAAAAACGGGTTTTTGAAAATGTTGTACAATCCACCGGCGTAATTATCCCATTGCCGGATGGTAGCGCCAAAGTAACCGCACCTATACATGGATTGATTACTAAGGTTCATTGTAACTATGGTCAATTTGTTAAAAAAAATCAGGTTTTGGCGGAGATTGGAGGTGTTGATATTCTTGATTTGCAGAAAGACTTTGCAACTGTTTCTTCAAATTTTACAAGAATAAAAAGTGAGTATGACCGTATTACATTGTTGTATGGAGAAAAGGTTTCCTCTGAAAAAGAGTTTATTCTTGCGAAAGCAGGATACAAAGCATCGCTGGCTGAATACAATGGGCTTAAGTTGAAGATTGAATCGGTTGGATTATCGCCAGAAAGCGTTGAAAATGGCGAATTTTATACATCGTATTATGTAAAAGCCCCTATTGACGGATATATTTCATATTTAAATGCTGCTATTGGGAGTTCTGTTGGCGCTCAAAATGAAATAGTTGAAATTGTGAACCCCGATCTGTTACAAATCAAGCTTTCGGTATTTCCTAAGGATATTCATTTGGTAAGAAAAGGGCAGGGCGTTCGCATAAAAACGACCAGCTCAAACAAGGATGTTTTGGGGGAAATCTATGCTGTTGGTATTTCAATTGACCCGGAGTCCAAATCCATATATTGTTTTGCCAATATTACGGACAGGAAGTTTAGCAACCGGATTGCAAATATGTATTTTGAATCAGAAATAGTAACCCATCTTGACACAGTTTATGCAATACCCCAGGGTTCACTGATTAAAAAAGAGAATGAATATTACCTCCTGGCCTTCCATAACCGGGACAAGGACAACTATTTTTTCACCAAACAAAAAGTTGACCTTGGACGGGAAAGCCATGGTTTTTTTGAAGTGATTGACAATAAAATTGATGGAATGATATTAACCAAAGGGGTATATGGCTTGAACATTGATTAAAAAAGAAATCCAGGCTGCTATCCCTCCATCTTTTCCACAATCCCCCTGTTCCCGTCCAGGCGTATCAACTCCCCGTCGTTAAAAAACCGTCGGGCGCCTTTAACGCTTACAACGGCAGGGATCCTGTATTCACGGGCAACAACGGCGCCGTGGGAGAGCGGGCTTCCAATTTCGGTAATCAGTCCTGCAATGATACTGAAGTAAGGGGTCCATCCAATGTCGGTAAAGGAGGCGACCATAATTTCCCCTTCCCTGAGTTTTTCGGCATCGGCAAGGGTATTGACAATATGTGCACGGCCTTCAATAATGCCGCTGCTGACCGGTATTCCCTGCAATTGTCCCTCTTTGGAAGCAATTTCTGGTTCCTGTTCCAGGGGCTCTGGAATGCCAAAGCTCACCTCCTCAAAAACCAGTTTGTCCAATTCGGGAAAGATATTTCTGCGTTTTCCGGCTTTTATTTTCCACCGGGGATTGGGGTCGCTGATCAGCAGGCCGATCTCTTCATGGGTTAAAAAATAAATTTGGTCCGGGTCGTCCAGCAATCCTTCCTGGGCCAAACGGAGCGCCAGTTCCCGGTATCCTTTTCTGATAACACTTACCATCCTGATCACATCGGCTTTGGTGATTTCCCTTCGGGCAACTGCTTTGCGGGCCAGGGGAACCAGCATCCGGAGCAGGAACTGCTTAACGCGGGGCAGGTTTTTTATGGCTTCCTGGATTAAAGCGGCAACATTGTGTTGGACATGCCGGCTATCGTTAAATTTGATCCGGGTCTGAAGCGATTTGATAAGAAGTTGTGGGCGTTCTTCCCAGGTTTGTTCCCTGAGTTCTGATTCCCTGACACACCGGTGTCCATGGCGTGAAATGAAATCCCGGAATTGTCCTGAAATGTCGGGAGGGGCATTCTTTTGCAGCAATGTCAGGGCCTCATCGGGCGTGGCAGCCAGGAACCGGTCAGCAAATGTAACATCGTTTTTTATCAGGTTTGCGAACCGTTCGAGCGTTTTTACGGCATCGGCGCTCTCAATTTCAGGAATGTTGAGCAACAAAATGGTAGCAATATGGTGATCGCTGGCAGAAGGGGCCCGGGAACTGCCGGTCATGATCCGCATAATGGCTGAATAAAGGGTTCCCGACTGGGCAGAGGTCATCAGGTGGTGTCCAAAACCAATACCCAGAAGAGATCTGGCTTCTCCTAAATTTTCATGAATTTTATGCAAGGCCCCTGTGCGTTGGACCTGGAAGGATGACGACAATTTTTTAAGTGCTGCAAGGTGTTTTTTTGCCCGGAAAGTAATGGCTATTTGCCGGAAGAAGTTCAGGATACGCCGTGGCAAGCTGCTTTCGGGTTGTACCGGTATGCCAGGGAAAACCTTTCCGCTTAACGCAAATTGTACATCTTCGGGTTTGTTCATCCAAATGTGTTTCGGATAATCCATCATGTTGCTCATGTTGATGAACAATCGGTTATAAAACATCTGGATATACCGGGGCGTGGTCCTGTTTTTTAGTTTGAAGGCGCCAACTTTATCCGCAAGAACGGTCATTCCATAATCAATGGCTTCGGCGCTGACCGACCAGGTGAGGGGGGTAGCCACGCCCGGCATCATTTCGCCGATGTTTCCGAGTGTCCATACATCGCTGCTTTCTCCTTGAACGGAATCAAGTTCATTGTAATGGACCTCGTTGATGGTTGTGATTGGCCTGACCTGGAGCCAGTGCAAAATCCCCTGCTGATCGATGGCCCATTCCAGGTCAACCGGTACGCCATGGTGCAATTCAGCCAGTCGGGCCCCCTTCATGATCTCGAGAAGTTGGTTTTTTGTCAGTAACGGGTTCTCTGTCGAAAAAATTCTTTCCCCATTTGGCGCAAGGCAGTTTGTAATGAAATCAAGATTTTTGCCACTTCTGAAAAGTTCGTAATGTACCGCATCATTCTGGCCACTCACCAACTGTTCCCCATTTCCAGCAATGGCATTGATAACCATGGTATCGTGGCGATTGTTGACCGGGTTAATTGAAAAAACGACACCGGCTATCCGGGCATCGACCATATTCTGGAGTATTACCGAAATCCTAAGATCGGCTTCTGAATGGAGGTTTCCGCTGTAGGAACGGACCCGGTCGGCCTGGGCGGCTTCGATACAGTTTATTATGGCATTTTTGATTTCACCGTAGGAGCGCAGGTTCAGAAAAGTTTCAAACTGACCGGCAAAAGAGGCATTGGCCCCGTCTTCGCTGACAGCGGAGGACCGTACGGCCTTGCATCCCTCTCCCAGTGCATGAAGGTGCTTTTGGATCCTGGCTTCGTCGAGATTTTCAATGCGGGGGTGGATCAGTACAAATGCATCGGGGACATTGAGCCCGATTTTTCGCAACATCTGTAACCCTTTTGCTTTCCCTCCGACCGCCTCGTCCTGTATATCCTGAATAAACTTAATCAAAACAAAAGTTAAATTAAATGCTCACTCATTATATTTGTCGGCATGAAAGCCGAATTCCACCATTCCTAAACCATCTGTGCCATCGAATTTATAAGTCCCGATACCTTCGTGCATCCGGTACTTTCCATCGTGAAGGTATTGAAATTCCCCGTTGCGGTGGAACTCCATGAGATGTGTTTTTCCATTCCGCGTTTTAATTTCAATAACGCCGTGATCGGGAAGGAGTTTTTCGCGGGAAACGGCTTCAAGGTTGGTACAATCCACAATGGCATCGGTGGACCCATCGGCCTGGGTGATGAAACCTGCGGTTAACCGTCCCAGGAACTGCCATTTTATGGTGGTTACAGTCCAATGGACCCCTGCATCCGACACGCCGGTAATCCAGTAATGGCGGTCCCAGGTAAGCCAGTTTCGTGAGCCAAAAGAGTGGTCGCGCGAAGCCATCATCTGTAGATTGAAGGTTTTCTCGTCCAAAACAATGGTTCCCTTCATGGTCCCGGTTTGCTCATAATGGACCTGGTGGGTATCTTTCATGTTGTGAAAAAACGTCCGGGTCCACTTCTCGGCAGCAATGGCGTTGGCAATGGCCCTGTGATCGGAACTTTTGGCGAAATCATATACCGGGTGGTCGCCGGTGAAAACCAGATTGACCTTGCAATAATGGGCCTTATCCGTTTTGTCGTAAACGGTCCCTTCGAAAGTGATCCGCCAGATTTTACCTGTTTCAATCGGCTCCCATTGCAGAATCCCTTGTTGAAACCCCTTTCCTTCTTCGCCTGGCGAACTTTTTATTCCGAAAAAACCATATCCTTTGATAAAGAAGTCGAACCAGTATTCGTTTTCCCTTCTTGGGGAACGAAAAGCCATCCGGGTGATAAAGGCATTGCCCTCTTTGTCACCGCCATAAAAATAGGAGCTGTCGTTAGGGTAGGGTTGAGATTGATCAACGTGTTTTTCTTCGAGATAATTAATTGGAAAGCGGCGTCCTTTGGTTCGTTTCACCATCTGCCGGGCAATGATTTTTTTTAGCATGTTGAGTTTTGTTTGATTTTACAAACATAACAATTCATCTTTTAATAATGGCTTTTCCTGAAAAATTTTATGGTTTATTTTTAAACTTTTTATTTTTTTTGTTAAAGTTTCCGGTTTTTCCTGTGTAATCCTTGTTTCCGTTTCGTGTTTTTTTTCGTGGGAATGTTGTTTCCCGGGATTGGTCGCCAAAATTTTTTTGGGAGCGCTTTTTACCGAAACTACGCGGCTGTTCAAACCGGGTTGTCGCCGCTCCTTTTGCCAGTTCGACCCGGATTGCAGTATCGTTGAACCCGGCATTGTTGAGGGCGGTTATTAGTGTGCCGGCATAATTGCTGTCAACTTCAAAGAGCCCTTCGTTTTTATCAAGATGAATCTCTCCGATCCGGATTCGTTTTCCGGGGTTCGTTTGGTTTATCAGGTCGATGAGGGTATTGGGATAAAGTCCGTCCGCTTTCCCTTTGTTGATGGTAAGCCTTTTAAATTCGGTAACTTCATTTCGTGGTTCCCGTCGGTTGTTTTTTTCACGAAAGGAATCTTTGGTTTTTTCTTCGTTTACATTGATATCTTTTGCGTTCCGGTAATAATCTAAAAAGCGGTTGAATTCAAGGGCGACGAACCTTTTGATGACCTCTTCTTTTTCAAGCCATTCGAGTTTGCGGTAAATGGAGGGGAGAAAGGTGTCGATTTCTGTATGGTCCAGTTCCACATTTTCCATTTTATGGATCAGGTTGAAAAGTTGTTTTTCGCAGATTTCGCGTCCCCCGGGTACTTTGGCCGCAGAAAAGGGTTTTTTTATCAGCTTTTCGATTTGTTTGATCAGGTGTTTTTCCTTGAGGTTGATGATGGCTATCGAGATCCCTGTTTTCCCCGCCCGGCCGGTCCGGCCGCTTCGATGGGTATAAGCCCCGATGTCGTCGGGGAGGCTGTAATTGATGATGTGGGTCAGGTTGTCCACATCGAGGCCGCGGGCGGCTACATCGGTAGCAATAAGCAGGCGGAGGTGCCGAATGCGGAATTTTTGCATGACACTGTCGCGCTGGGCTTGCGACAGATCGCCGTGTAAGGCTTCGGCGTTGTATCCATCGGCGATGAGTTTGTCGGCAATTTCCTGGGTATCGACCCGGGTACGGCAAAATACAATTCCGTAAACAGATGGGTAATAATCAACGATGCGTTTCAGCGCCGTATATTTGTCTCTGGCGTGTACGGTATAGTAAAGGTGATTGATGTTTTCGGCGCCTGAATTTCGGTCGCCAATGGTGACTTCCACCGGCGAATGCATATAATTCCGTGCAATAACGGCCACTTCGTTGGGCATGGTAGCCGAAAAAAGGAGCGTGTTCCGATCGGCGGGCACTTCGGCAAGAATATCGTTGATGCTGTCGAGAAACCCCATATTCAGCATTTCATCGGCTTCGTCGAGGACTACGGTTGTAACTTTATTTAATTTGATGGCACGGCGGCGGATCAGGTCAAGCAAACGGCCAGGGGTGGCTACTACAATCTGTACCCCTTTTTTCAATGCTTTTATCTGAATTTCCATACTGCTTCCGCCATAAACCGGGAGTACTTTTAAATCGTCGATATATTTTGCAAAATCGTTTAAGTCGCCCGAAATCTGAATACAAAGTTCGCGTGTAGGGCAGAGGACCAATGCCTGGGGGAGATGGTCACCGGTATCGATTTGCTGGATCAGGGGGAGTCCAAAAGCGGCAGTTTTTCCGGTACCGGTTTGGGCTAAGGCAACAATATCGGTTTTTTTTCCCAGCAATAATGGGATTACTTTTTCCTGGACCGGCATGGGGCTTTCAAACCCAAGTTCGGTCAGCGCAAGGACGATATCGTTGTCGATGCCCAATTCTTTAAATGTTATCATGAATTGAAGATATTGTGTGCTTTCATGATTTCGGGATATTCCCAATCAGGTTGCTGCCCGATGGGAAGCCGGCGCCATGGCTCCAGGCCTGTTGATTTTGAGGGTGGGGAAAAATGATCAGGATCGTTAAAACAGAAAACACGGATGAATAATGCGGCAAAGATACGGTTTTCTATTGAGACCGGGGTTGTTTTTTCGGCAAAGGGCCCACGCTTATTTTTATCTATTGGAATGGGGAGGTTGTCCCTGTCAAAAACGGGTTTGCAAAAATGTTGCTTAAAATATGTTAAAATTTTTGGCCGAGGTTTAACCGTGGTTTTACTTGGTACTTTTTTTACCCTTTAATCCCAAGGATGGCCAATCCTCCTTCGGCTGTTTCCCTGTAAATGCGGGGCAGGTCGTGTCCGGTTTGTTTCATTGCCTGGATCACCCGGTCGAAGCTTACCAGGTGCTGGCCATCGGAGAGCAGGGCATACATATTGGCGTCGAGGGCACGGGCAGCCCCGAAAGCATTCCGTTCAATACACGGGATTTGTACCAATCCAAAGAGCGGGTCGCAGGTAAGTCCCAGAAAATGTTCCATGGCAATTGATGCCGCATATTCGACCTGTCCCGGGGTTCCGCCAAACATCTGTTCAGCCGCTGCTGCTGCCATAGAACTGGCGCTTCCGATTTCACCCTGGCAACCCACTTCGGCCCCCGAAACAGAGGCATTGGTTTTTATCAGGTTGCCAATGAGTCCGGCAGTGGCCAGGCCACGTAAAATTTTCTTTTCCGGCATCTCATATTGTGTTTTTAAAAGATACAGGACCGAGGGAAGTACTCCCGATGAACCACAGGTTGGGGCCGTTACGATGCGGCCCCCGGCGGCATTTTCTTCGGCAACCGCCAGGGCAAAGGCAAAAGTAAAAGCCCGTCGCGACAAACTGCCTTTAAAGCTTCGGGCTTTGGTATAATAGGATGAAGCCTTTCGGGGGAGGTTCAGCCGGCCGGGCAAAACCCCTTCCGTATCGATGCCCCGGACGATGGCATCCTGCATCACCTGCCATACTTCCGAAAGATGGCCCCATATATCGGAAGGTTCATGAATTTCAACATATTCCCATAGCGTACGGCCATTGTTCTGGCACCACTGGAGGATTTCAGTCATGGTTTCGAGCGGGTAAATCTGAGCGGCCGACCCACGCTTGCCATTGTCGCTGATATCGCCCCCGCCAATGCTGTAAGTGGTCCAGGTGTGACCGATTTCCCCTTTGTGGTTAAACCCTTCAAATTGAATCCCGTTGGGATGTTCCGGTAGGAAGGTCTCTGATTTCCAAACGATTTCAACTGGTATCGGATGGAGCGCTTCCAGGATGGCCCTGTCGGTCATATGCCCTTTTCCGGTTGCAGCCAGGCTTCCAAACAAGGTTACCCGGCATTTTTTAACATCAGGATGACCCGTCCTGAAAATTTCGGCTGCTTTCCGGGGCCCCATCGTATGGCTGCTCGAAGGGCCGAAACCAATTTTATATATCTCTCTGATGGATTCCATAAAACGCTATCGGGTTTGGGAGTGTAAGGCAAACTTACGAAAAAAGCTGTTCCCTTTACCGGAAACAGCTTTTAAGGAATTTATCGGAAACCTGGCCCCTTGTCAAGGAAAGCGGTTTCAGTGAACAATAGCAATTAAACCATTTTTTCCACGAGGTCGGCAAGCCGGCACGAATAACCATATTCGTTGTCGTACCAGGCAACCACCTTGACCATGTTCCCGCCCAGGATTTTGGTCAGTCCGGAATCGTATATGGAGGAGTGCGGGTTTCCAATAATGTCGCAACTGACCAAAGGCTCATCGAGATATTCCAGAATGCCTTTCATCGGTCCGTTTGCAGCTTCTTTCATGGCAGCATTGATTTCATCTTTTGTTGCATCGCGGGTCAATTCACAGGTTAAATCCACTAAGGAAGCGTCGGGGGTGGGAACCCGAACGGCAAAACCGTCCATCTTTCCGTCCAGGTCAGGAATTACAAGGCCAATGGCTTTGGCAGCTCCTGTTTTGGTTGGAATAATGGAAACTGCTGCGGCCCGTGCACGGCGTAAATCTTTGTGCGGGGCATCCAGGATGATCTGGTCGTTGGTATAACTGTGAATGGTATTCATCAAACCATACCTGATCCCAAAACGGTCGTTCAATACCTTTGCAATCGGCGCCAAACAATTGGTCGTGCACGAAGCATTGGAGATAAGTTTCATCTCGGGTTTCAGGGTGTTGTCGTTCACGCCCAGGACAATGGTTGCATCCACATCGTTCTTGTCGTCGGCCGGAACCGAAAGCAACACTTTTTTTGCCCCTGCCGCAAGATGTTTGCCCATCTTTTCACGGTTACGGAAAATTCCGGTACATTCCAGTACGATTTCTACGCCTAAGGTCCCCCAAGGCAGGTTTGCAGGGTCTTTTTCGGCCATGACCTTGATTTTTTTTCCGTTGATCACCAGAAAATCGCCTTCAACAGCGACTTCTCCCGGAAACCGTCCGTGAACGGAATCATATTTCAGGAGGTGTGCCAGGGTTTTGGCATCGGTTAGGTCATTGATAGCCACTACCTCAATATTAGTTTTCTTCACTAAGGCACGGTATGTCAAACGTCCAATACGCCCAAAACCGTTAATCCCAACTTTAATTGTTCCCATTTTTTATTTTTTTTTGATTTATAGCTTCATAAGAATAAGGACTGCAAAATTACGGATAAAAATGATATGTTAAAAATCAACCATAAAATTTGAAGAAATGCCGTGAATGTATTAGTTTTATGACCTGAAAACGCATTGGGCTGCCTGTTGAAGTGGGACAATATCCGGAACGGGGACTTAGTGAAAGGAATCGTTGTATGAAAAAAATCTTTGTTGTATCCGATGGCACCGGCCGTACTGCCGAGCAAACGGTGATGGCCGCATTGACCCAATTTCCGAATATTGCTCCCGACGTTGTTCTGAGGGGGGAAGTCCGGACTGAACAACAGATCGAGGATATTGTCCTGGAGGCGGTCAGGGAGGAAGGCCTCATTGTACATACCTTAGTTTCATCGGTGTTTCGGGATATTATCCTCCGGATCAGCCGGATTCACAACATTGACTCCATCGATCTGATGGGGCCGTTGTTGTCGCGACTTGCCCACCATTTTGCCGATTCGCCCACTGGGGAACCCGGCTTGTTTTTCAGTTTAAACAAAGAATATTTTAAACGGATCGATGCCATGCAGTTTGCTTTTAACCACGATGACGGGCAACGGACGTATGATTATGAAAAATCTGAAATTATTCTGGTTGGCGTTTCGCGAACCTTCAAAACGCCCCTCTCCATTTATCTGGCTTTTAAGGGGTGGTTTGTTGCCAATTACCCGATTGTTATGGGCGTTGAGTTGCCTGACAACCTGGCCCATCTTCCACCCGGCAATGTTTTTGGCCTGATGACCCGGCCCCAGGAGCTTTCCAACCTCCGGGAGGCACGACAACAATACTTAGGCGGAGCAACGGTTGAATATTCGTCGCTCGTTCAGGTCCGTAGGGAACTGGATTACGCGCAGAACCTGTTCGATACGTATGAATGGCCGGTGATACAGGTTACCAACAAACCCATTGAGGAGATCGCATCCGAAGTCCTCTGCATCAAGCGGCGCATCCAACGCCCCGATTTGTTAAAAAGAAAGTGTACCGGACCGTGAGGTAAACTTCCATATCTGAAATTATTCCAGTACTTTTGCCACGGGTCAATTCCTCAATCTTTTTTTTCATGACAACAACAAACTACATCTTCGTGACCGGTGGGGTAACCTCATCCTTAGGGAAAGGGATTATTTCGGCTTCTATTGCCAAGTTGCTTGTAGCACGTGGTTTTACAGTTACCATTCAAAAACTTGATCCCTATATCAACATTGATCCGGGTACCTTGAACCCGTATGAGCACGGTGAATGTTTTGTGACCGAAGATGGCGCTGAAACCGATCTTGACCTTGGCCACTATGAAAGGTTTTCAAATGTCCCTACGTCACAGGCCAACAATGTGACTACCGGGGTCATCTACCAATCGGTGATTACCCGCGAGCGCAAGGGTGAATATCTCGGGGAGACTGTACAGGTGATCCCACACATTACCGACGAAATAAAATACCGGATCAAATTGCTTTCAAACCGGTCGAAATATGACTTTATCATCACCGAAATCGGTGGAACTGTCGGCGATATTGAATCGTTGCCTTTTATTGAAGCGGTCCGTCAGTTAAGGTGGGAATTGGGGCACCATTGTGTGGTTGTACACCTGACACTGGTACCTTTTCTGGCCGCTGCCGGAGAGTTAAAAACCAAACCTACGCAACATTCGGTCAAAACCTTACTCGAATCCGGAGTACAGCCCGATATCATCGTTTGCCGTACCGAAAAGCAACTCTCGGAAGGAATCCGCAATAAAATAGCGCTTTTCTGTAATGTCGCGCCTACCTCGGTAATTGAATGCATCGATGTGGAATCCATTTATGATGTCCCCGTTCAGATGCGAAGGGAAAACCTGGATTTCGAAATCTTGCAAAAGACCCGGATGCCCGTGGATTCACAACCCGACCTGACCGACTGGGAACAGTTTTTATATGCCATGAAACACCCCGCAGGGGAAGTAATGATTGGCCTGGTCGGAAAATATGTCGAATTGAAAGATGCCTATAAATCAATCAATGAATCGTTTATTCACGCCGGAACAACCAATGGGGTTAAGGTGATTGTACAAACCATTCATTCCGAGTTTATTACTGATGAAAATGTGGCAGAACTGCTGGGCCATCTGGATGGGGTTTTGGTTGCCCCCGGCTTCGGCGAAAGGGGCATCGAAGGAAAGATTACCGCCATCCGGTATGTCCGTGAACACAAAATCCCTTTTTTTGGGATTTGTCTCGGTATGCAATGTGCTGTTATTGAATTCGGGCGGAACGTACTTGGGTTAAAAAACGCCCATTCTACCGAGTTCAATAAATCGACCCCTTTCCCGGTAATTGATATGATGGAAACCCAAAAAAAGATTTCCGGAATGGGCGGTACCATGCGTCTTGGCGCTTTCCCATGTAAACTGAAGGCAGGCAGCAAGGTGATGGACATCTATCGCGCTGAAAATATTTCGGAACGCCATCGGCACCGGTTTGAATTTAACAACGATTACCTCGAACGGTACCGCAATGCAGGAATGGTCCCGGTTGGGTTAAACGAAAAAGACAACCTGGTTGAAATTATCGAGTTGGATAACCACCCCTGGTTTTTTGGCGTTCAGTTCCACCCCGAATACAAAAGTACCGTAGCCCGGCCCCACCCCTTGTTTGTCAGTTTTATTCAGGCAGCGAAGGATTACTCCGGGAGTTAACCACATTTTTATAACTTTGCACCGATTTTTCCAACTTTCCTTATGAACAAAAATACCATCATTGGCCTTGTCCTAATATTTGGGATCTTCATTGCTTACAGTTATCTGATGAGCCCTTCACAGGACGAACTTCTTAAACAAAAACGGAAATCCGACTCCCTGTGGCTCACGAACCAGGCGCGGCGCGACTCAACCATTCGCGCCAATGCCCGTGTCCGCGCCCTGGAAATTGCCCTCGAAAAAGAAAAAATCAAAGCTTCGGGAAAAACCATCGATTCGGTAACCCTCCTGAGGATGAACCGCAAAGATGAATTGGGCCTTTTTGCCAATTCCGCCGTCGGTATCGATACCTCCTATACACTTGAGAATGATCTTTTTAGAATCAAAATTGCCGCTCAGGGAGGGAAAATTGCCAATGTGGAACTCAAAGATTATCTCACCTGGGATAAACGGCCCTTGATTCTTTTGGACAACGATTCACTCCATTTTGGACTTACCTTTTTTGCCAGCAACCGCATCATACATACCGACCGGCTCTATTTTCAACCTTTTTGGCCGAATCCGGAAAATAATGGCCCCGGCAAAGGTAAAGTCACTGGAAATGACTCAATTCAGTTTGGTATGCGGCTTTATATGGCTGCAACCGATACCACCTTCGATCCCGGGAAATATATTGAATTTATTTATACCATCCGCGGAAATGAATACATGCTGCGGTTTCAGATGAAATTTCAGGGCATGGAAGAGGTGATGGACCCTTCAACCAAATATCTCGTGCTGAACTGGAACGAAAACCTGAAGCAATTGGAGAAGAGCCTCAAGATGGAGCATATGAATTCTACCATCTATTATAAATATTTCGAAGATGAAACAGATTATATTTCTGAAACCAAAGATGAAGAAAAATATCTGAAAAATGAAAAGGTCAAATGGGTTTCATTTACCCAGCAGTTCTTCTCAAGCAGCCTCATCGCCGACCAGTTTTTCAGTGAACCCCGGATCCGTACCTATACCCTTCCAGGTAAACGGAATTATGTGAAATCCATGCTTGCCGAAGTAGGGGTCCCATTCAACCCTAAGGAAACAAAAGAAGTTTCCATGTCGATGTATTTTGGCCCCAACAAATACTATGGACTTAAAAAGTATAAACTCGACCTCGAAAAACAAATCCCGTTGGGCTGGGGCTTCTTCCTGTTGGCATGGATCAATATATATGCCGTAATCCCGGTGTTTACTTTCTTTGGCAATTTTGGATGGAACTACGGCATAATCATCCTGGTACTGACCATTCTGCTAAAAATCGTCCTTTTCCCGATTGCTTTCAAGACTTACAAATCGTCGGCAAAAATGAAGGTGCTCAAGCCCGAGATTGATGAGTTGACCAAAAAATTCCCGAAAAAGGAGGATGCCTTGAAAAAACAACAGGCAACCATGGAACTTTATAAAAAGGCCGGCGTAAACCCCATGGCAGGCTGTATCCCGCTTCTTTTACAGATGCCCATCCTGATTGCCATGTTCCGGTTTTTTCCCTCTTCCATCGAACTTCGCCAGAAATCCTTTTTATGGGCCAAAGACCTCTCTTCGTACGATTCGATCTGGACTTTTCCCGGAGGTTTTTCAATCCCCTGGTATGGCGACCACGTGAGTTTGTTCGCCCTTTTAATGACGATCTCCAGTGTCATTTATACCAAGATCAACGATCAGATGATGGGTTCGTCGCAACAACAGATGCCAGGGATGAAAACCATGATGTACCTGATGCCGGTGATGTTTCTGTTTTGGTTCAACGATTATTCGTCCGGCCTTAGCTATTATTATCTGCTGGCCAACCTGCTCACTTTTGCCCAGATATATATTATTAAGGCAACCATTGATGAAAAGAAGCTTCATGCACAAATTGAAGCCAACCGCAAAAAACCGGTAAAAAAATCGGGATTTCAGAAACGTCTTGAAGACATGGCCAAAAAACGGGGCTATCCGGTAAAAAAATAATTAAGAAACTTCGACAAGCCCTCTTTCTTTCTTTCATCGAACCCAAAGGAAATATTTTTTTCAAGATATTCAAGGTAATCTTCGTCGCCGGGAAGTTTATCCCTGAAAAATTCAAGACTGCCGGCTTTCCGGTCGAGCCCCCAGGAAAGCGCCTGGCAAAAAGGAGTTGTCAACTCCGGGGGCAATGGGTCATTTGAAATCCAGACAGCGAAAACGAAAGGCAAACCGGTAAACCGGATCCATTCTTCTGCAAGGTCGTAACAAAATGGAAATTGTTTCCGGAGCTCAAACGTTTTATCGCCAATGGCAACCAATGACTCAACCGATGGTTTCGCCAAAGCCTGTCCCTCTACCATGTTTTTCCAGCCGGGGGAAATTCCCCAGTAATGTTTCGCCAATATTTTTACCAATTGTACCGATGTCCTTGAATCGTAATCAAGATGAACCTGCCCGATCCTTTCTAAGGGCGATTTCGATAGCAAAAGGACGGTCTTTACGGGCCCAACAGCGCCGATACAATCGTTTGACACAAAATGATAATCATCAAAATCGGGTAGCGCCCCAACCGGAACCAGCGAAATATCTACTTTCCGGTCTTTTAATTTCCGGGCACACACCCGTGGGATATCAAGTTCTAATTGGTAATTTTTCAGAAATCCGGATTGCAGGATACCATAAACAAAGGGAAAGGTATTCAGATAGGATACAGCCGAAATTTTTAACTCCTTCATTGGACTTTATTTACACCGGGCCCTAATAATTTTTCATGTATGGAAAGCGCCTGGGGGATCAGGAATCGGGAACCATCGTTTTGAATGATATAATCGGACAGCGATGCTTTTTCCGAATCTTTCATCTGAAACTGCATCCGCTGTAAAACTGTTTGCTTATCGGTTCCATCTCTGGACATAACTCTTTGAATGGCAATATCTTCCGGACAGGAGACATGGATAATGCGATCAAATTCGGTTTGAAATCCGCTCTCAAAAATGATGGCAGATTCCTGGACGACATAGGGCAGATGCCGGTATTTTGTTGTCCAATGCCAAAAATCTTCCCGTACCCGGGGATGAAGAATGGAGTTGAGGCATTGCAGGGCGCTTGCGTCAGAAAAAACGACCAAAGCCAGTTTTTTTTTATCAATTTGTTTTTGAGGGGTGAGGATCTGAAAGCCGAAACACCGGGTGACTTCGGCTACAACAGGTTCCGTTTGAAGGATTTTCTTCGACTCTTCGTCTGCATGATATATTGCAGCCCCCAGGTGGAAAAAAATTTGTGCAACCAGGCTTTTTCCACTTCCGATGTTACCGGTCAGTCCGACTTTAAGCATGGTTTACTATTTTTCCTGGTGGCCGGGCACGATTTTCTTCGTTTTTTTCAAACTGTCGGGAAAACCCGTCAGGGAATCTTTCCCCAATGGTTGACCGCTTCCGGGCTTGATCTCCGGTTTTTTATCGGCAGGTGTTATCTCTCTTTTTTCAAATTCAAAAAAAAGGGTATCGGGGGTAACAAAATAAACATCGCCTGAAAAACTCGACTGTGCAACCAAATCTTTCCCGATCCGGTTCGTCAACAGGTATCCCCAAACCCGGTTATCTGTATAACGGACCCGGATGTTTTGCAGGCTGACATCAAATCGCCGTTCATGTGGAATGATAAACCGTTCGGTAATAAAATCAAAACCCTGAACTTTGATTTTAACTGTCAGGATGGTATCGGAAGTAGCGTTTAGTTTTAATTTTGCCGGAATGTTGGTATAGGTAAGGTGGTATTCCATGGCATAATAATAATCCTTGGAAAGTCGCACAAGGAACCAGATAAGCAGGGACAGTACCAGGCAAATTAGAAAAATGGAAAGTTGGTTTCTGAAATTTGCACTTTTGTGCTGCCGGGCATTTCCGATAAACTGAATAAAATCGGTTTTCAATTGCCTCAGCTTTAAAGGGTATTACTATTTGGCTTCAATGGTCTGGTTGGGGTCCATGGCAATGGCAGATTTCTCTACCCGCAACCTGACCCCGTTTTCAACTTCAATGGTCACCGAAGTATCTTGCAATTCAACAATGCGTCCGTGAATACCACCAATGGTTATAATTTTCTGACCTTTTTGTAAACCCTCCTTGAATTTTTTCTGGTCTTTGGAGCGTTTCATCTGTGGACGGATAAAAAAGAAATAGAAAACAACGATGATCAATAATAATGGTAAAAAGGAATACCAGCCATTTTGTTGTTCGCCCTGGCCTTGTGGGGTCATCAGCAGGATTGATAAGAGGTTTGTCATATTCGATGTGGATTTTGATTTTGGGTTGGATGATTTTGTTTTATTGCGTGTTAATGGAATTTATTCACTTCCGGGGTTAACCACCTGCGCTTTGATACGGAGCAGGGTCGTATTGGGTTGTGTATTGGCTACCACAATGACATTTTTTGCCTGGTACCCACGGCGGCCATTGCTGTTAAACACAACCTTGATCAGGTTTTCTTCTCCCGGTCGTACCGGGGTTTTGGGGTAAGTAGGGACCGTACATCCGCAGGAAGAGCTGACATCGGCAATGACCAAGTCGGATTTTCCCTTGTTGGTGAATTTAAAACTAAAGGATACCGTTTCTCCTTCCAAAATTTTTCCAAAATCGTGTTCTGTCTCTTCAAAAACCATCCGGGGAAGTTTACTCAGATCGTTGGACCCAACGGCAGTGTTGGGGTTGATCACGATGTCGGTTGAAAGGGGATCCTCCTCTTTTCCTCCCAGGTTGTTGCAACCGCTCAGGACAGTCCATGCGACAAAAAAGGAAAAAAACAGCGTTGGCCGTAGTTTCATGACAATGAATCGTTTTTTACCCCGCAAAGATAATTAAAAATATCGTACCTTTACAGGTATGCGCATCTATCTGGTTGGTTATATGGCTTCGGGGAAGTCGGTATTGGGGAAAATTCTTGCAGGGAAGTTGGAGTATGGGTTTGTGGATATTGATTCCTTGTTCGAAGAGCAATACAAAATTTCCATTTTTGATTTTTTTGAGAAATATGGAGAATCCCCGTTTCGGAAGATTGAACAGGAAATTTTACACCGTACCAATCAATTGACCGATACGGTGATCGCAACGGGAGGGGGCACTCCCTGTTTTTTCGATAATATGGAATTTATAAACCAATCGGGTATTTCGGTATATTTGGAATGGGAGATACCCATGTTGCTGGAGCGGTTATATAAGATCCGTAAAAGGCGGCCTTTATTAAGCAATCTGGGGCCTGGCCAGCTTAAAAAATTTGTCGGGGAGCATATCCGGCAACGATCCTATTATTATCAACAGGCCCAGCATACGGTTGACGGGATGAACCCGGATGTTGATACATTGGCCGGATGGATACGGGAGAGGAGCCATGCCGGTTAACCTGTACGTTGCAACAGTGCTATATTTTCAACATGTTGTGTTTGTGGGAACATATCCACCGGTTGGCATTTTACTACATCGTACTGGATAGTCATAAGGGCAATGTCGCGGGCCTGGGTGGCTGGGTTGCAACTTACATAAACTATTTTTTCGGGAGCAGCCGACAGCATCGCCTGGATTACTTTTTCGTGCATCCCTGCCCGGGGAGGATCGGTAATGATGACATCGGGTTTGCCATTTTCCAGGATGAATTCCGGTGTTAAAATTTTTTCAGTTTCTCCGGAAAAAAAACGGGTATTTGTGAAACCATTCCGATTTGCGTTCATTCTTGCATCGTCGATGGCGGAGACCACCGATTCAATGCCAATGACATTTTTTACATAAGGGGCAATGTAGTTTGCAATGGCGCCAGTCCCGGTATAGAGGTCATACACGGTTTCGTGGCCGCGAAAATCAGCCAAACCGGCTGTGGTTTGATACAATGCTACTGCCTGAAGGGAGTTGGTTTGAAAAAATGAAACCGGGCCGATCCTGAATCCTATCGATGGGTATCCCGGTTTAAATGGAGGTATCCGTTCGGTGATAAACGGTTCACCAAAAAAATGGTGGATTGGCAGGTCATGGATGGTATCATTTTTTTTTGCATTGATCACATAAAACACCGAAGTGATTTGCGGGAAGGCGGAAATCAAACTTTTCAGCATTGGAGCAATTACATCCATTTGTGCTTCCCTGAAGATCATGATTACCATCAGATCGCCGGTTGTCGAATTCCGGACAATCAGGTTTCTCAGCAGTCCGGTCCATTTTCGTACATCGTAAAATGACAGGTTCTGTTCCAGTGCATATTTTTTAAAAAAAAGCCGGATGGCATTGGAAGGGTGGGGCTGCAGATAGCAATTTTGGATATCCAGAATTTTATCGTAAAGCCGGGGAATGTGAAAACCGAGCGCATTCATCGCGTACCCGGGCACTTCTCCGGGTGGATCGTCGCGGGTAAGCCAGCGGTGGTTCGAAAAAGTATATTCGAGTTTGTTCCTGTAATATTGTTCCAGGGGCGAAGGCAATATGGGCAATACCGCACTCTGTTCGACTTTCCCAATCCTGACGAGATTGTCTGTAACCTGCTTTTGTTTGTAAAACAGTTGGTCTTCATACCGGAGATGTTGCCATTTGCATCCCCCGCAGGTCCCGAAATGGGTACAAAATGGTTGCGCCCGTTTGTCGCTGTAGTGGTGAAAACGGATTGCCCGCCCCTCACAGAACGACCGTTTTTTTTTGGTAACCTGTATGTCAACCACATCGCCGGGGACAACATACGGGACAAACACAACCAACCCTTCTTTCCGGGCAACGGCATTGCCTTCCGATCCTGCATCTACGATTTCAACATTTTCTAAAACAGGGAGAGGCGTTTTTTTTCCTGACATAAAAATCGATCTTTACATACGATGCCGGTTATTCAAAACGTGGTTTAGCCACGATACTTTTAATGATCGGATGCCCTTTTTCTGAAATGCAACGAGTCGCCCCACTCTCCATACCCGATGTCGTCCCCGGCCATTGCTATTCTTGCTTCAAGGCAATTCCGGCATTCGGCAGCTTCCTCGTCCAAGCAGGGTTTGTTTTCGTATAGGAGATAATCTTCACGGTATTTTACCGGGGTTAGGTTTGGCATGATCACATTGGCGCCGGCCAGGAGCGCTTTTTCCCTCCCCTGAGGGTCGATGGTTTGCATGGCCGTTGTGGCTGCTATGTTAATGTCTTTCATTATGATACGAAGAAGGGCAACCATCTTCAGGGAGAGGTCAAACCGTTCTTTCAGGGGGGGCAGGGTATCTTTATAAATATACAAGGGGGTATCCGGGTGTTCAATATACGGCCCCATCCCGGCCATATCGATATCCAGATCATGGAAAAAAAGGAGATCATCGGCCAGATCGGAATGGGTTTGAAAAGGGAGGCCGATCATCACGCCGGTTCCTACCTGATATCCGGTTTTTTTTAAAATTCTTAACGCTTCTAACCGCTTCATGTAGTCGTGATGGCGGTTGGCCGGATGATACCTGGGATATAACGAGGGGCTTGAAACTTCGATGCGCAACAGATACCGGTGTGCCCCAGCTTCAAACCACCGGCGATAGGTATCTTCGGTTTGTTCACCTAAGGAGAGGGTGACGTGGATTTTCCCATCGGTCGCCTGCTGGATTTTTTTCAGGATCGATTCGACCTTTCCGATATGGGTTTGATTTGAAAGTTCACCAGCCTGAATGACCAGGGAGGCATAATTGTTCCGGTAAGCAAAACCGACAGCCTCCATCACCTCGTCGAAAGTCATCCGGTATCGGGAATAGCGCTTGTTGGAAGACCGGATGCCACAATAGTAACAATTTTTCGAACATACGTTGGAATATTCGATCAATCCCCTGAAATAAACCTTTTTTCCTACAAATTCTGCCTTGACCTGTTGGGCGCGCTGAAACAATTTTTTCTTATCTTCCCCTTGTAATCCCAACAAAAAAACCAAATCCTCCTTTGTAAATGAGGATTGCTTTAAAACATTGTCAACATGAAATTGCTTTGCGCCCAAGGAAATTTATATCAGAAAATAAATTTGCAATTATTTTGGCAAAATTACTACATTTACATGACTTTTGATAATCCAATTTGATATGGACGATTTGATTAAGATAGTACTGGTTGATGATGACAAAACAAGTATCCTGACGTTGAAATCTTTGCTGACGGCAAATTTTCAGAACATGGATATTGTGGGCACGGCCTATAACGTGACCGAAGCGGTACCCATGATTGACAAGGTGAAGCCGGCGCTGGTTTTCCTGGATATCAACCTGCCCGACGGAGAGGGGTTTGATGTCATTGAGCGTGTATCCTACAAAGATTTCAGGGTGATTTTTATCACTGCTTACGATAAATATGCCGTTCGGGCCTTTGAGTTCTCGGCATTGCATTATCTTGTAAAACCGATTACGAACGAAATGCTGGAATCGGCCATTAACCGGTACCGGGATTTAAAGATCGAGGAAATCAGGAACCGGTTGAATGTTCTTCGCGACAATCTGAAAACCAAAAACGAAAAAATCATCATTCCTTCCACCGATGGGTTGAATGTTGTAAAGCTCGCCGATATTGTGCGGCTTGAGGCCAGTGATGTTTATACATTATTTTATATGACCAACGGACAGCGGTTTGTTGCTTCAAAACCCCTGAACAATTACGAAAAGATTCTCGAAGACCTTCCTTTTTCCCGCATTCATAGCAAGCACTTGGTCAATTTAATGTTTATCAAACGGTATATCCGGGGCAAAGGAGGATCGGTCATTCTCGAAGACAACACCGAAGTCGAGGTTTCGGTGCGGAAAAAAGCCGATTTTATTGAAAAATTAAAGAATTTTGCCCGGTATGTTTAAACATTGAACCGGATGTGCAAAATATCCCCGTCGCCTACCACGTAATTTTTTCCTTCAATAAACAGTTTACCATGTTCTTTGCAGGCATGTTCTGTTTTTAGTTGAATGAAATCATCGTATTTCATTACTTCGGCGCGGATGAAACCCCGTTCCAGGTCGCTGTGGATGACACCGGCCGCCTGTGGGGCCGTCATTCCCTTTTTGATCGTCCACGCGCGTACCTCCTTGGGCCCTGCGGTAAAAAAGCACTGAAGGTCAAGCAGGTGAAATGCTGTCCTGACCAATCTGTTGACGCCTGGTTCAACCAGTCCCCCATCCAGGAGAAATGCTTTTCGGTCCTCTTCATTGTCCAGTTCGGCAATCTCAGATTCCAGCTTCGCGGCAAGGATCAGTATTTCCGCCTTCTCCTCTGCTACCGATGCGGTAAAACGGTCGGAGTAAGCGTTTCCTTTTAAAGCGGAAGCGTCGTCAACATTGCAGACATACATCACCGGTTTTTCGCTCAACAGGAACAAATCTTCAAAAAAACGGCGGTCTTCCACTGAAACCGGCACACTCCTTGCCGGTTTAAAATCTTCTAAGTGCGATTTTAGAATATGAAGTATTTCCAGGGTATGTCTGGCCTCTTTGTCCCCCGCTTTGATCAGCTTTTCGGTACGAGCGATTTTTTTTTCAACCGATTCAAGGTCTTTGATCTGGATTTCCATATCGACAATCTCCTTGTCGCGCACCGGGTCCACCGACCCTTCCACATGTGGCATCTGTGGATCGTCGAAACAACGGATGACGTGGATCAAAGTGTCCACATTCCTTATGTCGGCCAGGAATTTATTTCCCTCGGTATGGCTTCCCCCCTTTGATAACCCGGGAATATCGACCATTTCGATGGTTGTTTGGACAACCCGCGCCGACCGGATCAGGGCATCGATGGCAAACAGGCGTGCATCGGGAACGTTTACCGTTCCGAGATTGGATTTAGTCCCCTGAAAAGCAGCCTGGTGGGTTTCAGCGCGGTTGTTCGATATGCAATTGAAGAGGGTTGTTTTTCCGGAACCGGAAAGTCCGACGATGCCACATTTTAGAGCCATGATTGGGTGATTTTTTGACTGCGAAGATAGTAAAATCAATTATTTCTTTTTATCTTTGCACCCCGTTTTTCATGGGTAAAAACTGTGCCGTTCTTTATAAAAATCCCGTAAAATAAACACCATGTCAAACCCGGTTGGCTTTCGTGGCCACCACAAAAAAAAATTGAATGACCCCTGAAGAAAACAATGTAAACTTAGAGCAAAGCCCGGAACCGAATGTCGAAAAAACAAACGAGGGGGAAACAGTAACCTTTTCTGCTGAACCCATTGCAGATGAAACTGTTGTAGCTCCCCAGACCGAGCTTGCCCCCGAACCCGTGCCCACTCCCGATGAACCCACTGTTGTCCCTGGTCCGGTTGATGAACTCCTGGAACCTACAGCAGAACCGATGCCGGAAACGGTAACCATTGCGATGGAAAAACCGGCAAAAAAAGCCTATCCGTCCAATGATGAACTGAAAAATTTTGATTGGGATTCCATTGGGAAAAAGCATGAAATTTATTCCAACGATGAACGCCGGAAACTGGAAGATGTTTACGACCAGACCCTTCGCGCCATACAGGACCACGAAGTAATTGAAGGAACGGTTGTTACCATGACCAACCGCGAAGTTGTGGTTAACATTGGTTTTAAAAGCGATGGCGTGATCCAGATGAATGAATTCCGGTATAATCCCGAACTGAAAATTGGCGATAAAGTAGAAGTATATGTTGAAAATCAGGAAGATACAACTGGGCAATTGCTTCTTTCCCATAAAAAAGCCCGGATTCTGAAATCGTGGGAAAGGATCAACGATGCCTATGAAAAACAGGAAATCATCAAGGGTTATGTTAAATCGCGTACCAAAGGCGGATTGATTGTCGATATTTTCGGTATTGAGGCTTTCCTCCCCGGTTCACAGATTGATGTCAAGCCCATTCGCGATTATGATGTTTTTGTTGATAAAGTGATGGAATTCAAGGTCGTGAAAATCAACCATGAATATAAGAATGTGGTCGTTTCCCATAAAGCCCTGATCGAAGACGAACTGGAAGCGCAAAAAGCTGAAATCATCAAGAAACTTGAAAAAGGGCAGATTCTGGAAGGAACTGTTAAAAATATTACCAGTTATGGCGTTTTCGTTGACCTGGGCGGCGTTGACGGGCTGATCCACATCACCGACCTGAGTTGGGGGCGCATCAACCATCCCGAAGAGATTGTAAAATTAGACCAGAAAATTAAGGTCGTCATCCTCGATTTCGACGATAACAAAAAACGGATTGCCCTTGGCCTGAAACAGCTTACCCCACACCCCTGGGATTCGCTTGATGCCGACCTGAAAATTGGCGATAAAGTAAAAGGGAAAGTGGTGGTCATCGCCGATTATGGCGCTTTTGTTGAGATTAATACCGGTGTTGAAGGACTTATCCACGTTTCTGAAATGTCGTGGTCGCAGCACCTGCGCACCGCCCATGATTTCCTGAAAGTAGGACAAGAGGTAGAAGCCGTTATCCTGACCCTCGACCGGGAAGAACGCAAGATGTCGATGGGCATCAAACAGCTCATCCCGGATCCCTGGACCAACATCAAGGAAAAATATCCGCTTAAGTCAAAACATTCTGCCACCGTTCGCAATTTCACCAATTTTGGGATTTTTGTCGAATTGGAAGAGGGCGTGGATGGCCTGATTCACATTTCCGATCTCAGTTGGTCGAAAAAAATCAAACATCCTGCCGAATTCACCAAAATCGGGGAAGCCATCGAAGTCATGGTCCTTGACGTGGATGTCGAAAACCGCCGTTTGAGCTTAGGCCACAAGCAACTCGAAGAAAACCCGTGGGATGTATTCGAAAGTGTTTTTGCTGTCGGATCAACCCACAAAGGGACCATCGTCAGCCTCAACGACAAAGGCGCCATTGTTGCCTTGCCTTATGGGGTTGAGGGTTTTGCGCCGTTGCGACATCTCGTGAAGGAGGATAACTCTTCTGCAAAAGAAGAAGATGCCCTGGATTTTAAAGTGATCGAATTTTCAAAAGACAATAAAAAGATCATTCTTTCGCACAGCAAAATCCATCAGGATGAATTAAACGCAGAACGGAACAAAGAAGCCAAAGCCGGGTTGAAGAAGGAAAAAGACACCAAGAAGGCCGTTAAAAAGATCAAGGACAACCTTGAAAAGACGACCCTTGGCGATATCGATGCCCTTGCCAACCTGAAAGCCGATATGGTTGCTGCCGAAGAAAAAGCGGCCCGGAAACCGGTTCAGGAAGTTAAAATGGAAGAAGAGGAAGAAGTAACTCCCGAAACTGAAACCAATCACACAGAAACAGAAAACAAAGAACCTGAGGATGAAGCTTAAACAATGAATTTCTCATTGATGGCACTGGGAAGCAGCGCGGCAATTCCAGCCAATAACAGGAACCTTAGCGCTCATTTGCTGAATGCAAATGAGCGCTTCTTTTTAATTGATTGTGGCGAAGGCACCCAATTCCAGTTGCGAAAATATCACCTCTCCTGGCAGCGCATTTCCCATATCTTTATCAGTCATCTGCATGGCGACCATTTTTTTGGTTTGATCGGACTGTTGAATTCCATGCACCTTCTGGGAAGAAAGAATGAGTTGCACCTTCATGCACCGGAGCCACTCCTCGAAATTATTGAACTTCAAATGACTGCTTCACAAACCCACCTGATCTATCCGTTTTTCTTTCACCCGTTAAACATGGATGCGTATCACATCATCCTGGATGAAGAGCGGTTATCGGTGTTTGGTTTTCCGTTGAAACACAGCATCCCTGCCTGTGGTTTCCTTTTTCGGGAAAAAAATCCACCCCGGAAAATTTTACAGCCCCGTTCCTATGCATATTGCAGCGATACTGCTTTTTCTGAAAATATTGTCCCCTGGATACAGGGCGTTGGCTTGCTTTATCACGAAGCTACTTTTATGCACGACAAAGCGGGCCTGGCCGCTGAAAAATTTCACTCCACGGCCCTGCAAGCTGCCAACATCGCAAAAATGGCCGGTGTGAAAAAGTTACTGCTCGGCCATTTTTCGGCGCGGTACGATGACCTGGGCCCGTTGCTGGAAGAAGCTCGGGGGATTTTTCCTGAGACTTACCTGGCCGAAGAAGGGGTGTTTTTACCGGTTTGATGCGGCTTCACAGGCGATTTTCTTTTTCTGCCGGGAACGTTTTTTTCCTGTCAGACCTCTTTGTCCAACAGCGCATCGTAAAGAATCTCCACCGGATGTAACGCTTTTCGCCCAGTCCCGTCCTGAATCTGGTGACGGCACGAGGTTCCCGGGGCTGCAATAATCACCTCCGGTCCGGTTTTCCTGACTTCAGGGAAAAGAACCAGTTCGCCTACCTTCATCGATAAATCGTAATGTTCTTTTTCATAACCGAAAGCGCCTGCCATTCCGCAACAACCCGATTTAATCTCTTCCACCGAATAGTTGACCGGGATGGACAACATCTTCATTGTTGATTCAACCGATGCAAGCGCTTTCTGGTAACAATGGCCATGCAGTTTGATGTGCCTGGGTTCGGTAGTAAACAACGACCATGGATAGGTAAGGTTATCCTTGATTTTCGTACCGGGACTGGAGGGCGAAGCATGGGTAACCAACGACCAGTGCCTGACGATAAATTCGTCGAACATCAGGGCATTTTTTGCCAGGTTGCGGGCAGCCTCTTTCAAAGGGGGATCGACAAGTTCGGGATATTCGTCGCGAAAGGTCAGAATGGCCGAAGGTTCGATCCCAATCAGCGGGCTATTCTCTGTAATCAGGTCTTTTAAACAAGTTACATTTTCATTGGCCAGTATTTTTGCTTTCCGTACTAAGCCTTTTGAAAGAAAAGTACGACCGCTCTCTTTATGGGGGGGGACCACAACCAGATAACCAAGCGCGTTCAACAACCGGATTGCTTTAATTCCGATGGTTACATCGTTGAAGTTGGTGAATTCGTCTGCAAACAGATAGACAACCGGAAACGGTTTTTTATCGGTGATACGGCCATCCCCTTTGCCGGTGCCCGATACCAAAGCCGATTGTTGGTTTTTCAGGTTTCCGGATGCCCATCTCCTGAGGGTAGTTTTGTACAGCAGTGGAATTGAACGCCGGGGGGCAAAACCCAGGATGTGTTTTATTATACCCGAAAAAAAACGGTTTTTCTGAAAAAAATTGAACAACCCGGGTACGAAGCTCCCTAATTTGTTGATGGTGGTGATGTTGGCAATAAGCAGCGACCGTAACGGGACCCCATGGGCATCGTAGTAATGTTGCAGGAATTCTGCCTTCAGTTTTGTTATGTCAACATTCGACGGGCATTCCGATTTACAAGCTTTACAGGAGAGGCAAAGGTCCATCACTTCATAAATTTCGGGATGGTCGAATGGGTTTTCTTTTTCAGAATGGGTAAGAAATTCACGAAGGATATTGGCGCGTGCGCGCGTGGTGGTATGTTCATCTTTAAGGGCCATATACGACGGGCACATCCAGCGTCCGGTAAGGACGGTATTCCGGCAATCGCCTGAACCGTTGCACTGTTCTGCTGCGCGAAGGATTCCATGGCTTTTTGAAAAATCGAACAGGGTTTTTATTTCCCTTTCCGGTTTTCCGGGCTCAAACCTCAGATGTGTGTTCATCTTCGGCGTGTCGGTGATTTTTCCCGGGTTGAAAATCTGTTCCGGGTCCCATAGTTTTTTTATCTCCCTGATAAGCTGGTAATTTTCCTCCCCCAACATCCATGGGATAAATTCACCACGCAGGCGGCCATCGCCATGTTCACCCGAAAGCGACCCTTTGTATTTTTTAACCAGCCGGGCGGTTTCCCATGCCACGGTATGAAACAACACAACATCGGCGGGATCTTTCAGGTTGAGCACCGGACGGAGATGTAGTTCGCCTGAGCCGGCATGGGCATAATATACACAGTCGAGCCCTAAGCGGGTAAGCATTTGCACGAATTCATCGATGTATCCGGGAAGTACTTGTGGGTTTACCGCCGTATCTTCGGTAACCGGGACTGGTTTCCGGTCGCCCGGATAGTTGGACAGTACCCCAAGTCCGGCTTTTCTCAGTTCCCAGACTTTTTTAACATCGGGGGGGAAAATGATTGGGAAATGATACCCAAGGCCGGCACGGGCTATTTCGTCTTCGGTTCTTTTGTAAACCTCCATGATCTCTTCCCGCGTTTCTCTGGCGAATTCAATGATCAGGATGGCTCCCGGGTCGCCCTGGATGAAAAACCGGTTTTGCCTCTGGGTAATGTTGTCTTTGGTACAATCCATGATGGCCTTGTCCATCAACTCCACCGATCCGGGATTGAATTTCAATGCCAGCAGGTTTGCTTTTAAGGCATCGGCAACCGTATGGCAATGAACGCATACCAGTGCTTTTTCTTTGGGGGGCAATGGGACCAGGTTTACCTTTATCTCGGTCATAAACAGCAACGTACCTTCCGACCCGGCAATCAGCTTTGAAAAATTAAACGGTTGGTATTTGGCCTGTTCATCATCGGGGCGAACTCTTAAAAAGGGTTCAGTTTCCAGCAACAAATCTAACGCGTAACCGGTATTCCTGCGGTGGATCGATGGATCGGGATATTCATCCCGGATATTTTTCTGATGGACCGGATCGGATAGGATCGCGTTGATCTGACGGTAAATTTTGTTTTCTAATTTGTTTCCATTGCATTTGGCATGGAATTCTGAAACCGAAAGGTCATGAAATTCGACTTCCGAACCATCGCTCAGGAACCCTTTTACCGACAGGAGATGGTCGCGGGCGCTTCCGTACAGGATCGAATGTGCGCCACAGGAATTATTGCCAACCATTCCGCCCAGCATACACCGGCTGGAAGTACTCGTTTCCGGACCGAAAAAAAGCCGGTGTTTTTCAACGGTTTTATTCAATTCGTCGAGGATCACGCCGGGTTCTACACGGGCCCAATGTTCTTCCGGGTTGATTTCAAGGATGGCATTCATATACCTCGAAACATCCACAACCAATCCTCCGCCTACTACCTGTCCGGCCAGCGATGTACCTGCCGTTCGGGGAATGAGGGAAAATTTTTCCGATGCAGCGAGGCGGACCAGTTTGTGAATGTCTTTGGCGTTTTTTGGCCTGGCTACCCCCAAAGGGATTTCGCGGTAAGCCGAAGCATCGGTGGCATAAAGCAAACGGTAGGTGTCGTTAAGCAGGATGTCGCCATCAAACTGATGTTGAAAAGCCGATAATTTTTCGTGTAGCCGTTGTTGTGTGTCCATTTGTTTCATTCGTCAACCACTCCATTTCATTTTTGTGAAGTGGGTTGTTTATCTTTTGCGACAGGTCAAAGAAGTCTGGTTGATTGATCATACCTTGGAATTCAGGTTCGGCAAGAAGCCTGTTTTTATCGGAAAAACCTTTCGATATCGCTTTTTGAAGTTGAACGATGGCGTTGGCGGTATCGTTGTGTTGCATCCATAACCGGGCATGCAGATAATGAGGTTCGGGGTTTCCAGGATCGGCCAGAATATAAATCTGGATCAGCTTTTTGGCCATTTCGGGGTTTTGCTGGGCCATAGCGGCGTTAACATTGGAATAGCAAAGCAAGCTTAAAAAGGTCAAAAGCCGGGCATGCATCCGTGTAATTTCCGGATTTGTCCCCGGCATAGCGCTTGAAAGCCTTTCAATTCTGTTTTGCCACCAGGGGATATCTTTTGCAAACAACGCTTCCATCAACGCCTGTTGTTCTGCCAACTCTTTTTTCAGGATTTCTTGTTGGATTGCCCTCTGTTTTTTATAGTTGGGGAGTTGTTCCACCCGAATCCGTTTCTTTTCAAATGGTTCGGTGGGAGCCAGTCCCGAAGCGAATTGCGCAGCTTCCCTGCATAAAGAAACCGCTTCGATCAACCGGTTTTCCTGTAAGGAACGATCGATTCTTTCATCGAAAGAGCCAAGGATTTGATGGACCAGGGCTGTGTCTTTTTCCGACCGGTTGTCTTTCATTGCGTTCAGCAGGTTCCACTGAATGGCTTGTTCCATATTGATTGCCGATGGCCATGCGTGGCCCCCGTTAAAAGTCACAATAAGATGGCGCATTTTCATAATGTTCAGCATCTCATTGAGTTCCATCATTTCGTTCAGGTTAAAATCGGTATCGCCGATGAAACCGAAATAATCGAATTTAAACAATGGGGGTTGGGACCCTTGTGGGAATCCGGCCCCACAACCAATCACCGATTTTGCCCCTGCGTATAGCATGGCTGCAAGAACTGCTACCCGTGCCCCGCCCGAAAACCCCATCAGGTACAAATGGTTGGTGTCAACCGGGTAACGGGTATGGATTTCGTCAAACATCCCCGACAGGATATGGGTAATTTGCTCCTGTGACAAACCATTTTTTGAATTGTTTGAACACACAAGAATGAACCCATATTTATCGGCAAGGCCGCGGTATAGGGTCACCGTTTCCGATCCGTTGCCCTGGGGGTCGAAAGCAAGGATTATCGGATAACGTCCCCGTTGGCCGTTTTTGTGAATTTGAAACGGAAATGAGGCAGTGGAAGTGGTATCTTCCGGATGATGTTCGGTAAGCGATAATGGCACATAAAGAGCGTACGATAATTCAGGGTTTTGCAGGCAGGAAACTGTTTTGTGTATGGCCCCGCCCTGGGGCAATGGCATCGTTTTGCCCCAATCATGGCCGGCACTGTCCGATTGGTTTGACGAGCAGGCAGCTTGAAAAATTGCAAGGAGTAAAATCAAGAAAAAAGCAACAATCCTGTTCACGTTTTGTAGAAATTGGTGGACTCGAAAATTTTATCGGCCGATTTGGCAATGAATCCGCTGTAAAGATTGCCATCCGTATCGGGGTAACGCCGGGCGAATTCATAATAACAACCGGGCACGTCAAAAATACCTTCTTTGAATTGAATGGCAACCATCCCCGCTTTGATGCTTGATTGTTCCAAAAGTTCAGCCGGTGTCCCCTGGATTTCTCCGCCCCCGTCGTTCAGTAAAAATCCCTGTGATTTCAAAAATTCGTTTACTTTTTGTATTGAATTGAATTTTTTCAGATGGTTCACGCTTACGGTAAAATGGTTTGCACGGAACCCGTGAACGTAAAGCCAGGCAGCGTATTCCGATTCCTGACGGAGATTTTCGTAGATGGGGTACGAAGGCATTCCCGACAGGTTTCCTTTGAATATGAGGTCGTCCGAGAGTAACGCAGCAGGAGGGACTGCGGCAATCCAATCCCCGGCAACCTGCTGTAAATAGTCACTCAACGAATGGATGAGCAATTCGCTGATAAATACCCGGGGTGCGTTTTTATCGTTTTTGTGTTCGTAGTGCCGGGCAAACAATTTTTTTTGTTCAAAATGGTATTCACCTTTAAGGATGTAGTTGTTTTGCAAAAAAATGGCGGCAAGTTTATGGATGCCCACCGATGGATGGCTGAAAGTCCGGAAAGCGATGTGGTCGTTTACCACGGTTTCGCCCTCATCGCAAAAAAGATCATATATTTTTTTGGTGGAAGGGTTTTGGCTGGTATAATCTTTCCAGAGTTTGTCAAAAATATCCTGAAGTTCCATAAATTTTCTTTTTTGGTCCGGCCATGCCCTCTGCCTGCAAAAAGAAGATTACAAAGTGCCGGAGGTTCGTAACAGATTTGATTTGCCAAAAATATGAAAACCAGATGAGATTTTCAGCTTATCTTTGGCGATAAACACGACAAAATGGAAACAGCAATCAAACCCTTCATTGCCATTTGTTTAGCTGTCGCTTCCCTGATGGCATGCCAGACCAACCCAGGCACCGGCAATCAGGCCGTTGGGACGAAAACCGAAGTTATGGCTACCGATACTGCGAAGCGGATCATTGTCCGGTACAAATGCGACCAAGGCAAAGAGATTGTGGTAGCGTATCTTATCCATCAAAATAAGGCAATTGTGCAACCGGATGCAGGCAAACCTGAAAAAATCATCATGAACCAGGTAATCTCTGGTTCGGGGGCACGGTATTCCGATGGGAAACTGGTATGGTGGAACAAGGGAAATACCGGTTTTTTAATGGAAGCCAGTGGGGAAGAGCGGGTGGTTACCGATAACTGCGTTGAATTTTTGAGAGAAGAATAAGGGTCAACGTTGCCCATAAATTTTTGGGATTGTTAAAACAGCCCATCGAGAAACTCTTCCAGGGTAAGGTTGGCAAAATAATCCTCTATTTTGTAAGGTTTCAGGGCAGTTTGAATAGCGGTTTCCTGATGGGGGATGCCGGTCAGGGCCATTTCGATATCTTCTGTTTCCAACCGGTTAAAATAGTCCCCAAAAATTTTAACGTGCTGGATGATTCCATTTTGGACGTCGAGGTCGAATTCTATGGTACCGGTTTTCGCGGTACGTATCAACTTTTTAAAATTGTAGTTGGGCGAATAACCAAAGTTCCATTCCCACGAACCATATTTTTCCCTTACTAAGTTGTGAATGTTTTCATGGTCTTCGGCCGATAGTTCGATCAGGTTTGCATCGGGGTATTTTTCAACCACATGTTCCCGGACCAGGGTTGCAAACTGGTTGACATCCATAGGCGATTTCAGGTGTTCGCTGATGTTGGTCACCCGGCTTCGGACCGATTGTACCGCCTTTCCCTGAAATTTGAGGGGATCTGCATTCAGGGCCTGTGTCAGGTTTGGCATATGTGCCGAAAACAAAAGGGTTCCATGGTGCAGTACCTTATTTCTCCAAACGTGTTCAGCGTTGCCCGAAAATTTACGGCCATCGATGGTAAGGTCGTTTCGCCCTTCAAATTTGGCTTCAATATCTAATTTTTGCAATACTTCCAGTATGGGCAACGTATATTTTCTGAAATCGATCAGTGTCTCCTCTTTCCCTTTTTGGATAAAGGTGAAATTCAGGTTGCCGAGGTCGTGAAAAACCGCGCCACCGCCACTGAGCCGTCTGACTACGGGGATGTTGTGTTGTTTAACATATTCGACATTGATTTCGGCAAGGGTGTTTTGATGTTTGCCGACGATGATGGATGGGGCGTTTCGCCATAGCATAAAAGAATCTTCCTCAAAATTCTTTAATACATATTCTTCTGTTGCAAGGTTAAAATAGGGGTCGGTACTATGCCGAAGGATGATTAACATTGAACTTTAATTTTGGCGCAAAGATACGGTTTAATCGTTTACAATCCGATGTTTGTAAGCCTGGTGTCCATTGGTTATTGAAAAACGTTAACTTTGTAGCGATGATCTGTTAACGATGGACAAACTGACTTACTTTATCTTTCGGGTTTTTATTCTTATTTTCAGGATCCTTCCTTTCGGGGTGTTGTTTTTCTTTTCCGATCTGGTTTTCTATCTTGTTTATTATGTTGCAGGGTATCGTAAAAAAGTGGTTTATAATAATATAAGGAAATCTTTTCCCGAAAAGGACGAGGCCTGGGCAGCGCAAACCGCAAAAAGGTTTTATCATCATTTTTCCGATATGTTGGTTGAGAGCCTGAAGGCGTTTACCATGAAGGAATCGGACATTGTAAGCCGGTACCGGTTCAACGATGTCACCTTTTTAGACGACTTGTACCGGCAAGGGAAAAGCGTATTGTGTGTTGCGGGCCACTATGGGAACTGGGAGTGGGGCGGAATTGCGACAGGCTCCCAGCTACTCCACAAACCGGTGGGCTTTTATAAACCATTGTCGAATAAATATGTGGATGGGTATGTTCAGCGTACCCGTGTTCAGGGAAGGGCATCGCTTGCATCCATTGCCAGTACTGCCGAAACATTTTTAACCGATTGGGGCGAACCTGTTATTTTTTACATGGTGGCCGATCAAAGCCCTTCGAGCAGGCGGTTGGCCCATTGGGTTGATTTTCTGAACCAAAAAACGGCTGTTCTCCATGGGCCTGAAAAATATGCCCGGTTGCATAACCTCCCGGTTGTTTTTGCCCATGCCACCCAAGTAAAACGGGGTGTTTATACCGTTGATTTCAGGATGCTTGAGCCAGATCCTTCGAAAACAGCGCCGGGCGAAATCACTGCCCGCTATATGCAAATACTCGAATCGGTCATCAAAGCCAATCCTCCCTACTATCTTTGGTCGCACCGCAGGTGGAAGCTCACCCCTTGAGATCGTTTTCCCGCTCTTTTTTACTTCTTTGGATCTGGTTCCAACGTTTTCTGGCAGCTTGCCGTCGCCAGTATTTACCCCAATGGATATTGGTCCAGAGCCGCTCATGAAGGTAATACAACACGAGTTTCGAAATGATATCCACCGAGGTTATCAGGGATACTGCTGCTAACACATCGCCAAAGGCCGATTGTGTTGCCTGTGTGAAAATGGTAAAGCTGATGATAAAAGTTGCCCCCGATGCCACCAACCGCCAACTGATGGCTTTTAAAATGCTCCTGGTAGGGGAGTCCTTGTCCTCGATTTTAAATTTTTTTTTTGTCGGCATCGATGGTTATTTTCTGATGTAATAGCTCACGCACCACTTAGAGCAGCCCCCCATTTCGGTATATGGCCAGTTGTGCATCGTAGAACGTATTGATGGCAGCGCTTTTTTGGTTTCTGAGATTGGTCAACGTTCCGGTTTCAAAGTCAACCCGGATGCGATCGCCGTTGGTCAATCCAACCTGTTGGATGATTTCCGGTTTGTAGGTCAGGATGGGAAGGGCGGCATTGATGGCATTGCGTTCATAGATGGCGCCATACGATTCGGCCAGGATACAACTGATCCCTAAGGAGAGGAAGCAATCGACGGCTTGTTGGCGGGAGCTGCCTGCACCGAAATTTTTTTGTGTGACCACCATATCGCCTGGTTTTGCTTTTTTGGCAAAATCTTCAAACCCTTTCAGGTTATCGAACGCATATTGGCCCATCTCTTTGATATCGGTGATGGTCAGATAGCGGTTGTGGAAAATCATATCGGTATCGATATCGTCTTTTGGGATGATCCAAACGGCGCCTTCGACCACGGTTGGTTTTTCGGTTTTTGCTTTTGCAGGGTGTGTTGCCGATGATGTGGTTTGGTTTCCGGTAGCATGAAACAGGGCGGGTTGGTCGGGGATTTGTCCGGGCGTTGTGATATATCCGGCAACGGCCGATGCAGCAACAACGGCGGGGGAAGCAAGATAAACAAAACCTTTGCCCTGTTTGCCTTCAAAATTACGGTTTCCGGTGCTGATGGTCACCTCGCCCGGGCCGTTTTGCCCAACCTGGCCGGCGGCACAACCGGCACAACCTGCGTTGGATACGAGTACCCCGGCATCTTTAAAAATCCGGATCAATCCTTCATCTAAGGCCTGGTTCCAGATGGCATCGGTGGAAGGAACAATCTTTAAAACAACGCCCGGGGCTACTTTATGACCTTTCAAAACATTGGCCGCGGCCCTTAAATCTTCAATTCTGCCATTGGTACAACTTCCGATAAACCCCGAATCAATTTTTTTCTTTCTTACGGTTTCCACAGAGGTATCGTCGTGTGGGTGGCCGGGTTTGGCAACCATGGGGACAAAGGCCTGGATATCGATATCGAAGGTTTTTTCATAGATTGCGCCTGCACCGGCGGTTATTGGTTTGTAATCGTTACCGGTCAACGATTTCAATTCCTGGAGCAGGGTGGGGGAGGTGGGGAAAAGAACGATAATGGCCCCCATTTCGGTTCCCATGGAGGCTATGGTAATCCGTTCGGAGAGGGTAAACTTTTCAGCCTCTTCGCCATAAATTTCCACAGCGTAACCCAATAGTTTGTTGGCGCCAAAGATGGAAAGCAGGTTTAAAACGATGTCCTTGGCCGAAATATCGGCCGGTCTTTTTCCGGTAAGGTTGATTTTGACCGATGCCGGTACTTTAAACCATACAGCCCCCTTGGCCCACGCTGCTGCAATGTCCTGGTCGCCCATCCCCTGCCCAAAGGAGGCAATGGCGCCCATGATGTTGGCATGCGAATCGGTCGAGATAAAGGTGCTTCCTGGCCATGCCAGGCCGTTGTCAATGGCCAGATGGGTCCCGATCCCGGCATCGACATCGTAAACTTTGATGCCGTTCTCGCGGGCATACTGGCGGCAATAGTGCTGGTTGGCCGCATACTTCTGGTCGGAACCACCGGGATTGCAATCGAAGGTAAAAACGGTTTTTTCGGGATCTTCGATTGTCAATCCATTGTCAATCAAATTTTTAACAACATTTGCTCCCCCGAAATCACGGGCAGCACGGGTATCAATGGTCACATCCACAATGTCGCCTGGCTTCACTGTTGCCCGACCGGAGTGATTGGCTATAATTTGTTCGATGATGGTCATGGGTTTTTGATTATGGGATGAGGTTAGAGATATGAGATATGAGATATGAGATATGAGATATGAGATATGAGATATGAGATATGAGATATGAGATATGAGATATGAGATATGAGATATGAGATATCAGTTATTTTAGTCTTTCCCTGAAGGGTTCGAAAGTCATAAAATCGGCATGATGGACGATGTAGGCTTCCACGCTGCGTTTAATCATGTTTCCTTCCCCAGCGTGGGCTGCGATGATATGGCAAACTTCGGGTGGAACGCCGCATTGCTCGGCAAGGGAAACGCCCGAGAAGGGGTGCCGGAGATATTTTCCATACATACCCTGGACCGATTTGCCATCTTTGAGTTCATATTCGAGCAATTTACCGACATCGGCCAAAATAGCGCCGGCAATAAGTACATCCATGTTAACGGGAAGATCGGCGCCGAAAAATTCGTTCATCTTGTTTCCGGCATCGCGCGCCACATGGACCACACAACGTTTGTGAGCCATGAAAGAGACTTTCAGGTCGGGTCCTGCAAGCAGGGTAAATGGGATGGTGTTAAGGTCGCCGGGGGCAAGGACGCTCTTTTCGAGTGCGAGCTCCCATGTTTTTGCTGTTTTTTCACGGAGTTCCGGATCCTCGATCCACATCAACTCCGGCCAAAGGGCCATTATTTCATTCGTCATAGTTTTATTTCTTTTTTGATGACTAAATTTAAACAGGTTAACTTGTCCACCTGTTCCAGGGTACCTCATCCCCCTAACCCCCCTGCCTGCCGGCAGGCAGGCTTTTCCCAAGGGAGAAGGGGGAATTCTCCTGTCCAACCTGTTTCCTGTTTACTTTAATTTTGCAATAATGGCCTCTGCCATTTCCTGGGTTGTAGCCGCCCCTTTGCTGAACACATCCGGTTTTCCCGGAAGTTTCATCATGTCGTAGGTCTTTACTTTGCCCTCTTCCACCACATCGGCAACTGCTTTCTGGATCTTTGCCGAAAGCGTTGCTTCGCCAATGTGGTCGAGCATCATACAGGCCGAAAGGACCATGGCAATCGGGTTGACGATGGATGGGTTGAATTCTGCATATTTCGGGGCCGATCCGTGGGTAGGCTCAAAGACGGCAATTTCGGGGCCGATGTTGGCGCTGCAGGCGAAGCCAAGCCCGCCGATCAGTCCGGCAAAACCATCGGAGACGATATCCCCGAACATATTCCCGGCAACAATCACCCGGTATGTTTCCGGGTTTTTGGTAAGCCACATCATCTGTGCATCGATGTTGGTGTCCTGAACACGAATGCCTGGAAATTCAGTTTTCGCCATCTCCTGGGCAATTTTCAGCATCATTCCCGAAGTTTCGCGGATCACGTTGGGTTTTTCACAAACGGTAACGGTATCAAACCCTTTGGATTTCGCATATTCAAATGCAGCTTTCACAATCCGGGCGGTGTATTTTTTTGTAAAAATCCGGGTGGATACGGCCAACTCCGGTCTGGGGCACCAGGCAAAATTATCCCTGAACTTTTTGTGCGACAGGAGCGCATCGTAAACCAGGTCGGGAGGGTTGGTCCATTCAACCCCGCCATAGAGGCCTTCGGTGTTCTGCCTGAAAATCATCGTATCCACGATCGGTTCTTCAATAATGCCGCCAAACCCGCGACGGATAAAATTCAACGGGTTTCCCTTGAAGGTTTTGCATGGCCGCATACAAATGTCCAAATCGTACTTCTGGCGCATACTGACAATGGGACTATAATATACAAAACCTTTGCCTTTCATCTCGGGCGAAAGTTCGGCTTCAGCCTTATCTTTCGGTTTGGAAGTGATGGCCCCAAAAAGCCCGATTTTATGTTGTTCCAATAATTTCTGTGTACGTTCGGGAAACGGGTCCCCCTCCTTACACCAAAATTCCCAGCCGATATCGGCATGTACATAATCTGCGTCATAACCTGCAGCCCCCAGTACCCTGACGGCTTCGTTTAAAACCACTTTTCCAATGCCATCCCCGGGCATCGTTACAATTGTTCTTTTTGCCATAAAATTTATTTATTGGTGATTGATTGTTTAACACTCAAAAGGGGATCAAAGATACAACTCAAGCCGATATCTCCAAACAAGCTGAAAAAAAAATTAAACATCAGTTTCCCCGGCGATTCATTACTTTTGCAAAACCAATAAAGCAGCCATCGTTGAAAAAACATCTCACCATTCCCATTTTTCCCCTCCTTTCACAAATTGCCGGTGAAATGAACACCGAGGTATATGTCATTGGGGGTTTTGTAAGGGATGTTTTACTTGGCCGCGATTACAATCAGGATATTGATATTGTGGTTATTGGTAGCGGAATCGATTTTGCCCATGCTGTAGCTTCCCGGATCGGGGGCGATGTGCCGGTAAAATTTTTTAAAAATTTTGGTACGGCCATGCTTCGTTATCAGGGGATCAAAATTGAATTTGTCGGCGCCAGGAAGGAATCGTACCGCAGCAATTCACGCAAGCCCATTGTTGAAAACGGGACCCTGGCCGACGATCAGGACCGGCGCGATTTTACAATCAATGCCATGGCCATCGACCTGACCCCTGGCAATTTCGGCGCCCTGGTTGACCCCTTCCATGGGATATCCGATCTCAGGGACCGGATCATCCGCACCCCCCTCAACCCCGATATTACCTTTTCTGACGACCCCCTCCGGATGATGCGCGCCATCCGCTTTGCAACCCGGCTGAACTTCGATATCGAACCGGAAACTTTTCAGGCCATTGCCAGAAATGCCGGTCGCATCTCCATTGTCTCCATGGAGCGTGTCACCGAGGAGTTGAACCTGATCATACTGACCGAAAAACCATCCATCGGGTTTAATATGCTCGACCAAACCGGCTTGCTGAAATTGATTTTCCCGCAATTTTGTGAGTTGAAAGGCGTCGAAACCATCGATGGTAAAGGACATAAGGATAATTTTTACCATACGCTCGAAGTCCTCGACAAAGTGGCTGCCAAATCCGATAACCTTTGGCTGAGATGGGCTGCCCTGCTTCATGATATTGCCAAACCCATGACCCGGAAATTCATCCCCGGAACCGGTTGGACTTTTCATAACCACGAATTCAAAGGGGCAAAAATGGTCCCCTCCATCTTCAGGTCCCTGAAACTACCGCTAAATGAAAAAATGCGCTATGTCGGAAAATTGGTGCTGCTGCACCTCCGGCCCATTGTCCTGGCCGAAGAAACGGTTACCGATTCTGCCGTCAGAAGACTCCTTTTTGAGGCTGGCAACGATATCGACGACCTGATGACTTTGTGTACCGCCGATATAACTTCTAAAAACCAGCAAAAAGTAAAACGGTTTATCGGCAATTTTGAAATTGTCCGTCAGAAATTGAAAGAAATTGAGGAAAAAGACCGTCTGCGCAACTGGCAACCTCCCATCAGCGGCGAACTGATCATGGCTGTTTTTGGAATTCCGCCATCAAAACCGGTCGGAATCATCAAAAATGCCATTACCGAAGCGATCCTGGAAGGAGAAATTGCCAATGATTATGAAGCAGCCTATCATTTTATGCTGAAAGAAGGAGAAAAATTAGGTTTAACAAAAGTAACCGGATAAAACTATAAGTTTTTCCTCAATGTTTTAATAATTTTATATTTTTGACCCGGATTAGAACGGAAACAAAAATGCTTATCTACCATTTTCGGATCACATCGGACGAACATGAAGATTTCCTTCGGGAAATTGAAATTCAACCGAAACAGACATTTCTTGATTTTCATGCCATCATTCTCGAATCGGCAGAATTGATCCATTGCGACCAGGCCTCTTTTTTCCTGACCGACAAAAAATATAAAAAAGACAAGGAAATTGCACTGAAAGCCGATAAACGCCAGGTACGCAAATACGATGAAGACCTTGACCAGGTGGTCACTGAAATAGTTACGCCACCACTGATGCGGAATGCGAAATTGAACCAGTATATTGAGGATCCCCATCAAAAGATGATTTATGATTTTAGCGGCAGGGAACACCACTCTTTTTTTATCGAACTTTTTAAAATCCTGAAATCGGATGGCATCCCTTCGTATCCCCGCTGTGTCAAGCGCATTGGCGAATTGCCAAAACGGATCGAAACCCCCGTTGTGCCGCCTGTAAAACCCATAACCCCCAAAATCACAGTCCCTAAAATCCCGGTGATAAAAAATATTTTCCCCATTCCTGAGGAGGAGCACAAGATTGAAGCTGTTGTAGAAGATGAATCGGAAATAATTGCCATCGAAAGCCAGATTGGCAATCTTTTCAAAGAGGAGGAACCTGTTTCTGCTGATATCCCGGCTTCTATTGCCGACGAAGACGACGGGTACAGCTATGGACACGATCCGGAAGAGATGGACCATATCGAAGATTACGACGATATCGAAAGCATAGACAACCGGTTTGACCGGTTCGACCAGGACGATGATTATTAAAATGCCCAGGCTGGTCGTTATCACAGGCCCTACCGCTGTGGGAAAAACCGGGATAGCCATTCACCTGGCCCGCCATTTTCAAACAGAAATCCTTTCTGCCGATTCCCGTCAGTTTTTCCGGGAGCTGAAGATCGGAACGGCAGCCCCCTCGCCGGAGGAATTGAAAGCAGTGCCGCATCATTTTATCGGTCACCTCAGCATCCATGAACCCTACAATGTGTCGCGTTTCGAAACCGACGCCCTGACAAAACTCACCACCCTTTTTGCCCTGCACGACCTGGTTCTTCTCACCGGAGGGTCGGGTTTGTATATCAATGCCCTTTGTCATGGAATCGACCTGCTTCCCGATCCCGATCCGGAACTGCGCCAAAAACTGAAAAATATTTTACTCCATTCCGGGATTGGCGCGCTTCAACAGCAACTTCATGACCTTGACCCGGACTATTTTCAGCAAATGGACCAGAGCAATCCCACCCGGCTAATCCGTGCCCTCGAAGTTACATTGACTACCGGCATCCCGTATTCGTCGCTGCGCACCCACACTCCGAAACCACGGCCTTTCACCATCGTTAAAATCGGCCTGGAACTGCCCCGCCCGGTGTTGAACGAAAGGATTAACCATCGGGTTGACCAGATGTTGGAAGCAGGATTGTTGCGGGAAGCCGAATCGCTCTATCCTTACCGGCACCTGAATGCATTAAATTCCGTGGGCTATAAAGAGTTGTTCGATTATTTTGAAGGAAAATATTCGTTTGAAACCGCTGTCGAAAAAATAAAGACCCATACCCGCCGCTATGCCAAACGTCAGATGACCTGGTTTAGAAACGACCCATCCATTGCCTGGTACCACCCCGAACAGCTTCCGGAAATAATTTCAAACCTCCAATAATTTTTGTTCTGCCCAACCTGTTCAAAATGTGTCTTTTTCCCCAACGTTCCCGTTACACAGTTTGCTTTTTCTCATCAGGAAGATAGGGGGGTACCCCATCCCTTCGTTGAACTTGTCCCTTGGTTACCGGTGGTACTCCGCCAAACCGTCAACGGGCGTATGTAAAATTTTCCCAATACCGATTCCTTCCTCACTGGCCGTTTCCATCAAAATATCGCGATAAAAATATGCGATGGATCCAACAAACGAAACCGGCAACGCGCTATATCCGGGATATTGTTTGATCTGGGCATCAAAAAAAGCCAGAAACGATTCTTTTATAAGTTGGCGAACAAAGAGGTTTTGTTGCCGTGGGGCCAGGAACATACTGAAATTTGCCAGAAACCGGTTGGGGTACGGTTTGTTATAAAGGGCATTCAGGATATCTTCGAGCGAGCAATGATATTGCTGGTCAAATTCGGCTTTCAGCCCCGGTGGCAGTTGTTTCTTTAAATATTTCCCGATCAGCATCTTTCCCAGATGGGAACCGGCCCCCTCGTCCCCAAAAAGATAGCCCAATGAATCGACGCCCGATTTGGCAGTTAGGCCATCGTAGTAACAAGAATTGCAGCCGGTGCCCAGTATTCCGGCAATTCCTTTCCCATGGCCGAACAATGCCCGGGCCGCGCCTAATATGTCGTGATCAATGGTGATTTCAGCGTTGGCACAACCGGTTTGAAGGGCATCGTGGACCATGCGGTTGTTGTTGGCAGTGGAGCAACCAGCGCCGTAAAAAAAGACTTCAAGGATGGATTTCCCGTCGAGCAAGGGGAACAATTCGGTTTGAAGGGTAGAAAGAAGGGTTTGCGGTGTGTGAAAATAGGGGTTTAACCCGGAGGTTTGCAAGTTTTTCACCACTACCCCGTTTTCTATCACCATCCAGATGGTTTTGGTCGATCCGCTATCGGCAATGAGTTTCATTGGTTTTATGTTTAAAAACACCCCATTCCCCGGCTTTCCCGTGATCACGGTTCAAACCATCTCTTCAGGGAAAAGGGGAGGATTCCGTATTCCCCGGGATCATTTAATTAGCCAGCGACGTCGCCGGGTTCAGGAGGTTTTTCGCTTCTTTGAGGTATGCTTTCACTGTTCCGACAATGATTTTTGCCTCGATATACACCGGAATCTTGTTGGCATCGTCCGTTACCCAAACCAGCACATCTTCGTCGCCTTTAAAAATGGTTCCCTGGATCATTTTTGCGGCAAACTTGATGCAGTTATATATTTTTCCATCCGTATTTTCAACCTGTTCTTTGCCCAGATACCGGATCGTAATGTCATAGTACCCGTCGTCGATGAAAACTTTGACCGGTTTTGTCCCCTGTTGTTTCATGGCCGAAAGATCGATGGAGCGGGTATAGTAAATAGCCGAAAGCATATCGAAGCTGCAGGGCAACAGGGGCACCGTATCCGTTCGTTGGGGGTTGTTGTCGGTTTTGGTATTGGTAACGATCGTGTGGCTTAAATAGTTGAAATACAGGGTGTTCAACAGCGAATACCCCCCCTCGTAAATATACCTTCGGAAATCAAGTGTTTGGAGGTTCTCCGGGTTGACCCGGGAATCATAATAATCACGAACTTTAAACAAAAGGTCGTACGAAGGGAATGTTTTTCCGGAAGCCTTTAAATGAAATACTTTTTTACCAAGATACAATTCATTGTCAACGGAGAAGGTAACAAGGCCGGCATCGACCCAAACTGGTCCCCAGTTATAGGATACGGTATAGGTTACTTTTTCCCCAGCGCCAAAAACATGGGTGAGGATGGGACATTGCCCCCGAACCAGGTTTGATAGAAAAAAGAGAACCCAAAACAAAGCGGCCATTCTTAACATAAAAAAGTTTTAAGTGTTAAGTGTTAAGTGTTAAGTGTTAATTGTTAAGTGTTTAATTTAGGATTTTAGTTTTTTAACTGGGGTTTTCCATAAAAAATAGACTGGTATTCCAAGAATAACGATAATCAGGCCTGGCCAGGTATAATCGGGTTTAAAAATAAGCAATATGACCATGATCAGGGTTGCAAGGAGGATATATATTGCCGGGATTACGGGGTAGCCGAAGGCTTTGTAGGGCCGTTCCAGCAAGGGTTCTTTTTTTCTCAATATAAATACGCCGATGATGGTAAGGACATAAAAGATAAGTACGGCAAATACTACATAATCAAGAAGTTGTCCATACGTCCCCGAAAGGCACAGGAGACTGGCCCAGAAAAGTTGGATGGTCAGTCCTGCTGCCGGGACGCCCCGTGCATTCAGGTGGCCGGCACGGGCAAAAAACAGTTTGTCTTTTGCCATGGCATAATAGACCCTGGCGCCGGAGAGGATCAGTCCGTTGTTGCAACCGAAGGTAGAGATGACAATAAAAAGCGCCATAATAAGTACCGCATAGTTTCCAAAAACCCCGGACAATACGGCGGTCCCGAGTCGGTCGTTCAGGGCGTACTGCATTCCCTGTTCCATCAGTGAATTTCCTGTGGGTTCGCCCCGGATGGGAAGCGCCAGGAGATAGACCAGGTTCGCAAGAAGATAGAGCCCAGTAACCAGGATGGTTCCCAGAGCAAGGCTTAAGGGTATATTTTTCCGGGGGTTGATTACTTCACCGGCAGTAAACGTGATGTTGTTCCAGGCGTCGGACGAAAACAGGGTGCCGACCATGGCCATTCCCAAGGCTGCGAGAAGGGAGAAACCTGAGAGGGGGATATCGGTCCCCCCGGGCCCTTCGCGGACCGGTTGCCAGAATATTTTTTCATTCAGGCTGATGGCTCCGGAGTTGGTGGCAAAAAACAATCCGACAAGGATAAACAGGACCATCAACAGTACTTTTCCGGTGGTAAAGGCATTCTGTACTTTTTTTCCCGAGCGGATACCCCTTGAATTTATCCATGTCAGAAGTACCAAAGATAAAATGGCAACAATTTGGACAGGGCCGAATTTAAAAAAACCAGCTTTGATCCAAACGACATCTTCGGAGACCCATGGCACCAATACCCCCGAGAATTTGGCAAAGGCCATGGCGACTGCGGCGATGGTGCCTGTTTGGATGACAAGAAAAAAGGTCCAGCCATAAAGAAAACCGATGAGCGGGTTGAAGGCTTCCTTCAGATAGACATACTGTCCCCCGGCTTTCGGGTACATACCGGCCAGTTCCCCGTAGCTAAGCGCGGCGCATATTGTGAGAAATCCGGCCAAGGCCCAGGCGATCATAAGCCATCCGGGCGATCCGACCTGTCGTGCCACATCGGCGCTGACGATGAATATCCCCGATCCGATCATCGATCCGGCAACAATGGCCGTAGAATCGAACAGGTTCAGGCTTTTTTGAAAGGAATGTTCAATAGACATAAAGGTTGGGCAGGTTTGATAAGTCAGAAATATTTTTCAGAAACAAGCAATGTTTCCAATCGGGTTTCATTCATTTATAATACTTCATTCGCCTGCAAGATATTGGTTTTTTTGATATCCGTAAAATGTTTTTATACCGGTTCGGAACAGGTTTGCAAGTATTGGGCTTTTGTTCCTCCCGGTATAACTGCATCTAACAGAAAAATGCTTTACATTTTTTATAAGATGCAGTATAACACCATTTTTTTTGTTTCTGATATGACTTTTTGGTTGTTTACCGGATTAAGCGATATTGATGGATGATTTTTTTGAACAGGACTGTTGTTACAATGGAAATCATTGAAGTGTTTGCATATATAGTGTAAAAAATTTAAATTGAACAAAGATGAAAGCATCGAAAGCAGAGGTTCACGGGGAACCGAGGATCAGGGTCGATTTCCAGTACAGCCGTGAAACAAATAGTAAAATCAGGCAGGTTAAGGGCGCACGATGGGACCCGGAAATAAAAGCCTGGCATCCGCGTAGAAGTGTTGGGCCAACGGATATTGGTCCGGATGCCGAAGGATCAAACGGACATCACCTTTATCAGGGGGTTGAGGTACAGTCGATGGGACGGAAAGCAATTTTTCTGGGTGGTTCCGCATTACCCCGGTAATCTGGAGTTGATCAGGGAATACTTTGGGAGCAGGATCAAAGAGTTGATCGTGCACGAAGAGATTCCGGCCGGTGAACGGAATGGCCATGGCCGAACCATCATGCGGAATGAATTGTTGATCATACGCACAAACAGAGGGAGGTTGAAGCTGATCTTTGCCTACAATGCTGTATTAAGCAGTTACATTAACAAGATGCCATATCATTCCTGGGACAGTAAAAACAAATGGTGGACGATCCCCTGGTCGGAGCGGTTTCTGGAGGAGATCCGGGAGTTGGCGAATACTCTCCATCTGGAGGTTATATATGAAGAGGAGAAGCTGCCTGACCGTGGGGTCAGGCGGATTGCCCCGGCGGATATACCGAATTACCGGCCATGTCCGGATGATTACCGGAACAAACTGGTTGAATTGCGGTACGGCAGTAACACCGCTCGTGTTTATCGCAGCATGTTTGAAGAGTTTCTCAACTATCATCACAAATTGGAATTAAGGGAGATTGACGACAGGAGGGTGGTTGAATTTTTGCAATACCTGGTCATGGAGCGGAAGGTTTCTCCTTCGTATCAGAATCAGGCGATCAATGCCATCAAGTTTTATTACGAGAAGATGCTGGGTTTGCCCAGGAAGGTGTATCGTTTGGACCGACCCCGAACGGAGAAGAAACTCCCATTGGTATTGAATGAGGAGGAGATCACCCGGGTAATCAGGCTAACGAAGAACATCAAGCACAAGGCGCTCATCATGATCACCTATTCGTCGGGGTTGCGGTTGAGCGAAGTATTGAACCTGAAGGTTGCGGACATTGACAGCAAGCGGATGCAGGTTTTTGTGCGGCAATCGAAAGGAAAAAAGGACCGGTACACGTTATTATCGAAGAAGGCGTTGCCGGTACTCCGGAAATATTTCCGGGAGTGTAGTCCGAAAGCGTGGTTATTTGAAGGGGCCACGGGCGGGAAATACAGTGAAAGCAGTGTTCATTCGCTTGTTACGGCGGCTTATAAAAGGGCCGGGATCAAAAAAGCGGTAACGGTGCATACATTGCGGCATTGTTTTGGCACCCATTTGTTGGAGAACGGAACAGATTTGAGGTACATCCAGGCCTTGATGGGGCATTCGAGCAGCAAGACCACAGAGATTTACACGCATATTACGACGAAGGGGTTCAATCAGATTGAGAATCCGTTGGATAAGCTGGATATATAAAAAAAAAGGAAAAAAAGTTTGATATCCTGTAAATATGGTTTAAGTTTGTTGTGTAATAATCTTGTCATGTTTCAATCATATTCCCGGGTCATTTTTATTTCAGGGAGTGTGATGTTCTTGTCCAGCTATAGTTATTTGCGATATTCGAATAATAACTCCAATCCATTATTTCCATCCGCAGGAGTCACTTTTTATCAAGTTATTGAAGCGATTCTTGAAATAACCATGAAAAAAAGCCCGATTTGGGCTTTTGATAAGGTCAATATAACAGCAATGCCGTTACCGAGTCGTTGAACTAAACCGCCCCCTTCCGGAGGCGGTAGATTTTTGTTAATTTTAGGATGCCAATCTTAAAACCCAACAAAAATGAAAAGTTCAGATTTACTGTTTA